>ENA-OSET01003554-OSET01003554.1-sediment-metagenome-genome-assembly--contig:-NODE-3554-length-14234-cov-2.881401_pt1 | contig 14234 bp, 13 predicted proteins | sample MGYA00237882_ERZ534229 | MGnify/ENA primary metagenome ERZ534229 (study PRJEB26408, sample SAMN06266212) | sediment metagenome | isolation source: Hudson Canyon methane seep mesocosm | place...
CGTGGACGAACGCCACGTCACCTGGCTTACGGGCTTCTTGCGTTCGGCCGAGATTATCCAGCGACGTGACGACGGTTCGATCATCGTGCAGGAACTCGTGCGGGAGTCGGACGCCTTCCGGTCCTTCGTGCTGACGTTCCTGGACGGCGCGGAGGTGCTGGAGCCGGCATGGTTCCGCCAGGAAATGGTGGACTGGCTGGAGGCGCTGGCATGAGCGGACCGGGTGCTGCCGACCGGGTGCACCGGCTGTTGTCCCTCATCCCGTGGCTGGAGCAGAACCATCCGTCCGGTGCCGACATCGGAGAAGTGGCCGAGAGGTTCGACTACCCGCAGGCAGACCTGGTACGGGACCTCACCGACGTCGTGAACTTCGTGTCGGCGGACCCCTACCAGAGCTTCCTAGTATTCGAGATCCTGGTCACCGAGGGCCGTATCCGGGTCGACCGCAACGACCTCTTGGGCAAGCCGATGCGGATGGACCCGGCCGACCTGGCCGCCCTGGTCGCCGCCGGGCGTGCCGCGGCGGCCCTCCTGGACGAGGAGGAGCTGGGACCGTTGGAACGCGCGGTCGCCAAGCTGGCCGGCACGAGAGGCTCGGTCGCCGAGGCGGTGCAGATCCGACTGGCGACCGGCGACGAACCGGTCCTCCAGGTGATCCGGGAGGGCATCGGGACGGGACGCTGCATCGACATCGACTACTACTCCTACGGTCGTGATCTGGAGACCCAGAGGGTGGTCGAGCCTCACCGCTGCCTCTACGACGGCTTCTGGTACCTGATGGCCCACTGCCGCCTCACCGATGACACACGGGTTTTCCGGTTGGACCGTATACGGCGGGCAGAGTTGACCGACCATGGGTTCGAGCCGCCTGACGCCCTGGCCGAGGCAATGGATGGCATACCGGTGGATGGCAGCCTTCCCGAGGTGACATTGCTCCTGGACCCCGGGGTGCGCTGGGTGGTTGAGCAGTACCCGCATACCGGGTTGGAGCTGAAAAATGACGGTCGGCTGCAGGTGACCCTGCCGGTCACTGCGGATAGGTGGCTGGAACGACTTCTGTTGCGACTCGGGACTGCTGTGCAGGTCGTGGCCGCACCACCCGGTCTAGGCATGGAGCTTCGGGCCGCCGCCGCACGGCGTGTCCTAGCCCGCTACCGCTGAGTCGGCGCCACCGCCAACGGGAGCCGGACGGCTAGGTTCAGCCCGTGACGGACGAGACCCCAGGGAGCGGCGAGGCTCCAGGCACGGAGACGCCCACGTCCGACGATTCTGATGAACGGGTCTGGGCGGATGGCCTGCTGGCCCGGGCCAGGGCCCGCTCCTCCGGCGAGTCGAGCGACACGGAACGTCCCACGGAACCAGTCGATGAGGCGGCTGCGCCATCAGGGCTGACAGTCTCGACGGAACCAACATGGGAGTCTCCGCCTGTCAGGGCTCCGATCGTGACCCGGGCTGGACTGACAGGTGGAGAGAAACCCCTGGACGGACCCCTGGAGGGAACCTTCGACCTGCCGGTCACGCCATCGTGGTCCGCCCCTCCGACGATGCCTTTGCCCCTGGATGCCCCTGTGGAGGCACCTCCGGATGTGGATCTGGGGATTCCGGGCAGTGTGGTCTCGGCGCGACGATCGGTGATCGAGTGGGGGTCGGTACTCGTCGGCGCTCTGGTGCTTGCGATGCTCGTCAGGACCTTCCTGTTCCAGGCCTTCTACATCCCGTCTCCGTCGATGGAACCGACCCTCTGGTCCGGTGACCGGATCCTCGTGAACAAGCTGAGCTACCAGCTCCATGATGTGAACAGGGGAGACCTCGTGGTCTTCCGGTCGCCACCTGACTCGGTGGCCGGTGGCGAGGACCTCATCAAGAGGGTGATTGCCCTACCCGGTGAGAGGGTGACCTCCGATGGGGGGCGCCTGCTCATCGGCGGTGGCCTCCTGATCGAGCCGTACCTCCCATTCCAAAATGGCACGGCTGACTTCGGCATGGTTCCCTGGTGCAGCGAGCCTGAGATGGGAGCGTGCACCGTTCCGGACGGACACGTGTTCGTGATGGGTGACAACCGGGCGAACTCACGGGACAGTCGGATCTTCGGTCCCGTTCCCATTGAGTCGATCGTCGGCCGTGCATTCGTGCGGGTGTGGCCGCTGGGGGCGCTGGACAGGCTCTGACCAGTCAGATCAGGGGCGAGGTCGACGGTTGGCGAGCCCCGCCACCAGTCGGTCCACGTGGTCACCGTAGATGCCATCCAATCCCAAGGCGATGAGGCGGTCGATCTGCCGGGGATGCTGGGCGTCCCAGGCGAGGCAGCGGATGTCGAAGCGGCGGAAGAGGGCGACCAGGCCGGCACTCCAGTCCTGCTCAGGCAGGTTCACCGCATGGATCGCCATACCCGACAGGTTCGCCGCCATCCTTTCGGGCCCTTCGTTGATCCGATCCAGGCGGGTGGAGTGGACCAGGATCGCGTCCCTGGCGGCCTCGCCGATGTCGGCCAGAACGCTCAGCTCCGGGTGGCACAGCCAGAGCGACCGAACGGCGTCGTGTTGACGCGCCAACTCCAGGACGGCCGGGATCGCTGTGAGATCCCTGATGTCCAGGGACAGGGGAACGCCACCATCCACCCGGCGGTAGAGGTCGGCAAGGGTCGGGATGCCGTCGGGAAGTTGGCCTCGTTCCAACGAGTGGATCGAACGACGCCTCAGAGCCGAACCGACCCGCCGATCGTGGTGCAGTACCGGAACCCCGTCGGCCGTGCACCATACGTCGCTCTCGAGACCTGTGGCGCCCATCCGGATCGCTGTCTCGAAGGCCTGGAGGGAGTTCTCCGGAGCATGCGCACGGCCTCCCCGGTGGGCGAACAGGATCGGCTCGACGGGCCTCTGCGCGGAATGGGACACGTGTTCAGTCTGCCCCTCATCGGGGCCGTCGTACGAAGCCACTACGCCTAGGCTCAACGCCGTGGACGGTGCCTGGCTCCTGGTCGCCTTCGGGCTCGTTGCGGCGGTCGTCGCCGTTGCCCGCCTCTCCCTCGTCCTGACCCGGGATCTGGTGTTGGCTGCCGAGTCCCTCTCCCGACTGGGACGGTTGTCCATTTCCGTCCGCGACCTGGTCCGCTCGGCGCGTCACCTCAGTGTCGACGCCGGCCCGGTCGGCCGTCGATAGGCGCCGATCATGGGCAACATCGGAGGCGCCGAGGTCCTGATCATCCTGATGCTCGGCCTGCTGGTACTCGGTCCGGCCCGACTGGCAGTCGTGGCGCGGCGTGTCGGCTCGATGACCAGGGAGGTGCGTCGGGTTGCGGGGGCCTTCCAGGAGGAGGTCAGGGAGCTAGTCGATGACCCTTCCATCGAAGCACTGGCCAGGGAACGCGGTAGGAGCGTCGCCGAAGCGCCGCCGGAGGACCCGGAACGGCCGGCGGGGCCAGACGGTGGCTGATTTCGATGGCCGTATGCCCCTCCTCGAGCATCTGGAGGAACTCCGTCGGCGCCTGATCCGTGCGGTGGCTGCGATCGCCGTCGGGACGGTCGCATGCTGGATCCTCTACCCGCAGATCCTGGACCTCCTCCTCCAGCCCTACTGTCAGATCCGCGGATCGGGCGCCGGATCGAACGCCTTCGGGGATGGTTGCGAGCTCCTCGTCACGGACCCACTGGAGCCGTTCGGCGTGAGGATGATGGTGGCCGGCTACGGCGGGGTGGCCCTCGCCATGCCGGTCCTGCTCTGGCAGGCCTGGCGGTTCGTGGTCCCCGGCCTGCAAGCCGGGGAGCGTCGCTGGGCGATCCCCTTCGTGGTGGTGGGCGTGCTGCTGTTCGCCACGGGGTGTGGACTGGCTTACTGGAGTATCCCGCGTGCCCTCGACTTCTTGATCGGGATCGGCGGCCCGGACCTAGTCAGCGTCTTCTCCCCATCGAAGTACCTGGGCTTCATCGTCAAGATGATGCTTGCATTCGGCATCGGTTTCGAGTTCCCGCTGGTGCTCGTGTTCCTGCAGTTGATCGGCGTGGTCACGCCGGCCGGGCTGCGTCGCACGCGGCGCTACGCAGTCGTCGGCATCGTAGCCCTCGTGGCCGTACTCACGCCGAGTGGAGACCCGTTCACGCTCCTCATCCTGTCCGTACCAATGCTCCTGTTCTATGAGTTGGCCATCCTCCTGGGACTGCTGCGGAACCGTCGCCTTCGCCTGGCCCGCACCCGGTGATCGACGGACGCCCCTTCCAACTGGATCGCTTCCAGGTCGAGGCGATGACCTCGGTGGATGCCGGAAGGTCGGTGCTGGTGGCTGCCCCGACGTCCAGCGGGAAGACCGTCGTGGCCGAGCATGCCATCGATCGGGCACTCGCCGACGGACGACGGGCGTTCTACACGGCCCCGATCAAAGCCCTCTCCAATCAGAAGTTCCGGGACCTGGTCAGACGTCTCGGAGACGGACGTGTCGGCCTCATGACCGGCGACCAGGTCGTGTCACCTGATGCTCCGGTGGTGGTGATGACCACCGAGGTACTCCGCAACATGCTCTATGCAGGGTCAATGGCGACACTCGACCTCGGTTGGGTGGTCCTAGACGAGGTCCACTTCCTGGAGGACCCCTACCGCGGTGCCGTCTGGGAGGAGGTGGTCCTGAACCTCGCACCAGAGGTCGGGATGGTGGCCCTCTCTGCGACGGTCTCCAATGCCGGGGAACTCGGCGACTGGTTGACGGCTGTGAGGGGGCCGACTGACGTGATCGTGGAGACCAGACGCCCGGTACGGCTTCGCACCCACTACCTGGTGGCCGAGCGCGGCCGGGAGCGTCGCCTGCACCGGATGGCGACGCACCGTGGCGGCTCTCCCAACTCAGATGGGCGACGCTTCGACAACGAGCGCAAGAACAGGCAGGGTGGCGGGCGGGGTAAGGGTTTCCGCTGGGTGACTCCCCGGCGGGACGAGGTTCTGGGTGAACTGTCCGCCCACGGACTCCTACCGGCGATCCACTTCATCTTCAGCAGGGCCGGATGCGACGAGGCGCGTGACGCCATCCTGAGGGACGGAGTTCGCCTGAACAGCGGTGCCGAGGCTGCGGCGGTATCTGAGCACGTGACGGCCCGACTCGAAGGCCTGCCTTCCGCCGACCTGGAGGCCCTCGGTGTGGATCGCTGGTCCGAGGGCCTGGAACGGGGTGTGGCGGCACACCATGCAGGGTTGGTTCCGATCTTCAAGGAGGTCACCGAGGAACTCTTCGCTATGGGCCTCCTGAAGATCGTCTACGCCACAGAGACCCTCGCCCTCGGCGTCAACCTTCCGGCCCGGTCCGTGGTGATCGACAGGTTGACCAAATTCACCGGCCAGACCCACGAGGTCCTCACGCCGGGCCAGTTCACGCAGCTCACCGGGCGTGCCGGACGACGTGGCATGGACACCGAGGGCCACGCCATCGTCTGCTGGTCCCCGTTCGTGCCGTTCGACCGGGTTGCCGAACTAGCGGGCAGCACGGACTTCGTCCTCCGATCCGCCTTCCGACCGACCTACAACATGGTGGCGAACCTGATCGTGAGCCGTACCCGGGAACAGGCTGACGACCTGCTGGCACGATCCTTTGCCCAGTTCCAGATGGATCGGAAGGAGGCGAAGCGCCATCGTCGCTCTGACGAGATGCGCCTGGAGGCACGACGAATCAGGTCCGGGTTGGCGGAGCCGGAATCGGTGCAGGGCGAACCGGTGCAGCCGGCGTCGCTTCGGCCCGGTGAGGTGGTGGTCATCGACGACGGTCTCATTCACCTTGTGCTCTCCGTCGCACACAGGGGCGGTGGACGACTGAGGCTAAGGAGCCTGGACCAGTCCGGCCGCATGTCGACGGTGGATCCGGCTGAGCTGGCACGCCTCCCGGTGAGGGTGGGGGAGGTTGACCTACCGGCACCCTTCGCACCCGATCGGCCGGAGTTCCGGCGAGCCGCCATGGAGCGCCTGCGGCCGTTCGCCCGGGAGGCCGGGGAGGACCGTGGGGCACTGCGACGCCTGGCTCGGCTGGAGCGAAACCTCGGCCGCATCGCTGTCGTACCCGCCGAGAACGCCCTGACGGAACGCCTGGACGCCTCCCTGCGGGTCCTCGAGAAGCGTGGACTGGTGGACGGCTGGGCCCTGACGCAGAGGGGGCGGCCTCTGACGGCGATCCACAACGAGGCCGACCTGCTGGTGGTCGAGGTGATGGCAGCCGGCCTTCTGGACGGCGTCTCGCCCGGAATGCTTGCCGCCCTGGTCTCGACCATGACGTTCCGGAAGCGTGGTCCCGGCGAACCGTCCACCATTCGACTGGGAGGTGGGTTCGGGTCGCGTTTCGCAGACATCATGGGGCTTGCATCCGATATCGCAGAAGTGGAATCGGAGTTGGGGATAGATCCGGCACTGCCGCCGGATCCGGGATTCGCACACGTGATCCACGGATGGTCTGGCGGTGGCGAGCTAGAGGATGTCCTGGATCCCGAGATGACAGGTGGGGAGTTCGTGCGAAATGTCCGCCTGGTGGCCGACCTCCTCCGGCAGGTTTCGAAGGTGGCGCCGGACGCGTTGGCGAAGGTGGCCGATGCTGCCGGGGGTCGGTTAGTTCGAGGCGTGGTGGCCATGTCCAACGGGGCACCTTCGGGAGACCTCGGACCCGGTACGGGTGACGTCGGGTGACGGTCGAGAGAGGCAGGGACTGGGGCGGCCGTGGATCCGTGCCCGCCGATGCGGTCGTGGTGTCCACCAATGCCGAGCTTCGGGCCGTGATCACCGCCGCCAGACGGGCCGACAGGCCCATTCCCGTCGTGGCCCTTCGGGGGGGAGATCTCTGCCGCACCCTGGGCGGGCGCGGCGAGGCGGTTCCGGGCGGAACGGGCACTCGGGTCGTGGTCGACATCGGTTCCGTGCTGCTCGACGGCAAGTTGCACTGGTTCGCTGCACACCTGGTGGCCCGGTCCCTCGGGGGAATGGGACGTTGGTGGGTGGCGGCCAATGCGGCACACCACGGAAACTGGAACCTGGCGCCCCGGGCCCATCCGGGCGATGGTCTCCTCGACGTCCTCGACGGCGCCCTGCGACACGCCGACCGGCTGTCCGCCTGGCGACGCCTCGGACGAGGCGACCACGTTCCACATCCGGACATCGACTACCAGCGGATCCCGGCCGTCCAAGCCACGTTCGACCGACCGCTAACAGTCCGTCTGGACGGTGAGACGATGGGTCGTGTCCGAAACCTCTCGGTTCGCATCGAGCCGGAGGCACTGCGCCTCGCCGTGTGAGCCGGCTCCTCTTCGACTCGACCTCCTCGGATAGTCTCCGACTAATGGGAGACACGGCATCAGACCAGTTGGAGGGTGCACGGCGGTCGGTCTGCGATCGCGTGGACGAGTTGGCGGACGTCCTGATCCAGACCTCCCGGGCGATCCACGCCAATCCTGAGCTGGCATTCCAGGAGCATGCGGCGCACGACCTCCTGACCGACATTCTGGCCGGGCAGGGCATCGACGTCGTCCGTTCGGCCTACGGCTTGGAAACCGCATTTGAAGGATCAGCGGGTACCGCCGGACCGGTAGTGGCTGTCCTGTGTGAGTACGACGCCCTGCCCGGGATCGGTCATGCCTGTGGGCACAACATCATTGCTACTGCAGGACTTGGCGCAGGCCTGGCGGCGGCTGTCGTGGCCGAGCAGCTGGGCGGCAGGATCCGAATTCTCGGGACACCAGCCGAGGAGGGCGGTGGCGGCAAGGTGTTCATGTTGGAGCGCGGCGCCTTCGATGGCGTTGACGCGGCCCTGATGGTGCACCCGGCAGACGCCGACCTGGAGAACATCACGAGCCTCGCCATCCAGCAGGCGGTGGTTTCCTACACGGGCCGGGCGGCACATGCCGCTGCAGCACCCGAGAAGGGCCTGAATGCCCTTGATGCAGCGGTGCTGGGATACGTGAACGTCGCTGCGCTCCGCCAGCACATCGCTCCGGACGAGCGGATCCACGGGATCTTCACTGACAGCGGCGAGAAGGCGAACATCGTGCCCGTGCGAGCCGGTGCCAACTGGTACGCACGGTCGCCCAGCAGGTCAGGGCTGGAGGACCTGAAGCTGCGTCTCGCCGCCTGCCTGCGGGCCGGGGCCGAGGCGGCCGGCTGCGGGATCCAGATCGAGTGGATCGAGCCGTCCTATGCGGAGGTCCTGGACAATCGGGCTCTCCTGGACAGATATACGGCCAACGCAGCGCTGCTCGGACGGACGGTCCTGCCGGCGGTCGAACACCAGGTAGTGGCCAGTACGGACATGGGCAACGTGAGCTACGCAGTGCCGTCCATCCACCCGATGATCAAGTCGGCCCCAGCCGGAACGGCGATCCACACGGAGGCGTTCGCAGGCTTCGCAGCGAGCGCCGAAGCCGACATGGCGGTCCTGGATGGTGCGAAGGCGATGGCCATGACCGTCGTGGACTGCTGGACCGAGGGATCCCTCCTGCACACGGCAAGGGAGCAGTTCGAGCACACGCTAGGCGTCCGCGCCGTACCCACCTAGACGACGTAGGTTCGGCGCCCGTGACCACCTACGCCGCCGAGGAGTTCAGCCCGGACGAGGCAGACGTCCTACGTCGCTACTTCACGAACCTGGACCTGCCGGTCTTCGCCCTCGTGAACCTCCCAGAGGTCGTCAAGGGCGCTCTCTTCGCCCGCTACTCGCGTTCCGACAAGAGCCTCCGTCGCCTGTTCCTCGAGGAGTTCGTCGGCGAACTGGACGTGTCCGGCGACGAGACGATCGACGCCACGGTCGGGCTCAGGCGTGCCGAGGAGCTGTACGACAAGGTCTTCTTCGAGTACGGCGACGACAGCGTGGCTCAGTTGGGTGGAGTCCACCTCGCCTGCGAACAGGCATCCAACCTCCTCACCAAGGTTCTGGAGTGGGGCCGGCTGATGGCATACCTCGAGCAGTCCACCCGGTACATCGCGTATGACTCCCGGCTGGGTGGCCGCTACCGCTACTTCCGGGACCCGGACGTCCTCGCTTCGTCAATTGGTGCCCGCTACATCTCGGACATGGACCGGCTGTTCGAGGTCTACGCCGACCTAGTCCGCGACATGAACGACCACTTTCGCAAGATCCTCCCGAAGTCGGCGGGCGACTCCGACTTCGTCTACAGACAGGCCATCGCCGCCAAGGCGTTCGATGCCGTGAGGGGAGTGCTGCCTGCGGCATCGCTCTCCAACGTCGGAATCTACGGCACCGGGCAGGCCTACGAGTCGCTCCTCGTTCGCATGCGGGCGCATCCTCTGCCGGAGGCCCGCACCTATGCGGAGATGATGCTTGTCGAGTTGCGAAAGGTCGTTCCGTCGTTCCTTAAGCGAGTGGACCTTCCGGACAGGGGCGAGGAGGTGGGTAGGTACGCCACCGATGTAAGGGAGCGACTGGAGGACCTCGCCGAGGAGTACTTCCCCCCGGAGGAGGCGGTAGCGGGTTCGCCGATCGTGGACCTCACCGACTGGGACCCGGATGCCGAGGTGAAATTGGTGGCGGCGGCGCTTTACCCGGCGACCAACCGATCCGACCGTGAGGTCGACGCCCGGGTCCGGGCGATGTCCATCGAGGAACGACTCGCCATCCTGCGTGCGTTCGTGGGGGATCGGGGCAACCGTCGACATCGGCCCGGTAGGGCACTCGAGCGTCCCGCCTACCGGTTCGACGTGCTGTCGGACTACGGCGCCTTCCGGGACATGCAGCGGCATCGGATGATGACCCTGGACTGGCAGAGGTTGTCCACAGATCATGGCTACGTGAGGCCGCCCGAGGTGGACGAGGCCGGGGTGGGTGGCCGGTTCGATGCCGCCATGGAACGCTCGCGGGACCTGCATGAAGCGCTCCGGGGGCCCTATCCCGAGCAGGCTCCGTACGCGGTGTCGTTGGCCTACCGTGTCCGGTACCTCATGCACATGAATGCCCGTGAGGCCATGCACGTCCTGGAGATCCGGTCCACCCCCCAGGGCCATCCCTCATACCGGGAGGTGGCGCAGCAGATGCACTACCTGATATCCGATGTGGCCGGGCACCATGCCATCGCCGGGATGATGTCCTTCGTGGACCATTCAGGCGAAGCGGAGTTGGAACGCCTGGAAGGCGAGCGTCGAGCCGAGAAGAAACGACTCGCTCGTGGTGGGGGTTGATGGCGTGCTGATCCTGTCTATGATCCCGCCGCGACCACCCGACCGCATTGCCCGAGGATCCGATGGATGAAGAAGTGACTGAAGAGGGGCCCGACGACGCCGAGATCGACGACACTGAGGTCGATGGTGACATCGACTTCGGCGGGGATGAATCGGAATCGGAGGACGCAAATGGGTCCGACGACGAGGATTCCGACGATGACGACGATGACGACGACGAGGAGGGGGCGCGACCTGCCGGTTCCGGTGACGAGGACGAGGAGGACGAACCTGATCCGGACGAGGTCGAGGCGGACCTGAACGAGATCCTCCGTGATCGGATCGCCGCAGACGAGGACGAAGACGAAGATGAGGACGCTCCGGTCGCCGTTCCGACCGGAGGGATGGTTGAGCGTCAGGACACCGAGGTGCACTGTCCGCACTGCTTCCTGTTGATCCAGGCCAAGGCGGTGGCCGAGACCGGTGAGTGCGGCCACTGCGGCGGCCCAATCACCTGAGCAGGTCGGTCTTCTGATGGAGGAATCCGCACGACGGGCGTCGAGCGGGGACCTCGATGTCCTGATTGGCCTGGCGGCGGCGGCCCGTAGGGAACTTCCCGAACGAAAGGGTGGAGACGTCGCCGCCCGCCTGGACCCGCAGCGCAACGACCCGGGTGCTCGGATCGCGACGGCACTCGACGACGAGGCGACGGTCCTGTTCGTGGGAACGATCGACGGTACGGTCGTCGGCTACGGCCTCATGACGCTGGGAACCGTGTCGGATGGTTCCGCACAGGCCAACGTCGAGGAGATCTTCGTGGATCCCGGCGCCCGGTCGGTCGGTGTCGGCGAGGCGATCCTGGAGGCACTCCTGATGGAGGCATCTGGGCGGGGAGCGGTGGCCATCCAGTCTGTGGCGTTGCCAGGGGACCATGCCATGGGCCTCGAAGAAGTTCTTCGTGGCACGGTCCCCTGGCATGGTCGCCCGGGCGATCCTCGTCCATCGGTGGTTGGACGAGCGGTGAGCGGTGGACGACCGGAACTGTGCGTGGGCGCCATTGCCATCGAAGACGACCAGATCCTCCTCGTACGCCGGGGAACCGACCCCGGCAAGGGCCTCTGGTCGCTGCCCGGAGGACGAGTGGAGGCCGGTGAGGCCATGGTCTCCGCTGTTGTGCGCGAGCTCCGTGAGGAGACGGGCCTCTCAGGGGTATGTGGTCCGATCCTCGGGTGGGTCGAGCACCTGACGGTCGATCACCACTTCGTCATCGCCGACTTCCAAGTCACGATCCTGGACGGCGGTTCGCCTGTGCCTGGCTCAGATGCCGTAGATGCGGCCTGGCTGGACGTTTCGGATCTGGACGTCGTCCAACTGGTGGACGGCCTGGCCACGTTCCTGGTGGAACAGGGACTGGCTCCCGCCCGGTTGCTGTCCCTGGACTGATCACCACCACGGGTCGGGACCGCAGGCGGGCGGGCAAGACCGCATCCCTGCCGGTCAGGAGGAGATCAGCGCCCCGTCCAACGCGGTGTGCGCTTCTCCACGAAGGCCCTGGGGCCTTCCTGGAAGTCCTCGGTTCCGACAACGTCACGGGTGGCGTCCGCTGCCACCTGGAAGGCCTCATCGTCTTCCAGTAGATGGGCGGCCAATACCACCTTGCGCGAAGCGCGTACGGCCAACGGGGCATTGGCGTTGACGGTCTCAGCGAGTTGCATGGCTGCCACCAGCGCCTCTCCGGGTTGGACGAGGCGGTTCACGAGGCCGTGCCGGTATGCGGAATCGGCGTCAAGGTCGTCACCGGTCAGGGCGAGTTCCATTGCCACGTTGCGCGGCAGTGCCCTGGGGAGGCGGAACAGGCCGCCGGCATTGGCAATCAGGGACCTCTTCACCTCGGGCAGCCCGAAGCGTGCCGTGGTACTGGCGACCACCAGGTCGCAGGACAGGACGATCTCGGTTCCACCGGCCACGGCGGGGCCCTCCACGGCGGCAATGAGGGGCTTGCTCCTGGTCCGCCGGACCAGCCCGGCGAAGCCCCCGCGCCTTGTCGTAAGCCTGGTTTCACCGGATGCGATCGCCTTCAGGTCTGCACCAGCGCAGAAGGCGGGACCGTTGCCGCACAGGATCCCGATCCAGAGGTCCTCGTCGGCTTCGAGACGGTCGATGGCCGCCTCGAGGTCCTCGGCCAGTTGCTGGCTAACAGCGTTACGGGCCTCCGGCCTATTCAGCGTGATGATCGCGATGCGATCCCTGACCTCGAAGTCGACCGTCATGTAAGTGACCCTATAGACGGGTCATCCCGGGGTTGGAAGCGGGCGTCAGCCTCGTGGACGTCCGCGTCGGGACCGCGGTGGGGCGGTCGGCTCTATGCCGAATGCAGCGGCGATGGCCGGGACGCCCATGGAGACGCGCTTCACCACGTCCAGGAGTTGGTCGCCGGGCTCGGCTGGTAGTCCAGCGGGGACGACGCGTAGGTGGACGGGGGAGAGGGCTACCGCATCGAGCAGCGTGGCCCAACGGTCCTGTCCAGTCTCGCTCGTGAGGCTGGCGTCGGCCATCGTCGCCAGCCGGTCCAGGACGGGCCCGGGTAGTGGGGCGCCGGCCTTGGGAGGGCGGGAACTGAGGCGCAGTGCCCGCACGATGCGGTCTTCGTCCATGGCACTGGCCACCTCGGCCTGCCAAGCCTGCTGCTCGCGCTCGACTCGGGCGGTGAGTGCTTCCCGGAGCTGGTCGGCAAGTGAGCGGTTCTCGTCAGTGCGAAAGGCCGAGTCTGCTGCCACCACCACGGATCGCAGGTCGCGGAGGTCCACGTCCCCGACTCCAGCCAGTGCAGCTTCTGCGCGGTCCTGCCAGTCGGCGCTCCTCAGGGCCGGGTGAATTCGCTCAGCAAGCTTCAACAGGAGGTCGGCCGGGATGCCCGGCTGGCCGACTGCTTCAGCTGCCTTGTTCTGTGCCTCGATGGCGGCCCTGAGACCGGGTACGCCGTCACGGACGAGGATCTGGGCGAGGCGCCGCTGGTCATCCGGCAGCGCAGCGATTGCCGCCTTTCGATGGATGCGCCGCGGTCGGAGGCGACGGGCCCTGGTCTTCGTGTCGGCGGCCGCTGCCGGCCGTGTCCTCTGGCTAGTCCGGCTTTCGCGACTGTCGCCGTCGCGTCGTGTGCCCTTGCGTCCCCGTTGCTTGTCGCCGTCCTTCCGGTCGGCCACATCGCGGGCCCCACGAGCACGGTCACCCCTGCCGGCGCCCTCTCGTCCCTGGCGCTTGTCGCCATCGCGCCGTTGCCCCCGGCCACCCTCGCGTCGACCGTCTCTGCGATCGTCGTCGCCGCGACGACCACGTCCTCCGGTCAGCTTGCTGGTCACCAGTGGCTCGTTGCGACCCGACCCGATGATCTCGAGGGTCTCGGCCTCGCTTCTATCAGCCTGACTCTGGAGGACCGACGTGACCTCGATCCCGTCCATGAACTGGTCCACCTCGACGCGAAGGACATCGCCGACCACCGCGCCGTCGGGTACCAGGTTTCCCCCAATGGAACCCTTTGGCTGCCGGGCACCCTCGGCGCGCCATGTCCAGTCACCGTCGTCTCGAGCGCTCGTCAACTGGATCTTCATGCGTGGCATGGGCAGGAACGCTAGCCGTCTGTAGGGGATTGCGGGTCAGAACTCGCCCACTGGAAAAGCATCGTCGGGGGACTTATTTACATTTTCTGACACATCGTCAGATCGGGTGTATGTTGTGCCCGCTTGCCGAATGGTCGGCATGCGATTGCGCGTCGGGCCTCAGCCCGACAGGCGGAGGGGGATGTTCTTCATGGGAACTCGACAGGTCCGATTCACGGTGGTACTGGCGGTATTCGCTTTGCTGGCCGGGGCATGTGGTGGCACGGACAGTGGGGGAGGGGACGACGAAACGGCTCCAGCCGCCACTACTGCTGCTCCTGCTGCGGCTACGACAGCTGCACCGGCTGCTACGACTGCTGCGCCGGCTGCGACTACTGCGGCTCCTGCCACTACTGCGGCTCCGGCCCAGGAAGAGGTCGCGACGGTCGAGGACCATCTGGGTGATGGTTCTCTTGGGACCGTCGAGGTTGGTGATGGTGAGGAGATCCAGATCCG
>ENA-OSET01003555-OSET01003555.1-sediment-metagenome-genome-assembly--contig:-NODE-3555-length-14231-cov-45.404126_pt1 | contig 14231 bp, 18 predicted proteins | sample MGYA00237882_ERZ534229 | MGnify/ENA primary metagenome ERZ534229 (study PRJEB26408, sample SAMN06266212) | sediment metagenome | isolation source: Hudson Canyon methane seep mesocosm | place...
CACAGACAAACTTAATGCTGGGGATAATGAGTGAAATATCACAATACGACAATAAATTAAGAACTGAAAGATTCAGACTGGGAAGAATTCATAGAATAAAACAGGGGTTTTGGAAAGGTGGTCCTCCACCATATGGGTATAAGTTAAAAAATGGTCTTTTAGAAATTGATAAAGAGGAATCATCTTGGGTTAAAAAAATACTTGAATGGTATTTGGAGGGGGATTCAGTATTAATTATTAAAGATAAGTTGTTACAGAATGGAGTTGTTACACGCAGAGGTAACCCGATTTGGAGTGTAGGAAGTATTCAAAATGTTTTAACGGAAATACCACATTATCAAGGGTTCTGGAATTACCACGATAAGAAATCTGGTGATGATATAAGAGTTGATTGCCCAACATCAATACCCCTTGAACTTATACAAAAAGTTAAAAAACTTTGTGATAGTAGGAAATATAATTCGTCTAAACCTAATAGACGACCGAATAGAAAACACATCTTTCTTTTAAAAGAATTATTTGAATGTGATTCCTGTAGTGGTTCTTTTAGTGGGTGGAAATCAGATAAAAAACAATCACCATATTACTTCTGTGAAACTAATAAGAAGAACCATAGAAGGAATGATGAGGATAAGGTTGTTTGTCAGTCGGAAAAAAACCTCAATATGGATACGACAGACGAGTTGGTTTGGGATGTAGTAAAAGATGTTATGTCTAAATCAAACTTATTTAGAGAAGGTGTTAAGAGTGAATTGTTAGATAAAAAATCTATGATTCAAACAAGTTCAGATATTAAGAAACTTGAACGACAAGTAAAAGTTAATGATGAGATGATGAAGAAAATATCGGAATCTATTGTTAACCAAGAAACGGATAAGTTAATTGGTATCCGTAGTGAAGAAGAAATTCAGAATGTTTTGGGTAAGTTGGATGAACAGATGTTGAAGTTAAGAGTTAAGAAGGAAGAACTCCAAACTGAAGTATCTAAAAGATATACTGAGAATGAATGGTCTGATTGGGTTAAAGAGTGGGGTTCAAGACTGGAAGAGATGAAGAGTTCAGATTTTACCTTTGAAGATAAGAGGAACTTTATTCGTTCGGTTGTTGAGAAAATTGTTGTTCAAAGTGATGGAAAAATTGAACACGAATTAGATATCCAATTTAAATTGCCATATGTAAACGATAAATTGGTATGGAATGATGAGGAAAAGAAGAGTAAAGGATATATTCTTAAAGATGGTGGGTATTCAAAAAGACTACGGATAAGTTATCTAAAAAAAAAATAAAAATGATGGATGAGTGTATGAAAGACAACTACTTAAACATTAATCTCTTTAATGCTACTCAACAACAGTTGAGTAGATTTTAACAGCAAGTGCCAGAGTGTCTATTTTAGCCTACAGCTTTTGTATACTATTTCCCATTACATTTTTTTTATTAAAGTCTTAAAATAAAATTGTCGAATCTTGAAATAGGTGAAGCCCACATTTTGAGTACAAAGGTTTTTTTAATGGAATAGTCCTGCAATTTTGTAAGGGAATACGCCCTCAATACCTCTACCTCCGCTGATCGACTTGTAGGTTTGCCATAAGGACATGGCAAGCCTATTTTTATAGTAGATTTATTTAAAGATTACTGATATCGGAGATAAAGTAATTACCTTGCAAGTAAAGTATCTGCAAAATGACTTTATTTAAATAAAGTGAATAGTACTTGGGGCACAAAATAAACAGTGTACAGAGTGTTAATAAGCACGGGTTAGATATAAGTAGGGGAGTTTCAATATGAGTATTCGATTAGCTATCTTGGCTGCAATTGATGAGGGTGCTGTCACTTCGGGTGAAATTATCGGGAAGTTGGCTATTAACGGGCGTTCATTTCATAATTCAATACGGTTTATGATCAATCAAGGATGGTTACTATCGTCTTCGGAAACAGGTCGAAATCATTTTACAGGGTATACGATCACGATTTTGGGTCGGGAAAAGCTTGATAAGAAGGTGACTGATAGCCCGCCTGAGGGGAAAAAGAGACTGTTGCCTGATTATAATCGTATGCGTCAATATTTACAGGTTAGTTTTGATACAAGCAATAACCAGTTAGTGGGTCTTTGGAACGATAATACTGATTTTTATTTGCCCTATGAAGGTGAGAGTGAATTTCGTCGTTTAGGTGAGTGAGCGTTTTAAGCATTTTTTCAATGAGAGGTAACTATAATTAGTTTTTACGGAAAGTATAGTGACTTAAAAAACCCGCATGATCTTTATGGTGATGTGGGTTTTTTTATGTTTGTTGTTCCGATAAAAGGTATGGTAATAGTCTTTTTTGAATTGGCATTGGAAAAAGAGCGGATTTAAAAGGTTGATTAAATAAGAGTAGGAGGCAATATGGCATATCAAATAGAGTTTCACATTGATTTTTATCGTTTGGATGGCACAGTGATTACCAAAAAAGGAGTTTATGGCTTTGATGATGAGGAAGTAGGCAGTATTGAAGAAGCCTTTGAGTGGTTTTGTCAGGACTTTGCGGACGCATCGGAAGAAGAATTGGTGGCTTGTGACGATATTGATTTTGAAGAGATTAAGGAAACGGCGATGGGTATTGATACGATTACCGATACGACTGAAGGTGTTAAAGAAGAATATGTTTAGTGTGGGTTGGTTCTGTGATTCTTATAAATATTAAGTACAGCAGGAAAGTATTTTTTGCATAAAGTTAATAATTGTTATGATTGAAGATTGGATAAAGTTTTAACGATTATTTTAAAGAGAAAATGAAGGCCATGAGGAATATCTTTTTATTGTTAATGCTCCACAATGGTATTGTTTTAGCACAACTAGCGGTGACGGATAAGGGTGAAGTCGGTACTGAACAGTTATTAAGCGTTGAGCCTGTTCTGATAACGGATCGTTATTTTGTTATTTTAGATAACGGTGAAAAACAAGCGGTGGAAAATAGTGCCCTTTTAGGCACAGAAGGTTTTGAAACGGTTTGGTATTTACATGAACAAAAAGCTTGGGAAGGGGTACGCGAAACGGGCGAATTAGAGGGATTGGTGACTCAATGGTATGAGAATGGACAGAAAAAACAAGAGAATAATTATCGCGATGGCTTTTTACATTCAGATCAGTTTTTTTGGTATGAGAATGGTCAGTTATCACGTTATGAACATTATCAGAAGGGTCAATTACACGGGCGTTTTAGTCAGTGGTATGAAAATGGGCAGCGTAAACAGGAAGCGAATTACACGGAAGGGTTACTGGATAAAACCAATTTTATTTGGTATCCAGAGGGACAGATTGCAGAATTAGGCGGTTATCTTGAGGGTGAACTCGATGGTTTTGTTTTATTGTGGCATCGTAATGGTCAGAAAAAACAAGAAGGTTATTTTCGACAAGGTGTCATGGATGGACAAATAACATTGTGGTATGGCAATGGCCAGAAGGCTTGGGATGGTTTTTATCGGCTAGGTCAGTATGATGGTTTGGTTCAGGAGTGGTATGATAACGGCCAATTGGAATGGTCAGCAAATTATAAGGATGGACAGTTGGACGGCGTGTCTACACGATGGCATCGAGAGGGTACGAAAGCATTTGAACTGAATTATTTGAACGGTATAAGGGATATGGATTATCAAGCGACCGAGGGTGATAAGGTCGTGCAGCCGGTTCGGTCTGCTGACAAGATTCAGTCATTAATTAATCCCTAAATCATTTTTAAAATCTTCAGGGCGTTTTAAAAAAATCAGTTGTGATTGACCTTGTTGAAAGGGTTTTTCCGTAACCGGTAGTATCAGTTTTACGAGATTGCAGGTGGTGACTATCTTTCCAGAATTCAATTCGTATTCATAGGTTTCTGTTAGCCAGTTTAATAATTGTTCAAACCCCGGGTTGTGGCCAACCAAGAGTACACGTTGATAGCGGTTATCAACGGTTGCAAGTATTTTAAGAATATCAGTAACCGATGCAAGATAAAGGCGGTCGTGATTATAGACAGATAAGCGGGGGGATAATGATTTCATTGCTATTTGTACGGTTTCCAGAGCGCGTTTAGCCGGTGAACAGAGGATATAATCAGGATGACTGTCTGGATTTTTCTGAAGCCATTTTCCAAGCAGTCGTGCATTAGCGTCGCCGCGAGGGTTAAGGGGTCGATTGATATCGGAACATTGCGTAGACCAGTCTGATTTTGCGTGTCTTAGCAGCAATAATTGTTTCATGTTCAAAGATAGGTGATGTTGAGTATGGTGTAGGTTTTTTTACCGTATTCAGTGGAAATTGAGACTGTGTCGTGGGTAGATTTTCTTAATAAGGCCTTGGCCAGTGGAGAGTCTAAACTGATGTTACCAGAGCATGTTATTTCATCGGGCCCGACTATGCGGTATTGCACGGTTGTGTTTTGATCATTTTTAAGAGAGACTTGAGCACCAAAAAAAATACGCGTCAGATCGGTGGGCTGTTCTCGGATGACTTTAAGATTAGGCAGCCGTTTTTGCAGGTAACGGATACGACGATCAATTTCACGGAGTTCTTTTTTTCGATAAATATATTCGGCATTTTCAGAACGGTCGCCTTCAGCGGCGGCGGCTGATAAGGCCTCAGTGACACTTTTGCGTTTCTGCCAGCGGTCTTTTAATTCAAGTTGTAATGTCTCAAAACCCTCAGCGCTAATGTAAGGTGAGGATTGTGGGGGTGGCGGTCTCCAGCGGCCCATAGTAACAGTTAGCCTTAGTCGGGTTTGTGGGTGATGGGTTGAACCAGTAACCAAGGCTTTACCACAACGGTCCAGGTTGTAATATCGTTGGCAAGCCATTCTTTGGCTTGGTTATCGGTGACCGGATGAATGGTTTTATTAGTCATGGCTTGTTCAATGAGGGTTTTATTGTCTGCAGCAATGTGCTGGGCGGTACTGATAAGGTCCAGTTCGGATGCAATGTAGATGGTTTGTCCTGCTGCGAAAAAACGTTGTAGTTCAGCCCACTTTATTTTGGCTGTTTCTTGGTTGATTTTTTCCGGATCAAGTGCCTGGTCGTGTGGGAATGCGGTCATGGTTGAAGGTCAATACCATTAATAGCCTGAGTAACGGATAGTTTATATTTTTTTAGGGTGGAAGACACGACCTTATAAAAAATAATAAACAAAGGGAAGGTGGCCAGAGTTGATACAAGAGGTGTCGTAATCGTGAGATATATCGAGTGAAACATTTTGTCGAGGCACTTTTTAAGTGTGCTTTCAAGAACAACAAGGACAAAATTTAACGGGCCAGTGCTAACAATTTTTTGCTAAAAAAGGTAGAATTGAAAAGTTTAAACATAGCTTTATGGCGCTGACTTAATTAGTTGAGAAATGGTAAATATTTTAGAGAAAAAACTAAATACAGACGATCTTCGTATTAGTGAAACAAAGGAGGTCATTGTTCCTGATGCGGTTCATCGTGAATTACCGATTATAGAGTCGGCGGCGAAAACTGTTTTGGAGGCTAGAGAAGACATTCACCACGTTCTTAGTGGTGAGGATGACCGTTTGGTTGTCGTTGTGGGTCCTTGCTCTATTCATGATCCAGAGGCTGCGTTGGCTTATGCTGAACGCTTGACTCAGATTAAAAAGAGCTTTCAGGGCGAGTTAATTATCATTATGCGGGTTTATTTTGAGAAACCACGTACCACCGTGGGTTGGAAGGGGTTAATTAACGATCCTGACTTAGATGCCAGTTTTAATATCAATAAAGGTTTACGTGTTGCGCGTAAATTGTTGGTGGACGTTAATAGTTTAGGGGTGCCAGCAGCGACTGAATATTTAGATTTAATCACCCCACAATATGTTTCTGATTTAATTTCTTGGGGTGCAATTGGCGCCAGAACGACTGAGAGTCAAGTACATAGAGAGTTAGCGTCGGGTTTGTCTTGCGCCGTTGGTTTTAAGAATGCAACCGACGGTACGGTTAAAATTGCTGTTGATGCGATTGGCTGTGCAAGGAGTCCGCATCATTTCTTATCATTGACCCATGCTGGGCATTCAGCTATTTTTTCGACAATGGGTAATGAGGACACCCATTTGATCCTAAGAGGTGGTCATGATGGTCCGAATTATGATGCGGTGGGTGTGGACCAAGCAGCAAATGTATTAGAAAACGCGCAATTAACGCCAAATATCATGATAGATTTTAGTCATGCCAATAGTATGAAACAGTGTCACCGTCAACTTTTGGTGGGCGAGGACGTTGCCGGCCAGATTGCCGGTGGAGACCATCGCATTATTGGCGCGATGATTGAAAGTCATCTGGTTGCCGGTCGCCAAGATGTTACCAGTGCTCAGCCATTGGTGTATGGGCAGAGCATCACGGATGCTTGTCTGGGTTGGGAAGACACGGTTGATTTGCTTAAAGTATTAGCAGATGCAGTCATAAAACGTAGAAATAGTAATGAGAATTAAAGGTTAACCGTATGGATATTTATGTAAATGGTGAGAAAAAAGCACTGAAAGAAGGTTCAAGTATTGCAGAGCTCGTCAGTGACTTAGGTTATGAAAATAAGCGCATAGCTGTTGAGTTGAATAAGGAAATCTTACCCTTTGATCAATATGTGAGTAAGATTTTGACTGCTAATGATCGTTTAGAAATCGTGCAAGCTATTGGCGGTGGACAAAGCGATGCATTCACCATAGCAGATAAAACGTTTCATTCACGCCTGTTAGTCGGTACAGGTAAATATAAAGATTTAAATGAAACGTACTTGGCGATTGAGGCCAGTGGTGCGGAGATCGTAACGGTTGCTATACGACGAACGAATATTGGTCAAAACCCTGATGAACCTAATTTGCTCGATATTATTGCACCGGATAAATTTACTATTTTACCGAATACGGCAGGGTGTTATACGGTTGATGATGCCGTTCGTACTTGCCGTTTAGCCAGAGAACTTTTAAACGGCCACCGTTTGGTTAAATTGGAAGTTTTAGGCGATGAAAAAACACTCTTTCCCGATATAGTGGCGACATTAGATGCAGCTAAAATATTGGTTGCTGATGGTTTTGATGTGATGGTTTATACCAATGATGACCCCATTGTTGCAAAGCAATTGGAGGATATTGGCTGTGTCGCAGTGATGCCATTGGCAGCGCCAATTGGGTCTGGTTTGGGAATACGAAATCCTTATAATATTCTGACCATTGTTGAGAATGCCAGCGTTCCTATCTTAGTCGATGCGGGCGTTGGTACTGCCTCAGATGCGGCGGTTGCGATGGAATTAGGCTGTGCAGGCGTGCTCATGAATACGGCCATTGCGGAAGCGCAAGAGCCTATTTTAATGGCATCGGCAATGAGAAAAGGGATTGAAGCGGGCAGAGAAGCGTATCGAGCAGGACGGATGCCGCGGAAGCGATTTGCCTCCGCATCGTCACCGATTGATGGGTTGTTTTTGTAAGTTATAAGGGTAGTTTAGTTTGTCTAATCGACACATTCTTTGTTTTATTGTCGCGGCGTTAAGCGGCTGGTTTTTTTGTCTGATTTCCGTGTAAATTCTAAATGCTTGATCCATTAAAAATTAAAACTCCGGCTATCCGTAGCTTTATAAGGCGGCAGGGACGAATCACACCGGGGCAACAGTTTGCATTGGAGCAGTGGTGGGATAAATATGGATTATCATATGAAAAACCATTAGAGGTAATGTCGATTTTTGGTCGGCAAGCGCCGTTGATTGTTGAGATAGGTTTTGGTAATGGCCAGGCGCTTGCTGAGATGGCACGTGTTAATTCGGAACAAGATTATATTGGTATAGAGGTTCACCGACCGGGTGTTGGGCATTTATTATTGGATCTTGAGAATACCCAGACCCATAATGTCAGAGTCTATTGCCATGATGCAATAGAAATCTTATCGGAAAAAATAAGTGATAATAGTTTGTCAGGCGTGCAGCTTTTTTTTCCAGATCCATGGCCGAAAAAGCGCCACCATAAAAGGCGTATTGTTAACCGTCATTTTATTGCGTTAGTGAGTCAAAAGCTTCAGTCCGGTGGTTATTTACATATGGCGACCGACTGGCAGGCGTACGCCGAGGTTATGTTAGCGGTTACCGGAGAAAGTAACACTTTATTTAATGAAAGCCCCGGTGGTGATTTTTGTCCGCGTCCCGATTATCGGCCACTAACAAAATTTGAAAATCGGGGTATTCGTCTAGGACACGGTGTTTGGGATCTGATTTTTCGTAAAGTCTAAGAGGTTATACCGTAGGTGTTTTGATAGTCAGTGATGATCGCTAATTTATCTTTAAATTGGGGTTGCTGAGTTAGATAGCTAATAATGGTTTCTAGATTAATGATAGAAATAACCGGTATTTTAAATTCTTCTTCTACTTCGGCAATTGCTGAACGATTATTGGGGCCTTTTTCTTGGCGGTCTAAGGCAATTAAAACACCGCAAGGGGTTGCGCCTGCTTGGGTGATGATTTCAACAGACTCACGGACGGATGTACCGGCAGTGATGACGTCATCTAAAATTAGGATTTGACCGTGTAAGGGTGCCCCAACGAGGGCGCCGCCTTCGCCATGGTCTTTAGCTTCTTTACGGTTAAAGGTGAAGGGGGTGTCTTTATTAAGCAGTTGGCTACAGGCAATTGATGTGGTGCTGACCAAAGGAATACCTTTGTAGGCAGGGCCATAAAGAACATCAGGGTTTAAATTTGATTGTTGTAGGGCTAGGGCATAGAATTCGCCTAATTTTCCAAGTTGTTTCCCCGTGTTAAATAATCCGGTATTAAAAAAATAAGGACTTTTGCGGCCAGATTTTAATGTGAATTCACCAAATTTGAGCACATGCGCATTCAGGGCGTAAGTAATAAAGTTTTTTTGGAAATCAAGCATAATCTTAAATTGATTTAGAGTGTTACGCCGCTATTATACATGGGGTTAACGTGAAACGGGGGGCGCTTTAATCGACAAAAAATTGTTCTAAGATGCGATCTATAAAATTCCAGCCTTGAGGCGTGCAACGGACATGATTCTGATTCAGGGTCAATAATTCCAGGTCGATGCATTGTTGTAATGCCGGGTAGAGTGATGAGCTTGGCAGTCCTGTTTTATTTTGATAATCAGAAAGATGAAAGCCTTGGGTTAAGCGCAGTTGATTCATGAGATATTCCAACGGTAATTCAGGGGTTGCGACCGTCGTGCAGTTGCCCATGCGTTTATCACTGCCTGCAGCGTTAAGATAGTGTTGTGGATTTTTGAGTTTCCAATAACGGTACAGGGTATCGGGTGTTTGCTGGCTGATCTTACCATGAGCACCGGCACCAATACCGAGGTAATCACCAAAGGTCCAGTAATTCAGGTTATGTTGGCATTGTTTGTTTAATTGTGCGTATGCAGATATTTCATATTGCTGAAAATGGTGTTCACTTAAATGTTGCTGGCAAATTGTTTGTGTGTGAAAGATGTCATCATCCGGAGGTAGCGTCGGGGGAAACTTATGGAAATAGGTATTAGGCTCAAGGGTTAATTGGTAGAACGAAATGTGGCTGGGTTGTAATGAAATGGCTGTTTTTATATCGTAAAGGCTAGTTTTTAGAGAGCCCTCGGGTAAACCAAACATTAAATCAAGATTAAAATTATTAAATCCGGCCGAGTGCGCTATTGCTCCGGCATTCATAGCCATTTGGCTGTTATGGGTGCGACCTAGGTTCTTCAGTAATGAATCATTAAAGCTTTGAATTCCGATAGAGAGTCGGTTAATACCGGCGCTCTTAAATTCTGAAAATTTTTGATTTTCAAAAGTACTGGGGTTGGCTTCAAGGGTAATTTCCGCAGTGGCGTTTACCGGGATTAGTTTTTTGATATTTGCTAATAAAGAGTGAATAGCGTCTGGGGAAAAAAGGCTGGGGGTGCCGCCGCCCATGAAAATACTCTCAATCGGTCGGGACTCTTTAAAGAAGTTAATATCTTGTTCTAGGTCTGTTAGTAAGGCATTGATGTAGTTTTGTTCCGGCAGTTCTCCGGTAAACTCATGCGAATTAAAATCACAATAAGGGCATTTTTTAAGGCACCAAGGAAAGTGTATATAGAGGCTTAAAGGAAGAGGTTGAGTGGGTTTCATGGGCGCTGTTGACAGCGATAAGGAAATAAATTTTAAGCAGATGAATGCTTTAACTGTTGTTGAAATTGTTGTAAGGCTTGGCCGCGGTGGCTTAAGCTGTTTTTGATTGCCGAATTAAGTTCTGCGGAGCTACAGTTTTTTTCAGGAACCCAAAAGATGGGATCATAACCAAAGCCATTCTCTCCCTTGGGTTCAAATAAGATTTGTCCTTCCCAAACGCCTTGGGCAATGATGGGACAAGGGTCGTCAGGGTATTTTAAAAAAGCGATGACACAAATAAATCGGGCGCTACGTTTTGCTGCTGGCGTGTTGCCTAATTGCTGTAAAACTTTGGCAAGATTTTCGGCATCGCTTGCTTGTTCGCCGGCATAACGTGCGGAAATGACGCCCGGGGCACCCTCAAGTGCATCAACAACCAGTCCTGAGTCATCGGCAATAGCGGGGCGTTGACACAAGGTCGTTGCATGACGTGCTTTGATGAGGGCATTTTCAATAAATGTCTGGCCCGTTTCTTCAACTTCTGCCAAGTTAAATTGTGACTGGGGAACAATGACGTGTTGGTTTAATATGGCCTGTATTTCACGAATTTTGCCAACATTCCCACTGGCTAAAATAATTTCTTGGGTTTTGGCTGGCATGCTGTTTAGCTCAGTGCTTCGTTTTGAAGTGTTAATAACTGAGAGATCCCTGCTTCTGCTAAAGTAGTCATTTGATCTAATTCTTCTTTCCGAAAAGCATGACCTTCAGCCGTACCTTGAATTTCTATAAATGCACCGGCATCATTCATCACGATATTCATGTCAGTTTCAGCATTGCTGTCTTCTTGGTAATCAAGGTCAAGGATAGGAACGCCTTGAAAAATACCCACTGAAATCGATGCAATTTGACCAATGATTGGATTTTTCTTAATTTGCCGTTCGGCGAGTAATTTATTGATTGCAAGGTTTAAAGCGACAAAACCCCCGGTAATTGCAGCCGTACGGGTGCCGCCATCGGCTTGCAAGACATCGCAGTCTATTGTGATGGTTTTTTCACCTAAATAGTCGAGACGCATCGCAGCACGCAGTGAGCGACCAATAAGGCGTTGAATCTCCAGAGTGCGTCCACCTTGTTTGCCCATGCCGGCTTCGCGTTTCATGCGGCTATGGGTTGAGCGGGGTAACATGCCGTATTCTGCAGTAACCCAGCCTTGTCCAGATCCTTTCAGAAAGCGAGGAATACGATTTTCAACGCTGGCATTACAAAGGACACGCGTTTCGCCAAATTCAATTAATACAGAACCTTCAGCGTGTTTGGTATAGCCACAGGTAATGTTAATGTCTCTTAGTTGGTTGGGGGTGCGTCCACTGGGTCTCATGAGTCTGCCTTACTAAAAATTGAACGATTATACCGCATTTGCCAAACAATGATGGCTTGAGTGAGGCGCTAAGATAAAGATCTTTGTCACTTAAGTCGTTATTTGGGCTGACAGTATTTTATAATAATGAATGTTAAGATGAATTAATTTTTTTAGATTGCCCGGTTTATTATGATTAAAAGTATGACAGCCTTTGCGAGCGCTGAAAGCCGTATCGAGCAGATGACCATTTATTGTGAATTGCGTTCCGTTAATCATCGCTATAGTGATGTGACGTTAAAATTGCCAGAACTTTTTAAGTTTGCTGAATCTGATATTCGTGCGTTACTGGGGCAATCGTTAAGCCGTGGTAAAATTGAATGTGTATTGAATTATAAGAAAGTAACAGCGGTAACTTCAACAGTACATATTAATTCTAATGTTGTTCAGGCGATAGTTTCAGCGACTGAAGAAATAGAAGGGATGATGAAAAAACCGCAATTGATTTCGGCATTAGATATTTTAATGTTCCCGGGTGTGCAAGTAGAGGAGGAGGTACCGGTAGATGATTTAGCCCCAGTTCTCAGTGCTCTTGTGACGGAGACGTTAACAGACCTTGTGGCATTAAGGATTCGAGAAGGCGCTGAACTGGCATTGTTGCTTAAGCAGCGATCTCAACAAATGCAACAGTTCGTTGACCGTGCATTCATACGCCTTCCGGAGGTGCTTGAACAGATTCGTCAACGAATGAATAGACGAATTGAAGAGTTGTCGATTGATCCTGATCTTGACCGACTGGAGCAAGAGATGGTGTTAATTACTCATAAGCTAGATGTGGCTGAAGAGTTAGACCGATTGACAACCCATCTTAAGGAAGTTGAGCATAATTTAAATCAAAACCAACCGGTAGGACGGCGCCTTGATTTCTTAATGCAGGAAATGAATCGTGAGGCAAATACCTTAGGGTCTAAATCAGGCGATAAGGAAATGACGCAAATTGCAATTGAGCTTAAAGTATTAATAGAACAAATGAGAGAGCAGATTCAAAATATCGAATGATGCTTTAGCTTGTTTCAGAATAGTGGTAAATTCCTAGAAGACCAATTACACTCCATCTATGCGCAATCATACCCTAACTGGGGCGTATGGGTGTCTCTGATGATGGCTCTCAGGATAATACGGCTGATATGATTGAAAAATATAGAATAGCAATGGGGCGAACAGAGACTTTTTGTGCAAGCCGGCCCCAGCAAGGTTTTGCATTCGCTACCAGTCATGGAGAGCGAACGCGAGGGCTGGTAGTCCCTGATAGGCGTAGGTAATTCCGGATACCAAATAGCATTGGTACTTAATTTCGATAGGTTTATACGGATTGAGTTTGGTTAGTCTGTTTGGCTTTGGCGTGTAAGCTGGTCGCTCTATGGGCTGTTTTATGTATTTACAAATAGTATTCAAAAGAGGGTTTTTATTTTGATAGATGAGCATGATTATTGGAACAAATTTTACGAGGAAAATGGAGTGATACACCAGCCTTCTTCTTTTGCGCGTTATATAGAAGATAGATACTTTGAAAACGGAAAAACCTTATTAGAACTCGGGTGTGGTAATGGACGTGATGCTATTTTTTTTGCCGAGAAAGGAAAAAGAGTTTCGGCACTAGATTTGTCATCACAGGCAATTCAAAGCTTGTCTTCTATGGATATTAAGAATGCTGAGTTTTTTAACCAAAATTTTTCTCAACTCTCAAACTTTAAAAACATTGATTATGTTTATTCTCGATTCACACTACATTCGATTGATGAAGAAACAGAACAAATAGTTTTTCAGCAACTGCCAAAAGTCATTACAAAAGGCGGTCTATTTTTATTAGAGGCGCGTAGCTTAAATGATGACAAACTGGAAAAAAACTTTGGAATAGATCACTTTAGAAGATATTTAGATTATGATGATACGATTGACAAGATAGAGAAATTGAACTTCAAAGTGTTGGAAAAAGTAGAAAGTCAAGGGTTGTCACCCTATAAGGACGAGGATCCATTTTTAATGCGGATTATAGCAGAGAAACTATAGCAACATCTCAATACTAGCAGTATTGAGAGCTAATTAACCATGAATAATAAAAAAACTGCGATGTTGGTTTTATTACTAACCGCAATGATCTCTGAAAATGCTTATACATACCTCGATCCTGCATCGGGGAATGCTATTGCCTCTTTTCTTATCGCACTTTATGGCTCTGCTCTATTTTTTCTAAAGTCTATATCTTATAAGATTTTTTCCCGATCATCTCCTGAAGTGAAGCTTGAAAATAGAAACAACAACGAGCAACTCATGCCTATAATCTTCAGTGAGGGTAAATTGAACGATTTAATCGGATAGCACGGCATGAATGGTTGGACTTACATTTATTTGAGTCAATAAAACAGGCTTAACAGTTAGAAACAGAAAGGTTATGGACGTACAATAATGAACGTCCACATACAGCAATCGGCGGGATACCTCCTGTACGATTGTTAAATATTGCTTAAACTTCTACTTTTAACTTCGGTTATAAAAAAGGGGGGGATTACATAGAATGTCGATATAGAAACGAATAGAAGTAGGCGTGCAGCTGTAACTGTATTGCCCGAATAGCCTACTTTTCTGAAACGTATAGAGCCGCAGTTGGAGATGAAATTAGCCCTGTAACGTTTAAGCTTGTAAGCCTCCCAAAATTAGAACAGATTCAAATAGAGTAATCTCAAGTTAATTGCTGTTCATAAATCTTCGGTGGTAAATCATTAAGTGACTCGTGAGGTCGCTCGTAATTATA
>ENA-OSET01003556-OSET01003556.1-sediment-metagenome-genome-assembly--contig:-NODE-3556-length-14231-cov-4.314328_pt1 | contig 14231 bp, 10 predicted proteins | sample MGYA00237882_ERZ534229 | MGnify/ENA primary metagenome ERZ534229 (study PRJEB26408, sample SAMN06266212) | sediment metagenome | isolation source: Hudson Canyon methane seep mesocosm | place...
ATTCGATCGCACTTACTCGATGCTGCATCTCATGTTGCCCAATGTTGGAATTTGCAACTTCCAGAGCATCAAAAGAGATGTCCACGAGATCAATTCTCGCTTCCTCAAAATAATACGCGCAAGCAATTCCTATACATCCACTTCCAGTACAAAGATCCAAAATACGAGGCAATGACTCGTCCGTAATCCACGGCTGAAAACCTTTCTCTATTAGCTCAGCTAAGGGAGATCGTGGTATCAATACGCGTTCATCTACCGTAAATGGAAGGCCTGCAAACCAGGCTGTTCCGGTTAAATAAGGTACGGGGATTCGCAGATTAACCCTTTGCTCAACTAAACTGATCAGCTCTTCCTTTTCTTCCTGAGTCAACCGACCGTCCAATAGTAAGGTTTCGCTACCCATGGGAATGCCGACCGAGTGCAACACCAACTGTAGGGCTTCGTCCAAAGCGTTATCGGTTCCATGCCCATAATAAATATTCCCTTTAGTAAATTGCGATACTGCCCAACGGACAAAGTCTCTTACACTAAACAATTGGGCAGAAACATCATTCTGTAAATTCATCGAAAGACCTTAAGTTTGTCATGGCTATACACAGCTTCAGTGTATATTAACATTGGGAATGTAACACTCGAATTTTGTTTTGCACAAAACGATCTGATATTATGCCGGCTTTTGCTTAGCTTGGAAAAGTATATGTCACAGGATAAAAATACCGGTAGTAGCGTTTCCATAGATAACATGGCAGATGCTTTTTCCACTCTTATCGAAGGGGTCGGTGAAAACTCAACTCGCGATGGCCTTATCGATACGCCCATGCGCGCGGCGAAAGCGATGAGATTTTTGACGAAAGGTTACAGCGAAACCGTGGATCAGGTGGTGAACGGAGCACTATTTGAAAGCAGTGCCAATGATATGGTTTTAGTCACTGACATCGAACTCTACTCAATGTGCGAACATCATCTATTGCCGTTCATCGGAAAATGTCATGTAGGCTATATTCCCCACGATAAAGTGCTAGGACTTTCAAAGGTAGCGCGAATAGTCGACATGTTTGCGCGTCGCCTGCAAATCCAAGAGAGCCTTACGACCGAAATTGCCCAGTCAGTTATGGATGTAACCGGCGCGGCCGGGGTCGGAGTGATTATCGAAGCACAGCACATGTGCATGATGATGAGAGGCGTTGAAAAACAAAATTCAGTGATGCGTACGTCATCGCTGCTGGGTACTTTCCGGGACAACGAAGTCACTCGTAGCGAATTCATCGCTTTGGTGAATGGTCGTAAGTAATTCGACAAAACAACTATGGGTAATATGCTGAACTCGGTGTTACGGTTGGATTAATAGGCGCCTTTTACGCAAATTCAGATAGCTAAGTTACAACAGCTTAATCGTCTCTTAACGTAGGATCCCTTTCGCATCTTCTAACCTTGAGGTATTGGACGAAAACAGGAAGTCTTGTAAAAGCGGCTATCCTTTTGTTAAAAAGAAAAAATCGACGACGCCTCCTCGTTTCGCGGCTATACCTACGAGAAAATCAGTAATTGAAGAAAGCGACGGCATATGACTTACGATTTTGTTTGCTATCAAACAACACTCTACAAAATCCGATTTTGAATACCTGCAGCTCATACCCTTTATTTCAAGCCTCTGTCAAAGTAACTGTAGCCAGAGATGCCCTCTAAACGATATCGGTGACGTACGTAACTCTTGCTCTCGAAATGAGCTTTCACGTCTATACCCATACATCCACCAACTCTAACGAGAACAGATTTACGGAAAGAAACTGACTGCTTTCATTTGATAAACGGTTCGAAGCGTCCTAAAGTTTACATACCCGTGACGGTCCGGTTTTTGAACGAAGAAAGTCCTTTGAGCTTTTGACACCCTCTTCCGGTTTAATTCATTCTCCAGACTTTTTCGCTTCTTAAAGAAGCGCCAGTTTTTAGTTTTCAATCTTTATTTTGCCAACGATATCGGTGAGGAAAATCTAAATGAACCTGTTTAAGCGACTTACAATTATCTGTCCAATCCTTCTTTGCGTCTATTTGACTGGTTGTTCGTCCACTCCGGTATCGATGGTAACGCCAGATGTTATCTATGGACATAAAGATGGCATGGCATTAACTTACGATGTTTTTACACCACCGAATCCAAACCGCGCTGGAGTCATTTACATGGTGAGCGGCGGATGGTTTTCAGTTTGGAAAAAACCTGAAGAGCGTTTGTCGTATTTCCGTCCGCTATTAGATGCGGGGTTCACGGTATTCGCGGTACATCACGGAAGTGCTCCGAGATTCAAAGTGCCGGATGCAGTGTCAGACGTAAGAGCGGCAGTCCGTCACATTCAGGCCAAGTCTGGACGGTATAAGGTGGACACTAGTCGCTTAGGTGTATGGGGTGGCAGCGCTGGAGGTCATTTGTCGTTAATGCTTGGTTTGAATCCTGAAGGACAACCGGACACCAACGGATACGGCCCGCGAAAAATAAAACCCCATTATGACATAAAGCCCAATGACGACGCCCATTTAGCAGCAGTGGTTGCCTATTACCCGCCGGTTGATATTAGAAATCGAGTCGGCCCAAACAAACGATATCCTGCCCTGGATTTTCCCTCTATTGTTGCGAAACAAATTTCGCCGATTTTACACCCAAGCGAAAACGATCCACCCACCCTATTGATACATGGAACCGCCGACAGTGTTGTACCACTAAAAGACAGTGAACTATTGAAAGCAGAATTACTAAAGGTGGGCGTAACCCATGAACTCTTGATTATTACTGGAGGCGATCACGGGTTTACAAACCTAGCGCATCGAAAGGTAGCAACCGACGCCATGGTCAATTGGTTTAAGCGGTTTTTGCTTTGATATCCGGTTTCTTTACCACCATGATAAGAAAGCATTAGGAGGAACTCTGGAAAGATCCCTCCGAACTGGGTAGCACGCGAAAAGTCTCAAATTGAGAAAATCACGAACCGAAGTTTTCATTCGAAAAGCTGATATTTGAAATCACAGCAAATTCCAAAAAACACTTAATTTAAAAGTGCCAAACAGATAGCTTTCCTCTTTCTCATTTCGCTGAGACGAAAGAACAGCCGGCTTAACTTTGTAAAGTTAAGCCACACCTTGCGTTATTCGAGTAAGGTTTTCAAAGCATCGATGTCTTCGCCTTGGGGTTTATGCATGGTATTTAGTATTGCCTTAGATATTATTTTTATCGAATCTGCTTGCGTGCTATCGCCCAAGAGTTTCTCCAGCTTTACCTTGTCAGCCGCGCTAGCTTGGTGCGAAATCCCGGTAATCACTTGTGCGAGCAACTTCTCTTCTTCGCTGCTCTCTTCACTTTTCGTGATAGCCGCTAATGCAGCCTTATGTTCTCCCGTTGGGAAATGATTCAATTCCGTCAATATAGCAGCCATTGTACTTGTTGCTGTGGATGCAAAAGCAACTCCGGGAACTAAAAGAACGATTAAGAGGGACAGATTTTTTAGATTCATGGTTTATCTCCAAAAATTGAATTATTATTATAATGAGCTACCCAGCGTCACATTTAATTATCTGCAATCTTGATATTCTTAAACATAATCTGGACTAGGAAAATTTGTTCCCTTCGCACATATTCTCTTCTAGCTTGCTCAAAGAAAACCATCACTGTTTGATGCCTTTAAGTTTTGCTGAGAAAAATAGTTTAACTCGCTAGCTAGCACTTTCAAAGAATTAAAATCTATTCAATGACAAACGCCAAACAAAGATCACTCGCTACGATTGTAAGTAGGCGCATGCCGCAACCATTTTAAGGTACAACACCCTGCTAAAACGGTATCTGTTTCCAATAATGCCATACTGCCTGGAGACATAGGCGGCCCGGAGAACACTTGGGAAGAAACTAACAGACCAACTAGAGCGCTAACCAAGGGTTGGTGACTGATTAGAATCAAATTAGTCATTTTTGATTGCTGAATTTTATCTACCACATCCTCGGGAGAACAATCTGGGGTGATCGCGTCAGATTCTTCGCGGGGAACGGTCGTCAAGTTTGCGGCTGACAGCAAATGATCGGCGGTCTGCTGTGCACGGATATAAGGGCTAACCCAAACGTATCCGGACTTTTCATATTCGGAGCGCAAACTCTGGCTACGAAGGCATTCTCCAGCAGAGGTTACTTCTTTAACGCCCCTGGCAGTTAATTCACGCTGAAAGTCGCTATCAGCATGTGAATGAGCTTCTCCGTGTCGAATTATTAATATGTTCATTTTAAAGGCCAAAGAATAGTTTTTTACTTAACGGTAAATTCAACATCAAGATTTTGTTCTGCAAACATTAGTGAACCAACAACATCACTGATAGTCTTTTTATTATAAATAATGTCATAAAGACCATTAACGAGCGGCATATAGATATTCAAGTCATCGGCTTGCTGCTTGAGAAGCTTTAAAGTATTGACACCTTCCGCCACCTGTCCCAAGTCAGCCACAATCTGTTCTAAATCTTTACCTTCTCCGAGTTGATAGCCAACCCTATAATTTCTACTTAACGGAGACATACACGTTGCGATGAGGTCTCCGACTCCAGCCAATCCCAAAAAAGTTAAGGGATCAGCCCCTTTATGGACCGCAAACCGGCTCATCTCCGCAAGGCTTCGAGTCAACAACATACTGATCGTATTTTGTCCGATATTCATCGCAGCTGCCATGCCCGCCATAATTGCATAAACGTTTTTAAGCGCGCCGCCCAATTCTACGCCATAAATGTCTGAGCTCGCATAAACCCTAAAATTTCCGCAGTGTAATAGTGCCTGAATGGTGCTTTTTAATTCGTCATCTTTACTGGCAATAACGGTAGCTGTAATTTGTTTAGCGACAATCTCCTTGGCAAGATTTGGCCCACTTAGTACCCCAATCCGCGCATTGGCGACTTCCTCAGCCAATACTTGGCTCATTAATTTGAAGTGTTTGTGTTCAATACCTTTCGTCGTACTGACAAGAATCGTATTAGGTCGAATATACCTGGCAAGCTCTCCGGCAACTGTCCGCGAGGACGTACTCGGCACTGCCACAAATATAATATCGCAATCGCGCACGGTAGCGGCTAAATCAGTATTAGCCTTTAGAGAAGTGTTTAACGGGAAATCCGGAAGGTAAGCGCTGTTGGTATGATTCTGGTTAATTTCATCAGCGCGACTTTGGTTTCTTAACCAAAGACATACCTGGTGATGATTATCAGCCATAATGTTTGCGATCGCGGTTCCAAAACTGCCGCCACCGAGAACGGCAACTTTATGAAGTCGACTCATATACAAGGAAACCATTTACGTTGCTGTCGCCAATAACAACTTAGACATCTTATGGTTTTGGCAGAAGATCAATTCGAGTAGTATTCAAAACTCCGACCAGTCTAGCATAGTTAGATTCACCGCAGAGAAATATCAAGTCAATTCTCTGCGGTGTCAATGCGTCATTTGATCGAGGTCTTAACGACTGAGCTCCAATATCAGCTTATTCAGACGATGTACATAGGCTGCAGGATCCGCCAACTGCCCTCCTTCCGCCAAGGTAGACTGATCGAAGAGAATTTCAACTAAATCATTAAAGCGTTCTTCGTTACTTTCCTGATCCAGCTTTTTAACAAGCGAATGTTCAGGGTTTAGCTCGAGGATAGGCTTGCTCTCAGGCATGGCCTGACCAGCTTGCTCCATGATACGACGCATTTGTGCGCCCATGTCGCCTTCGCCAACCACCAAACAGGCAGGTGATTCCGTAAGACGATTGGTAACTCGCACTTCTTCTACTTTATCCGTCAACACCTTTTTAACGCGCTCGATTAAGTCTACATTTTCAGACTCAAGTTTTTCCTTTTCCTTTTTATCGGCCTCATCTTCCAAATCACCTAGATCGAGCTGACCTTTGCCGACATCTTGGAACTGCTTACCATCAAAGTCCATCATATGACCCATTAACCACTCGTCAACACGGTCGAACAATACGAGGACTTCGATACCTTTTTTACGGAACACTTCTAAATGAGGACTGTTGTTTCCCGTTGTGAAATTTTCGGCAGCGACGTAGTAAATTTTATCCTGCCCCTCCTTCATTCTCGCAACATAATCCTCTAGCGACTGGTTCTGGTCGTCTTTATCATTATGTGTCGATGAAAAACGGAATAATTTGGCTATTTTCTCTTTATTGGCAAAATCTTCTGCCGGACCTTCTTTTAGTACTTGGCCAAATTCTTGCCAGAAAGCCTGGTATTGCTCTGCTTCGTTTTTCGCCATCTTAGACAGCATGTCGAGCACGCGCTTAGTTAAGGCGCTTTTCATTGAATCGACCGCAGGGTCTTGTTGCAAAATCTCACGAGAAACGTTCAAGGACAGGTCATTAGAGTCGACTACGCCTTTGATAAAACGCAAATACATAGGCAAAAACTGTTCTGCGTCGTCCATGATAAACGTTCTTTGAACATACAGTTTCAAGCCACGCGTAACGTCGCGATTCCACATATCAAAGGGTGCTTTCGCAGGAACGTACAGCAGGCTTGTATATTCCAACTTACCTTCGACTTTATTGTGGCTTAAGGTTAAGGGATTCTGAAAATCATGGGATACGTGTTTGTAAAACTCGTTGTATTCCTCTTCGCTCACTTCGGTGCGAGAACGAGTCCACAATGCCGTCGCGTCATTAACTGTTTCGAATTCGGGAACTTCAATCTCATCGGTCTTTTCTGCACTACCTTCTTCAGGCTCTTCAGCAGGAGCCGCCTGCTTTTCCATTAGTACTGGCAGAGAAATGTGATCTGAATATTTCTTTACGATTGATCGAATACGCCAGTCGTCCGCAAACTCAACGTCCTCGTCACGTAAGTGCAAAATTATGGTCGTACCTCTATCCGCTTTTTCGATCTTTTCTACGCTAAAGTCAGCTTCTCCCTCGGACTCCCAATGCACGCCTTCAGAGGCGCTTGTACCAGCACGACGCGTTAGTACTTCTACTCGGTTAGCAACGATAAAGGCTGAATAAAAGCCTACACCAAATTGACCGATAAGCTGCGAATCTTTTTGCTGGTCACCACTCAGATTGCTTAAAAACTCTGCCGTGCCGGATCTAGCAATTGTACCTAAGTGCGAGATCACATCATCCTTAGTCATACCAATACCATTATCTGCGATAGAAATGGTTTTATTGTCTTTATCAAACGTTATCTTGATCTGTAAATCGGGATCATCTTCATACAGTGAGCTGTCAGAAAGCGCTTCAAAACGAAGTTTATCGGAGGCATCTGACGCATTGGAGATCAGTTCACGAATAAATATCTCTTTATTACTATAAAGAGAGTGAATCATGAGCTGAAGTAGTTGTTTGGCCTCAGTTTGAAATCCTAAAGTCTCTTTATCGGTTGCGGTAGTCATACGTTTAATGCTCCAACTGTGCTTATTGATTAAAAGTTACAATAAATGATTTTTCAATAAAATTCAGACTACGATTAGTGGTTTGCACTCGGGGACAAAATTTTTTAGCCGCTAAAACTGGACAGCTAAAATCTCATCCACGCCCGTTGGTACAATAATCGCTAACGTCAGTCACAAATCAACGGTGTTGTCTTCAATTGACAACTGAGTTAAGCGTTGAATATGCCGTGAAATTACGTAACACAGTAAATGGGGACTCAAATGGAAAATTCAAGTTTGATTTAGAGTTCGTGCGAGAAAAAACATCACCGGAGATTCTTTTGATCCGAACTAAATTCGGTTTAGGATAAAAATGGCATCTATAAAAAAGGACATCACGGGGATGTCCTTTCAAGATTACTGCTATGTCACATGTACTACCAGCCAGTCAGCTCGCTTAACGCATCGCCAATCTCAGCCAAACTACGTACCGTCTTTACGCCGGCATCCTGCAACGCAGCGAATTTCTCATCAGCTGTGCCTTTACCACCGGAAATAATTGCCCCGGCATGGCCCATGCGCTTACCCGCGGGAGCTGTTACGCCAGCTATGTACGAAACCACTGGTTTTGTCACATTTGTTTTTATAAAAGCTGCTGCTTCTTCTTCTGCGGTACCGCCAATCTCTCCGATCATGACGATTGCCTCGGTAGCCGGGTCCGCTTGAAACATCTCAAGAATATCAATGAAGCTCGAACCGGGAATGGGATCTCCGCCAATACCAACACAAGTCGATTGGCCAAAACCGGCATCGGTAGTCTGCTTGACTGCTTCATAGGTCAAGGTACCCGAGCGAGACACGATACCGACTTTACCGGGTAAATGGATATGCCCTGGCATAATTCCGATTTTACATTCCCCTGGAGTAATAACACCAGGACAATTAGGCCCAATCAACCGAACGCCTAACTCATCACACCGCACTTTACACTCGAGCATATCGAGAGTAGGAATACCTTCAGTGATGCAAACGATAAGCTTAATACCATTGTGCGCCGCCTCTAGAATGGAATCCTTACAAAAAGGCGCCGGCACGTAAATGACTGATGCCTCAGCACCGGTAGCTTCGACAGCTTCTGACACGGTATCAAAAACAGGTAATCCCAGATGTTCTTTGCCGCCTTTTCCCGGAGTTACGCCACCAACCATCTTAGTGCCGTATGCAATTGCTTGCTCTGAATGAAACGTACCTTGAGAACCTGTAAACCCCTGACAGATAACCTTAGTATCTTTATCAATTAGTATGCCCATTATTTCCCCTCCGCCGCTTTTACTACTGCATCCGCAGCTTCTTTTAAGCTGTTTGCGGCAATAATGTTCAAGCCACTTTCCGCCAATATTTTTGAGCCTTTTTCGGCGTTATTGCCTTCTAACCGGACAACAACCGGCACTTCAACGCCCACTTCCTCAACGGCGCCAATAATACCTTCAGCAATCAAGTCACAGCGCACAATACCGCCAAAAATGTTCACCAACACAGCTTGAACAGTGTCATCAGACAATATGATTTTGAATGCTTCCGAGACTCGCTCCTTCGTCGCACCGCCGCCAACATCGAGAAAGTTAGCTGGAGAACCGCCGTGTAATTTAACGATATCCATCGTTCCCATCGCCAATCCAGCTCCATTGACCATACAGCCAATATTTCCGTCTAAAGCGACATAATTTAGTTCCCATTGTGCTGCTTGCGCTTCCCGCGCGTCTTCTTGCGAAGGATCATGCATTTCACGAAGGGATGGCTGCCGGTACATGGCATTACTATCAATGCCTAGCTTTGCATCTAAACAGTGTAAATTGCCTTCGTCGGTAACGACCAGGGGATTAATCTCTAATAGGGCAAGATCTTTCTCTACAAACAGCTTCGCAAGACCAAGGAAAATATTAACGAACTGCTTAACCTGCTGGCTATCGAGGCCCAGCTTAAACGCGAGCTCTCTACCCTGGTATGGCTGTGCGCCAGTTAAGGGATCAATAACCGCCTTTAGAATTTTCTCCGGCGTTTCCTCTGCCACTTTTTCGATCTCTACACCACCTTCTGTAGAGGCCATAAACACGATTTTTCGTGTTGAACGATCAACAACGGCACCAAGATATAGTTCTTGCGCTATTTCTGTACAACTTTCGACCAAAATCTTGGATACGGGCTGGCCGTTTTCGTCGGTTTGGTAAGTTACTAGATTTTTTCCTAACCAATGCTGAGAAAATTCTCTGATTTCTTCTTTGGTTTGTACCAGCTTTACACCGCCGGCCTTTCCTCTGCCGCCTGCGTGAACTTGAGCCTTAACTACCCATTTGTTACCGCCAATGCGATCCGCGGCTTGTGCGGCTTCTTCTGGCGTGTCGCAGGCATAGCCTTTCGACACAGGCAACCCGTACTCGGCAAACAACTGCTTACCCTGATACTCGTGAAGGTTCATCTTGATACACCATCTTGATCTGTGAAAATTGCTGTAAGGCGCTCATCGCGAATGTCGCAAATAAACCACCTACCCCTTTCCTTCCTAAACGCGTTCTAACTTCAGCAGAAACATTATTTCTTTGATCAACTCGCTAAACAAGCAAATTTGGAACTACCCAGTTTTTGCGTCACGTATTCTCCCGAATTTCGAGCGATACCGCAAATCTAATTACCTACCTTTGGGCAGGAAAAACGTACTTATTTGCGTTTTTTCTTGTTTGCGATGTGGATAGCGTGACCTTCGACAGCTAATGCGGCTTCATGTACAGCCTCGGACAGTGTGGGATGGCCAAATACCGTCATTCCAATGTCTTCCGCACTGGAACCAAATTCCATCGCAATAACGATTTGCTGAACGAGGTCAGCGGCGCTAGGGCCAATAATATGACAGCCCAAGACACGGTCGGTCTCTGCGTGCGCTATCATTTTAACCATACCATCGGTATCGTTTGCTGCAAGCGCTCTTCCACTAGCGGCAAATGGAAAAACCCCCGTCTTGTATTCGATTCCGTCAGCTTTTAGCTGTTCTTCCGTTTGCCCAACTTGGGCGATTTCCGGATGAGTGTAGATAACTCCGGGAATACAGTCGTAATTCATAGCAGTTTTCTTACCAGCAATACGTTCGGCTACCATGACCCCTTCTTCTGAGCCCTTGTGCGCTAACATCGGGCCGCGCACGATATCACCGATCGCATAAATCCCAAGAGCTTCAGTTTCACAGTATTCATTAACAAATACGAAACCGCGCTGGTCGATAGATACCCCACAATCGGCGGAAATCAAATTTTCACTCTGTGGACGTCGACCAACGGATACGATCAATTTATCAAAGGTTTCTTTTTGCTCACCGTTCTTATCGCTGTAGGTTACCTTCACTTGCCCTTTCACGAGTTCCGTTGCAGTCACTCGCGCGCCCAGCCGTATATCTAATCCCTGCTTTTTGGTAAATATTTTTTTCGCTTCTTTGGATATCTGCGCGTCAACGGTTGGCAAAAATTCGTCCAAGGCCTCCAATATTATCACCTCAGCACCTAACCGAGCCCAAACACTACTCAACTCTAAACCAATCACACCCGCGCCAATCACGCCTAATTTCTTCGGTACTTCTAAAAATTCCAATGCACCGGTAGAATCAACAATAACATCCTGATCAACCGGTGCCGGTGGGATATCGATAGGCACAGAGCCCGCTGCAATAATAATATTCTCGGCGTCCAAGGTTTCAATCTTACCGTCGGGCAACGTAACTTCAACCTGTTTGGAAGCCAATACTCGACCCGCACCTTCAATGCCAGTCACTCCATTTGCCTTAAACAACTGTCCAACACCACTGGTCAGCTGCTTTACTATTTTGTCTTTGCGAGCAATCATCGTCGGCACATCAATCGATAAATCCTTTACCGATATTCCGTGCACATCAAAGTCGTGAGCCGCTTCGACAAACTTATGCGTGCTATCCAACAGTGCTTTTGACGGAATACAACCGACATTCAAGCATGTCCCTCCATAGCCTAGCGCACCCGTTTTATTGCGACTCTTTTCAATACAAGCTACTTTCATACCGAGCTGAGCCGCACGAATAGCTGCAACATAACCCGCGGGCCCTGAACCAATAACAACGACGTCGAATTTTGACATTTTAGCTTCCTAAATTTCTATCTAACTTATAAAGATTTCAAAAGATCACACCAACCTGTATTAAAAAACTTGGCTTTGGTGCGAAATCTAAATGACTAACCTAACTTTAGCCTCAACAACAACGCTAAATCTCCAACAGAATTCTTGCGGGATCTTCCAACAAATCTTTTATGGTGACCAAAAATTGTACCGCTTCCTTGCCATCAATTAACCGGTGATCATATGAAAGTGCCAGGTACATCATGGGTAATATTTCTACCTTACCAGCAACGGCCATCGGCCTGTCCTGTATTTTATGCATACCCAGTATCGCAGCCTGCGGCGGATTCAGAATTGGCGTAGAGAGCAGTGACCCGAAAACTCCTCCGTTGGTAATAGTAAAGGTCCCGCCCTGCATTTCTTCAATGGTCAGTTTACCATCTCGAGCCCGCATCCCATAATCGCGAATGGTATCTTCCACTGTAGCCAAACTCATGTTGTCGGCATCTCTCAATACCGGAACCACAAGGCCCTTGTCGGAAGAAACTGCTACACCAATATCCTCATAACCGTGATAAACAATCTCGTCGCCGTCAATCGACGCATTAACCGAGGGAAATCGTTTTAACGCCTCACAGGCAGCTTTTACGAAAAAACCCATGAAGCCAAGCCTAATACCATCATGGGTCTTTTCGAACAAATCTTTATACTGTTTGCGGAGCGCCATTACTGGCCCCATGTCCACTTCATTAAAAGTTGTGAGCATGGCCGTTTCTTGAGTCGCGCCTAATAGCCGCTCTGCAATACGTTTGCGCATTCGTGTCATTGGGACACGTTTTTCTATTTTTTCTCCCGGTGCAGCTTGAATCACCGGCTGGACCTCCGCTTTTGCAACGGTGGGTGCAACAGGCGCTGCATCCTTTTTACGAATGTGCTCAACAATATCTTCTTTTGTGATCAGGCCACCCTTTCCGGAGGCCACAACAGTGGTCACATCAACACTACTCTCCGCAGCCATCTTTCGAGCCGCTGGACTCAATTTTACCTCGTCCACATCTTTGGAAGCGGATGTTTGTGTTTCAACCGCAGGTTCCGCTGCGCCAACTGAGCCTTCCCCAGCTGCAAACATACCTATGATCTCATCACTAAGGACCAGCTCTCCTTCACCTTTTATAATCTCACTGATCACACCATCAGACGGTGCCACAATCTCAAGAACAACCTTATCCGTTTCTATATCGACGATAAGTTCATCGCGATTGACTGCCTCACCGGGTTGTTTGTGCCAGGTGGCGACAGTCCCGTCGGCAACAGACTCAGGGAATGTAGGAGCTTTGATTTCTATAGTCATTATATTTCCTTTTTTCTTAACGTGAACAACGCCTGGCTTGTTCTACATACTCAATATTAGACAAAAATTAAGTGTTCTCAGTTTAAATTTAGTGCTTCTGCGATAAATTTTTCTTGTTGCTCAAGATGCAAAGCCATGTAACCTGCCGCAGGCGATGCCGACGCATCTCGACCTACATATTCAAGATATATATCACTGTTTTGCTTATGGATCACACGACGCATGTGATGCTGACTCGAATACCAAGCACCTTGATTCATCGGCTCTTCCTGGCACCATATTACTTCGGCGACATTCTTATAACAGGCTAAAACTTCCGCCAGTTCTGTTTCCGGGAAAGGATATAATTGCTCTAAACGAATTATTGCAATATTTTCGATGTCGTTCGATCGACGCGTGCTTCGCAAATCGTAGTAGACTTTTCCACTACACAATACAATACGAGTGACTTTTTCAACCGCTATATCATCCGTCTCACCAATCACATTTTGAAACTGGCCGTCGGCCAGCTCTTCCAGTGTAGAAACAGCTTCTTTGTGACGCAGCAAACTTTTTGGAGACATGACGATTAGAGGTTTGCGTAATGGCCGAATACTCTGGCGTCGCAGCATATGAAAAACCTGTGCGGGTGTAGTCGGCACGCACACCTGAATATTATGTTCGGCACATAATTGCAAATAACGTTCTAGCCGAGCTGATGAGTGTTCCGGCCCTTGACCTTCGTATCCGTGGGGAAGCAACATGGTCAAACCGCATAACCGCTGCCACTTATGCTCCCCACTCGTGATAAATTGATCTATCACCACCTGAGCTCCATTTGCGAAATCCCCAAACTGAGCTTCCCATATCACCGATACATTTGGTGTTGTTGTCGCATACCCGTATTCGAACGCTAAAACAGCCTCTTCGGAAAGAAGAGAATCATGGATGACGAAACTTGCTTGATCTTCGGAAACGTTTTGCAGCGGCACATACACGCTTGCATCCTGTTGGTTGTGCAGCACTGCGTGCCGATGAGAAAAAGTACCGCGCCCGACGTCTTGTCCAGTTAGTCGTATCGCATGACCAGAGTCGACAAGCGTCGCGTACGCCAGCGTTTCGGCAAACCCCCAATTGATTGGCATAGCGCCCGCTATCATTTTATGGCGGTCGTCATATATATTTCCGACTTGACGCTGAATGGGAAAACCGTCGGGAACAGAATTTACGCGCGTTGCAACGTCCTGCAACTTTTTAAGCTCAATACTGGTATCACTGGGACAGTCCCAATTGTGATTAAGATAGGGGCGCCAATCGATAAACAATTCTTCACTCGGTTCGTGAATCAGACTCTTTACGACGTGCTCTCCGCTTTCTAACAGC
>ENA-OSET01003557-OSET01003557.1-sediment-metagenome-genome-assembly--contig:-NODE-3557-length-14231-cov-2.471386_pt1 | contig 14231 bp, 11 predicted proteins | sample MGYA00237882_ERZ534229 | MGnify/ENA primary metagenome ERZ534229 (study PRJEB26408, sample SAMN06266212) | sediment metagenome | isolation source: Hudson Canyon methane seep mesocosm | place...
AGTTTATGTACTCATTTAACGCATAGTATTTGAATGCTGCTGACCCTTCTAATGTTCGGCGAATTAAATAATAGAAACATTGCGTGCAGCAGAAGCCTCATATAAATAACAAAGCAGTTGAATCTGCTGGAATTGCGGACTTCAATTTCCATGATCTAAGGCATTGTGCCATTAATAATATGAGACTTGCTGGGAATGATCATTTTGTTATTAAACAGGCATCCGGAGCCAAAACAGATAGTGCTTTCCAAAGATATAATTTAGTCACGGAGCAAGAGATGAAGAGTATTAAATGGTTGGATGAAAAGAGTGGAAAATCCGGAACGATGGACACCTATATGGACACCAGCACAAAAACAAAGATTGTATAGATTGTTCTAAGTATCTGATTTATAATGGTGCTCCCACCGCGACTCGAACGCGGAGCTAGGGATTAGGAATCCCCTATTTTATCCAGTTAAACTATGGGAGCCGATTGTGTTTAGGAAAAATAGCTGATAAATATTAAGCAATGTTTCGTTAGCATAAATCAAGACAACATTTATTATTTTTGACTTAGGAACAGGTCTCCAAATTTGAAAAATCTGACTGAAGATTCACTGGCACGATAAGCAGACAAACTCACGATATGTTAGAAAAATATAAATCTATTACTAAAGAAATTATTGATTTGGCTAAACAATATGGAGCAGAACAAGCATCAGTTTCACTTGCCAACTCAACGTCTTTTCAGGTTGATGTACGTGAGGAAAAAATTGAATCACTTCAGGAATCAGGTTCATCCGGGGTTCATCTCACAGTTTCAAAAAACAAACGCAGATCTACTGTTTCTTCAAATGATCTCCGAATTGAGACACTGGGCCCTTTAATCCGTACAACTATGGATGCACTCCCTTTTATGGGTGAAGATGAGTTTTACAGCCTTCCTGACCCTGCGTTACAAGGACGTGCACCGGGTAATCTGGAATTTCTTGATCCGGATTTTAACAAGTTGAGCTCTGAAGAAAAAGTACAAATTCCAATCGATTTGGAACAGTTGACTCTGAACTCTGATAGAAGGTTAAGAACAGAGCAATCATTTTATTCCGACAGTATTTCTCACATGGTTCATGCGGATTCCAACGGCTTTCTTGAAGGCGAGACAAAAACTATTTATAGTCTTGGAGTTTCGATGGTTGCAGATGATGCAAAATCAACTTCTGATGGAGCCGGTGACTCAACTAACATTGGACGTAAACAAACGGACGGTTGGTACAGTGCAGCTCGTTTTCACAAGAATCTGACTCCCTCCCGGGAAATTGTAGAAAAAGCCTGTCATAGAACCTTACGCAAACTTGGTGCAGTCAAACCGGCAAGCCAGGAAGTCCCTGTAGTTTTTAGTTCGGAAATGGCTCAAAGTTTTCTGGGTAAAATAGCCTCTGCATTAATGGGCGAAAATCTTTTTCGCAAGCAATCCTTCCTCTTGAATCGGCTAAATGAATCTATTGCAGATTCTAAAATAAACCTGATAGATAATCCTTTACTTCCAGGAAAACTTGGGAGTCGTCACTTTGACAGTGAAGGAGTTGAGGCCAAACCTTTAGTTTTGATAGAAAATGGTGTACTGAAAAATTATATGCTCTCTACATATTCTGCAAATAAACTTGGAATGACTTCCAACGGTCACTCTGGAGGAATTTCCAACCTGATTCTTAATCTTGGTGATTATCCGGAAGAGGAATTGATTGCAAGCGTCAAAAACGGATTGTATTTGACCTTTATGTCAGGTCAGGGAGCAAATATTGTTACAGGAGATTTCTCTAGGGGGGCACAGGGAATTTGGATTCGTGAAGGGAAATTGGCTGAGCCGGTAAGTGAATTTACTATTGCAGGTACTTTTACTGAAATGTTGAATAATTTGAAAATGATTGGCAGTGAAGTTGATGAAAGAAGCTCAATTCTCACACCATCTTTTAAAATTGACAAAATGGCAGTGAGCGGAACCTGATAAATCAGGAAGAGCTTACCAAGTCTCGGACAGTTGACGCAGAATGTTCAAGCAGAGATGTTCTGAATTGTTCCCCGGAAATTCCCTGTTGGCGCAATTCTTTGGCTGTCAGTTTAAGTCCTTCCAGATATTCGAGTACAGCAAATTCAGATACATCCTGATTTAGTAATTTTTCGGTACCTTCGTACATTGCAACTATCAAAGTTTGATGTTGATTGTCTCCTAAGGCAAAGCGCATAGGTATAGTTCCTTGTTCAAAATGTTGACGAAAACTGCGAATATTTTCAAATGAAAGTCTTTGACTTCCTGATACAGAAGAAAGAGTTCCATTACCTTTTTCAGTAAAATTTAGCGGAATTGCAGATTTTGTTTGGTTTACATTCATTGTATTGTAATGATTAGTAGTGGATTTGACGTTCTTATATTCAAAACAAGTGTGATGCAAACACCATGAAATTTTCACTCAATTACTAAAGGTTAATGAATAATCCCCGGAAAATTCTGGTAATTCGTTTTAGTGCACTGGGTGATTTGGTGCTGACTTCACCAATATTTCGAGAATTGAAGCGTATTTATCCTGATTTAGGAATTACATTGCTGACTTCATCAAGACAAGGCACTGTCCTTGATAACAACCCTCACATTGATCAAGTCATCAGGTACAGTAGAAATGGATCCGGTGTTCTGCTGAAAACCTTGATACAAAAATTGCGGAGGGAAAGATATGACCTGATTTACGATGCTCACCGTTCTTTGAGAAGTATTTGGATTGTCTGGAATCTCTCCGGATTCGGGCTTTTTAAATATCCGCAAGTTTGGTCCATCAACAAGCGCAGTTGGAAACGTGATTTACTCATTCGTTGGAAACTAAATTTTCTCAAAAAAACACCATCTCAACGTCAGCACCTGCTTCGTCCTTTACAGGAACACACAAAGTTGGAATTGAATAACCGGACTGAACTATTTCCGGACAAAAATGCTGTTTTACTAATTCAGGAATTTCTAAAAAAAAACAACTTTCTTCCCAAACGGTTTGTTGCTATAGGTCCGTCTGCATCCTATCCTCTGAAATGCTGGCCACTGGTTTATTTTAATGAAGTGATTTCAAGTTTGCTTGAGCAAGGTTGGTCTGTAGTACTGGTCGGGGGTACAGGTGAAAAAGAAACTATTCAACTGGAAAAAGAATTTTCAGGGAAGGTACAAAGCGTAGCAGGTCGCTTTTCTCCACTTGAAACTGCTGAACTGCTTAGGCAAGCCAGCATTGTTGTTACTAACGACACTTCTGTTGGTCACCTGGCGGAGTCGATGCGTACCCCTGTTATTGTTTTGTTTGGAGCAACTGTGAGAGAGTTTGGCTATGCTCCATTTTTGGAAGAAAGTAAAATGCTGGAAACAGAGGAAGTACTGGGTTGCCGCCCATGTTCCCGTGATGGCCGCGGGAAATGCCGTAATCCGGACTATTTGCGCTGTTTAACCACGATTACTCCGGAAATGGTTTTGTCCCTAATTCCAATGACTAAAACTAATTAGTGCTTGCTGAAAAAGTTTTTCTTTTGTCATCCAGGACTTGATCCAGGATCCAAATCGCCGTTCGTTAAGTTTGAGTACAAGATTTGAAACATTTTCCCTGGATTCCGGATCTATGCAGCGCTTCGCCCGGAATGGCAAATGGGAAGAATCGAAAGAAGCAAAATTATTGTTCTCGTGAGGTTTACTTTTTGAATAATGGACTCAAACGACAGAAGTACAGGGCTTTCGTGCTTTTTCAGGAAACGCCATACAGTTTACTTCATCAATTGAATAATTACTTATTGATATTATTGAAAAGTATTATTTTTCAGCAAGTGCAAAATATTTTGAATATAACCAGGCCACGGGAGCAAATCTTCCAGTTTCCTAAGATGTTAATTATTGTTCCGCAGATTCAGTTTGACTGCTTTCTTGAGTAAACTTTGTATTGACTTCCTGTAGGTTCAACCGGCCGGCATCAGACATATCCCGCATAGATTGTACAAACAATTTGCGGGCTGCACGGATTTCTTCTGAATCCGGTGATTTCGTTTTTAGTGAAGAAACGAGGGCAGGACGGCTTTTTTCAGGGAAACACATGATTGCTGCTTCCTTGATTTTTGAGGTAGTACCAGAAATTGCAGTTATCACATCATCAGGTTGTAATTTTCGCACAACTTCCAGCAATATATCTTTTGGAACAACTGGTATTGACTCAAAAATAAAGCAATGACTTTCAATGTTCTCGCTGAGTTTTATGTCTGAAGTACGCAAGCCGTTAATCAGTTCCTGCCTGGTTGTATTGTCCAAATCACCAAGGACATCTGCAATGAATTTTATTCCATCAACTCCGACTGTACCATCATCAGGCACATGTCTGGCTTTTTCTGCAAGGTTGTAGCCAATCTTCTCCACCAGTTCAAGGGGAAGTTCGTGGAGTCTCCCCAATTCCAATGCCACTTGTGTACGCTCGTCTTTGGATAAATCACGTAATAATTCAGCAGCTTCATCACTCTCCAAACGCCCAAATATAAAGGCTTTTATTTTTGCAGGTTCGTCTTTAACCAAAAAACCGATTTGTGATGTACTAAGCTGATCCATGAAACTGAATGGATTTGATTTATTTTGTTCGGGATCAGTTAACTGTTTGGTAAGAAAAAATTTCTGTATGTCCTTTAACATCTCATTCTCTTCTTCAGGTGAAGAACTAGCTTCTTCCGCTAATTTTTCCAGATCCAAATAAGTATTTTGAGGAATAGTACCTGAGAAAAGTTTTCTTGATGTACTCATTCCCAGAGTAGCGATCAACTGGGTCAGCATGTCCATCGATTGTTTGTCCCGAGACATTTCTTGGACTAATTCTTGTTTCCAGTCATCACGACCAATCATCTGTTTAATAATTTCTTGAATGAGTCGCTCGTTGTCTGCGATTAGGACAGCATCATTTAACTGTTTTTCATGGTTTTCATGACTATTTAGGAGTTTAGCATTAGTATCCGCAATTGAAGCAAAACCTTGATTATCAGGCGAAGGTAATTGAGGCGTTTCAGATTGAGGCGGCATCAGGGCAGGAAAACCTTCATGTCCGGTTGAGATTGCTTTGAATTTTCTTAGTTTCCAGAGAACCCAGAAAAACAAAAGAATAAGTAACAACAACATTCCGGCAAGAATTATTTCAATGTCGCTCATTCTCAGCCAAAACGGTTCTTCATCTAGTGATTCTCCATCTTGTTCTTCAGACGGTTCACCACTCTGCAATGCAACTTCTTTATCTTTTGGGTCATCTTCCGGGAGGGCTTTCGCCATTGGATCCGGTAAACCTGCTGAAGAAGGATCTCCAACCTGCTCAGGAAATGGATCACTAGGCAAAATTGGCACAAAAATCAGTTCGTCTCCACGCTCATAATCAAGCCCACTGAGGATAGGTACAATTTCACCGATGTAAGTGTTTACTGAAGGTGAAACTTCTTTGTGCATCACCAAATCTACACGCATCCGTGTGATTTCCCAGTATTTAGCACCTGAACCTACAGGATCATTGAGTTGTCCGAATCCTGGAAGCGCCTCGTTTGCTATACTACCGATGGAACGTTCCTCTCCAAACAGTTTTACCCGCAGTACGTAATCCTTAGTATCCAGGTAATATTTGAGACCATTGCGGATTGCTTCTTCAATTTCAAACTGCCGGACACTTAGCGACTTGACGCGTTCCTGTGCTTCAAGGGATAAGGCTGGGTTGAGCAAAAATAAAATTATTGAGGATACTAAAATAGATTGAAAAACCCTTTTCAGTCCCATGAATTTGCGCTTCTGTATCCTTGAAAATATTTTTGTATTCATTGTTACCTTGACAAACGCATGAGATATTTTTTCAGACCTTCATTTGTTGGATCAAGTTCAAGCGAGTGCTGCCAATTTTCTATTGCCATTCTATTCCATCCGAGACGATAGTAAACTGAACCCAGCATAGCAAAAGCTTGTGAGGAGAAGGGATTAAGTTCAATTGCTCTTCTAAGAGCAGTAATAGCAGCATCATAATCTTCCTTCAAATATGCTTTTCTAACCTGTAACAAATAACGTGCTGTTTCAACCCGAGTCTTTTGGTCTATCCGGCGAGGTTCTGGATCAGGTCCCAATATAGCTTCCGGCTTATCTTCAAGTGTTTCATTGTCTTTTTTCTGCTCTGCCAGCTCAAGTTCTCCCGCACCTGCATCCGGCGTTTTATTATCTGTTTCCCCTCCATCTTTATCCTTTTTATCCTCTTTTAGCTCTTTATCTTCTATACTCTCTTCCTTTTCTTCACCGTCTACTTTTTCATCTTCCCCTACTTTTTCATCTTCCCCTACTTTTTCATCTTCCCCTACTTTTTCATCTCCATCCTCCTTTTTGGCCAGTTCTGCGGCAGCGTTATCAAGAGTATTTACTGAAGATTGAGCGGGTGTTGTAAACGGGACATGCACCATTCTTAGAACGTCTCTGCCGGTTAAATTCAGGAACCTGATTCGTTCGTCCAATATTTGTCGTATGACTTCCACATTGAACAAAGAAACCGGAGTATTGACGACAGCAAATATTGTAGTGTATGGTCTTACTTGATTAACTATCCCAATTATTTTTTTAGACTGTGTTGGTACCCAGACATTATTTTCAAATCCTGGAAGCTTGACTTTAGAAATACTTTTATCCACCTTAGTGACAGGAACGGTTTCCAGAATATAACGAATACTAACCGTTACTCCTACGTAATCCTTAGGAAGTACCTCGCGAAAAATAATATCTATCTTTTTTTCTAGGTCCCGTTCAACTTTTCTTTGTTCCGGAGGTGGAGGAAGTTTTACTTCACCGTTATTGCTTTTGCTTTTATTGTCCTTATTTTTCTCGCCTTGTCCTAAATCTTCATCTTCTTCTTCCTTGATCAGCTTAAATGGAACAGCAAGTAGCTCTTCAAGGGATTGTTTTTTTTCTGCTGCCTCTTCTGCCTTTTCCGGAGATGGATCCTCTACTTGTGATTCATCCTTACCATCAGACGTCTCTTGTGCAGATGCATTTTCGCCAAAATAAAACGTCAGAAAACAAATAATCAGTAAGCTAAAAAGTGATGCAAGGTCACCTGAAATTGTGTTTTTTCTCATTCCTTACTCCAGGTTATTCAGCATTTGACGAACTTCTTTATCTTTTGGATCTAAACGTTGTACATGCCGCCACATTTCCAATGCCTCCTCTTTTTCTTCCAGGAGGAAATGCAAGGAACCTTTCATTTTTAAGATAAATATTTTGTCTGCTCTTTTAACTGCGGCTTTCAAACCTTTTTCCGCCCATTCCAAACCTGAAACGTAATCTCCTGTTTGGAAAGCTTCAAGAATCTTTAATCGATAATCTTTAAGTGCAGTGCGTTGTTCAGGCGAAATAGAATCAACTGAACGTTCCGGAAACCTTTTGCGGATAATTTTCAGAGCATCGCCTCTTTCCGCATCAAAATTTATTGCCAGAGGAACAGCTTCCTTGAGGAAAGTATCCACTGAAGGCAGAACAGTATCGTCGAGAAGTATATTTATTGCCATTTTGATATTGCTGGCAGAAGGAGGTGCATTTTCAGTTTTTTCAGTTTTTTCAATCAAAGAAAATTTTACATTTACAACAAAATCAGTTTTAGCGACATATTTCAACAATAACTCTGTAAGTTTCCTCCTTACAATTTGTTCTTCATATGGAGCAATACTGTCAGAAAATGGTTTCGGAAAAGAGCTGCGTTCCACTGAAACTACATCTCCGCGATCAGCATTGAAAAACTCCTGAGCAGGAATCAGTTTCTTTACAAATATCTCCTGTGTTTCAGGCAAGGTGTTGTCCAGCAAAACACTGACTTGAACCGATTTTAGGGCTTCCTTCAGCTCATGGTTTCGCTTTACACTTTCAGAGATTTCGTCATCACCCTCTACATTTTCAACGTTTGTATCAACTTTAGATGTGTCAGAATCAAGCGGTAAGTTTTTCAGTTGCACTTCCTCTAACAATTTTTTGTCCCAATTAATTATTACAGAAACATTAAACCGTTCCGGCGAAAGGTAACGTGTGAGTAATTGATCAATATCTATTTTAAGACTTTGTTCAAAAGCAGCTGTTTTTAAAGTTAAGCCTTTGCTGGTTGCATCCTGCAAAGGTACTGCAATTACAAAATTAGGACTGTCAATGGGATGGATTAAGTTAGACTGGAGATCACCACGTTGTAAAACAATCCGCAGGAGGCGTTTATTGCCCTGTGTTTCTTCGATAACTGAAACATGATTTTTCCCACCACTAGTTTTCTGATTGAAAAGCACTTTTTTCTTCACAGGAAGCTCTTCTACAGGCTCAATAGAATCTTCAGTTGAAGTAGTGCAACCGCCTAGACCCCCTAATAACAAGAGGCCAACTATAAATATTGGCAAAAACGAAAGTGATGTTCTGCAATTGTTATTTGGTTTCATGACATTAAGTATATCTTTGGAACTCATAATTATAATTTGAATTCATCTCCACTGAATTTCCATCCAATTGAAACAATTGATGCACTTGAAGCAGTAGCACTTTCATCTGTTGTCAGCAAGGCCAGTAAATGGTAACTAAGCGTCAATTGTTCCGCAACAGAGACGGTAAAACCTGTTTTAAAATATGCCGGATTACTGAATGGTGTAACAGTCATCATACCTAAACCAGCTATTAGCCCAAATGATACTTGGTCACCGCCAAAGTTGAAAAGGTCATATCCAATTGTGCCATCAATCAAAAATCCAGTGATTGCTTTCTCATATTTTTCTGTCAAGTTGGAATTGTCATCACTCAAAAATGAAGCCCCTCCAGTTAAACTCCAGTCATCTGCAAGTCTAACCATTTTTTCTCCACCGAGAACTCTAGCCTGGTGATCAACTGTGATTTGGCCAGATGAATCACTGGTGAATTTAATTGGGACCGTCATCTTGCCGTAGAAAGCATGTATGTAAGACCCACTTTTGGGCGGCCTTCCGGTCACAATTTTAGAAAAAACAATTTCTCCATTTTTTGCATCATATGCATTAAGTGAAATCGAGAGTTGTCCTTTACTGGTAAACAAGGCAATATCAAGGAATCCATTAACATTTAAGTCTTTGGCAATCTCTCGACGAAATTTGTCGTCAGCGATTCCACGACTAATTTTAAGAAAACTGCCAGAAATGTCGGTTCGAATTTGACTACATGCCTCGCAGACGCTCACCTTCAACTTTTTCTGACTGGTGAGTGTTTGTTGTAAACGTGCAGTAGCAACTTTGCGAAAACTACTTGGCAGGGTATCTCCGTATGAAATATTCGAAATCGCCACGGAACTGATTTTGGATCCCATACTTTGAACTGAGTCAACCAGTTTCCAAGTGAGTTCTTCTAGCTGAGCAATCTGCTGATCTTTCCAGTATACATAGTCTGACAATTCTTCTGCCAGTGCTGTGTTCATACTCAAGGCAAAAATAAACTGTACCAAAATCAATTTATGCTTAAAATATTTCATTTGAAAATTGTCAAAAACTTGGTGTGTTTTTTGCTGATTCTACAGGAGAAAACAATTATAGTTACCTGTGAAACATTCTGCAACCTTCCTGCCAACATTGACTAAGTAAAATGCTAAATCGAATTGTTTTTACTGAAAAAAATCAAATTGCGACTTTGAAAGTCGTTGATGAGTTGAGGCATGTAGATATCAAGCCGGCAATGCATGCACTTGAAAAGGGTATTTTTTCAAGTAATTCGGAGAAGATTAATCTGGATTTAAACAATCTGCAAGTCATAAGCCATGATACACAGGAACTCCTGGGATTAGTTATCAGGCACGTTCGACTGCAAAATATACCCATTACTATTTCCGGAAGTTCTCAGATTGATCCAGGAATTCTATTGTCGATTTCCGAAGGCAGACCCCAACTTCTTGAACAGCAGCAACAAGAAAAAGTTCCATTCAGGATAAAGCCAAAATATTTTTCTCGTTTCTCAAACCCTTTCTTTTCCAAAAGACGCAAAGATTACACCAATCAGGATCTAATTGTTGAGACTGAGGAAGATCAAAATAAAGCGGACAACCAACGAAAATCTGGTCAGAATGAAAAGCAGGAAGAAGCAGAAAATACATTTCGGGAAGTAGTTAATGAAAATTATTCACGCTGGCTTTTGTTAGGTTGGATCCTGTTTTTTAGTTTTACCAGCGTGGCTATCACGTTATTGATTTTACTCTGGCCGGAGTATCAATCCGGCAAAATTTATGATGTCTTATTGTCCGACAATAAATCATTTTTGTTTGTAAAAAGTGAAGTGGCACAAAGTTATTTAATGCAGACAACACCCGAGAGTTCCTTTATCCAGGCGGTAAAAAAAGAAAATTTAGCTGAAGTTGAAAGATTTATTGATGAAGGTGTTGATTTGGAACTGAAGGATCTCAATGGATATACACCTTTGATGCATGCGGTCAAACAGCAAAATACTGAACTGGTAAAGCTGCTGGCAGAATATGGGGCGAATGTTGACACTTCAGATGGACTTGAAGACACTCCACTGGTTTGGGCTTCTTCAATGAAAAATGAGGCCATTGTAAAAGTATTACTGGAACATGGTGCTGATCCGGATAAAGGTAATTTTTCACCGTTAATGTGGGCTGCATATTACGGTAATTTACGGCTGGTAAAAATGTTTTTGGAATCAAGGGTAAATCTGAATTCACGCACTAACGAAGGCTGGACAGCACTAATGTGGGCAGCCGAGAGGGGCAATTTGCAGGTTATTTGGGAACTGTTAAAACGAGGAGCAAGTGTTAATATGCAGAATAATAATGGTCAAACAGCTCTAATGCTGGCAGCAGGAAGAGGAAGAACAGGTTCAGTAGGTTTACTGCTCAATAAAGGCGGTGATGCATTTGTAGTTGATTTTAATAAAAAAACGGCTGCTGATTATGCCCGTTCTAAGCAGCGAAATGAAGTTCTTCAAATACTTGAAAAGGAATTTGAATTGCGGTGATGAGAACTGTTTTTGTGGAACTGAAACTTTAATTTGCAGGAAGTGTTTGCAAAAGTGCAGACAAAACCCTGACAGCTTGCACATTGTTTCCGCCTCCAGGGATAAGGATGTCAGCGTTTTGCTTGCTGGGTTCAACAAATTTTTCGTGCATAGGACGAACGGTAGCAAGATATTGTTCGGTTACTGATGTGACAGAACGTCCTCTCTCGTTGATATCACGATTCAACCTCCTGATGAATCTTAAGTCTGAAGGTACATCAACAAAGACTTTTAAATCCATTAATTCGCAGAGTTGAGAATCATTTAGAACCAGGATCCCATCTACAATCAATATCTGGCAGGGGGATATTTTTTTTGTCTTGGAATTCCGCAAATGCTGTGGGAAATCATAAATCGGAACTTCAACTTGTTCCCCGGAAATCAGTTGTACCAGATGTTTCATTAAAAGTTTTGTTTCCAATGAATCCGGATGATCAAAATTAATTATGGTACGCTCTTCAAATGATAATTCAGGCCTGTGCCGATAATATGCATCATGGTGTAGTACAGCTATTTTCTCCGGACCTATGCGTTCTACAATCTCATTTATAATTGTTGATTTACCTGAACCAGAACCACCGCTGATTCCTATCACGAAAGGTTTTGATCTGGAGTTCTTCATAGACATAAATGCATCAGTAGTATATTTTGTAAAGCATTCGCAAGGAGATCAGCAGGAGAAAAATTGCAAACCAGCGTTTGAGTTTTTCTTTATCCAAGCTGTGAGCCAGTTTTGCTCCTTGTGGTACCATGACCATGGTCATTGGAATTATGCACAAAAATCCTGCTAAACTGAAGTAACCATAGCTTAAAGGAGGAAGGCTTATACTGTTCCATCCACTGAAGATATATCCAATTACTCCAGGAAGGGCTATCATCAATCCTAAACTTGCAGATGTTCCTACAGCACTTAGCAGGGGTAAGCTGTAAGCAGTCAAATAAGAAGTAAAAAAAACTCCGCCGCCAATACCCATCATTGCTGAAAATAGGCCGATTAATCCAACAACACTCCACACTTTAAGTTTTGCAGGTAGTTTGGTGCCAAGAACGAACTGCTTCTTTTGAAAAAGGTTTAACGCAATAACCATGGCAACCACTGCAAAAATGGCTTTTAGTACAGAACTACTAAGATTCCCCGCCAGTAATGAACCAATTAACGCACCGCCAGCCACAGGTAGTGCTAACTTACGAAACATAACTATGTTTCCGGAACCTCTTTTATAGTAAGACCAGGCCGATGAAATTGAAGTTGGAACGATTATCCCCAACGTAGTTCCGACTGCCAGGTGGGTTGTGAGTTCCGAAGAATAACCCAACTCATCAAATACGTAGAATAAAGCCGGAACTAAAATTATTCCTCCACCTACTCCAAACAGTCCGGCCAGTAGTCCGGCAAATGCACCTGACACCAAAAGTAACCCCAGCAAAGAAAGCAATTCAGGGTTAAAAAAAGAAGGAGGCATGAAGTCTCAGATTATTGTATTCAACCAGAAAATTGCTGATAAATGGAGTATTTTTCTTTACAAGAGCGTTCTTATTTTCTTTGTGGTGCCCGAAAAGGGAAGCAAACAAAGCTCTTAGTAAATAATTAAGTTTTAGGGATTTTATGTTTCTTAGTACCTTTCAGATTTGGAAAGCAAATTGGCAGAACTTCCGTAAAAGTTTTTACAAAATATGGAGTGATATTTCCAATGATGCTTTCATCTAAATCATCAAAATCTTTTTTATTTTCAGCAGGAAAAATTAATTGAGTTATACCTGCCCGCTTTGCTGCAATAGTTTTTTCTTTGACTCCGCCTATTGGCATGACTAAGCCTGTGAGTGTCAACTCTCCTGTCATCGCAAGATTCGGAATAACTGCTTCCTGTGCAACCAGTGATTGAAGTGCGCAGGCCATTGTAATTCCTGCGGATGGACCGTCTTTTGGTGTGGCACCGGCTGGTACATGCAGGTGAACAAAATTTTGTGCAAAGAAATTCTTTATTTTTTCATCATTACTGCCGAGGGAGCGGATGAAAGTATAAGCAATTTCCGTTGATTCTACCATCACGTCTCCTAGTTGTCCGGTTTGTTTAAATCCAGGATTTTTGGCTTCAACATTGGAGGCTTCAATGAACAAAGTGGCACCACCGACGCTGGTATAGGCCAACCCTGTTATTACTCCAATTTTAGGTTTTTTGTAGCGCGATTCTTCTGCAAAGGCTTTTCGTCCTAACATATCCGGAAGATCGTCTTTGGAAATCTTAACTTGATCAATCTCCTCTTCTACAAATTTTCTTGCAGTTTTTCTCAGTAATTTTTTAAGATTATTTTCTAAACTTCGTACTCCAGCTTCACGGGCATAGCCATCAATGATTTCTCGCAATACTGGTTTGGGTAGTGAAAACTGGTTTTTTTTGAGTCCGTGTATTTTTAATTGTTTAGGTAACAGATGTTTTCGTGCAATTTCCAGTTTTTCTTCAAGGATGTAACCGGATAGCCGGATGACTTCCATCCTGTCGAGAAGTGCAGGTGGAATTGAGTCAGTTTGATTTGCAGTACAAATAAAAAGTACTTTTGAAAGATCAAAACGTACATCCAGATAGTGATCCAAAAAGTCTTTGTTTTGTTCAGGATCTAAAACTTCCAGCAAAGCAGAAGCAGGGTCTCCATGAAAACTTGCACCAATTTTGTCTATTTCATCCAGCATAATTACCGGATTGGCAGTTTTGCAGGTTTTGATTGCATTAATAAATTTGCCTGGAAGTGCACCTATGTATGTGCGACGATGACCTTTTATTTCTGCTTCATCACGCATTCCACCCAGAGAAAAACGAAAATATTTGCGTCCCAAAGCCCTGGCAATCGACTGTCCTACAGAAGTTTTCCCAGTACCAGGAGGTCCAACCAGCAAAACAATTGAGCCTGCCAAATCACCATTGATGATTCCTACAGATATCAATTCCAAAATTCTATCTTTGACATCTTTAAGGCCATAGTGATCACGATTGAGAATTCGAGCTGCGCGTTGAATATTAAAAAAATCTTTACTGTAGATGCCCCATGGTAAAATTGTCAGCCAGTCCAGATATGTTCGTGTCACGTTATATTCTGGTGAAGCAGGTTCAATTAATCGTAATTTTTCGAGCTCCTCATCTATACGTTCTTCTGCCTCTTCAGAGAGTTTAAGCTTTTTTATACGTGC
>ENA-OSET01003558-OSET01003558.1-sediment-metagenome-genome-assembly--contig:-NODE-3558-length-14228-cov-33.309448_pt1 | contig 14228 bp, 12 predicted proteins | sample MGYA00237882_ERZ534229 | MGnify/ENA primary metagenome ERZ534229 (study PRJEB26408, sample SAMN06266212) | sediment metagenome | isolation source: Hudson Canyon methane seep mesocosm | place...
ATCTATCGTGAACTTGAATTAAATTTACGAATTAAGCCAAACAAGCGCATTAAACGTGATAAACCTGAGGCGCTGAGTACGCCTCTAAAGATCAATCAAGTTTGGTCTATGGACTTTATGAGTGATTCACTAAAAGACGGACGTGCATTACGCACTTTTAATGTTATCGACGACTTTAATCGGGAATGCTTAGCTATTGATGTAGACTTTTCACTCCCCGCACAGCGCGTCATTCGCTCACTGAAACAAATTATTGAGTGGCGAGGAAAACCCAGTGCAATTCGCTGCGATAATGGCCCTGAATATATAAGCCACGCGTTAATTGATTGGGCAACAAAAGAGCAAATAACCTTGCTATATACTCAGCCTGGAAAGCCCACTCAGAATGCTTATATAGAACGATTTAATCGAACGGCTAGGCAAGAGTGGTTAGAGCTAAATCTATTTGAGGATATTGAACAGGCCCAAATACTAGCAACACAGTGGCAATGGACTTACAATAACTATTGTCCCCACTCAGCAATTGGCGGCGTTCCACCAAGGCAATTGCTGTAATAATAATGACTCTCTATTTTTGACTGGCGTTAATAATGGGGGGATTACAATTGCATAATGCAACTAATCAATCGCATTATTTTAAAACAAAATATGACTACTACGATTTAATAACGATAATATATTTCTATCATAGATGCTAAAGCTTTGCTTATAATACCGCTACTAGCTACGGTAGTACTAGAAATTGTAGAAGAACAGAAAGATAGGTATTATACCTTAAGCTAAAATAAGGTATAGCCTAGCGAAACTTAACACTTTATTAACTTTAACGACGAAAGAAAAAGGAAAATGAATGGTGAGTAAAAATATATTAATTACAGGAGCAAGCAGAGGCATAGGAAGGGCGATAAAAACTGTTCTTGATGAAAGAGGGTTTAATTGTGTTACTCCTACAAGAGATGAGTTAGACCTCTCAGATGCAGCTAGTATAGGGTCTTATTTTTCCAATTTAGAACTTGACATAGATGGCCTAGTTAATAATGCTGGAATTAACATATTGGGAGATATTAATTCAATAAACGATTTAGATATCGAAAAAATGATAGATACAAACTTAATCGCAGCATTGAAAACTATTCAATTTGTTGTTAAGGGAATGAAGCAGCGAGGGGGCGGAAAAATTGTGAACATTAGTTCTATATGGGGGGAAAGCTCAAAAGAATTTAGAACGTTATATTCTTTAACTAAATTTGGTTTAAACGGGATTACCAAGGCTTTGGCGAAAGAGTTGGGAGAGGATAATATCTTAATTAACTCAATTGCTCCAGGATATGTGAAAACTGAGTTGACAGAACAGAATGTTTCCAAAATAGCTCAAGACAGTATCAAAGAGAACATACCTCTTAGGCGTTTTGCAGAGCCTGATGAAATTGCTAAGTTTGTGGCATTTCTTTTGTCTGATGAAAACACTTATATAACAGGGCAGGTTCTAACTATAGATGGAGGGTACCTCGCATGAAATTAATAATTAAATCAAATATAAGAGATTATGATGTTATTTTTGAAGATTCATTTTTATTCATTAATAAACTATTAGATAATAATAATCCTATATTTGTTATTGACAAGATTGTTTATAATTTATATAGAGAAGAATTTGCAAATATTCCGGATGAAAAAATTTTTTTATTTGATGCTATTGAAGAAAATAAAACTTTTGATTATGTGAAAGAGGTTTATGATTTTTTGTTATCTAAATCTATAAAGCGTAATTCAACATTTATTTCAATTGGTGGTGGAATTACTCAGGATATTACAGGTTTTGTGGCTTCTACATTATATAGAGGGTTGCCGTGGATTTTTGTTCCAACTACTTTTTTATCTATGACTGATAGTTGTATTGGAAGTAAAACATCAATAAACTATGAAAAATATAAAAATTTAATGGGAACATTTTATCCGCCTAATAAAATATATATAAATAAGTCATTTTTATTAACCTTAAGTAAGTTAGATTTCTTTAGTGGTATTGGTGAGGTCATAAAATTTCAGCTTATGGATGAGATATACCCAAAGGATTTTCAGAATATACTATCTAAAATTAATAAAACGATCGAGGATGAGGAATATCGCAGTAATATTATTCATGAAAATATGAATATTAAAAAATCATATATGGATAACGATGAGTTTGATTTGGGGAGAAGGAACTTACTAAATTATGGGCATTGTTTTGGTCATGCATTAGAAACATCATCTCTGTATTATGTTCCTCACGGGATAGCTGTAAATATAGGAATGATTTTTGCAAATTACCTTTCGATCCACAGGGAGTTAATAAGTGAGCAAGATGCTCAGTTTGTAAATGAAAATATTTTAGTACCTCATATATATTTAGCATTAAGAATAGATGATTTTGATAGAGCTGTTTTATTAGAAGCAATGAAAAATGATAAAAAAAGAACAGGAACCTATCTTTCTGTCATTATCCCTGCTAGTGAATTTAAAATGACTAAAGTTGATGATGTTACAGATAATGAATTTGACTATGCTTTAAATGCAACTAAATTATTACTTTTTAAGGAATAAACATGAATATTAATGAAAAAAAAATGATTGATATTTTAAAGAGGCTTAGAGATAACCATGGAGTTATTGAAGTAAAAGCTGAATTTGAAAATGAAGGCAGTAGACTTGATGAATTAATGCGCTTAAAAGATGTAGCCTCTAGTGCAGATTTACCCATTATTATTAAAGTAGGGGGAGTTGAGGCTGTTACGGATATATATAATGCAATAACAATAGGAGCGCTAGGAGTTATTGCGCCGATGGCAGAGACTCAGTTTGCTGTTAGTAAATTTACTGATGCAATAGACCATTTTGTACCATCAGATAATAGAGAAGACATTGATTTTTTTATCAATATAGAAACAATTACGGCCTATAAAAATATAGACGATATTCTTTCATTTCCGGGTATATCAATGCTTGATGGAGTTACAGTTGGGCGAGTTGATTTCACCGCTTCTATGGGAAAGGATAGAGCGTTTGTTGATAGTAAAGAGATGCTTCAGTATTGTGAAAATATTTTCAAAAAGACTAGAGAGAAAGGCCTGAAGTGCGCCTTAGGTGGAGCTATAGCACTTGAGTCAGAAAGCTTTATTAAGCATTTGGTGGAGCAAGAGCTACTAGATAAGTATGAAACTAGAAAGGTTGTGTATGAAAAGTCGGCATTATCTACTTTGAGTGAAGGTCTCTTATTAGGTATCGAGTTTGAATTGCTTTGGTTAGAAAGCAAGGAAAGGTATTACCATCGAGTAAAGACGGAAGACCAAAAACGTATTCTAATGTTAAGAGAAAGACTAGATAAATAATTATAAATATAATAGGTAAGAACATTGAAATATATTGCTGAAATTCCGGCTCGTATTGATAGTAAAAGAGTAAGAAAAAAGAACCTTCGGTTACTTAATGGTAAGCCGATGATCCAATATGCAATTGAGGCGTGTAAAGGGTCGAACAGAATTGATACTGTGTATGTTAATACCGATAGTGATTTAATAGGTAGAATCGCAATTGACAGTGACATAGGGTACTACAAACGAAAAAAAGAGTTAGCATCTGATGATTGTAAGCAAGATGAGTTTAATTATGACTTTTTTATGCACATGGACTGTGATGCAATTGTAATGGTTAATCCTGTTTCACCGTTAGTCGAAGCATCTGATATTGATAGTGCGATTACTTATTTTGAACAAGAAAATCTTGATACCTTGATAAGTACAAAAAAAGAGCAACTACATGCAATTTTTCAAGGTAAACCTTTAAATTTTTGTACAGACTCTTTGCTCCCTGCTACTCAGGATATAGATCCTGTACAAATATGTACATGGAATATTTGTATTTGGAGAAAGGAGACGTTTGTTAAAGCATATGAAAATCTGGGTTTTGCTGCATTTAGTGGAAAAGTTGGCTATTGGGCAATGGATCCTATTAAGGCAGTGAAAATCAGTTATGAAGAAGATTTTAGAATGGCGGAAGAGATATTAAGGTCTAGAGAGGGACGGGCTACTGATTATAAGGCCTCTTATTATGCTGATGAAGAATAGGCTTTAGTTTTAGTCTGTCTAGGTAGGGCTAAGAAGGTAATTATAAAGATTACCTTTGCATGTTCTTGGAATAATTTTTGATTTAAGGATAGTGGTAAATATTCATGCTATTTAGTACTTATGGGTTTATTTTTTTATTTCTTCCTGTTGTCTTTTTTGGCTATTTTTATTTAATTAAAAAGAGACTCATTACGGGTTCAAAGGCATGGCTGGTAGCAACAAGCTTGTTTTTTTATAGCTGGTGGAATATCTCTTATTTACCCTTGATTTTAATATCAATGTTATTTAATTATGCTATAGGTAACGCATTATCTACAGAAAATTACAATAATAAAAAAGTATCTAGAAAAATTATTTTATTAATAGGTATTACTGTAAATATGGCTCTTCTAGCATATTTTAAATATGCTGACTTTTTTATTGAAAATCTAAATTACCTTACTGGTGCGGGGTTTCAGAGTTTAAACTTGTTGTTGCCATTAGCAATATCTTTTTTTACCTTCCAACAAATCGCATATTTAGTAGATAGTTATAAGCTAGAAACTCAAGAGTATGACTTCCTAAATTATGCTGTATTCGTATCGTTTTTCCCTCAATTGATTGCTGGCCCAATTGTACATCATAAAGAGATGATGCCACAATTTGCTAATAGTAGAGCAAAAATTATTAATTATAAAAACATTCTAATGGGAATTTTTATATTTTCAATTGGATTGTTTAAAAAGGTTGTTATTGCTGATAGCCTAGCTGCGGGGGTATCAAAAGGTTTTGATACTGAAATAGCCTTAAACTTTTTTGAAGCTTGGGCTGTTAGTTTGTCATATACCTTTCAGCTTTATTTTGATTTTAGTGGGTATGCTGATATGGCAATAGGGCTAGCGTTACTTTTTAATATCCTATTACCAACTAATTTCAATAGCCCGTATAAATCTTTAAATATACAAGATTTTTGGAGGCGATGGCATATGACTCTGAGCCGATTTTTGAGAGATTATGTATATATTCCTCTAGGCGGGAGTAGAACAGGGCCATTTAAAACATATTTTAATTTATTAGCAACATTTGTGATTGGTGGGATATGGCATGGAGCTGGTTGGACTTTTATTTTTTGGGGGAGCTTGCATGGAGTTGCCCTCATTATACAAAGGCTTTGGAGTTTGTTGAACTTTAAAATGTGGAAATGGTTTTCTTGGTTTCTTACATTCAATTTTATCAATATAGCATGGGTGTTTTTTAGAGCAAATGAATGGTCGGATGCTATTAGAATATTAAAAGGAATGTGTAGTTACGGAAGTATAAATATTTTAGGTGATTATACGTTTATACAAGGATTATCTAGTGTAAATATGGGGGTTTTATCAAACCTTTCTCCCAACCTAAAAGCGGAGCCATCAATTGTATATTGGATTCTTTTTTCTAGTGTTATTGCATTCTTTTTTAAAAATTCAATGCAATTGATAAAGTATCCTGAAATGCTAGAGGTTAAGAATATTAGTACGCTGAAACTGATTAGTTATGCTGTTATGTTATTAATAGGCTTAGCTACAATTTCATTGCAAGAATATACAGAATTTATTTATTTTAATTTTTAAGGGTGATTATGCGTTACAAAGCTCTAACAAAGAGATTTTTTTTAATCAGCATATTCATTGTGACTGCTTTAACTTGTGGATTATTTGCATATGACCCGTTGCATTTGTTTCATAAGTCATGGGTGACAAAGACAGATAGATTTCATAATGATATGAGGCTGCAAGCTGCAGGTGTGATAAACAATTATGGCTTTGACTCTATTATTGTAGGAACAAGTATGTTGAAAGGTACTTCTTCTATTCGAGCTTCCGAGAAGCTAGGTGGTCAGTTTGTAAACCTTTCTCCAAATGGGGCTAGTATTTCTGAGCGTAAGTATATTATAAGGCATGCATTAAAAAAGAAGGAGTTAAAACGCGTTATTATTAGTTTTGATACCGGAATGGATCAAAACTTAATATTATCTAATAAAAAGTTCCCCGTTAATAGGTTCGATTTTTTATATGATGAGGTTCTTGTGGATGATTTAAGGGCATATTGGAATTATAAATTTATTGGATGCTTAGCAATGTATTCTACTTCTACATATTGCTTGGGAAATAAACGAGAGGTTCAAAGGCCTATCGATTGGTTTACTAAGCTGGCTAAAAGAAATCAGAGTATATCAGGAATTAAAAGTTGGGTTAATAATAAGAAGGGGCGAGGTGCAAGTATTCATCGACGAATACAAAAGCACTTGAAAAGTCCAATTGGAACAGAGGATGAGTATCAACAGAAATTAAATTTAACGAAGGATATTATTGAAAGTAGCTTATTTTCATTGGTGAAAAGCAATGAAAATGTCAGTTTTCAGGTTGTTTTTCCCCCATACTCACGCTTTCTATATTCATTGTGGAAAAATAAAAATCCATATAAATATAAATTATATTTAGAAACAATAAAATACGTTGTAACTGAAGGGGGCGATTTTAAAAACCTTACGGTCTACTCGTTTGATGATACACCCTATTTAGATGATTTAAATAATTATCGAGATATGCGACATTATAATGTTGATATGAATGAGGTAATGTTAGATTCAATAAAAGAAGGTAAAAATATTATTAATGTTAACAATTTATACTCTTTTATTGAGTTAATAGATGAAATAAATGGTAGTTATAAGCTAGATAATGAGCTAAATTACCTTTTAAATAGTTACCTGTGAAATTAAGGATAAAATATGATTTTTAGAAATGTTTTTTTTGTTGGGTATTTTAATAATAGTGAAGAAAAGAAAAGTTTTACAAATTTATTTGAGTGTACAAATAAAATTTTTTTAGAATCATCAAAGAGTTTTATTAAGTCGAATTCTAGGAGAATTAAATTTTTTCCAATGCATGTGTTTGCTATTCAAGGGAGTCGATTTTATAATTTGATTTTTGATAGAGTTGAGGTAGATAGTCTATTTATAAAGTTATATAAAAGGGATTTAAAAATTTTTTTAAATTCATATATCAATAAACCGTTACCTAAAAGTAATTCATCATATTTTCTTTTTTGTTATTGGGTTTTTCAGAGTGAATCTGTATCCTGCTCTTTTTTTAATCCATTGTCTTATTTAAGGCCAATAGGAAAAATTCTAAAGAAAGAAGGAGTTGTTGACGAGAAATCATTTAGAGATTTAAGGGCGCTTAAAATATTTGCTTTTCGACTGTCATTTTTATCTGGGTATATTTATATTAATAAATTGTTTTCAAATTTAGATATTAATAAGGATGATTTGTTTATTATATGGGGAGCACATAATACAGGAGCCTCTTTATTGATAGATAAATTGAAAAAGGCAGGAATGAACTATTTTATATCTGAATATGGTGAGCTGCCTGGGACTATTTCTGTCAATAAAGATGGGATTTTTGGTGATTCTTTTATTGCCCATAACTGGGGTGAGTTAATTAACACTGATTTAGACAGTAGAAAAATTAAAAATGTCGAGTCGTACATTAAAAAACTAGTAGCATCTCAATCGTCCTCAAGAAATCGCTCGCAAAGTGATGAAACATTTTTACTTTATCACAAATTATTTAAGCAGAAAGAGCAAGTTAAAAAGATTATTTATGTAAGTGGTGTGGAATTAATAGCCTCTGGGCATTTATTTAATAGTGATTATTTTGGAGAAAATACATTAAATGCGAATAATATGTTATTGAGTAGTGTGGTTACCCACTTTGATGATAGTGGTTATCTTATTTTGTATAAGGATCACCCGTTGATGCAAAAAAATTATAAAAATTTGATATTAGAGCCATCAGAGTTTCCAAATGTGATCTTTTTGAACTCACTAAATGTAGACAATTTAGTATCAATGGCAGATATCACTATTACATTGCCTTCTAAGGTTGTGATGACTAGTTTGCTTTATAGAAAGCCTGTTTATGTTTTTGGAAAGTTTTCAATTCCTGAAAATGTCCCAGAATTGGGTTATTACATGGGAAATGATATTATCGATATTAAAAATATTATTGGTAATACAGAGATTGATGAAACGTTATATAATAAATTGGTTGCTATTATTATAACAAATTATCTAATATGTTATAATGACTCTTTAATTGAAGGGTATGACTTCTATATAGAGAAAGAAAAGCTTAATAACATAATGAGTAGTCAAATAGATTTTAAGAAAACGTGAATATTTTATCGCTTCTGAAGTATAGCTATTGTTTCTGGTTCTTTACTTTTTATAAAAAAATAGTACATCCTCATGGCTGGAAATTTTTTATTTTTGGGATTATTGGAATGATAAAGGATTTTTCGAATATTATCGCTTTTTTCATGCCATTAAAAGTAATTATGGTTTTGTCTAATCCACAAATACTGAAGGGACAATTGTTTGGCGCTAGTGGAGTTAGTACCGATGATTTTGTATATTATTCGGTTTTTTTATTTTTTTTATTAATGTTTTTATCTTTATTATGCCATATGTTTTTGGCTTTTTATGTGCATAAAACCTCGCATACTATATGGGTTGGAAAAAAAATAGACTTCCCATCTAAAACTAAATATAAAAATTTATGTCAAACAATGGTGGATACAGTGACTCATATTCTGATTGTAGTTTTTGGTTTGGCTAGTATTTTATTTTTAGATGAATATTTGGCAGTACCTAGTTTTATTATTTTATTTCTCATTAGTATCGTCAGTATTTGGTTGTCTAAAAATACGAAAAAAGAACTTCTTGCTGCACCGTTAAAATCCCCTAAGTTTATTTTTAAGATTATGAGTGATATTGGATTCTCGTTATCATTTTTGTTTATATTTATTGAGTATTATCATAATAGTAATATGAATTTTTTATATACCTTACTTGCTGTTCTTATTACCCGTATAGTGTTGAGAAATATGCAGCAATTATTTGTAAAGCATAGACAGTTGTTTGATGATTATTACTGTACAGTGAGTAGGTAAATCTGAAGTTTTAGCTAAAAAATTAGATAATATTTCTTATTATTTTTACTTTACAGATTGATTTTTCAGAAAGATTATTGATGATTACACTTTGTTGTCCTGTAAGCAACGCCTACACATAGCCTTATGGCAGGGTAGATATTTATTTGGCTTTAATTAACTACGAGAATCCTGTACATAGTTAAAATATTTTTTACTTAATGAGAGTAGTTATGTCTTTTAATTCTTTGACGAAGAAGTTTTTTTGGATAAATTTCATAATTATAATTATTGCCACTATTGGGCTAGGAGTCTACGATCCATTACATATATTTCATAAATCTTGGATAACAAAAAATGATAGGCTCCATGGAAACATGAGGCTTCAGGCTGCTGGAATTATTAATAATTACAATTTTGACTCAGTCATTATTGGCACAAGCATGATGAAAGGCACATCAGCCATTTCTGCATCACATAAAATGGGAGGAAAATTTGTAAATGTTTCCTCTGATGGCAGTAGTATTTTTGAGAGAAAATATATTATTAATTATGCTCTACAAAAGAAAAATATCAAAAATGTAATCCTCAGTTTTGATACGGGATTAAATGCAAATTTAAAAAAAGACTATCACCGGTTTCCGATCAATCGGTTTGACTTTTTATATGATGATATATGGCTTAATGATGTTAAAGCATATTGGAACTATAAGTTTATTGGATGCTTTATTAGATTTTCTTTTACAATAAATTGCTTGGGAAGTGAAAGAAATGTTCAGAGACCACTAGAATGGTTCGATGGTGTTTACAAGTTAAACCAGGAAATATCAGGTATTGAGAATTGGGTACATAGCCGTAATGGTAGAGGGAAGGGCGTGCACTCTCGGGTACGAAGGCATATAACAAAACCAATAAAAACCGAAAAGAAATATGAAGACAAACTTAGATTAACTCAAGAGATTATTGAGGGCAGCTTATTTTCAATAATAGAAAATCATAAAAGTACGAAATTTCATGTTGTGTTTCCACCCTACTCTAGGTTTTTATATGCTTTATGGAAAAGAAAAAATCCGTACAAATATCAACTATATATACAAACTCTAAAGTACTTGGTGATAGCGGGGAATAAGTATAGTAACCTTACGATATATTCTTTTGATAATCTAAAATATTTAGATGATTTAGATAATTATAGGGATATGCGTCATTATAATACGGATATTAATGAAGTAATATTAGATGCAATTTCTAATAATAGAAATATTATAAGTGATGGAAATTTGATTCCCTTTATCAATAATATTGATAAACTCAATGGTTCATATAAGTTGGATGAAGAGCTTAACTACCTGTTAAGTAATTACTCTGTGAGATAGGATTGAAATGCTAGCAATTTTTGATATGTCATCAGTGAATATAAGTCGATATAATTATGAATTCTTAAAAAGAAATTCAGAGAAATATATTGCTTATATTGATGAACCAGAGCTTGATACAGAGTTAGATGATTATGCTATAACTATTATTTATTCGACTGGGTGGTCGATTAAGAAGCTTATGCAAAGTTTTAAGTTGCACAATGTCTCTACCTTAATAATTAGTGGTCAGAGGCCTGCTGATATTAGGATGGTAATAGCGGCAAATAAATTGAATATTTCAGTTATTTATAAAATGCATGGTCTGTATGTAGAGCATGTAAAGCGCAGTTTTATTTTTTATTGTTCTCATATAAAAAAAGTATTTAGAACAGTGATCTATTTGTTAGATATTATTATATCTGTAGGGTGTATTCGAGTGAGCTATGGTATATTCTTTTCTTTTCTATTTGGGAAAACTAGAAAAAACTGGATGAATTCAGATATATTAAAGGTAAATAAAGCCTTAGTTTGGAGTAAGTACTGGATAGCATGGCACGAAAATAACTGGGGAATGAACCCAAGGAATGGTTGGGGTATTACTGGAAACCCCGATACGACTAAGTTTACAAAAATACCGGTTGGTGATTCTAGTGTTTGCTATATTTATCAAACACTCGTTGAAGATGGTAAGGTTTCTAGTGTGGTTATGAATGCTTTTTATGATAATTTATTAGAAATTGCACGTAAGCAAGAAAAAGTAGTGTATGTTAAATGGCATGCTAGAGGCGAGATAAGTATACGTAATGAATTGGAACAGCGGGGCTTTATTGTTTCTGATGATTTAGCTGTGGGGGGGGTTTATATTGGTCATTCATCCTCTTTACTCGGACTGGTGCCTGTTATTGGTGGTGTGCTTATTGTGTTTGAATTGGAAGGGCTTGGAGTTCCTGAGGCTATTTCAAAATGTGCAACTTTAGTAACTAATAAGGTGGACTGTTTGGCAAAAGGCATCTCAGTGGAATACTCTTTTGATAATATAAAAAAGAGTAATGCTATTTATTATTTTGGCAGTAATTACTCTTATAGTTCTGAACTTTCGGCTATTTATTGTCAACAACCCCCAAAGGCTACACCTTCAGAAAAATAAGTTAAATAGAAAGAACTTATAGTTAATATAGCCGGATGATGAAGTGTTTTTTTTGAAATTATATAAAGGAGTTGGGGGTGAGTGTTTTAGTAACAGGAGCAACAGGGTTTATTGGCGCTGCTTTAGTAACAGAGCTAGTACATAAAAAAATTAGTCTGATTGCCTGTGTTCGCAAGAATTCTTTTCGTGTTCCTGAAAAAGTTATTCAAGTTGAAGTGGGTGAGCTATTGGGGGATACGAACTGGTCTAATGCGTTAGATAATAATATAGAGGTAATAATTCATTTGGCTGCACGGGCTCATATAATTAACGATAAGGCATTAGACCCTTTGACTGAGTTTCGGAAAATTAATGTGGAAGCTACTTTAAATTTAGCTAAGCAAGCAGTTAAATTTGGTGTAAAGCGCTTTATATTTGTTAGCTCTATTGGGGTAAATGGAAGTTATAATACTAGGCCATTTTCAGAAATGGATGAGGTGAACCCAAGTGAGCCCTATGCTATTTCTAAACTAGAAGCAGAGCAAGGGTTGCTAGCTTTGGTGAAAAAAACAGATATGGAGTTGATTATAATTCGGCCCCCTCTAGTGTATGGGGTTTCTGCGCCTGGTAATTTTTCTCGTTTGCTTAAGTGGGGGAGTAAGGGTATTCCCTTGCCTTTTGGTGCTATTGATAATCAACGCTCATTAGTTGCATTAGAAAATTTAGTCAGTTTTATTATCCATTGTATTGATCACCCTAAAGCAGCGAATGAAGTCTTTTTAATTTCAGATGGTGAAGATGTTTCTACGACGCTTCTATTACAAAAGGTTGCTAATGTTTTTGGTAAAAATCCCTTATTAGTGCCAGTACCTGTTAATTTTATGAGGTTTTTTGCTGGATTATTAGGTCGGGTTGATATGGCAGATCGTTTATTTGATTCTTTGCAGGTAGATAGCTCAAAGGCGTGTAATTTATTAGGGTGGGAACCTATTGTTACGATGGATGAGCAATTAAAGAAGATAGCAGCGGAAGGTATTAGATGAAAAGAATTTTTGACTTCACTCTGGCGATTATGGCAATGTTATTATTTTTCCCTATTATTTGTGTAGTTGCAATTTTAGTTAAGTTATCCTCTAAAGGTCCCATACTGTATTGGTCTGAACGAGTAGGTATAAATAACGTTAATTTCAACATGCCAAAGTTTAGAAGTATGAAGTTTGATACGCCTGCCGTTGCTACGCATTTATTAGAAGATCCTAAAATAATGTTAACTCCGGTTGGGGGGGTCTTGCGCAAATCAAGTTTAGATGAGCTGCCTCAGCTGTGGAGTATTTTAAAGGGAGATATGAGCTTTGTTGGCCCTAGGCCTGCTTTATTTAACCAAGATGATTTAATTACATTACGCACAAAATATGGTGTCGACAAGCTATTGCCAGGCTTGACAGGCTGGGCGCAAGTGAATGGGCGTGATGAATTGGAAATTCCTAAGAAAGTTAAATTAGATGTGGAGTATTTGCAAAAATGTACATTAAGATTAGATTTTAAAATCTTGTGGTTAACATTTATGCGTGTTATTTCACGTGATGGCGTATCTCATTAGCTACTAGGGATTCGTTGATTTATCTTGGGAGGCTTGAGCTAGCCTGTTATGATACTAAGAAAATTTGGAGCTTTATTTTTGGTATGCAATTTTCTTATTGAGTACCGCTGGAGCTTTCATGTAATATATTTTGGATAAGTATCAATGTATCAATTAGCGCTTCGTTTTCTGGGTTTTGGGCGATGGACAAAGGCATTTTTATTGATGTCTTTTGATAGCCTGTTAGCCATTTTTTCTCTATGGTTAGCTTTTTCTCTACGTTTAGGGGAGTGGTACAATCCGTTAGGAAATGCATGGCCTTTATTTGTTGTTTTACCTAGTATATCTATTCCTATTTTTCTCAAGTTTGGTTTGTATCGAGCTATTATTCGCTATATCGGAGAGCGGGTTCTCAAGACTATTTTTCAGTCAGTGGTACTTTCGTCCTTAATTTTTTCTTTAGTCGCTTTTTTATCAGGTTCGTATTTTGGTGTGGTGCCACGAACAGTGCCTTTTTTAACGGGGCTACTGTTATTATTTTTTGTTGTTGTATCGCGATTTATTGCAAGAGGATGGCTGGCTAATGCTTATGCGGCTCTGGGTGGCCAAGTGGCAGTCGAGTTTTATGTTAAAAACATCATTATTTATGGTGCAGGTAGAGCTGGGGCACAACTTGCTTCTGCATTATCTGCAGGCGGTGAGTACTGTGTTATTGCTTTTATTGATGATGATAAAAAAGTGCATAAACAAAAGCTTGATGGGATTAAAATTTACCCGGTGGCTGCATTAAATCAGTTGATTGAAGTAAATGATATTAGTGATGTACTTTTGGCGATGCCCACAATACCAAGGGTGCGTAGAAGTGAGATTGTGCGTTTATTAGAGTCTTATCCTGTGCATGTACGGACAATGCCTTGTTTAGTCGAAATGGCCCAAGGTAAGGTGAGATTTGATGATTTGCAAGAAGTTGATATTGCTGATTTATTAGGGCGTGATGCCGTTTCCCCTGACCAAAATCTACTGAGTGCTAATATTGAGGGTAAAGTCGTTTTAGTTACGGGAGCGGGTGGTTCAATAGGTTCTGAGCTGTGCCGGCAAAT
>ENA-OSET01003559-OSET01003559.1-sediment-metagenome-genome-assembly--contig:-NODE-3559-length-14226-cov-3.122482_pt1 | contig 14226 bp, 10 predicted proteins | sample MGYA00237882_ERZ534229 | MGnify/ENA primary metagenome ERZ534229 (study PRJEB26408, sample SAMN06266212) | sediment metagenome | isolation source: Hudson Canyon methane seep mesocosm | place...
GCAGCACAATCAGCCAGGGCCAGCGCGCTTAAATTTGCGGCCACGCCTTTAATGGCATGGGCACTTGTGGCGGCTGCGGGATAGTCGGCTTGTTCTAGATTGTTCGCAAGTAACTTTACATACTGCGGACTGTCTGAGAAAAAGGCCGTCAATAACACATTAAGTATTTTTTCTTTACCTAGCATACGCTTTAAAGCAGCTTCTTTATCCCAGATAAGGAGTGCTTTACTAACAGTACCAGTAGATTCTTGTACTAGTGCTTGTTCTGATTCAACTTCTGATACTGGTACTTGTTCTGCATTAAGTTGCAGCTCTGCTTCAAGGCGTAAAGCCTCTTCACTAGATTTCATTGTAATCAACCAGTGGGAAAGCTTTTTCTCTAAGACCTCAGTATCAATCGGTTTACTTAAGTAGTCATTCATACCCGCTTCCAGGCATTTATTTTTATCACCCTTCATGGCATTTGCTGTCATAGCAATGATACCTATATTCCTATAAATTTCGCCAGCCTTGCCCTGACGTATTTGTCTAGAGGTTTCATAACCATCCATCTCAGGCATTTGGCAATCCATTAGAATAAGATCATACGCATGTTCTTCAGACGTGCTATTCAATATCTCTAATGCAATAATTCCATTATCAGCCACATCACAGCTTAAACCGATTAGTTCAAGTAAAGACATCGCCACCGTTTGGTTAACCAGGTTATCTTCCACCATCAATATTCGAGTATTATGCGGCCAGGTTATCGTTTCCAGCATTTCATCTTTTTGGGGTACTACGCCAAGCTGATAACTGTCATCCATAATGATAATGAGCGCATCAAATAAATCTGCTGTTGTCGTCGGTTTTGGAAAGTAGGTACTAAAACCCTTTTCTGAAAATAACTGCACATTACCGCGCTGATTCATGGGCGTCATCATCACCAGTTTTGTCGTATCAAAACGAGAATCACTACGTATACTAGCAGCTAATTCAAATCCATCTGCGTCAGACATATCCTGATCGATAAAAACGACTTTAAAGGTGGATTGATGCTCCTCTAATTTTTTCGTCATAACTAGCAATGCCTGCTCAGCATTTTCAGCCTCACTCACCACAGCACCCCAGCGGGAAAATTGGTTTTGTAATACACTTCGGTGCGTAGCACTATCATCTACTACCAATATGGGTAACAAGGTAATATCAACACTAGGCACAACCGCTTTAGAATGTTCACTACGCTGTAACAACACATCAAACTCAAAACAACTGCCAATACCGACTTCACTGCTCACACGAATACTGCCACCCATCATTTCACACAACTGTTTGACAATGGCCAAACCTAAACCACTACCACCGTATTTACGTGTCGTAGACGAGTCGGCCTGAGTAAATGACTCAAATAAACGACCAAGTTTATCTTCTGAAATACCAATACCGGTATCACTCACACTACACTTAAGCCTTAAATCTTGTGTTCCTTCTCTTTCTAAAGCGACTCTGACAACAATTTCACCATTATTAGTAAATTTAAGCGAGTTACTAACCAGGTTTGACAATATCTGTCGCACACGACTCGGATCACCTCTGACTAATGAGTGCTCAACATTCGTGGCATCAATAATCAACTCGACATCACTTTCACTAGAACGATGACTGATCGCTTCTGAAAACTCTCCTAATATCGTACGTAAGTTAAAATCAACACTCTCAATTTCAAGCTTTCCAGCTTCAATTTTAGAAAAGTCCAAAATATCGTTAATCACTGTCAATAAAGACTTGGCACTAGATTGTGCTAGATTGACCTGATGGTTTTGCTCTTTATTGAGTTTACTGTTTAATAAAAGGCTCATCATGCCCAAAATACCGTTCATAGGGGTACGAATTTCATGACTCATACTCGCTAAAAACTCGGCCTTCGCGCGTACTGCTGCTTCGGCATCATCTCTGGCTATGAGTAACCTTGATGATTGTTTTTCTAATTGAATAACGGCCTGCTTAGCTTCATCGTGGGCTTGCTTAGACTCTTGGTGACTTTGTTCCAGTGCCTGTTCCTGTATATGGCGCGTCTCTAGCATATGGTTATAAGCTTCAGCTAAACGGCCAATTTCATCATCACTACTAACCTCAACATATTGGTCTTTTTCTCCTGCTGCGACAGCCATACTTGCTTTGGCTAAACGCTCTATCGGACGGATAATACGTCGTGATTGAAAGAAGGCAAAAATTGACACTAAAATACCGGTTACGACCACCAAAACGATAATAATTTTTCCTAACCAGTTTGCCGCAGCCAGTGCTAATGATTTTTTCACTTCGCTAATCAAAACCCATTCATAATTCAAAATTTGAACCGGGTGATGTAGCCCTATAACCATATCCCCATCTGGGTCAATATACTCAAGGGTTTGCTCCTTTTTCTTATGATGATCACCTGGAAGATCGGTATAGTGCTTGTCATACCCATGTTGAAAGGGTGCTGTTTGAATTTTTCGAACTAAAATATCTTGTTCACTACCGTCAAAAGTTGTACGTAGCAAACCGTCTTTACCGACCAAATAATGCACATCATGGCCAGAACTTGCCTTTTGCAGCGCATTCTTTAAGCGGTCAATATTAATTTGAAATGCCAAAGCACCAATAATATCAAAGTCATCATTCAGTATCGGCGCACTCAAAAAAATACTGAGTTTATCTGCGGAGGGTTGGTAACGTTCAATATCAGAAAATACAACCTCTCCCTTATCCAAACTGGTTTTAACCGTCTGAGAGAATAGTGTGTTTTCATACGGACCATTAAAAAGATTTGTTCCTAGGTCACTTTCATGTGCCACCGTGTATAAAATATTTCCCTCAGTATCGATCAGGAACAAATCATAGATATAATCATAACTATAGCTGAGCGTAGTAAGTGCACTTTGATTACCATCAACTCGTTTTTTCCAATCTTCACTGCCGATATACTCTTTTAAAGTTGCGCTTTGCTGTTTAAAACCTTCGCTCAATGAATTTAATAACATCGGATGGCTTTTCACTTCAGCCTGACTGTTAATATCCATAATACGGTAATCAAACCAAGTACGAATAAAATCGACATTAAGAGCCGCTGATTGTTTAAGTTCGCTGACAGCAGCTGTAGTTAAACTTTTATTGGCTTGGTAGTAGCTAATCCAGGCAACGAGAAGCATTGGTAACATGGCCAAAACCAAAAACCACACACCTAGTTGAGTTGAAAGATACGTTTTTTTTCGCTTACTGGCTTCTTCTACTTCATCAATAAACGGAACTTCAGGCGAATCATCCACGCTCAAAATCTCCCAATAGATGAGTTTCATCTAAAGAAGCAGAATAGTCACTGCATTTAATTGCACGGTTGTCTAGAAGTATCAAGCGATCTCCGTCTGGCAGGCTATTATTTTATTAGTATAATTTATAGCCCAGATATGCATTTTTTACTAGTTGCAAGGCTAAGCACCTTATAGCTCCAACCCAATCAAAGGACAGTCCATCACAGTAGCAATTCCTCGGATCACTTGCCGTTCATGATCATTAATATGATCATCAGATTGGGCTGCATTGATCAGTCCTTTTATCAAGCGGGGCTTTAGCAACGGGTATGCCAAGCTAAGCGCATGTACCGCACGGGTAAATTTTGCCTGACTGCAGGATTCAATAGGCAAGAGTTTTATCGTATAAGTACCAGCGGCATTACAGGCTTTATTAAAGGCTTTAGTTTTTTGTTCATCACTGCCACCACCATAATGCACCACGCGGGAGAGAACGATGCCATAAATTTCTGCGATTTGCTTTACTGTCTTATATTTTGCTTTCTGCGCTTTTGTTAAAGCGAAATGGCGGTCGCAATACTGCCGAACTAACTGGTACAAGACCCACTCGAATAGTTCAACGCGTCCATCAGCATTAACCATCATCGACAGCGTTTCGCGCAATTTTTGATACTGTTTTAATGACAACTGCTTCAAGGTAGGAATCGCAAGCTCCAATAGTTGCAAGTCATGCTGATTGCTATGGCTGTCATGCGAGTTCAAGTCATCCAATAGTCTTTTTGTTTCTTTGGCTAGGGGCACCCACCTACTGTCGGCCTGTTCAAGCCCGGACATTTGTTTGAACTGAATTTTTTTATCATCATCCATTAATAAAGAAAGTACCAATGACACAGCCCCGAGAGGCTCGTGAGCTAACACTTTTGCCCGAGCAAATAACACATCTACCGCCGTTTTTGCTTTAGCGCTTACATTTTCATTAGGAACAGAGCCAGAACCTTCTAGGGTAAAAGTGATCATTTCCCCATTATGGTTTCTTGTACTGTCTTTTTTTGCTAAAACTGAACTAGACCTTTCAGAGTCAGAAATGTGCGCATCCCTTGTAGCAGCGCCCGCGAATGAAGCATAACGCTCCTCACTCCTACCACTTTGCTTTTCAATCTGTAAATAATTGCCATCCCATGAGGGTAAGACTCTCGAAATTCTATTTTCTAAAGGAGGGTGAGTCGCAAATAATGACATTAAACTCGAGTAAGCACTGGAAAAAAACAGGTGCCCTACTTCATGCGCTTTATTGTGATGCACACTCGAGTGCCGGTGATAGCCACCAATTTTCTTTAAGGCACCACCTATACCTTCTGGGTTACGTGTAAACTGTACGGCAGATGCATCGGCCAAAAATTCTCGTTGACGACTCACTGCTGATTTGATTAGGGCACCAAAAAACTGGCCGATCAAACCGATCAACCATAAACTCAAACCCAAAAGCACAAAGCCGCCATTTGAGCCTTTTCGGGAGCTCGAATAAGAATGGCTTCGCCGAGAGCTATGACGCATAATGGTTCGGCCGGTTTCACCGATCATCAAAATACCATGTAAAGTTGCCAGAAGTTGCATATTCAGGCGCATGTCGCCATTTAATATATGACTGAACTCATGAGCAATCACACCTTGTAGTTCTTCTCGATTCAGGTTCTCCGCAGTGCCCCGGGTCACACCAATAACAGCATCTTCTAATGAAAGGCCTGCGGCAAAAGCATTTATCCCTTGTTCATTATCCATAAGGTAAACGGGTGGTACCGGTACCCCTGAAGCCAAAGCAATTTCTTCAACCACATTCAATAAACGGCGCTCAATCATATCATTTGTATTTGCTACCAAGACTCGACCACCAAGAGACTCAGCAACCACTCGGCCACCATCACGCAGAGACAGCCATTTAAAGCCCATACTAATGCCTATGACACCGCACACTAAGCACGTTACCCATAAGAATTTATACCAACCCAGCCCAATCACAATGTGTCGAAACCAATCGATGAGAGCAGGAACGTTCAGTTCGGGTTGTAAATGCACATTAGATAAGTTGCTGGGGTTGCTGTACCACACAAATACAGCCACACACATATTGGTAATAAGCACGATGGCCATCACCGAAATAAAAAACAAGAACAGTAACCAACCTGTCTGCTTTCTGGCTTGGTCTTGGGCTTTGTAGAAGTTCATGCAGGGCGCCTAGCTTAAAAACTAACTTTAGGTGCCTGCTTGATCTCTACTGAGTCTTCAAACTCTAATAAATTGGCATCTTTTTTATGGCCAAATGTGGGGGAGAAAAGGTTATTTGGAAAACTTTGTCGAAAACTATTGTATTCCGTTACTGCATCATTAAATGCTTGCCTGGCAAACGCGACTCTGTTCTCAGTACTGGTTAATTCTTCTGACAACTGCATCATGTTTTCATTGGCTTTCAGCTCTGGGTAAGCTTCCACCGCAATATTTAACTTACCTAAAGCACTTTGAAGCAGACCTTCATTCGAAGCTAATTTTTTTAATGCTTGCCCACTGCTGGGGTCTGAAGCAGCCGCTTTCAAACCAGCCATAGCACCATTTCTAGCGGCAATAACAGCTTCGAGAGTTTCACGTTCATGGCTCATATAAGCTTTGGCGGTTTCAACTAGATTGGGAATCAAGTCATACCGGCGCTTAAGTTGTACTTCTATTTGAGAAAATGAATTTTGAAATCGATTCTTCAACGAAACCAAGGTATTGAAAATTCGAATGATGTAAAAAATGGCGAAAACCAGAACCAGCCATGAAATTAATGTCGTTATTTCCATATTTATTCACTCTATTGGACAATAGTTTATCTTTAAACAAGTGCTGTATTGAGTTTGAATGAAAGTCTTTAAATTGCAAACTTACTTTATTAATCTAGAACTTGTTCCATTATTTTTCAACGAAAAGTTGATATAATTTTTGTAAATCACATGTAGTAAAAGTTAGTTGAACTTTAGTGTTTTTCGCAAGAATGCGATGGACCGTATTCATAGTTTTTTGGCAAAACTCTCAATAAAAATAATCGAGACCCTAAACTATGCTTTCTATACAAAAAAATACCGCTTACGCAGAAATTAGTCTACTCGTCGTTGAAGACCACCCGGTTTATCTTGAAGGCTTAACTTTTGTACTCAACAAATTGAGTCACCAAGTTAATTTAGTCTGTGTTAACACGATAGCTGAAGCTCAAAAGATACTGTCTAACACAAGTAGTTTTGATCTTATTCTGCTTGATTTAACCTTGCCAGGCGACAACGGTTTGTCTCTATTTAGTTTTTTAAAAGCTGAACAGTTATTTATCCCTGTGGCGATGCTCTCTGCTTCTGAAGAGCCTCGTGACATACAAGCCTCTATGACTGCAGGCGCAAGTGGTTTTATAAGTAAAGCCAGTCGTAGTGAAGAATTACTATCTGCTATTCACTGCATTCTTAAAGGCGAGCATTACTTGCCCTCTTTCTATGCGAAGTTAGCTCGTCCCCCCTCACCAAAACTAACCCCAAGGCAAAAAGAAGTTTTGTTTCTGCTTGCTGAAGGACTACCAAATAAGCGAATTTGTCAGCAGTTAAATATTACCGAACATACAATCAAGAGCCATTTAAAATCATTGTTTGCCTTGTTGCACGTCCATACAAGAACAGAGTGCGCTAAAGCGGCAACGGAACTAGGTTTGCTAATCTAGCTCTACATCATTATTGTCAGCGCTATTTACAAGGCAATGCCTCAACATTAGTCTAAGCCGAGCTGCTGGCACAGGCTTGTTTAGATATTGAGTCTGCTGTTTTTCACGTTCATTAAAGTGTGTTTGTATATATTCTTCAATATTTGTATGGGTATCTGCAGTGATTAAAATCGCAGGTAAGTAAGCTTGAGTTTCCTCTCTTACTTTTGAAATTAATGCAAGGCCATCCATGTTATTTGAAAAATGGTAGTCACTAATAATCAATACAGGCTGGCACTCAGACAAGGCATTAAGCAGGTCATCAGGCGATGAATAGGCACGAACATCATAAGCCCAACCACGTAACAAGTTTGTCATTGACGCTAGAATATTTGGATCATCATCTACAATTACGATACAGTTCCCCGTCGCCTTTTCTATCTTAGAAAAACCAGTATTCATATCTCTCACACTTTCAGAAACCGGTTTGGCGCCAGCATTCAAATCAAGTAAAACACAACACCCCTCCCCTGCTGAAGATGTGAACACAAACTCAAGGGCCAATAAGTTACATAACTGTTTAATAATGGATAAGCCTAAACCCATTCCCAGTTTATGGGTGTCACCCACTTGGTGAAATTCTTCAAACACTGCTTCAACTTCATTCTCGGGAATCCCCTTTCCATCATCTTTTACTTTCAGGCGAATTTTTTCGCCTTGCTGAGCCCAGCTAATTTCAAGTTGTTGAGCATCAGCATGTTCAAATACATTTTCAAAAAGATTGTTCAATATACGGCTAATCAGGATAGCATCGCTATACACATAACAAGGCCTTGGCCCTTCACTTATCAGTTTGATACCAGAGTGCCCGGCTCTTTGCTGTTGGTTTTTAATCAAACTTCCCAGCAGCTCAGCTAAATCAAAATGCTGATTATTAGGTGATACTACACCTGCATTTAAACGGGATATATTGAGCAAAGAACCAAAAAGCTGGTTTAGCTGTCGGATAGAGGATTTCAAATGTTTAGTCAAGCTTAACTCTTCACCCTCATCCAAACGCTCTTCCAAGGTTTCAACCAATAAGTTCATTGCATGCAAAGGTTGTCGTAAATCATGACTGGCTGTTGCAAGTAAACGTGTTTTGGATTCAATCTCACGCTCATCTTTAACCTTTGCCAATGCAAGCATTTTCTCATGTAGAAACAGACTGCGCCTTGAACGTTCTTGCAGATAGCTACCGACGGTGCCCATAATGTTGATGGTAATCATAAAAATTGCATTATAGACCAGCACATCTGCAGCCTGGTTCAGGTAGTACTCAAAAAAAAAGTAACTTAAAGAGATTAGATAAGAGGCAATAATAATATGATAAAACGGCATGCTCATTAAAAAATAGCCGAAGATCAGATGGAGCAATAGTCCGTCAAAGGGCAAAAATACCTGATACAAATGCGCAGTATAAATAATAACTACTATGCAAAAACCAGAAATAAGGTAGGCAGCTAAATAGAAGCGATTGAATAAATTGAGAGACCATTTTTTATAAGAGCCCCGAATCACCAACATGATCAAAGGACAAATAATAAATAGACGAATAGATACTGCAATAACAGACACTTCTGGAGGAAAAATCACTAAATCTAACACTGCAAAAGCCAAAAATATCACTAAAGCAGCCAAGCTAATGGGGAGAGTACGTTGCAGCAAACGCTCATGCCGGTATTGAAGAAAGTCAGTCTCTAGCGGTGTGTCAAATTCCAAAAACGGAAAACGGCCCTGTTGAGCCGCTTGAATTTGTACTTCTGTAATTTGGCTATTATTTTTATTCATTTTCGCTCAGTTTAGGCAAAAGTACCCCTAACTACGCAGATCTTTCACCTTAGCCTGCGTCAGGAATTGCTCGTCGCTAAAATATTTCTGCCGCAAATGCTCGATTTCTTTCTCTTGATCAAGCACTGAAAGGCCAGAGTTCAGCAATATTTCCCGGTCATTCTGATATAAATCATACTGTACTTCAAACTGGCGCTGGTTTTCTCGATAAAGCATCGCACTAGCAATGGCCTCAGAAGGTAAACCTTTATCAGCTAAAACACGAGTAACCTGAGCATCACTTTGCTTTGAGGTTAATATCTCATTTACCTCCTGATTCGTTCTGGTATCTGCAAGCATTCTTGATTCAGTACGTTGAATAATTTCAGGAAGCTGCTGTCGCTGCAACTCCAGATACATATTTTTCTCAGCCGGACTTAATGCCTCATTATTCTGAATCTGTATTGATGCCAAGGTATATTCACCATAAGCTTCTTCAAGGTAAAAAAAGGCTTTGACTGCTTCAGCGCTCATTGTTTGGCGACGAACCTCTTTAAGTTGCTGAAAACTACTCTCAAGCATTTTTAGCTGGTAACTTGCTGTTTGCACCTCAGGTGGAACTAAGTCTTGTTTCATCAATTCTATTGCTAATTCTTTATAGGCAATATAATCCTCCAATAAGGCCATCACTTGCTTAACACTGCTTTCCGGTAAGCTTTCACTGGCCAGTTTTTCAAGTTGTTCAATAGCAATTTCAGGCGAAACATCGGCAACAGCATTCAGAAAGTAATCAAAAAGATCCCTTACTTCTAAATCCACAATTAAATTACCATTTGTATCAGCACGCAAGCGTCCATCAATTTCAGTTCCTTCCAATGAGGGAGCGAACGCTTTGCCCGTAAATTTACGTGGAGTTTCAGCAACAACCATCACTTTCTCTTGTTTAAGTTCGTTTTTTAACGAATTTGAAGGTGTATAAGTACTCACATTATTATGACCAGACTTGGAAACTAAAATAGTTTCATCTTGAATATTAACAACGGGAGCTGTAGAAAAAGTGATTAAACCAACGACTACTGCAGCACCAGAACAGGTAAGCATTAACTTATTTTTGTTTTTCATTATTATTTTCTCTTACTGTTTCCTAGTTCCATTTTTTAAAAAAAGCAGGTAAATGCTTTTGAAACTCAAAACCACTTACCTGCTGAAACCGTATTTATAAACCGCGTCCTTTTAAGCGATTTGCCTGGCTACGGTAAAGTGAAACTGGGTTAGTCCAAATGGAACGTACACCAAATAAGTGATTTACCGCGTCAACATGATTGGTGGAATAACCAGTACTAATCACATTCCCCATTTTAGTGGAATAAGTAGCTACTAAGCCGTCATTCTTTTCACCTGACGAAAATGCCGCTGAGGTGATCAATAAGAATGCATCCGCCGGGTCTAGGATATTGGTCCAAGCAGTATCCCCCGACCATGAAAACATTTTGACATTATTCCCGCTAATATTAATATTCTCAGCAGTACCATTACAATAGTTCGGATTAACCCCTTTCCACCCCAGAGCATTATTTAATGCGATAGTACCTGAGGTGGTTAATGTTTCTAATGCACCTACGCCATATTGCGGATTATCCTCACCTGACAAAGCGTTCACAATACCACCAACAGCATTTGCGATAGCATTTGCTCCACCTTCAACATAAGACCCTGGTGGAATAACTCCGCGAATCACATCTGCTACTTTAGAGCCATAATTAACGCCGTTAATGGAAGTAATTGAAGCTATTTTATGTGGAATAATCGCTGCTGCCACGCGAGAAGTAGGAGCGCCCTGGCTGTGCGCCATGATATTTACTTTCGATTCACTCAAGCCAGAAATATAAGTAGCAAGTTGCTGGCCTCTTTCTTCGCTAGTATTCACAAAAGAAACACTTGCGTTATATACCTTCGCGCCATCGCGTTCCAAATTGTAAGGCACGGTATGAAAGTAATTAATCAACCCCCCTAAGGTGTTAAAACCAGTGACACCATGCACCAGTACAATAGGATACTTTGTTTTTGTATAACCCCACCAGGCATAGGATGAGCTTGAGACCATCGCCAGTGAAACACAGATAAGTGATAGGAATAGCTTACGCATATTTTCTCCTTATTTATTTTTATCGTTTGAGATTAGCAATTACTTGCTTTGAGTCGATATTATAAAAAGGAGTCAAAAGAATGGGATATCCCCCATTTGGGGGGAATGTAGACAAAGGTGACCTTGTCTACATTTTAAAAAAAACATACTAAAAAAATACGAAAGAAAGTTACTTCACCTGCTCATAAGCCCACGCCAACCAAGGCATCAGATCTTCTAGATCAGAGGCTTCTACCGTGCCACCACACCAGATACGCAAACCTTCAGGAGCATCGCGATACGCACCGATATCATAAGCAACCGCTTTATCTTCCAGCAAATTACGCATGGCTTTCAGCGCATCGGAAGGTAAATCCAGCACTAAGCAAACACTGGTACTTGAACGTGTCACTTCAGTTTTGGCAAGAAAACGAATCCAGTCGTGCTTGGCAACAAAATTTTCGATCACCTTAAGGTTATCCTGAGAACGATCGATTAAGGCAGGTACGCCCCCCAAACTATCTACCCAAGCAAGCGCATCTAAGTAGTCAGCAACACATAACATGGATGGTGTATTAATTGTGGCACCCTTAAAAATTCCTTCAATTAATTTACCTCCTTTAGTCATGCGAAATAACTTTGGCATAGGCCAGGAGGGGGTATAAGTTTCCAAGCGTTCAACCGCTCTGGGACTTAAAATTAACATGCCATGCGCACCTTCACCACCCAATACTTTCTGCCAGCTAAAGGTAATCACATCCAGTTTTTCCCAAGGCATTTCCATAGCAAAAACTGATGAAGTAGCATCACATATAGTTAAACCCGTTCGATCATCAGCAATCCAGTCACCATTAGGCACTTTCACACCTGAAGTCGTGCCATTCCAGGTGAACACAATATCATGCGCAGAATTAGCTTGTGAGAAGTCGGGAAGCAGACCATATTCAGCTTCATAAGTTGATACATTCTCTAGCTTCAACTGCTTGGTAATATCCGTGACCCAGCCTTTACCAAACGACTCCCAAGCAAATATATCCACAGCACGCTGACCTAATAAGGACCACATAGCCATTTCCATCGCACCCGTATCTGAACCCGCAACCACTCCTACGCGATAGCCTTCCGGTAAATCTAATAAACGCGCAGTTTCAGTACAGCAAAGCTCAAGCGGTTTTTTACCGATAGCCGCGCGGTGAGACCGACCTAAGGTTTCTAAATTCAGTCGATCAACTTGATAGCCAGGACGTTTACTACAAGGGCCTGAAGAAAAATTTGGGTTATTTGGTTTTTTACTAGGTGCTTTTTTAATAGGTGCCATGAAAGCCCTCCTTTAGAAAATTTTGCTTATTCTAATTCAAATTTTCAAAATTTGCTTTGAGTAAATAAAAGATAAGGGCGAATGTTTTTACGAGCGAAGTGACTATCAACTAGTTAATTTATTATAAATTACGTTATGCTGTCGCTTTTATCACATATAAAAAAGAGGCACATCCTTGTTTAAATTTAGCTTAAGTGTACTTATCTTATTACTCACTTTTCTCTCTCAAGCCAATGCAAAGCCACTAGCGAGTAAAGAAAAAGTTGATAAAGTCAGTAATTACTTTATGACGCAAATTCTTAACGGTGAAGTTGAGGCTGCATATTCATTATTATCCGCTTATATTGGTATCGATTTAGAGCAGTTTACTGAGCGAGGAAAGAAAGTTGCAAGCGATATGAAACGGCTAGAAAAAAGTTCAGGCAAACCACTTTCTTTTGATTTGTTAAAAACACAATCCGTAGGTGAGCATTTTTATAAAGCGACTTACCTGTTGAAATACCAAAGTATTGCATTGATATGGAGCATCAATTACTACCAACCAGATAAGGGGTGGAACTTGGTAGATGTCAGTTTTAATGGCGATATTAATGCACTGTTCAAGTAATGTACATGTAAAGCTTAGTTTATGACGGTGACACTAGCCGTGAGCAAAACGAGTGCTTTCGTGACTTTACTAAATCACACCGACAACTTGAGCTTTTATTTTACGAACATCTTCTGGCGAAAAATCCATGTGGTATTTCTTTTTTATGCCGTATTCAGTGAGCGTGAAGTGATGTGTTGATTCTATATCATGCCTGGATAAACTATTTTTTACGCAGTGTAAGGGGCAGCCATCGAGTGATATGATCTGTTTGGCTGATTTTGCTTTTTTGACTAATGAGGGGACACCACCTCCGATACCGGCGATACAGGACATTTCGGTATATTGTTCACGATCTAATTCTAAGGCGACCTGATTGGCTAGCTGGGCAATATTAGAGCAGCCCGAGCAGGAATAGATTAGAGGTAATTCGTTTTTTTCTTTTTGAGTCACTATCTATTCCCATGTTTTTTGGTGGGCTGAGCCCACCCTAAAGCTTGATCAATTATTGCACAATTCTTTTATTGCATTAGGGGTGAGTCAGATACGCTGAAGTCAAAGCCTTCAATTTCTGCATCTGAAATGAGCGTATGAATATATTGCGCAATCGCTTTACGACGCACTTTTTCATTTAGATAATCTGCAATACGCTCTTTTACCATTTCATAAGGTAATTCTTTACCGTCTACTCGTCGGTCAATATAGACCACATGCACACCATAACGACTTTCAAGTGGTGCACTTGCTAAACCTAGCGAGCAGTTAAATAACTGGCGTTCAAATTCGGGTACAGTTTGACCTTTACCTAGCTGACCTAACTGGCCACCTGTTTTGGCTGAAGGACACTTTGAATGTAATGATGCTAAGTCTGAAAAGCTCTTTGGCTCTTTTTCAATACGCTTAATAAGCTGCTCGGCTAGTTCAGTCGCTTCAGAGCGCGCTTGTGCATCATCGGGTGCTGCATCCAGCAATATGTGTTTTGCTTCAATTAAAGGCGTGGTCATAAACTTCTTTGGATTTGCTTCAAAGTAACTCTTACTATCTTCTTCACTGGCTTTTGGAAATTCTACTTCTATCTCTAACAATGCTTCTAAAAATGCTTCATCGCCGTCTTTTTCTACGTCGCTTTCGCCACCTTTAGCACTTTCTATATTTAACGTTTTAGCACGCTGCCTAAGTAATTCACTAATAATAAGTGCTTCACTTGCTTTGTTCTTCGCCTCTGTATGAGTTTCTGCGGTGTGATACTGCATTTCTTTTACGATGGCAGTTTCGTCAAATTCAGTGTTATTCACGCGGATCATGCGCAGCTCCTATAGAGAGAAAAAGAAAGTTGGCCAGTATACATCATCTGGCCATAATCTAATGCAGGGGTTCGCAACGCTCCCCCCTAGCGACAATGAA
>ENA-OSET01003560-OSET01003560.1-sediment-metagenome-genome-assembly--contig:-NODE-3560-length-14222-cov-3.978155_pt1 | contig 14222 bp, 9 predicted proteins | sample MGYA00237882_ERZ534229 | MGnify/ENA primary metagenome ERZ534229 (study PRJEB26408, sample SAMN06266212) | sediment metagenome | isolation source: Hudson Canyon methane seep mesocosm | place: USA:Hudson...
CACAAATGTACAGTGCGATTCAAACAGGTGCATCGATTGGTATGCAGACTCTGGATCAATGTTTACAGGATTTACTCAGTAAAGGTATGATTACGCGAGATATAGCGCGTGAACAAGCGAAAATACCTGAAAGTTTCTAAATTATAAGCTTATTTATAAAGTAAGAGACCTTTGCATGAAAGTTACTCATTGTCATCCGGTTAAAAAGTATGCATGAATGACAAGTTTTTTCGTCAACCGCTATCGTGCAAAGATCTTAGTAATTTAAAAGATTAGAACAAGGAATATATTGTGGATTTTGAAAAGCTCTTAAAAATTATGGTTGAGAAAGGTGGCTCCGACTTATTTATTACAGTAGGCGTACCGCCCAGTATCAAAATTCATGGAAAAATTCTCCCGGTAACCAAGCATTCTTTAACGCCAGAACAGTGCCGTGAAATCGTCTATGATGTGATGACCGAAAAACAACGGACAGAGTTTTCTGAACATAATGAATGTAACTTTGCGATTAGTGCGCGAGGTATTGGTCGTTTTCGGGTGAGTGCTTTTTATCAGCGTAATCTTTGTGGCATGGTGTTACGGCGAATTGAGACAGAAATTCCGCGTATTGAAGATTTGGGCTTGCCTGAAGTCATTAACCAGCTTGCGATGACAAAACGAGGATTAATTATTTTTGTCGGGGCAACAGGCACTGGTAAATCTACCTCTCTGGCTTCGATGATAGGTCACCGAAACAGAAATAGTCGTGGTCATATTATTTCGATAGAAGATCCGATTGAATATATCCACCAACATGAAAGTTGTATTGTGACGCAACGTGAAGTGGGTATAGACACTGAAACCTTTGAAGTAGCACTAAAAAATACCTTACGACAAGCGCCTGATGTGATTATGATTGGTGAAATTCGAAGTAAGGATACCATGGACTATGCAGTTACATTCGCAGAGACCGGGCACCTTTGTTTGGCAACACTGCACGCGAATAATGCGAATCAGGCGCTAGATCGAATTATTAACTTTTTTCCTGCAGAACAGCAAAATCAAATTTGGATGGATCTGTCATTAAACCTCAAAGCGATTGTGGCGCAACAACTTATTCCAACGCCTGATGGCAAGGGCCGAAAAGCCGCGATAGAAGTTTTATTGAATACACCATTGTGTGCTGACCTTATTCGTAAAAAAGAGGTGCATAAACTTAAAGAATTGATGACTAAATCACGCGACATCGGGATGCAAACGTTTGATCAGGCGCTTTATGATCTTTATGCTTCAGGTGATGTTACGTATGAAGATGCCTTAGCGTATGCAGATTCAGCAAATGACTTGAGATTGTTGATTAAGTTGGGGTCTGACTCCAGCTCTCCTGCTCAGTTAAGTTCAACTACAGACCGTTTAAGTATGCAGGACGATCGAGAGCTTTAACGCCTTCATTCATATTGCTTAAAGCATCTTGGGTATCTGGCTTTCTAACATTCGCTCCATATCAATTGCAGTGAGAGGTTTAGAAACGAGATATCCTTGTATGAAATCGCAGCCATAGCTACTTAAGAGCGATAATTGTGCTTCGTTTTCAATTCCTTCCGCGACTACTTGCAGATTAAGACTGTTTCCGAGAACAATAATCGCTTTTACAATTGCTTTTTGAGCTTGTGAATCTTCTATACCTTCAATGAAAGAGCGATCGATCTTTAAAATATCAAGCGGCAACTCATTCAAATAACTAAGCGATGAATAGCCTGTTCCAAAGTCATCAATCGATATTTTAATACCAATTTTACGCAAAGCGCTGAGTAACTGCACAGCTCCTTTCGTATCTTCCATGATAGAATTTTCAGTAAGTTCCAGTTCGAGATTCTCAGCCGGGATGTGTGTGGTTTCGATCGTGTTAATAATCAGTGCTTCTAAACCTGCATCCCGTAATTGGCGAGGGGACAAGTTAACAGACACACTCAATTGTCCTAGGCCTTTTGCTTCCCATACTTGAGTTTGATGGCAGGCAGCTTGTAATACATAGGCACCCAAATCAGAGATTAAACCGCATTCTTCTGCAATATTTACAAACTCTACTGGTGATATCTGGCCTTTAGATGGGTGGTTCCAACGTATTAAAGCCTCAACGGAGCGAATTCTATTTTGGGCTACATCTAGCTTTGGCTGATAATAAACTTCAAGTTCTTCATTACTGAAAGCTTTACGTAAAGCTTGCTCCATTTCGAGACGTTTACGTGAAAAAGACTCTAGTGAGGCATCAAATAATTGAATTTGATCGCCGCCTTGATATTTTGCTTTTTGTACTGCCAAGGAAGCATTTTGCATGAGTGTTTCAATGTCTTGTGCATGCTCAGGTACTTGAGCAACACCAATACTACAAGATAGTGCAACCTCTTGTTCATCGACGACATAGGGGCTCGTGGTGATTGATTTGAATAAACGTTCTGCAAAGTCAATAGGGTCGAATTTCGGGTTGTTTGCAACAATACAAGCAAATTCGTTACCGCCTACACGCGCTAAAATATCAACTTTCTGAACGTTTTTAGATAAACGATCGGCAATTTCGCAGAGTAACTGATCTGAAGACTCATGCCCGAAGCTATCGTTGAACTGTTTGAAACGGTCAATATCCAGTAATACCAATACAAACGGCATTTGTTCATCTTTATAGCGTAGTAATGCTCGATGTAATTGGTCTTTGAATTGAACGCGATTCGCCAGTTTAGTCAGATCGTCATAATTAATGAGGTAATCCAGCTTTTTATCTGTCGCTTTTCGGTCTGTGAGGTCTGAAACCAAACCTGCATAGTATTTGGTATTACCTCGTTCATCAAAAATAGCGTTAATTTGTGTCCATTGAGAATAATAATCGCCATGACGGCGTTTTTCTAATAATTCGCCTTTCCATTGGCCTTTTTCTTTTACTTCATTCAACAACTGATTAAATACATCCGATCGGTTGGGCGTTTCGCTGATATTTAATATTGAACGTCCTACCAGCCAGTTTTCATCGTGTCCGGTGATGGCAGAGTAAGCAGGGTTGACGGATAAAAAGCAGGCGTCCTGATCGAGAACAAAAACACCTTCTGAGGTCTGATCAAAAACAGATTTAGCTAAACGAACCTGTTCATCACGTAATACTTCAGAATGGATGTCGCGACGTGTTCCTAAAATACGTTCAGCGCGACCTTTAGCATCATGATCAACTGTTTTTCCGCATTCCTCAATCCATATCCAATTTTTATCATCCCTTACCCGATATTGAATTTGGTATTCAGAACGAGAGCCATCCAAGCAAGCGTTCAAGGTGTCGCGTACTTCAATATAATCTGCGGGGTGGATGATTTTTTTCAGCGTTTGAATGACCTGCTCGGTAGTTTGTTCTTTTTCACCATATAAAGAATGGAAGGCCGACTGGTAAAATTGTCCTTGCAGAATATCCCAATCAATTAACCCGAGATGTGAGGCGTCAATGGCTTGGGTCAAACGGGTTTGGCTTTTGACAAGGGCATCACTAATTCTTTTTCGTAGGGTAGCTTGCTGCCCGAGTTGGGTATTTTTCTCTCTCAATTCTTTGGTACGTTCTGAAATGACACGCTCTAGATTGTCTTCTTTTTGAATTAACTCCGCTTCAACAGCGGCGCGTATGTGTGCTTCTTTTTGAATAGAGTCACGTAGTAAAGTAAGTTCTTGACTCGCCTCATCAACAGAAAGGTTTACCTTTTCTTGGCTCATTAGTTTTTGGGCACGAGCAGCACCATACCAAAGTACGCCGAAATTAAAATCCATCAGCAAAGCGATATTTAAGCTATCTACCCAGTTTGAATTGATGACTAAATAGTTGAGTGCAAATACCACTGGTGCAGAGAAAGCATAAACAATGTACGTGCCCAGTGGCACAGTGGAAAATAAGAAAATCACCGAGAGTAAAATAAATATGAGAATACTGGCTGAGTCGGTTTCTGCCAGTATGGCTGCGTCGGGCGTAAAGAGTGAAAGAATGAGCCAAAAGAAGCCGATCAGCGTGGGGGTGAATTTTTCGGGTATAAAGGAGTCTATTTGCTTGATATTTGGAAATAAAACACGAAAACTTTGCCACAAAGAAAATGCTAATGTGCTTGCCGAACATATTGAAAACCAAACATTGCTCAAACCTAATTCTGCCCACCAAGCTAGAACAACGATAATACTTAAACCATAAAATAGCAGGCGGTCCTGAGGCGTAACATCGTCAGGAATTCCTAATTTATATAATTTTCTTGTAAAGTTATTCTGCATGATTCACGAAACTATATGATTCTTGTTGTTTGTCTGATTTTTTCAATGGTTATGGAACACATTGTAACTGTATTTTGAATGAAAATAAGGGGGAGCATGTAAATGACTGTATTCTATTCCTGTTTATAATGGTTTTCTTGCTTTAGCGTGTATCCCATCTGCTGATATACTCAGTCATATTATTTGACTGGCTAATATTTATATAGTGACTGAACGAAAAGTCAGATCTACTGCGACAACACCAAGCACGCAACCTTGTCACCACAAAATGTAGTTGTTTAGAATAACTAAACGCCTATATCTTGTAGCGCCAATCTTGCACACTTGGAATAGTCTCGTTACGATCGACTTTCCGTCCGGGCACTATATGCATTTCAAGTAAGCCGTTGACCTATTCACTATTAACGATAAAAAGCACAAACCATGGATGTTTCTCATATTTTAGACGGTTTAAATGACGCGCAACGTGAAGCGGTTGCGGCACCCATGCAAAATTTATTAGTTCTTGCAGGAGCAGGGAGTGGTAAAACTCGCGTATTGGTACATCGTATTGCTTGGCTCATGGAAATCGAAAACCTGAGTCCTTCCTCGATTATGGCGGTGACGTTTACGAATAAAGCTGCGAAAGAAATGCGTGGCCGAATAGAGCAGCTGCTAGATATTCCAGCAAGAAGCCTATGGTTTGGAACATTTCATGGTATTGCGCATCGCTTTTTACGTGCGCATTCGCGTGATGCCAAGTTACCTGAAAACTTTCAAATTCTGGACTCGGATGACCAACTGCGTATTATAAAACGCATTATGCGCGAGTTTAACGTGGATGAAACACGCTGGCCGCCTAAGCAAGTTCAGTCATTTATTAACAGTAAAAAAGATGAAGGCGTGCGTGCCGCATATTTGCCTCCAACACACTCACAATATGATCATACAATGGCTGAACTGTATAAACATTATGAAGCGCAGTGTCAGCAGTCAGGTATGGTCGATTTTGGTGAATTGTTATTACGTTCTCATGAGCTATGGCTAAATAACCCTGCGTTACTCGCGCATTATCAAGATCGTTTTCGATATTTGTTAGTCGATGAATTTCAAGATACGAATACGATTCAATATGCGTGGTTAAGAGTATTGGCGGGTGATCGTATTCCAATTATGGTGGTCGGCGATGATGACCAATCAATTTATGGCTGGCGTGGCGCCAAGATTGAAAATATTCAGCAATTTCAAAATGATTTCGCCAATCCAATGGTGGTAAAGCTCGAACAAAATTATCGTTCTACCAGCACTATACTGAAAGCGGCCAATGCTTTAATTGCGAACAATGGTGATCGATTAGGTAAAGATCTTTGGACCGATGGCAATGAAGGCGAGTTGATTGATCTTTATGCGGCCTTCAATGAACAAGATGAAGCGAATTATATTGCGGATCGAATTAGCTCATGGGTTGATCAAGGTCGGCAACGATCTGATAGTGCTATTTTATATCGGTCGAATGCACAATCGCGTGTGTTAGAAGAATTTTTGATTCGACAAGCCATCCCCTATCGAATATATGGCGGTTTGCGCTTCTATGACCGTCAAGAAATTCGAAATGCAGTGGCTTATTTACGTTTAGTTTTTTATCGGCATGATGACGCTGCATTTGAGCGTGTTGTAAATGTACCCACTCGAGGAGTGGGTAATAAAACTGTTAGTGACTTACGAGTGCATGCGCGTGAGCAATCTATTTCGCTCTGGCAAGCATGTGTGGAACGTTTGCAGCTTGGGCTGATCAAAGGTAAAGCGAAACAATCACTCACCGACTTTATTGAACTGATTGATGATTTATGTGCCCAGCAAGATGAAATCAGTCTGGCTGAGTTAACCGATCGTGCGATTAATTTATCGGGCTTGAAAGACTTTCATGCCAACGAAAAAGGTGAAAAGGGTCAGGCTCGTGTTGAAAACCTGAACGAGCTATTGACCGCTACGCGTGACTTTAATAATGATGGTGATTCCGACGAAGAGGATTTATCACCACTGGCAGCATTCATCGCACAAGCGGCCTTGGATGCTGGTGAGCAGCAAGCGGATGAACATCAGGACTGTGTACAAATGATGACCTTACACTCAGCAAAAGGTCTTGAGTTTCCGTTAGTATTACTTGCAGGTATGGAAGAAGGTTTATTTCCGCATCAAATGTCGATGGAAGACCCAGGGCGTCTCGAAGAAGAGCGCCGCCTTTGTTATGTTGGTGTTACCCGCGCGATGGAAAAACTGGTGATTACCTATGCTGAATCTCGACGATTATACGGTCAAGAGAAGTTTAACCCGGTGTCGCGATTTGTGCGTGAAATCCCTGCAAGCATGATCCAAGAAGTTCGCATTAAAAATAGTGTTTCGATGCCGGTTTCTTTCGGGGGCAGTCAAGCTAGTAGCTTTGGCGAAGAAACTGCAGAATTCCAGCTGGGTCAAATTGTGAGTCATGCCAAGTTTGGTGAAGGTACAGTGATGAATTACGAAGGGCAAGGCTCTCACGCACGTATTCAGGTGAGCTTTCTAGAAGCTGGAACAAAGTGGCTGGTTCTTTCTTACGCTAAACTTGAAGCGCTTTAATGCGCTTCATAGTTCTACCGGATTAATATTCGTACTATTCAAACGGTGTTGACTCTTATTTTCGGGGCTTCAGCTTGAATGAGTTTCGCATCTCTTATTCCAGCAGCTTATTCAGATTAGGCTATGCTTTAAAACATAGTAAATCATACATTTTAAAGCAGGATAGGTAGCAATGGCGTCGCCAGAAGAATTACAACTAGAACAAAAAAGCCGGACACTCAAATTAAAGGAAGAAGCGCTTAATAAACAGGCAGAGCAACAAGTACGAACTGAGGCTCGAATAAAAGAGCACCAGAAAAGTGTGGCAGAAAAAGAGCGAGCGAACCAACTCAAGTCTCAGAGCTTGATTGATCGAGAATCAAAGTATAAAGAAGAAAGCTTTTTATTAAACCAAGAGCGTCAAAGCTTGCTTGATGCACAGCAAACGATTGAGCGCACACGTCAGAAACCTTTTGTATTGATCATGCCCTTTTTATTGTTTGCTTGTATCGTTGCGGGCTATTTTTCGTATGAGCAGTTAAATACCAAGGAGCAGTACTTTGAACAAGTTACGGCAGCTGCTGAAAACATTGATAAATTAGCAGTTTTATTGAGTAGCTCTCAAGATGATGCTCTAACTGCTTCAAATGAACTACAGAATAAGCAAAAAGAGCTGGTGAAAACGAGAGCGATGTTACTGGATTTAAGAGCGACCACTGACCAATTACAGTTAGAGGTTACACAGCTAAAAGGCCTTGAAGATCAAAGTGCATTCGGTGAGACGACCTTTGCTTCATCCGTCATTACCTTGTCTGATCAATTAGCAATCCTAAGAGCACAGCTAGAAGAAAATTACTTAACGAATGATGTGAATGAAGCCTATATTGAATATCAAGAAAAGGATTTGAATACGGTTAAAGCTCAACAGAAAGATTTAGAAGCTTCTATTGAAAATAAAGAACAGCTACTACTAGAGAAAGATACAAAAACAGCTCAACTTTCGACCAACTTAGAGAGTGTACAAAATAAGTTTCAAGCTTTGGAAGCGCGTAATAAGGAATTAGAAAGTCATAATGCTCAGTTAGCGCTTGAAAATGAACAATTGAAGCAAACACCGGCTAAAAAATAGCGGGTGTTATGTTCATTAAGAGCATGTTTATCTGAGTTATGTGTATCTCGGTTAAGCTCGGTTTGAATTCTCTCTTAAACTACTACTTTAATTGTTATTTCGCGCAAAGGTCTCAAAAAACATTAATAACTAAACGTTAATCCGCTATAAAAATTAAAATTATCATCACTAAGCAAATAGATGATGTGTAGCTGATTGCTAGATAGGTCGTTATCAACTTTATACCCAATTGAAGTAAATTCACCTGCCGATAAAATGCCATCGCTTAAGAACTGACTATCGGTTATAGGGGAGTCGTTAAGGTGATTAAACTCAGAAGCTACACCACTTGTTACCCAGATTTGATCGATTTGAAATTCTCGGTTAGATAAGTTCAGAATATACATAGCAAACAAACTACCTTGTAATATCTGATTATTTTCAAGCACTGGTCGAGCTGGACCTACTGCAGAAATAATATTTGAAAAATCATCCGTACTATACAAACTAGCGCTATTATTAACACTACTGCTAACAACGCTTCCGTTTATATTAATTAAACCATCATAGGTTGAAGTGACTGTTAAGCTTGCCACACCATTTATGGTCGTAGCAGTCAGAGTACGTACACTTCCACCTTCATCAATACTAAATTCAACTTGAGTTCCATCGACAATTACGCCCCCTGGGGCGGCAGGTAAAATAGTTGCCTTAACTGACGTGCTATCGGTATCATTATTTAATATAACATTAGGTGTCACACTCAAGTTAAGAGCGGCTGGTAAGTTAGGTTTTTGATTTACATCTATCGTTATATTCTCTGAAGTAACAGAGTTTAGTGAAGCGCTTAATGACACCGAACCCTCCGACAAGCCTGAAATCAGGCCTTTATAAGGCAAAATGTTCTCGACTGAGGCAATATTAGCGTCGGTTGTAGACCAATATACTTGTTGGGTTACATCTTCAGAAGTATTGTCAGAATAGCTTGCAATAGCTGTGGCCTGTGTTTGGGTACTTACATTTATCGTTGGTAAGTCAGAAGAAATGCTAATAGTAGAGAGTGTGGCGTTAGTAATAGTGATTGATAAATCAGCTGTAATGGGGCCTATACTTGCCGATACCGAAGACTGACCAGTATTAATCGCTTGCATAACACCCGCTTGAATATTATCAACCGTCATTATATTGTTGTCGTCACTTTGCCATGTAACTTGCTGACTAATATCACTGCTTGAGGTATCAGAAAAGAAGCCTGTTGCCGTTAAAATTTGTTGATACCCTTTAGGTACAGAGCTTGAAGGGGCTGTAATAGTGATGCTTTGCAAGCTTGCATCCGTAACGGTCAATTGTCCCAACCCTGTAACCTCACCAATAGTGGCTGTCACTAATGAAGCCCCTTCGTTAAGGGTGCGAATTATGCCATTTTGGATGCCCGAAACATCTAATATATTACTATTTTGGGTAGACCAGCCAACAACTTCAGTAATGTCTAACTCCGTGCCATCTGAATAATGGCCGATTGCTTTGATGTTTGCTTCAAAACCATTGGCTACGGTCTGGCTAGCAGGCTGAATTTCAATCGTGTTTAGTTGCGCACTCGTCACTGCGAGTGCTGTAGACGTAGATGTTTCGGCTAAGGTGGCAGTAATCGTTACTCTTCCTACATCAACACCCTGCACTGTACCAGCTGTCGCTCCCAGGTTATCAATAGAGCTGATCGATTCATCACTACTAATCCAGGTAACCTGTGAACTCACATCTTGAACAGATCCATCAGAGAAAATTCCATTAACGGTATAGGACTGACTAAAACCTTTAGGTATAGAGGCGTTAACCGGTGAAATATCTAATGTTGTCAGCACAGCGTCTGTCACGCTTACCTGAACCGTAGCAGAAAACCCATCCAGGCTGGCGGTCAGTACAGCTACACCAGCACTACTTGCTTCAATCGATGTATTATCAGATGATATTTTCGCAATACTTGTATCATCGCTTACCCAATTAATTTGACCTGAAAGATCTAATTTACTTTGGTCAGAAAAAATACCAACGACGTTTACGCTTGAGGATCGGCCTTCTGTGAGCGAAAGAACACTGGGCGTCACCGCGATACTTGATAAAATGGCAGAAGTAACAGAAATTGACGCTATGCTACTGACACCATTCAATTCTGCGCTTATTTGAAGGTCTCCTTGTTGGATAGACTGAAAAAAGCCCGTAGTTTGATCAACGGTGGCAAGAGAGGTATTACTGGAGTTCCAGGAAACTTGATTGCTTATATTCTGAAAACTACCGTCTGAATATAAACCCTTTGCACTGAACTGCTCAGACATACCTGTAGCAATGGATAAAGGTGCACTAATCGTTATTTGTTTTAATTCAGCAGGTGAGACTGTAATGCTAACTGTATTGGAGACGCCACCTGAAGTAACACTTATATCACTATCGCCAGCAGTAAGAGAGTTCAGCAACCCTATATTAGAAATTTGTGCAATACTATCATTGGCAGAGTTCCAATCTACACTATCGCTTAGGTCTTCAATGCTATTGTCAGAATATCTGCCAGTGGCCACAAATTGTTGTATTGAATCTTTTGCAATGGTTAAAATTGAAGGCGAAATGCTTAAGTTTACTAAATCAATCATTTCACCTTTACTGTTTCCTTGAATGCCATCAAGCGATGCAGTAATTGTAATTGGACCAGCAGATACAGATGTAACATTACCATCACTGGATATCTCGGCTATCAAAGGATCAGTCGATGACCATACCACCTGATTTGAGATATCTTTGGTGCTTGCATCCGAATACGTACCGATTGCAGAGAGCCGAAGGCTGCTACCAACTTTTAAATTTGTTGATATATCACTAACAGAAATAGAGCTGATGGTCGCAACGCTTGAGTCGGTTGTGGAGCCTCCACCGCACCCAGCCAATAGAAAAAAACAAAAAAAGCAAAGCAAAGCAACTCGAACGTTAAAAACTTTAACCACTGACACCATATTACACACACCCTCTATTTGACCCGTCAGTCTACCTTCTTAGACTAACTATGTGTGTAACAATTTGTTTTTTATACCCCTTCTCTATTTAGTCATCAATATTTGAATCGCTTGTACGTTTAAACTATCAACAACAGTTTGATTAACAGGCAAGTCTACAATACTGGCAATAACCTAATATTGTAGGTGCTTATAGGTTTACAAAAATGACCACTTTAACTTAGCCAACACTTTAGAAGTAATTAAAGCTTGTGCGGTGATTGGTCAACCTACTAAGGCTTGAATTGGAAAATCATAAGGGCTTTGAAAGCCCTTCATGAGATGAAAAGACTATTTTCCGATCATTCCTTGAATGGCCTTAGGTAAGTCCGCAGGAAGGATCACTGATTTACTGTTCGGTGAGGCGGCCAAGCTGCCAATAGAAGTGATATATTTTTCGCCTAATAAATACATGACCGCCAAGTCTTTATCATTCATGGGTTCGGATACCAGGCATATCGCTTTTTGTCGGGCTTCTGCTAATAAAATCTCTGCTTTCGCATCTTGTTCAGCTGCTTCTTTACGGCCTTGAGCTTCAAGGATTTGCGCTTGCTTTTGACCAGTAGCTTCAAGAATCTGAGCTTCTTTTGATCCTTCTGCTTTCGTAACAGTGGCTCTTCTTGCACGCTCTGCTGAAGCCTGTTCTTCCATCGCTTGCTGCATCGTTTGAGAGGGGTTTATGTCTTGAATTTCGACGGATCGAAGGCTAATACCCCATTCTTCAATCTCATTCGCAATGGTGTCGGTTAGTTTACTCTTGATCTGATCTCGAGAACTGAGTGCATTATCAAGGTCCATTTCACCAATGATTGACCTCAAGGTAGTTTGTACCTTCGTTTGGATGGCGATGCTATAGTTATCGACGCCGTATACCGCTTTTTGTGGATCTACGATTGAGATATATCCGACAGCACTGGTGATAATAATAGCATTATCTTTGGTGATTACTTCTTGAGAGGGAATGTCGAGTACGATTTGTTTTGTCGTCAGCTTGTAAGCGACTTTGTCGAAGTAGGGGATAATAATATTTAAGCCTGGCATTAGTGTTTTTTGATATTTTCCAAACCGCTGAACGACCCACTGATAGCCTTGGGGGACAAGGCGTACACCCTGAGCAATAGTGATTAATACTAGTACAAATATCGCAATAGCGATGTATAAGCCTGCAGACATAATAATCTCCTTATTAAAATAAAAAATTAGTATTTCTTCATAACCAGAATGTTTTCTGAAATGTTTATCACTTGAATTTGATCGCCAATATTAACGGAATCTTCAGTTTTAAACTCCCATTCATCATGACCTTTTAAGGGAGTCGAAAATCGGACTTTACCCAGCCTGTTATCAGAAGGTTTGGTTATTACTAAGCCAATTTCGCCATCTACATCTTGGAGTGATACTTTTCCTACAATTTTATGGGATGGTTTAAGTACTTTGAACCACATTAAAGTTAGCGCTGCTGAAACACCGGCCCAACATGTGATTTGTAGCGTGAGTGATAATTCGGGTGAAATGACTAATAACAAGCCAACAAAGATCGCCCCCAAGCCAAACCAGAGCGCAGTAAAAGAAGGGATGATTAGCTCAAATAGAACTAAACCAATACCAAATACGATCCAATGCCAGTACAACAGTTCCATGTGCTTACCTCCAAAGCTGTATCAGGGTCTTTAATATCCTACGGTGGCTAAAAACTTTCTACATCCACTCATTAAGGTACTCTTTATTTAAGGTGCTAAGCGTTCGATTAGCCAAGTATTATCACTTTGTTTTGTATATTGAAATCGATCGTGCAAACGGTTTTCTTGTCCTTGCCAAAATTCAATTCGGCGAGGAACAATACGATAACCACCCCAAGATGAAGGCAAGGGCACAGAACCTGATTTAAACTTGTCTGCGGCTTCTCGATATTTTTGTTCTAGAAATGACCTAGACTCAATCACTTCACTTTGGTCACTGCACCAAGCACCAATTTGGCTACCACGGGGGCGTGTTGCAAAATACTTAAGTGATGCGGCAGTTGAAATTTTTTCGCATTGTCCCTCAACTCTGACTTGTCTGTTGAGAGCTAACCAAGGGAATAACATCGCTACCTGAGGAAATGCTTTGATATGCAGAGATTTCTGGCTGTTATAGTTGGTGAAAAATACAAAGCCTTTTTCATCAAACAACTTAAGTAGCACAGTACGTACCGATGGACCGGTTTTAATATCATGCGTAGCAAGGCTAAAAGCATTCGGGTCTTGAGTGCCTGAATCAGTAGCTTGTTGAAACCATGACTCGAATTGCTTGAAAGGATCTTCACTCAAGGCTTCTCGATGTAAGCCTTGGCTCATATATTCTCTTCGGAAATCACTTATATCCATACTTGTTCTCTGTATTTTTACGCACGATGTCAAGAAACAGACTTTGACGAAGGTGTTTTAATAACTTGGTTGACCTTCTGAGTGTGCCGTCTTCAGGTCAACAAAACAAGATGAATTATTTACGAAATAAGCAGGCGTTATAATGCTGCAAAAAAACGTTTCTGAATCCAAGCATCAATGGCTAACTTTCCTGGGCCATAAAAAACTAGAATGCCGAGTATCGTACCCCAAAAATAGTGGTCATTGACGCCGCCGGGGCTAATATCGGGGTAAGAAATGGCTGCAATAATATTTAGAATGAATAGGGCTGCAGCGCTAAACCGGCCGGCAAGACCGATCACCAACAGCACAGGAAAGAGCAACTCTGCAAATGTTGATAAATACGCGGCAATATCATAAGGAATGCCAGGCACTGAGTATTCATACTCGAATAACATCAAAGTAGTGTCCCAACTTTTGACTTTGGTTAAGCCAGCCAGAAAAAATACTTTAGCAATATAGAGTCGGAATAAGACTAACAAAACAACTTGGCACTTATCAACCCAGCGAGTTAAGAGTAAATAAAGTGGGGCAATGTTAGTTATGAAACCTGTGCGCTCATCAGACATAATTGAAACCTTTCGTGCTTTTGTAAAATAAAATGTGGTATTTAATCTGACACTAGCTTGGGAAAATGGTTCCTTAGCGTGTGAAATTTAATTATAGGTGGTATTTTTGAAGGAGGGAGGGAATTTTGTCTTGGCAGGCCTTTGACGCAAATAGATTACAGTTATTTGTGTAAAGGCCCTTTAATGGTTAAGTATTACTTAACTTTACCACCAACAATTTTAGAACAAGTACCTTCTGGTACATATACCCACTCTT
>ENA-OSET01003562-OSET01003562.1-sediment-metagenome-genome-assembly--contig:-NODE-3562-length-14214-cov-4.939096_pt1 | contig 14214 bp, 13 predicted proteins | sample MGYA00237882_ERZ534229 | MGnify/ENA primary metagenome ERZ534229 (study PRJEB26408, sample SAMN06266212) | sediment metagenome | isolation source: Hudson Canyon methane seep mesocosm | place...
ATTGGACCTGTTGCAGCATGAATAATGTGCATTTCTTTTGCTGTAACTTCATTGCCAAAACCAGATATGCCAACAGATATAACTTGGCCAATAGCAAGTGAATTATCAGGACTAACGTTTTGCCCATCACGTTGCAAAGGCGTATCAGAGGTGTAGTGAATTTCAATACCATTAACACATATGCTACCAAAGCCAGTGATCGTTCCTACTATATGACCATTTTGATTGATAGGCTGTCCTGTACCGCCAATACCACTGCCACTGCCATTAATAACAAAGCCTGTGCCACCAAGACCTGACCCTGTTTTTTTAATAGGTTTTCCTGTGCCACCGATTCCAAAAGCAATGGCGCCAGTACCACCAATACCGGTGTTATGTGAAGGTGCTCCCGTTCCACCGATGCCACTACTTCCAGAGATATCACAGATTCCTGCACTGACAAGGTTTGAGCTTAAAAGCCAGGCAACACTTAACGTTATTGTGATTAGCTTGCTGAGCTTAAGGCGGAAGAGGTGATTAGTCATGAGATTCGCCATCCTCTGGCTGCTCCGTTTCATTAAAGAAATAGAGTCCAAATCGCATCCGATAATGATTTATTTCTGATTGCTTCGCATCTGAGGATTGCAGTTCAAGAGCACGACGATTGAGTTTTCTCAATAAGCGCATGCCACTTTGTTCAGAAATTAATCGCAGTTCATCTATAGAACGTTGACTGAGCTGATCATAGAAAACGGCACGGTCTAGGAATGGCGGCCGTTCGCCAAGCATATTATGGCTTGCTGAAGCCATATGGTCATGCATGTTTTCACCGAAGAACCATGCCTTTTCGTCATAACCTCTTTCAGGTATAAATGCGTTTGCATTGAGACGAACTCTATCTTGTTTATCTATTGTAACAATGCCGAGATCGAGCCATTCATCAAGTACGGCTCTTGATCTAATATCCTTATTGACAGAGGTAACTAATGCTTCAAATGATTGTTCGCCACCATGTTTAATTAAGCGGGGCAAAGGCAGAGGGTTATTGTTGCTATCAAGAAACTGATCTGTTCCAATCCAACTCGCTACTAATTGGGCGCCAAGCGATACGGAGTCAGGTATACTGTTGGTATGGTTCGTATCACGAAGGCGCTTAACATCTTTTCTGTGAATACCTGTTAGAAAGTTAATTCGACTATCTGTTTGTTGTTTATTATCAAGTTTGAAGTCTTTTTCTGCGACCTCAACAAATAGTTCTTTTAATAAATCGACTAAAAATGGGAAGGTAATACCACTTTTCATTAAAAATTTGACGAGCGGTCGTAACTGCCGACGCAGTGCTTTTACAAGAGAGTGTGCTGGTTGAGAGCTTTCTTTTAACAAAAATTAAGACCTAGTCGACATTTATGTGGTAAATTTTACCACGTATTAAGGGGTTTAGTGTATATTTATCCCACATCCAATAGGCTGATTATGGCACAGACAGTGATAGATTACTCACCAAAAATATGATTTTACAAGCAAAAAATATAACTTGTCTACGTGGTCATCGCCAGCTGTTTACTGATCTGAGTTTTACTGTGAACTCGGGTGAAGTTTTATTAGTTGAAGGTGAGAATGGCAGCGGGAAAAGTACGCTATTGAGGATAGTATCAGGGCTGAGACGTCCTGATGCAGGAGAGGTTGTGTGGAATGAACAAGCCATAACAGCGATTGCAGCAGACTATTCACAGCAAATGGTATGGGTGAGTCACCGTAATGGTATTAATGATAGTTTGACGGCCAAAGAAAATATTCAGCTATCAATAAGTCTATCAAAATCAGCAGTGTTAAATATAAACCAGATTTTAGAACGAGTCGGTTTGAAAGGTTATGCCAATACACCCGTTCGACAATTTTCTGCAGGAATGAAAAGAAGGTTAGCTTTATCTAGATTGTTGACTCAACAGGCTTCATTATGGATTTTAGATGAGCCACAGGGTGCATTAGATAAAGCAGGAATTGAGTTGCTAGATAATTTAATAACTGAGCATGTGGCTAATAATGGCATGGTTATAATGTCATCTCATCATGATGTTCAATTTAACAATCTTACTGTTAAGACATGTCGCTTATGAATAAAATGACACCTTTTCATGATGTATATTCACTCATCAGCAGTGAGTTTTTGGTCGCATTTCGACACCGCTATGAAGCACTGAATCCATTACTATTTTTTGTTTTAGTCTGTCTTTTGTTTCCTCTAGGGATTGGTCCTTCACCACAATTATTAAATACGATTGCTCCAGGTATTATCTGGGCAGCAGCACTACTGGCTATTTTAATGTCATTATCTAATGTGTTTAGAACGGAATATGATGATGGCAGATTGGAATTAATGGTGTTAGCCAATCACTCTTTAGTGCTTCTAACGACGATTAAATTATTGGCGCACTGGTGTCTTAATGTGTTGCCACTGATACTTCTATCTCCCATTATCGCTTCGGCCTTGGGCATGAGCTTTGATGTTCAAATTACACTTATTCTAAGTTTATTGCTGGGGACACCAGTGCTTCTTTTAGTGGGCACAACGGTGTCGACACTCACCTTGGTCATTCCTCAAAATGGCATGTTATTAGCCTTACTGGTGCTTCCTTTATATGTACCTGTATTGATATTTGGTACCAGTGCAGTCAATGCCACAGCAGCAGGGATGTCAGCCGCTGGGCCATTATATGTTTTAGCAGCACTGTGTGTTTTAAGTTTGACCTTATCGCCTTTTGCTATTGTTTCAGCTATCAAAATAGGGGTTTCACAATGATGAAATGGCTCCATACCATGGCGTCATCAGCCTGGTTTTATCGCTTTTCAGGAAAAATGATTCCGTGGTTGATGGGTATTTTCGGCGTGCTTTTCTTGGTCGGTCTCTATGGTGGTTTGGTTGCTGCACCAGCAGACTATCAACAAGGTGATGCATTTCGAATTATTTACATTCATGTTCCAGCAGCATGGATGTCATTATTTATCTATATTGTGATGGCTGTATATGGCTTTATTGCTTTGGTATGGCGAATAAAATTAGCTGAGGTCTTACTCATTTCTAGTGCCCCCATCGGTGCTGCATTTACCTTTCTTGCTTTAGTTACAGGCTCTTTATGGGGCAAACCTATGTGGGGAACATGGTGGAGCTGGGATGCCCGACTGACATCGGAATTACTCTTATTATTTTTATATTGGGGAGTGATTGGTTTATATGCTGCGATTGAAGATAAACGTACTGCATCTCGTGCGGTATCCATTTTAACGTTAATAGGTGTGGTTAATATTCCGATCATTCATTATTCCGTAGAGTGGTGGAATACCTTGCATCAAGGTTCAAGTGTGACTCTCACAGATAAACCGTCGATGGCTACCGAGATGCTGATTCCATTATTGGTTATGGCAACAGCATTTAAGGTGTATTACGCTATTTCATTGTTAATTCGAACTCGAGCCGAGTTAGTTGAGAGAGAACCCAATAGTAAATGGTTAAAGCAGGTGATTGAGGAAAATAATCATGAGTGAGTTTTTATATATGGGCGGTTATGCCTTTCATGTCTGGACCTCGTATGCACTTGCATTTGTAGTGTTATTGATAAATATTCTAGGACCTAGTTTGAGACATAAAAAAAAGTTACAAAGAGCCTGTGATATCCAACAATTAAATGAGATTCAATCTAATGACACCTAGACGTAAACAAAGATTAATAATGGTTGTATTCATGTTGCTGGGTATCAGTATTGCCACTACTTTGGCTTTAAAAGCCTTTAATGAAAATATGATGTTTTTTTACTCTCCCACTGAAATTAAAGCTGGCAAAGCACCTATAAATCAAGACTTCCGTTTAGGCGGCCTTGTTGTCGAGGGGAGTGTGAGAAGAGAAGATAATAATTTAACGGTATTCTTTGACTTAACGGACAATAATGAAGTGATCACGGTGAGTTATGACGGGATTTTGCCTGATTTATTTCGTGAAGGTCAGGGCATTATTGCTCGAGGTCAACTCAATGATAGTGGGGTGATTGTGGCCGTAGAAGTGTTAGCAAAACATGATGAAAACTATATGCCACCGGAAGTCAGTGATGCATTAGAGAAAAGTAAAGGTGAACAAGAATGATTGCTGAAATAGGTCACGCAGCACTCATCATTGCTTTCGTATTGGCAGTGATTCAAGCATTGGTCCCTTTAGCTGGAGCCCAGTTAGGTAAAACACGCTGGATAAATCTTGCGACACCTGTGGCACGAGGACAATTATTGTTTGTAGGTCTTGCTTATGCCTGCTTAACATACTCCTTTTTAGTGAATGATTTCTCTGTTCGTTATGTTGCATCGACATCAAATACTGCACTGCCGTTAATTTATAAGATATCTGGCGTGTGGGGAGCACATGAGGGTTCTTTATTACTGTGGGCTCTGTTGTTGTCGTCATGGACAGTGATTGTCAGTATCTTCAGCTCAAGCATTCCTAAAATTATGCTGGCACGCGTTATTAGTGTCATGGGCATGGTGAGTGTTGGTTTTATCTCATTTATGTTGTTTACATCGAATCCATTTGTACGCTTATTTCCAGCGCCTGTGGATGGTCGTAGTCTTAACCCTTTATTACAAGATCCCGGTTTAGCCATTCATCCTCCAATGCTTTATATGGGCTATGTGGGGTTTTCAGTTGCTTTTGCCTTTTCTATTGCCGCGATGATTGATGGTAAGTTAGATGCCGCTTGGGCTAGATGGGTTCGACCATGGACCAATATTGCTTGGGTATTTATGACACTAGGCATCGCTTTAGGTAGTTGGTGGGCGTATTACGAACTAGGTTGGGGCGGCTGGTGGTTTTGGGACCCGGTTGAAAATGCATCATTAATGCCTTGGTTAGTGGGTACAGCCTTAATTCATTCTCTTGCTGTGACTGAGAAACGTGCAGCCTTTAAATCATGGACTGTTCTATTGGCGATCTTTGCCTTCTCATTGAGTTTATTAGGCACATTCTTGGTTCGTTCTGGCGTACTGACATCTGTACATGCTTTTGCAACTGATCCTGCTCGAGGTGTGTTTATCTTAGTTTTCCTCATCATAGTTGTCGGTGGTTCACTGGTGTTATATGCATGGCGAGCACCCTCATTACGTTCTGTTGGACAGTTCTCTTTGGTGTCGAGGGAAACAGGTTTATTGTTGAATAACGTTATTCTGGCAACGATGGCAGGAACGGTTCTACTTGGAACACTTTACCCCTTGGTATTAGATGCCTTGGGAGTGGGTAAGATATCTGTTGGACCTCCTTACTTTAATCAAGTAATGGTTTGGCTGGCAGTACCTTTGTATTTATTAATGGGGCTTGGCTTTTTTGTTCGTTGGAAAAAAGACAGTGTGTCACGATTAAGTCGTAAGGCGATTATTCCTCTAGCTGTGGCACTGGTTATGGCTATTGTACTGCCTTTATTATTTGCACCAGAACAGCATTGGCTGACCTTTATCGGCATGATTTCAGCAAGCTGGGTGGCCTTAACAGCATTACTATGGCTTCTAAATTCCAATACATCACCGTTTAAATTACCACTATCAACATGGGGAGCGGTGATTGCTCATCTAGGTATGGCTGTTACTGTTACGGGAATTACATTAACGTCGATGTATAGCCATGAAAAAGATGTACGTCTTGCTCCTGGTGAGTTTTATGAAATAGGTGATTATCAGTTTAAGTTGATTGGCGTTAAAGAAGTTCGTCGTGATAACTATATTGCCTATCAAGGGATTGTTGAGGCCAGTGAAGCAGGAAAACATTTGGTCTTATTGCATCCTGAAAAACGGACTTATAGTCAATCTTCAATGCCGATGACAGAAGCAGCCATAGATGCTGGATTGTTTAGAGACTTATTTGTTGCTTTGGGTGAGCCTCTTGGCAGCGGTAGTTGGAGTCTACGAATCTATCACAAACCCTTTGTACGTTGGATTTGGATGGGCGCCTTAATCATGTCATTTGGTGGTTTATTAGCTGCAATGGATAAACGTTACCGTCGTCGTGAAAAAATAAAAGTAGAGGCGGTGTCACAATGAAAAACAGCTTGCCATTGATACTATTTTTTCTATTAGTGATTCTGTTGGGCGTTGGTTTGACCTTAGATCCAAGAGAAGTACCTTCACCTTATATTGGTAAAGCAGCACCGAGTTTTGATTTACCCAAACTGTATGCCAGCAGTGATAGCATTAGTCTTGAGGATATGAAAGGTAAGGTCTGGTTATTAAATGTGTGGGCTTCATGGTGTCGAGCTTGTAGATCTGAACATCAAGTGATTAATCAATTAGTTAAAAATAATCAGATTAATGTTATCGGTTTGAACTATAAAGATAATACTGATGAAGCAAAACAATGGCTGGCTAACTTAGGCAACCCTTACCTCAGTGTGGCGGTAGATCAAGAGGGTCGCACAGGTATTGATTGGGGTGTCTATGGGGTGCCTGAAACTTTTGTTATTGATAAGAAAGGAATTATTCGTCATAAAAATATTGGACCGGTTACCCAGCAGTCTATTAATGACACGATCATGCCTTTGATTATTGAGCTTGAGCAGGAGGCATCATAATGAAGAAATGGATGACTATTTTATTGTTATTGGTTTCACCTCTACAGCTACAAGCTGCTATTGAGACTTATCAGTTTGAACAGGCTGAACATGAGCAGTTATATAAACAGATGATCGAGGAATTACGGTGTTTGGTTTGTCAAAATCAAAACCTATCTGCTTCCAATGCTGGATTGGCGAAAGATTTACGTCAACAGACCTATGAAATGGTCAGTGAGGGACAGTCTCAGGCACAGATTGTGGACTATATGACACAGCGTTATGGGGATTTTGTACTCTATCGTCCACCTGTTAAACCCAGTACTGCATTACTGTGGTTTGGTCCGGTTATCTTATTGATAGTGGGCATATTGGTGCTAATAAAAACATTAAGAGTCAGAAAAGAATTAACTGACGAGCCGCTCAGTGATGAGCAGCATGATCACATTAAACATCTATTAGATGATGGAGAAAAATAATGCTTTGGTTTTTTATCGCTTTAATGATCGTGACAGCCCTTACTATCATTCTGTTGCCATTAGTTCGTACAGCAAAAGTTCAAACTGAAAATCGTAGTGAGCAAAATATACAAATTGCACAGGAACAGCTAAAAAAACTGCAACAAGATAAACAGCAGGGACTGATTAATACACAAGAATATGATTTAGCTTATGCTGATCTTGAGAAAACACTTCATAGTGATTTAGCTGTACTGAAAGCTAATGACAATACAGATTCTGGAACGGCTTATATTATGACGAGTATTTTGGTTTTACTCGTTCCACTCACCGTGGTCACATTGTATTACTCTTTAGGTAGTCCATCACTCGTAGGATTTCAGCAGAGTGAGTCGTCAATGGCGCCAACAATGGAAAATCAGGCTGAGAATAAAAAAGTGACTGATATTGGCTCTTTATTTGAAAGTTTACAACAAAGGCTCGAAGTAAACCCTGATGATGTGCAAGGCTGGATGATGATGGGTTTAACCTATATGCACTACGAACAATTTGATGAAGCCGTTGATGCTTATAAAAAAGCTGATGAATTACTACCTGGCGATAGTGATGTCCAACAAGCTTTGCAACGAGCATTAAAGGCTCAACAAGCTAATACAAAACCAAGTTCTAGCAATGTCATTGAGAAAAAGATGGTCGCACCCAATGGGCAGACGATTGATGTTGGTGCGATGGTGATGAGGTTAAAAGCTAAGTTGGAAGCCAATCCAGATAATATTCAAGGTTGGATGATGTTGGGCCGTTCTTATACCAATCTTGGCTATTATGTCGAGGCTATCAGTGCTTATGAAAAAGCGCTGAATTTAATGCCTAATGATCCTGAGATAAAAACATTGTTAAATGAGGCAAAAAGATCAGCGAATAATGCAAATTAAAAATAAATAATATGAGTTAATAGTTACGCTTACAAACAATAGTATGAAGTAGTTCACCATTGTGTAAATAATTGTATGAAGTGGCTCACATTGTTGATGTATGGCAAGAAAAGCCAATGGAATGGATAGGTATAATTTACAAAAAACAAAAGGATATTGCTGTATGAAACGTCACTTAACAATTTTACTGAATGTGCCCGTAATATTATTTCTAATAACGGGTTGTACAGCCATGTCACCCACCTATATTAATGAAGGTGAATCAGCAGAAGCTAATTCAAAAAAAACAGCATTTAATCCAGTTCATTTTAAACTGGAAGACAGCTTTAAAACATCACCTCCGAAATGTATTGCTATCATGCCTTTAATAGATGTTATGGATAGTGAGCCGGTGAAAACAAAGCAAGTTGTTACTAATCCAATTAGTAATACCACGCGAACTGCTGAACTAGCTCAAAATAGCCAAACATCAATGGAATTAAATGATGAAATATTGGCACAAATGAGATGGAATTTATATTCACATCTGGCCCCTCATTCATACCGTGATGTTGAGCTTGCCAAGGTAGATAAGGTCATAGAAGATTTAGGTAGTGATCGTTCAAATTATCCAGTAATTGCTTCGGCACTTAAATGTGATGCTTTATTAATGGGTGAGGTGATTGATTATAGTAGCGATCATTTGGGGTTCTATTCACAAGCTTCTATTGGTGTTCGAATGACACTTATTAGAGCTCAAAATAATGAAGTGCTGTGGGAAGGAATGCACGTAGCTAAAAGCCAAGCAGGCAGTGTTCCTCTAACACCAATTGATATCGTAGTCGGTATCTATTCTGCATTTGAAAATGTGAGCGATGAGCAATTAGTTCATGTAGAAGATGATCTGTTTAGACGATTGTTATCAACTTGGGATGCCATAGATTCCCCACTAGATGCTTCTGAACATATTCAGTTAGCGGAGCAGGCTCCGGCTCCAGAACAAAATGAAGGTGTCCAAGATGAAAATCACACCTACTCTATTGTTGTGAAAAATTTATACCTACGTTCTGGTCCTGGAACACAGTTTACGGCTCAGACAGTGCTAGATGAGCAAGATAAACTAGAAATCGTAGATCATGATCACTCTCCTTGGCTACAAGTTAAGGTCGCTGATGGTCAACTAGGCTATGTAAATAAAAAATATATTAAGGCAATAAAAGCACTACCGAATTATGAGCGATTGGCTAGGATATTTTTGACGGAATAAAAAAAGGCCATCATGATGATGGCCTTTTTTTTAATATTGTACTAATACACGATAACTAAGAGTACGCTTGCTTTCAGCAGGAATAGTCACCTGCCACTCAGCTGTACCGGATGCTACTTTAGTGTGAGGGTGACTTTCTTTTAACATCTTCCACTCTCCCGGAACAGGTTCACGCACAGTGACGGTGACAGGTTCAGATTTAGCATTTTTCAGTTCCACTTCATAACTGCTTTCATATGCTACATTGTGAGGTTTATAGTGGCGCGCCTTTTTGAAATCAGTTTGTTTTTTATCTGCTGTGATATCAAAGGCATCCCCTAATTTCAGGCGAATATCTTCATTTTTTGGGGTGTGATCAATACCATCTTCACCAACAAATTGGGCATTGCCTTTACTATCATTTTTATAGACGCGGACAATGCCTTTAGGAAGAGGCATGCCTAGGCGTGCTTGTTCACTATTATCAAACTCTACAAAAACCCCCACTTTCATTTTTTGACCTAACTCACCATAACTACTTCTATAGTAATAATCGTTGCCATGTAAGAGGAATTGTTTTGTGACAGGCACTGCGTTGGCAGAAAGAAGAGAGACTTGTTTAATTTGTTTATTGGCTAATGTCGTTTGTCGACCTAGACTGTAGAGGTGATATTCAAATAGGCTTTCTTCAGCAACACTATCTTCCATCGTCATTGTTTTTGCCATCATTTCAAATTGAGCTGGGGAACGACCCAATAACTGTGGCTGCACTTGATTTACATCGCCTGCTACTAATTGTAATTTTGCATTGTTATATGTTGTACCACTTTGATTGTTAAGGGTGATCCAGCCTGTTAAATCTAGTTTAGTTTCATCACTATTTAACTCAGCAACATAGTCTGCTTTCCATGATAAACCGCCGGTAAGATAGCCTAGCTCCACAGTTTGAGCTTTGTCACTTGAACTGGTTAGTTGAGTCACCAGTGTGGGTTGATCTCGTAGATTATCTGGGACATTATCAAAAATATATTCACCTTGAGGATTAGTGATTATCTTGTCACCCACTTTAAGAACGATACCATTATGCGTGCTCAGAACCGTGCCTGTTTCCATCGTTTCTTCACCTGTTGCTTGATTAATTCTCGCTAGGCGTACTTGTTTGCCAGTATATTTTTCAAGCAGTTTCTGAGGGGTGAGTAAATCAAAATCAAAGTTTTGCTCTAATACTTGAAGTTGAGTATTAGGGGTTAGGCTACGTAACAAGGCTGTTTCAGATCGCATTCTGGCACTGACACCGCGAAAGGCAAGCTTATTAAAGCCCTTATCTAAAGTAATTTTTCGCTGATCTTTTATTCAAGCAAGGTTCTCATTATAAATAGTGACGGCGACAGAACTTTGATCATCAAGTGTCGTACGTTGTTCTATGTCACTAGCAAATGAAGGGGGTGCCATAAGCATTGAAACGGTAAGTAGTGTTAAGGGTGATTTCATCCTGATTATCTCCTTTGTGATACGAAGTATTTTAATTGAGTATGCTGACATCATACTCCTTGGAAAAAGAGAAAATGTTAAATTTGTGTAAAACATTGGCTAGATAATTAGTATTTGCTAATATATGGTTTTATTGCATCGATATGGCAGTTGATGCACAGTAGGCATAATTATATAAAACGAAGGCTTGAGCTATGAAGCGACACTCTATTTCGACACTTATGTTGAGCTTGTTATTGCTAACGTCTACGCTAAGTATCGCAGATACACATTTAGCTGTGACCGCTGTTGAAGATAAGTCTTTTCCTAAAGTTGAGGTGTTTGATTCAATAATTGAAGCGATTAATCACTCAACAGTATCATCACGTATTGCGGCTGAAGTGGTCGAGCTTAATTTTGATGTGAATGATATGGTGCCTAAAGATTCAGTCATTATGAAATTTCGTGATGAAGAATTTCAAGCAAGAGTCGCACAAATTCAAGCCAATTTATTAGCAGATAAGGCGCAATCTCGTGAAGCGAGTGCTCGTCAAAAAGAGGCCGAAGCTGATTCAAAGCGTGTAAAAAACTTATTTAAACGACAATTAGTCTCACAATCAGCCCTTGATAAATCAAATGCTGACTTAGGGGTTGCTAATGCCAAAGTGCAAGCTCTACAAGCTCAAATAAAATCTCGCCAAGCCCAGTTAAATGAGGCAAAAGTACAGTTGTCTTATACCACCGTTATCGCGCCTTATAGTGGCGTCGTCACCGAACGTTTAATTGAACTTGGTGAAATGGCGAGTCCCGGTCAACACTTGATAACAGGTGTGTCTCTAGAACATTTACGTGCGGTTGTGAATGTCCCGCAATATCTATTAACAACGATTAAATCAGTTAAGAAACCATTATTAAACTTAAGCGATGGTCGTGAAATTCTAGGGACAAAAGTCACGGTAATCCCTCAAGCAGATATAAAAAGTCATAGCTTTCAAATTCGAATCGATTTGCCTGAGAATACTGAAAATTTATATCCAGGTATGTTTGGCAAAATGCAGTTCTTTGTAGGGGATGAACAAATACGGGTTATACCTCAATCTGCCATTGTGCAAAGAAGTGAAGTCTCAGGCGTGTATGTTGAGAATGAGCGTCACAGCTTTATATTCCGGCAGGTACGTTTAGGCCGCACATTAGAAGAGGGTTATCGGGAAGTGTTAGCAGGCTTATCTGTGGGCGAGAAAGTAGCTTTAGAGCCATTAGAAGCGGCAAGATCATTGAAATTAAATAGCTCAAGGTCTCAGCTATGAATGTAGAAAAATTGGGTATTTCAGGACGAATTGCCAAGCAGTTCCAAGAGTCTGAAATTACGCCCTTACTCGCCTTAATTGGTTTGTTACTCGGCTTGTTTGCTGTATTGGTGACCCCGCGTGAAGAGGAGCCTCAGATTGATGTGACCTTCGCTAATATTTTTATTGCTTATCCGGGCGCGTCAGCAGGTGAAGTCGAACGGCTTGTTTCAACGCCAGCGGAACAAATCATTTTTGAGATCACGGGCATAGAACATGTTTACTCTGTATCAAAGCCAGGAATGTCTATTCTTACGGCTCAATTTGAGGTCGGGGAACCACGCACTGAAGCCATCGTTCGTTTGTATAATAAAATTTATTCAAATAGTGATTGGTTACCAACACAACTAGGCGTCTCTCAGCCCATTATTAAACCTAAGGGGATCGATGATGTACCCATTGTTAGTTTAACGCTATGGACCGCCGATCCTGATCGGGGCGCCCATGAGTTACAAAAGGTAGCTCATGCTGTTGAAGCTGAGTTAAAGCGTGTACCGGGAACACGTGATATTTATACAATAGGTGGTCCTGATAATGTTGTCAAAATTCAACTCGATCCTCAACGCTTAACAGGCTATGACATTGATTTGGCCGATTTAAAGCAAGCTTTATTAGCAGCGAATAGTTCAGCTGAATCTGGAATATTAGTTAAAGAAGATCGACAATCATCAGTGCAAGCAGGCGTCTTTTTAACAACAATCGAAGAAATTTCATCGCTTGTGATTGGTGTTAAAAATGGATCACCAGTTTATTTACGTGATGTGGCAACGGTATTAACGGGCGCTGATCAACCTTCACGTTATGCATGGTTTGGAACGGGACCGGCAGCTGAACATAAAGGCATCACAGCTCAAGGTGAATTTCCTGCCGTGACGCTTGCTATTGCCAAACAACCGGGAATGAATGCCGTTAATATTGCCAATGCTGTGATAGACCGGTTTGATGACCTTAAAGGTGTCTTTGTACCTGAAGGTGTCGAAGTGACGGTCACTAGAAATTACGGTAAAACAGCAGATGATAAGGCACAAACTTTAATTAAAAAATTGGTCTTTGTAACGATTGCCGTTGTTTTCTTAGTGTTATTAGCCCTTGGTTGGCGTGAAGCTATCATTGTGGGTATTGCGGTGATTGTTACCTTAATGTTGATGTTGTTTGCTTCGTGGGCTTGGGGATTTACATTGAACCGCGTTTCCTTATTTGCCTTGATATTCTCCATTGGCATCTTGGTTGATGATGCGATTGTTGTGGTGGAAAATATTCATCGACATCATCAGAAGGGCGGCAAACCATTACGTGAAATTATTCCCCTTGCTGTAGATGAAGTAGGCGGCCCGACTATTCTTGCTACATTTGCGGTTATTGCTGCCTTATTGCCGATGGCATTTGTGACTGGGTTGATGGGACCCTATATGAGTCCTATCCCGATTAATGCCAGTATTGGAATGCTGTTATCTTTGCTGGTGGCTTATATTTTAACGCCGTGGATGGTGTTAAAAATGTTGGCTAAGCAACGCCATAATAATAAGCATTCAGCCTCAGAAACAATGCAGCAGGATAATCTGACTTACCGCTTTTTTCATAACACGATAGGGCTGTTTGTATTAAACCAAGCGGGCCGTTTATGGCGTTGGATTTTACTTGTTGTGATGATCGCTTTAATCGCGGGCTCTGTTGGTTTAGGCATGATGAAATTGGTTGTATTGAAAATGCTGCCATTTGATAATAAATCTGAATTCCAAGTCATAGTCGACATGCCAGAAGATGCTAGTTTAGAACGTACTGCAGGGTTATTACGTGAATTAGGTGCGTATATATCAACTGTGCCAGAAGTCACTGACTATCAGGCCTACGTTGGCACTGCAGCGCCGATTAACTTTAATGGTTTGGTCAGACAATATTATTTGCGTGAAGGTGCAGAAGTAGCTGATATTCAGGTTAATTTGATGGATAAAAGCTTAAGAGATAGCAAAAGTCATGAGATCGCGAGTTCAACACGACAGTCACTACAAGAGATTGGTCAGCGTTGGGGAGGGAATGTAAAAGTTGTTGAAGTACCACCTGGCCCACCTGTTCAAGCACCAATTGTAGCTGAGGTATATGGCTTAGATTACAACAGCCAGTTAGAACGAGCTAAGCAGATAAGAACCGTATTTGAACAAACTGATGATGTGGTCGATATTGACGACTCAGTTGAAGTTAAAGCGCCACGAAGTGTGTTGGTTGTTGAT
>ENA-OSET01003563-OSET01003563.1-sediment-metagenome-genome-assembly--contig:-NODE-3563-length-14213-cov-3.203240_pt1 | contig 14213 bp, 10 predicted proteins | sample MGYA00237882_ERZ534229 | MGnify/ENA primary metagenome ERZ534229 (study PRJEB26408, sample SAMN06266212) | sediment metagenome | isolation source: Hudson Canyon methane seep mesocosm | place...
CTCTTGAATAACAAAATTATAAACCATTGATTTTGTTATTCTTTGATTGGTGGCCGCAAGGGCTAATTCGCTTATGGATAATCAGCATCTCAAGCCGAAGAACGGACACTCAACTTAAATCAACAAAACACTACATAGTCAAAGCATTATAATTTTATTACTTAGAATAAATCTCTATTAAATAGAGATTTATACTGAAATAACTTAAGCCAAGCCTATCATTATTCTTATGGTTCATACTGCTATACTAAAATCAATGGAATAACTTTTAAAATACTGCGTAAAAAAATCGATGAATTTAGACAAGAATAATGACTGGCATAAGCGTTTTGAGTTAGCCAAAACAAAAGCTATACCAGAGAATATTCTAGTACTCGCTGATGATGCACCGAGCGATATCTTGAAGATACAAGCCTATCTTTCAGCAGCTAATATTTTACAAAGTTTAGGCCAGTTTGAAATAACATTAGAACTGTTTAACAAAGTGCAGAAAAACCTCCCTGAATCTCAGGACAGCAAGCAGCATAAAGCTTATCTATTGACTCAAATAGAAAAATCTAAAAACCACGGACAGCCACGAAAAGTTTTTTTATTCAGTGGCCATATGATCGATTCCCCGCAGCGTAAAATAGCCAGGTTTCCCAAAGAAAATGAAGCAATTGCAGCAAAAACAATTGCCAAACAATTAAAGGCTTTAAATGCAGGACCAGAAGACATTGCTATTTGTAGTGGAGCATGTGGCGGTGATATCCTTTTTGCAGAAGCAGTACTTGCTCTAAATCTGCAATTAAAGCTGTATATTCCGTTCGATGTTCCTGAATTTTTAGAAACCTCAGTTAACTTTGCTGGCAATGATTGGCAAGACCGATTCTATAAGGTAAAAAACAATCCAAATACCATCCTGTTTACCATGCCTGAAGAATTAGGTTACTGTCCAAATAACATGAGTCCTTATGAACAAGCGAATAAATGGATGCTTTATTCTGCAGTATGTCTGGGAATGAGTAGTATGCATTGTATTCTGTTATGGGACGGTAAAGGCAGTGTTGGAACAGGCGGGACTCTACATATGTATCATTCTATTAAACAATGGTCTGAACAAATCTATGTGTTAAATACTAGTACTCTTTTTGAACCTCATGATGATACCAAGTCCACTCCATAATAGTATAAGATTATGAACCACAATCAGCTTGCTCATTTTCTAAAGTTATTTCTCCATAACCACCACCGCCTGGTGTATTAATTTGCAAGGCATCTCCAGCCACAACATTTACCTGGCTTTGTCCTGCCAATATTCGCTTGGAACTATCTGCACGGATCAGCAAATTACTACCTAGCTGCCCTGCCTCGCCTCCTTTCAATCCAAAGGGGGGTAATTTACGATGACTAGACAAAATATTCACAGTCATCGGTTCTAAAAAACCAATACGTCTGATAACACCACAGCCACCATGGTACTTACCCGATCCTCCACTATTCTTACGTATTGAGAATTCTTCTAAGCGTACAGGAAACCGCCATTCTAAAACCTCTGGATCAGTCATCCGTGAATTGGTCATATGAGTATGTACCGCATCACAACCATCAAACCCTTCACCAGCACCAGCACCACCACAAATAGTTTCGTAATACTGATAATCTTTATTACCAAAAGTAACATTATTCATAGAACCTTGCGAAGCAGCCAGAATACCCAGGGCACCATATAAAGCATCCACAATCGTTTGTGAAGTTTCAACATTACCTGCCACCACCGCCGCAGGGTACTGAGGATTTAACAAAGAATTTTCGGGAATGATAATTTCCAATGCCTGTAAGCAACCTGCATTTAAAGGAATATCATCTGCAACCAGCGTTCTAAAAACATATAACACAGCCGCTTTGCAAACGGCTGCAGGTGCATTAAAATTATTCGCCTGCTGTTGACTTGTGCCAGTAAAATCAACGATAGCACTTCGTTGCTGTTGATTAACGATGATTTTAACTGCTATTTTTGCACCGTTATCCATCTCATAGCAAAATGCCCCATCCTTTAAAGTTGCCAATACACGCCGAACACATTCGGCCGCATTATCTTGCACATGCTGCATGTAGGCCTGCACTGTATCTAAAGAATAATGTTTGACCATTTGTTTTAGTTCGCGCACACCTTTTTCATTGGCAGCAATTTGTGCTTGTAGATCAGCAATATTCTGATCAGGATTGCGGGCAGCATACTCCCCAGTATTTAACCAATCACGAATGGCTTGTTCTTGAAACTCCCCTTGCTTAACAATTTTAAAACCTGCACTTAATAGACCTTCTTGTTCAATAAGACGACTGTTTGATGGCATAGAGCCAGGCGTTATTCCCCCTATATCAGCATGGTGCCCACGTGATGCAACAAAAAACAGCAATTTCTGCTGTTCAAAAACCGGGGTAATCACTGTGATATCAGGTAAATGCGTCCCTCCATGATAAGGGGAATTTAATAAATACACATCACCAGTTTGCATATCATCTCGCTGAGTAGTCAATAATGCCTGTACCGACTCTCCCATAGATCCTAAATGGACTGGAATATGTGGAGCATTCGCCACCAACTGTCCTTGATCGTTAAAAATGGCACAAGAAAAATCCAGACGCTCTTTAATATTGACTGAATAAGCTGTGTTTTGTAAAACAAAGCCCATTTGCTCAGCAATCGACATAAACAACTTATTGAAGATTTCTAACATGATTGGATCAACCGAAGTGCCTATAGCCAATTGTTGCTTCAAGGGCTGATATCGCGTTAATACTAATTGCCGCTGCGCATTAAGTTCAGCTTGCCAGCCTGGTTCTAGAACCGTTGTCCCTGTCGATTCGACAATAATTGCAGGGGCATGAATAATACAGTCCAGTGGTAATTTATCACGCCTATACACAGGGGTTTTATGCCATTCGCCATCACAAAACATGTGACTACTCAGTTCTTGACTTAAAATTGAGACATCTTCAGCTTCGATAATTTCATCAGCTAATGTTTGTGTAGTCCCTATCACTTCTACCTCTAGAGACTCAATAAGCAGTGGTTTATCTGGATAAATAAAACCAAATTGCTGGCGATATTTATCTTCAAAAGCCCCTTGCATGGCGGGTTTATCTGAAAAATCAATCGCTAATGCTGTATCCGTACCTAGATAACGTAAGTGTATCCGTGATTCACAATGAATGTTATCGCGCCCTACGCCTTGTGACATCATCTCTTCACTGCCTTCAACAGCTAAAGCTGCCAAAGCTTGTTGCAAGTCAGTTTCAGAAATTGCATGCCAATTCTTTTCTAAAGCAGCAGTTTTAAGCAACCTATAATCAGCTAGTCCCATGCCATAAGCCGATAATACACCTGCAAAAGGATGTACTAATATCCGTTTTATTGCCAACCTGTCTGCAACCTGACAAGCATGCTGCCCTGCCGCTGCACCATAACAACATAAAGTATACTCAGCGACGTTATAGCCTTTTTGAACTGAAATACGCTTAATCGCATTGGCCATATTTTCAATAGCAATCTTTAAAAAACCTTCAGCAACGTGTTCTGGTTTGTGCTGCTTTCCTGTTGCTTGCTCTATTTGTTGGCCAAGTTCAGTAAATAGATCTGTCACTCGTTCATCATCTAATGGCAAGTCACCTTGCCTGCCAAATACTTTGGGAAATAAAGGCAATTTACCTAGCATCAGATTAGCATCGGTTACTGTTAATTGTCCCCCGCGCCGATAACATGCCGGACCTGGGTTGGCTCCAGCAGATTCAGGTCCTACCCTATAACGCATACCATCAAAAAACAATAATGAGCCGCCACCCGCAGCAACCGTGTGAATTGACATCATCGGTGCCCGCATCCTGACACCAGCCACTTCAGTTTCAAAACTACGCTCTAATTCACCTGCATAATGAGCGACATCAGTCGATGTACCTCCCATATCAAAGCTAATAATTTTATCAAACCCGGCTTGTTCTGCAGTATTAACAGCACCAACGATACCGCCAGCAGGACCAGATAAAATACTATCTTTACCTTCAAAATGCTCGGCGGCAATTAAACCACCATTTGATTGCATAAATAATAATCGACAATTACTGTTAGCTGAGTTTTGTAAGCCTTTCGCCACTTGATTTACATAGCGTTTTAATAAGGGTGATAAATACGCATCCACCACGGTGGTATCACCGCGACTAACGATCTTCATCAAAGGACTGGCCTGATGTGAAACTGAAATCTGGCTGAAACCTATAGATTTTGCAATACGCTGAACTTGTAATTCATGCTCACAATAAGTCCAGGCATGTAATAACACAATAGCAACCGATCGAATACCGCTGTCATATATTTGTTGTAATGCCTGTTTTACTTCATCTTGGTTAATCTCTTTTATAGCATGACCCTGAGCACTCACTCGTTCATCAATTTCAACGACTGTTTGATAAAGCAACTCGGGTAACTGGATATTTAAGGCAAATATATCAGGACGATTTTGATAAGCAATGCGTAATACATCTTTAAATCCTTTAGTGACTAATAGCGCAACCTTCTCGCCTTCACGCTCTAATAACGCATTTGTACCAACTGTAGTCCCCATTTTAACCGCACTGATATAGTCGGCTTTATTAACAGCGTCTGGTAAGTCTAGAATTCGACTGATACCTTCCAGGGCAGCATCGTTATATAACTCAGGGTTTTCGGATAATAGTTTTAATGTCTGCAAGTGTCCATCGGGAGCTCGAGCGACTATATCCGTAAAAGTACCACCTCGATCAATCCAGAATTGCCAGTTATTTTTTGACATAAATACTCATTAAACTAAAAACCCATTTGTTACGCATATAGCTCAACTGCTTTATATTGAGCTATTATTAATTAGGAATAACAATTCTAACTGTTTTAACCTTTAAAAAATTAGTTAATTGCTGGTTTTTATAGGGAAACAATAGCTTTAAGGCTATAAAATATAGCTTGTTGCCTTCTGCTTAAATGATTAGAATTATTTTTGTCGTAATACAAAAAAGAGTAATAATGACTGCGTATAAAGAACTCGTTCTTTTAAGACATGGAAAATCAGACTGGAATTCTGATACCACAGACTTTAATCGTCCTTTAAATAAACGAGGAAAAACTAATGCTCAACAAATGGGACAGTGGTTAGTCGAGCAAAAACTGACGCCTGATTTAATCATCTGTTCTCCGGCAAACCGAGCACTAACAACAGCTAGTATTGTTAGTGAAACTATTGGCTACCCCATCCATTCCATTCAAACAGACAAAAGTATTTATGCGGCTAGCTTAGCGGATTTACATCAGGTTTTATTACATATACCCGACACAATTCAACGTATTCTACTTGTAGGACATAATCCAAGCCTAGAATCTTTAGTCAGGTACTTAGCACCTACTATTCCAACTGAAAGCGATGGTAAACTGATGCCGACAGCCACCATAGCCTATCTACAACTTGACTCACAATGGTCGTCTTTACAAGGAAGCTATATAATACAACGACCAAAAGATTTGCCATAAAATGACTGAATGCAGTTATTCCCTTAGCAAACATCGCATATACTTTATACTATTACAGGGTTTATTAGATTGATTCGATTTTTTTATAAGCATATTTTTTGTAATATCGCCAATCAAAAAAGGCCACGATATTTAAAACAGTTTTATAAAAAGAAAAAACAAGAATAAAACAAAATTTGACATATCTTGAAAGCTTTTAATTACAAATAAGCTAATGATACACACATGATTGCACCATAATGGTTCAAACAGTCAATCGTTAAACCTAACCACCTTAAAACAGCTAGCGCTACAAGTAAACCATTGAAATTAAACATCAATACAAGATTGTGTATTTTTTATACAATCCAATAAAAAGTGTAATATGCGTGTACTCAAATAACGATTTGAAGAACTAATCCACAGAGTTATCCACAGGAATTGTGAGTAAGTTAATTTTATCCTTCATCCACAATTACTTAGCAAATTTACATAGAAATTCCTTTCGATATACAAGGTAATTAACAAAGTCCAATTAAAAGAAAACAACTGCATGATTTGTTATATACCATTAACCTAATAAAAGCCTATACTGTCTTTGCTTTGAATACTTTTAGCAATCATATCTTAGCTATTACGTTTATTTATTCATCTTAATTAATTATAACCAGCTTGGTAATGAATATTTGCCAATATTCAAGCCAGAACCATACTTTTGTGTAGATAATTTCATCACCCTTTTTTAATATAATGTCTGATAAAAAAACTAACCCTAGTTTGTTTGATCGAGTCTTCGCTGATTGTGTAAACTCATTTATTTATCTAATAAAACTTTTTATAGGTAAACTTTTTTCCAGGAAATAATGCAAACCAATCAATCTATAGTGCGTTAATAGTCCATATAGTTTGCTGATTACCCATAAGCGAATTAGCCCTTGCGGCCACCAATCAAAGAATAACAAAATCAATGGTTTATAATTGCTTCAGCCAACTAAACGAACCCCTGGCCCCGTCATACCAGCAGGGATCGCTGGTATCCAGTGTATAGGGATGTACGATCTGAACCATCAGCATAAACTTGTTTCTATAGCGATACCATCCTTGGATTCTGGATCTCGGCAATCCCTGCCGAGATGACGTATAGCTGCTAAGTAGGTGGTTTTGTTAAATAGCTAAAACTCGTACGTAATCAGGTATAGTTTTATAATGATCTACCGGCAGATCATTTATCTCGATGATTTTTTACTGTAGTTCTGTTTAATTTATAGTCACTAGCTCTTGTCGCATCCAATATTCAATAACGGCACAGATATAAGCAATTTCATTATCCGACAAAGGTTTGCCTTTAGGAATTTGGTGCCATTTTTCTAAACAACTACGACAACAACTGGCTGTGGCATGCTGAGCAACAAATACTGGATGACCTTTAAAAGGCGTTTGTTTTCCATCGTTGGTCGGGGTTTCTGGCGCTATTCTTTTACTAATAAAATCATAGGCATGATTGATAATAGTATTTAGTCCCTTATTGCTTAGGTATTCCCTATCTTTACCCTGTAAATGGAATTTTCTCCTAAATTTTGACTTATCTAATGCTAAAAACAATTCTTCCAAGTCTCTCATAATAAATAACTTACCCCTTCCTATTCCTCAAGGAAAAACACCAACAACTAGACAGTTTACTCTCTATATGATGATGATCGATTGATAAGTTGCTATACAGAAGTTACTGCCTTTTTTAAAACCAGTAGTTCTTGATTCCATAATACATATCATAGAAATCATCATCAGGATGATCATACAAATAACAATTCATGTTAGCTGAATAATTATTTCCATCGGCCTTTTCAAGGCATGGCGCTAATCCAAGTGAGAAGGATAATCAGGGCAATACGTCGGTAAAACTTGCTCAAGCACAGGGATTATCACAAATTGTTGAAACCATTCAATTTCAGTGCTGCAACTGTTTTTACGATGAAGACTGGCAATGCTTGGCCTTATCTTAACGTTACTTGTAGCTGCTTTCCAGTCAGAAAATGTAGTCATGAAATAACAGATTTTTTATTATATTTGTAATTTTTTACGCTGCTTAGCGACCAATAAATGAAAGCTTGTTGGTCAGTTGGAAAATAAATAGTTCCTGGCGGCTCAATGTTTGACCTATTACAAATATTGCATAGCTATTACCAGGTGACAAGATTTATTCTTACTAACCTTTATCACATTTCTGTCAAAAACATATCAGGTATTGATTATGCTCGTTATTTATAAACAGACAGTTAAATTCACAATTAATTACTTGGAAAAAGAAAATGAAACATTCACTATCTTATAGTTTTATCGCCAGTTTTATCGCCACATTAGTTTTATCAATGATCATGGTTATGAAAAAAACCATGGGACTGATGCCGGAAATGAATCCCATCGCAGATATCGTCACAATTATGCAACAAGTATCTGGTTTGTCTATCCTTCCCATATTTGCCTGGGTTCTACATTTTTTTATCGGTACTTTTGCTTGGGGTATATTGTTTTTCCTCTTTTATGGAGTTTTACCTGGTGGCAAGATTATCAAAGGCATCCTGTTTGGCCTGGGTGCATGGATGTTAATGATGTTGACGGTTGAGCCGTTGGCTGGACATGGCTTTTTCGGCTTGCAGACCAGCCCTGTTATTCCAATGATGTCAATGATGCTGCATATAGTCTTTGGTGCCACCCTAGGTATTATTTACGGAAAGCTCGCAAAGTCATCAACCGCAATGTAATACATATTCGGAACCCTCTGAGAAGAAAACTTACATTTCATGAATGCACTTCAGGACAGCCCAATAAAATTTTTTAACGTTAAACATAAACATGCGCACCATTTATGGCGGATGTTTATGGTCGACTGACTGGACGAGCTGGTGTTTGTTTAGCAACATTATGACTGGGAGTAACCTAATCTAATTGACACTGAAGTGGGCCCATTAATTCATCACGGTAAAACTCATCGTATCGCTTTTAGTGTTAACTCGATGCCTTTTGGGGTCAATCGGGCTATGTCGTAGGGGGGATTCCTTATTCCTATCGAGACATGCAAATTGAAAAGATGCTGCTGATGCATTCCCTATCACAATAACTAACTATAAACCTTTTTAGGATTTCTTATGCGCAAACGATTTTATTTATTATCTGTACTTGCTTTAATACTGTCAGCTGGACTCACTTGGTTATGGTTTCCGGCAATTTGGATGCTCTGTACTGTGATAGCCATAGTCACTCTTGGTTTCTATGATATTTTTCAGCGTAAACACACCATCTGGCGTAATTTTCCTGTCGGAGGCCATGGGCGCTGGATAATGGAATGGTTAAGGCCGATGATATATCAATACTTTGTCGAGTCTGAGACCGATGGTGTCCCGGTAAATCGCATGTTTCGATCAGTGGTCTATCAACGTGCTAAAAATGTGCTGGACACCGTTCCTTTAGGCACCAAGATGGACACCTATCGTACAGGCTACGAATGGATGGATCATTCGCTTAATGCATTAAGGTCCGAGCAACTTGATCAAGACCCACGAGTCATAGTCGGTGGACCTGACTGTCAACAACCCTATGCAGCAAGTATTCTCAACATTTCTGCAATGAGTTTTGGTGCACTGAGTAAGCACGCCATTTTGGCACTAAATGGTGGCGCTAAAATCGGCGGTTTCGCGCACAATACTGGAGAAGGTGGTCTCAGTCCTTATCATCTGGAACCTGAAGGCGATGTGACCTGGCAAATAGGGACAGGGTATTTTGGCTGCCGTGATGATGAAGGAAATTTCTCAGCTCAGAAGTTTGCCAAAAAAGCGACATTAAGCAATGTCAAAATGATTGAGATAAAATTATCACAAGGGGCTAAACCAGGGCATGGAGGTATTCTACCCGCAATAAAAAACACCCCTGAAATCGCTGAAATTCGGGGAGTACAACCCTATACTCAAGTTGATTCACCACCAACCCACTCTGCTTTTTCAACGCCTTTAGAGATGGTGCAATTTATTCAGCAGTTACGTGACCTTTCAGTTGGAAAACCCATAGGATTTAAACTGTGTCTCGGACGAAAAAGCGAATTCATTGCCATTTGTAAAGCAATGCTAGAGACTGGTATTAAACCCGATTTTATCACCGTTGATGGCGGTGAAGGTGGAACAGGGGCCGCACCATTGGAATATACCAATTCGGTGGGTACACCGTTACGCGAAGGTTTGGCTTTTGTGGTGGATTGTTTGATCGGTTTCGATCTTAAGAAAGATATTCGTGTAATTGCCAGTGGCCGGATTTTTAGTGCTTTTCATATGGTACGTTTATTAGCTCAAGGGGCTGACCTTTGTAATAGTGCCAGAGGTATGATGCTGGCCTTAGGATGCATACAATCACTGGAATGTAATAAGAATACTTGCCCTACCGGCATTGCAACACAAAACCCTACCTTTTATAAAGGCTTGAATGTGACTGACAAACGGCAACGGGTGGCAAATTTCCACAAAGGTACAGTAGAAACAGTGGTTGAATTGATTGCTGCGGCAGGTTTATCAAATACAGAGCAACTTAGGCGTTGTCATATCCAGCGACGGGTGAGCTCTGAACAAATTCGTTGCTACGATGAAATATATCCCTCAATAGAAGCTGGCTGTTTGTTGCAACCCCCCTATCCAGAACGTTTTGTTAAATTAATGGATGTAGCACTGGCAGAAAAATTTTGATTACATTTAATTATGAATGAAATAAATACGGTAACAATCACTGGATTAATTGTGCTATTTTCACTTGTTTCCGGACGACTACAACGTAGTCCCTTAACGCCGCCTATGGTCTTTACCATTTTTGGCTTAATGTTAAGTCCAGTATTTTTTAATCTGATGAAAACCATGCCAGCAAATGAGCATATTCATATGCTTGCTGAAATCACCTTGATTCTTGTGCTGTTCACAGATGCTGCAAGAATTGACTTGGGGCAATTGATCCGCGAACACACTATCCCGATAAGATTATTAAGTATAGGCATGCCATTAACCATTGTTATGGGTGCTGTTATTGCCGCCAGTTTATTTTCGGACTTTAATTGGTGGGAATGTGCAATATTAGCCATTATTCTGGCTCCAACCGATGCAGCTTTGGGACAAGCTGTAGTTAGCAGTAGCAAAGTGCCTGTACGTATTAGACAGGCACTTAATGTTGAAAGTGGTCTTAATGATGGTATTGCATTGCCAGTTATTCTAATCTTTATTTCTTTGAGTTCTCTCACAAGCCATACTGAAAGTGCCTCTTACTGGTTGTTTTTCACCTCAAAACAAATAGTATTAGGCCCATTAATGGGGGGATTGATCGGTTATAGCTGCGCCAAACTGCTACAACTATCAATAAAGCACCAATGGACGACCGATACTTTCCGCGATCTATCTATTATGGCTGTTTCATTTTTAGCCTATTTTGCCGCTGAGCTAATCGGTGGTAACGGTTTCATAGCCGCTTTCGTGGCAGGTTTAACGCTGGGAAATACAGTAAAAAACCTGTGTACCTGCCTATATGACTTTGCCGAAGCTGAAGGACAATTACTCAATTTAATGGTTTTTCTATTTTTCGGCTTAACCATGGTGCCTGTCATTTTAGAGGGAATTTCATTTGCTGTGGTTATTTATAGTGTCTTAAGTTTAACTGTAATTCGAATGTTACCTGTGTTTATCAGCCTGCTAGGAAGTAAGTTGCGATGGGAAACTGCTGTCTTTATTGGCTGGTTTGGTCCACGTGGCCTTGCTTCAATACTCTTTGCATTATTAGTTATAGAACATTCCGATTTAATTCATCGACAGGAAATATTGACGATTGTTTTAACGACCGTATTGATGAGTATATTTTTGCATGGCGCATCAGCAAATATTGGCACCGTGTTATATCAAAAAATACTTCGTGTATGTATTTCCAGAGGCGATTCAATAGAGGCTGAACAGAGCAAGGTAACTGAAATGCCTGTTCGTTTGCCGATAAATGATTAACTATCATTAAACTCCGCTTATAATCAAACAACCATAAAGCTACCTTCTAAATAAAAAATATATAACACTTTGATTATATTGTATTTTTGTTAATTGTAGTTGGGTGTCCATTCCTTGGCTTAAGGTGCTGATTACCCATGAGCTTCCGCTAAATTATACGGGAAAATAATAAATCCAACGGTCATGCATCATCCCCGAGGTCTTTTATCGGGAATCCATTCAGAATAAATTAGATTCCTGCTTAGAGAATGCAGGAATGACGAGGTAGAGAAGTTGGCTTTTTTAAAATGGCAGAGAGTCATGGGTAACAAGGTAAAGCTAAATGGTTTTTAGTTGTTTAACAAATATTGTTTAAACTTGTATATTGAGTTATTTATCCAATTCCGAATAGTTATCATGAGGTTGTCATATTGGACGTTATTACTGATATTTTAAATACATTGCGGTTTAACGGTAACGTATTTATCCATTCAAATTTTTCCGGGCAATGGGGTGCTCAATTTCAAGCCGTTAACCTCCCAGTATTTCATTGTGTATTACTGGGGTCGTGCTGGATTAAAAGTGATCACGAGGAATCTTTTATAGAATTACATGAAGGCGATGTTTGTTTTCTTGCAAATGGTATAGGCCATACAATCGCTAGTTCACCCACAAGCAATTGCAGAAAAACAGAAATCATACCTGGTCAAATTTGTATTAAGACCGATGTTGCTGATGATCAAGCTGAAACGCGTATATTGTGCGGTATTTTTCACTCTGACTATGGTTTTAATCATCCGATTTTTTCAACTTTACCAGAGATGATGCACATCGCCTTTTCCAAAGATGTTAATGGCCATTCCTGGGGGCAACATGCTGCTTATGCAATTGATAATGCGATAAATATTAAAAGCCCTGGCTTAAGTGCTTTGACAGATCGTTTATATGAAATATTATTTATTCAAATTTTACAGCGTTTCTTTTACCAAAAGACTGATGCCAGGAGTTTCTATTCCAACCACCGTTCGCCAAGAATTCATCGGGTATTAAAAGCCATCCACACTGACCCGGCCGCTGATTGGTCCTTAGATATTATGGCCGATCTTGCACATATGTCTCGTTCAGCCTTTACTTCAAATTTTCGGGAATTGGTTGGCGTATCACCTATGGCTTATATAACATCATGGCGCATGCTTAAAGCCCGTTCTTTAGTTCAAACAACAGGGTTGCCATTAAAAACAATTGCCCAAAAAGTCGGCTTTCGGACACAGTCTGGGCTCAATAAAGCCTATAAGCAATTTTTTGGAATTTCTCCAAAAAACTTAAGAAAATAATTATTGTTTATAGTAAAAGCCTCAGTAAATGATTACTTCGCTTGATCTATTGATCACTATTTAAAAACCAGTAGGCAATGATATGAAGATCACATAAAGAAAAACGGCAAGAGGCAAATAAATCACATAATTAATGCTATTTATTAACAGATTATTCATTTTGAATAAGAGAGAATGAACTCAACGTTAAAAAAGCCATTTTACGTTGCTCCTAAAAACACTGACCCGTTACTTTATAGTGCGGGTTTTTTTATGCCTAATAAAAAGCATCAACCGTACTGAACATTACTCTAAATTCCATTTCAAAGTTGACCCGAAATATTTCAGGCAAAAATAAAGGTCTGTAGAATAATCTACAGACCTTTATTTTACTTGGCTCCCCCGGACGGGCTCGAACCGCCGACCTAGTGATTAACAGTCCCTACAAACCAATTAACCACAAAACCTTACAACCAATAACAAAGCTATCAGTATTTTAGCACGCTTCTCTTATTGCTATTTACTGTCGTTTATTGTCATTATTTATGTGCTAGTGGAATTTGTAATCATTTTAAATGGAACAATTGAAGATCAGATTTTCAGCATTGTCGATCGTTTAATTCAAGCATTAAACATACAACTTGAGAAATCTTTGTCTCTGTCGGTTAGCATCGGAATACTCTTACATCCTACTAATACAAATAGCTCAAGAAAATTATTGCAATTTGCTGTTAAAGCAATGTATAAAGCTATGGAACAAGGTAAACAATTATATTGCTGGCATTAATCATATACATAATAATCCCCCCCCTATGCTTAATATTGAAAAAATTTCAGAACTATCCGATCTCAATGTTCTATATGTTGAAGATGATTCTGAAACCAGGGAAGAACTGGAATTGATTCTTGGAAACTGGTTTAGTCATTTATATGTTGCCAACAATGGTCAAGAGGGATTGGCACTATTCCAGCAACACCAGCCAGATATTATTATTTCTGATATACAAATGCCGAAAATGAATGGTCTTTCCATGTCGGCAGATATCAAGCAAACCAATCCAGAACAGGAAATTGTTATATTAAGTGCTTATAACGATGTGGAATATTTATTCAGGGCACTTGAACTGGGTATAAAACATTATATTACCAAGCCCGTGAGTATTGAGCGTTTACTGGAAAAATTAGTCGAAATAAATCGACAAATGAGCTTGCAAGAGGAGGTTAATCGAAACAGTAAATTACTGGAGCAATATAAACTATTAGTCGATGAAAAAGCCATCGTAGCTAAAATTGATTTAAAAGGTAAAATCAGCTATGTCAATCAACAGTTTTGTACTCTTTCCGGTTACAGTGAAGAAGAATTGCTGGGGCAACATTATTTATTTAGCA
>ENA-OSET01003564-OSET01003564.1-sediment-metagenome-genome-assembly--contig:-NODE-3564-length-14207-cov-3.304105_pt1 | contig 14207 bp, 12 predicted proteins | sample MGYA00237882_ERZ534229 | MGnify/ENA primary metagenome ERZ534229 (study PRJEB26408, sample SAMN06266212) | sediment metagenome | isolation source: Hudson Canyon methane seep mesocosm | place...
GAAGCCGATATTGACGTGTCTCAAGGCGAAGAAGCCGATACTGACTTTGATGCAGATGTTGCTGATACTATCATTGCACCCGTAGTTGCAACATCGATTGATGTGAATGGAGAATATTTATTTTCTTATCTCAACGCGGGTGATTATACCGTGGCAATTGCATGTAATGCATCAGTGGATGACCCAACACTCTATGATGGTATAACTATCCCTTCACCTGAAGGCTTGGTTGTGGAACTAGCGGTTGCTAAAAACGAAGGTATGACCTGTGACTTCACCGAAGGCTTTACCGTTGAAGCCTGTACTGTAGAAGAAGAAGAAGATGATGATGACGATGACGATGATGACGATGACGATGATGACGAAGTAGAGACTGAATAATAAAGACTATCTGGCCCCAATTTAATGGGGCCATTTCGTTTATTAACTAATCCGCTTTTGATCCTCTCTAAGATGCACACTCTTGTCACACAAATAAACCGCTTGAATTCAAAACAGCGAGCACAGGGTATATCCGAGGGCTTTAGTAGTCGAATATTTGAAGGAAAATATCAGCCCTGCTTAGCGCCAGTACTTTTCACACCACTCATTCCTACATCCCCCAGCAAAAAATCGAAAGCATAAAATGAGCAAGCTCTATTTGATTTGCCTTCTTGCTGGCTGGTATTTTTGATGCTTTACATTTCATCAACATAGGAATGGCTTTTGGCCTGAGATTTGTCTGAGGTAAAAATAAAATCATATAGACCTAGTTAACATTATAAGTGTTGAGACGGTCACGCACGTTTCTTGAACTCACTCGCAAAATCACTTTGTCGTCAATTTATTGGCTATAAACAATATAGAAATGCAACGTAATTTTAACGTTTTAACGTTTTAACAGTATTTAACATCTAATAGGTTCATATCATTTTTTCTGGGGTAGTTATATGTCGTCACTTCATTCTTACTTTAATTCAAAACTAACTGTTATTTTCTTATTTGTAGGATTATTAAGCTTTGGTTCAATGGCAACAGCAAAACCGTCATGGAAAGACGGAAGCTCGACAGAGCAACCCAATAAAGGATCAGGAAAAGGTGGTGGCAAAAACAAAACACAGACCCCCATTTCTGACATCACTATAATTGAGCACCCGATTTCGCTATCCATAATGAGTGGAGAAAAGGCCACATTTGTCGTTTCAGCCAGCAGCTCTGATGGGCAGGAAATAATCTATCAATGGCACTTAAATGGAAGCAGTATCAATAATGCAAATACCGCCAGTTTCTCAATAGAAGTCTCGTCATTGTCAGACCAAGGAGAATACAGTGTTTCTTTAAGCACACCTGATGTCACGAAAACCACACAAGCAACTTTATCTATAGAAGCTGCACCAGAACCAGTAATCGCTATTGAGATATCATTACACCCCGTATCTCAAACAGCGTATATTCAAGAGAACTTAACGCTAAACGTAAGTGCTACTGGCTCTGGAACACTAAGTTATCAATGGCGAAAAAATGGAGTATTACTTGCAGGCAAAAATCAGAGCTACCTGAACTTTGAAAGCCTTAGTTTGAATGATAGTGCGCAGTATGATGCTATTATTTCGAATGAAGCTGGATCAGTTACTAGCAAAGCCGCCACATTAACTGTAAACACTTTTGCTACCATCGCATTAACATGGAGTACACCAACCGCTCGAGATGATGACTCAGTATTAGAACTTAACGAAATTGATAGCTACAACATATATACTTCTTATGATGGCGACTCAATCGAAAATATTATCAAAATACCAGCAACACAGAATAATATTGAATTTAATGACATGCCACCCGGTAATTACCAAATATCGATAGCAACAACAGATACGACAGGCGCTACAGGGAATCGATCAGAGCCCGTAACGTTTATTATCAATTAGAACAGATTAGCTAGAATAATATGGCACCATTAAATTGGGGCCATATATTCCTTATTCCTCAGTAAAGTCCAGCTCACTCCAAAATCGCAAAAACTATCTTAACAAGTAGCCTAGACTAACCTCCGGTCGTATTCATAAAACGCAGTATTTCTGGCGCTTGACCCAAGTTAAACTCATGCTTTTCTGGCTTTAAATCCATGGCCTGAACAATTTCTTGCTTCAAACGCTCTCGGTCACCTGGATAAGTTCGTAAAATGTCTCTCAAGTCAGCTGAATGGTCATTCCCTAAACAAAGCAATAACTTACCTTCGGCTGTCACTCTGACACGATTACATGCACTACAAAAGTTGTGGCTATGAGGCGATATGAATCCAACACGCGTTTGAGTCCCTTCTACTTGATAGTAATTTGATGGGCCATCCGATTGCTTCGACTGACTCTGTTGAACTAAGTGCCAACCTGCTTCAATCATAGCTTTGAGCTCATCACTAGAGCAGAAGGTTTCATCTCGATTATGCTCACTAATGACACCAAGTGGCATTTCTTCTATAAAACTGATATCAATTTTTTTGTCGATGGCATACTTCACCAAATCGATCACTTCATCGTCATTTCGACCTTTCAAGATAACCGCATTGAGTTTAATTTTTTCAAAGCCCGTAGAACAAGCAGCATCTATACCTTGCATTACTTTATTAAGATCACCCGTACGGGTTAAGGCTTTAAAACGAGCGGCTTTTAAGCTATCTAAACTGATATTTATTCGTTTTATCCCAAAAGCTTTGAGCTGATCTGAGTACTTGGTCAATTGAGAGCCATTTGTCGTTAACACAAATTCGTCCAGATTTTCAATTGCACCCATTGATTCAAATAACGACATTACATTTGCACGGATCAAAGGCTCTCCGCCTGTTAGCCGAATCTTACTAACGCCTAACTCAACAAAGACTTCAGCAATCAATTGCATTTCTTCAAATGTCAGTACCTTTGTTTTATTCACAAAGGTCATCTCTTCATCCATACAGTACACACAACGGAAATCGCAACGATCTGTTACCGACATACGAACATAAGAAACTCGGCGACCAAATTTGTCGATTAACTCTGGTTTGACTTGCATTAGTTAGTCACTCTGTAATGGCCACTTCGCCCACCCAACTTTTCGAGCAGCCTTATGCCGTCTATCACCATGCCTTTATCGACGGCTTTACACATATCATAGAGCGTTAAACTAGCCACGCTCACTGCGGTAAGCGCCTCCATCTCCACACCTGTTTTAGCATCTAATTTACAGGTACTAAGCACACGAACCTTTGCCATTTCCCCGTCCACCCCCTGAGGCTCTAAGTCGAGCGTGACTGAACTTAAGTTCAAGGCATGACAGAGAGGAATAAGCTCTGAACATTTTTTGGCTGCCATAATACCAGCTATACGACATGTCGCAAAGACATCGCCTTTTTTATGGCGACCTTCGGTAATCATCTTAAGGGTTTCAGCTTTCATGCTGACATAAGCTTCTGCCTGAGCAACTCGGTGTGTCACTTCTTTCTCACTCACATCAACCATGTGGGCAGCACCTTGCTCATTTAAATGCGTCAATTTATCTGACAAAACAACCTCGACTAATTAAGTATTGATTTACCGGCATTACGCCAAAGTTTGATTCCAGCAATACCTTGGGCACCATATTTGATACAAAGTTCAAAATCATCCAAAGATAGCCCACCAAGCGCATAAACAGGCAATGAGCTTATTTTAACCAAGCGCTGAAACTCATGCCACCCTAAAGCGTGAACTGTTGGGTGAGAATCAGTTTTCTGAACGGGGGATAATGTAATGAAATCGGCATTTATTTTTTCTGCTTGCACGATTTCTTGATGGTTATGGCATGAAACACCTAAGTATTGCGCTTCAATATCAGGTCTTGCCTGCATCGAAGCCGCATACCGAAAAGGCACCTGAATCCCTTTCACTTTATATTTCGCAAGAGAGCCAGGATCACCACTTAAAATCAAACACGTCGATAAGCTAGGTATCGTCACCAATAAGTGCTCCAACCAAGCTTGGTACTCATGCAAAGACAGTTGTGGCTGACGAAAGAGTATTTGCTGATAGCCCCTAGAAACTATGGATGACATATCCTTAGCTGCTTCTGCTAATGAAACATATTCTGGGGTAATCACGTACCCTCTAGATAATAGACAAGCAGTTATGATGGCTAAATTTGCTTTCGGAAAAGCATAATTAGTAAGCTCTGTGGCTAAAACCCAACGTAAAGGTTGGCCTTCTCGCCCTTCAGGAATGCCCTTAAAAGAGCTAAGCTGCCAGACATCAAGCAATACATTTTTATCTGAGTAATTATGCTCAATCTGTATCAAGGGTTGTAACGGGGGTTCGTTGCTAACTTCGAGCGAAATAGTTATACCTAACTCTTCATGCAATTCACGCGCGAGCGCAGATTGAACGGTTTCACCCGATTCAACTTTTCCGCCTGGAAACTCCCATAAGCCACCCTGATGGACATTTTGAGCGCGCTTGGTTATGAGTATTTCTTTTTGATGATTTTCATTGAGACGCTCAATAACAGCTACCGCTACGTGGACTCGTTTTTGTTGACTAAGTTCAGGTTCGGTATTCAGCATTAATGGTCACATAGTCATGAGATAAGTCTGTCGTCCATACCGTTTCAGTAACGTCACCACGCCCCAATTGCACCACTATACTAATTTCATCAAGATCAACAACAGCCTGACCGGCAGCTTCAGTATAATTTGCGCACTTTTCGCCGTGTTGAACAATACACACATCACCTAGATAAATATCAACGACACTTAGATCTAGATTATCTACTGGCGCACGCCCCAAAGCGGCTAAAATTCGGCCCCAATTTGGGTCACTCGCAAACAAGGCTGTTTTAATCAGAGGTGAATGTGCAATTGTATAAGCAACATCTAGCGCCTCTTTACTACTTGAAGCTTGTTCGATAATGACAGAAACAAACTTAGTGGCACCCTCTCCATCTTTAACAATGGCTTGCGCTATTTCAACAAACACTTGCTTAAGTGCTTGTTTAAATTTAGGAAAATCTGAATGTTCTTTTGATATCGCAGGCGCTAGGGATTTGCCACTAGCCATCAACATACAAGAATCATTAGTTGAGGTATCACCATCGACAGTAATTCGATTAAATGAACACTCCGATATCTCCAGTAAAAGCTCCTGAAGAAGAGGCTGAGGAATTGATGCATCTGTTCCGACATACGCCAACATGGTAGCCATATTTGGCTTGATCATGCCAGAACCTTTACTAATCCCGTTAATGGTCACACTACAACCAGCATATTCGATCTGCACACTTGAGCCTTTTGGCCGCGTATCAGTGGTCAAAATGCCTTCAGCTGCGTTGAGCCAATTATTTTTATCCAGGTCAGCTTTAACTTGCGGAATACCCTTTTCAATCTTGGCTATCGGCAAATATTCCCCGATAACCCCCGTTGAGAAGGGTAAAACTTGCTCTTGCTTAACATCGCATTGGCTTGCTACAAACTGACAGCTAGAGATGGCATCCTCCATGCCCTTCTGACCAGTACCCGCATTGGCATTACCGGTATTAATTAACAAATAAACTGGCTTGCCATTTGATATAAGCTCTTCGAGATGACGCTTACACAACGTCACCGGAGCTGCACAAAATGCATTTTGGGTGAAGACACCTGCAATAGTGCCACCTTGAACCAATTCAATTAGCACTAAGTCTTTTCGACCTTCCGTCTTTATACCCGATTCTGCTACGCCTAAGCGAATGCCTTCGATAAACGGAAACTTAGGCATTTCACCTTTGCCAACTGCCATTCAATGTTACCTTATTTACTACACGCCAAAGCTATCAATCAATTAACTAACTAACTAACTAACAGTGCCGTGACATTGCTTATATTTTTTACCTGAACCGCATGGGCATGGCTCATTACGCCCTACTTTTCTACCATCGCGAGTCATAGGTGCTTGTTTCTTAGGCGCATTTTCACCAGAACTTTCACCTTCTTGCGAAACCCCGGCAGCATCAGCATGCTCAGTTTTTGCACTTCCTAACTGCTGCTCTAGCTCAGCCTTACGTTTTTCTTTGATCGCATCCAGTTCTTCTTGAGTCTGAATTCTCACATGACTGGTCACACGAACCACATCTTTCTTCAAGTTTTCTAACAAGCCTTCAAACAAGTCAAACGCTTCTCGCTTATACTCTTGCTTAGGATTCTTTTGGGCATAACTTCTCAAATGGATACCCTGTCTTAGGTTGTCCATTGCCGCCAAATGTTCTTTCCACAGGGTATCGAGAATATGTAAAAAGACTTGTTTTTCAAAACCTCGCATCGATTGTGCACCAGCCACTTCTTCTTTACTTCGGTACTCTTCGGCAATGCTTTCTATAATTTTCTTACGTAGTGATTCTTCATGAAGGGTATCATCAGAATCTAGCCACTCCTGAACGGGCAACTTAATTGCAAAACCGGTCTCCAGCTCTTTTTCAAGCCCGGAAATATTCCACTGCTCTTCTAAACTTTGCTGTGGAATGTAGCGTGTTACCGCGTTATTCACTACTTCGTCACGAATAGAAGAGACTATATCGGAGATATCGTCCGAAGCCATTACCGTATTACGCTGATCGTAAATAACATTTCGCTGATCATTTGATACATCGTCATACTCTAACAAAGACTTACGTTGATCGAAGTTGCGTCCTTCAACTTTACGTTGCGCCTTTTCTATCGCATTACTGACCATTTTATGTTCAATCGCTTCGCCTTTTTCCATTCCGAGCGCCTGCATCACACCACGCACACGGTCAGAAGCAAACAGCCTCATCAACTTATCTTCTAATGATAAAAAGAATCTCGTGCTTCCAGGATCACCCTGCCGACCAGAACGGCCTCTAAGCTGGTTATCAATCCGTCTTGATTCATGCCTTTCTGTGCCTAAAATATGTAGGCCACCCGATTCAAGCACCGCAGTGTTGCGAACTTTCCAGTCCTGTTTTATCTTAGCAATTTTTTCTTCAGTGGGAGTTTTCAAGGCCTTTATTTCAGCCTCCCAGTTGCCTCCCAATACAATATCCGTTCCTCGCCCAGCCATGTTTGTTGCAATGGTAACCGATTCAGGCATACCCGCCTGTGCAACTATCGTCGCTTCCTGGGCATGCTGCTTAGCATTAAGAACACTATGCTTAATGCCACTCTTTTTTAGCAATCCGGATAATAATTCAGAAGCTTCAATAGATGCCGTGCCCACCAAAACAGGCCGCTTAAAGGCAATAATTTCTTTGACCTCGTCTATGATGGCTAGAAACTTCTCTTCTTCCGTCAGATATATCAAATCATTATGATCAATACGCAGAACATCTTTATTAGTTGGAATGACCACGACGTCTAGACCATAAATCTGTTGAAATTCAAATGCCTCTGTATCCGCAGTACCGGTCATTCCGCATAATTTATTATAATTCCTAAAATAATTCTGGAATGTCGTCGATGCTAACGTTTGGCTCTCTGCTTGTATTTCGACACCTTCTTTAGCTTCTATCGATTGGTGAAGTCCCTCCCCCCATCGACGACCGGCCATAGTTCGGCCAGTATGCTCATCAATGATAACTATTTGTTTATTCTGAATAATATAATCGACATCACGCACATACAAATAATGTGCCCGCAGGGCGGCTGATACATGATGCAGTAGGTTCAAGTTGGAGCCTGAATAGAGGCTGTCACCCTCTGCAAGTATCTCTTTTTCAATCAAAATGGTTTCTAGAAACTCATGACCGGCCTCGGTCAGCTCTGCTGTTTTAGATTTTTCATATAGTAAGTAATGCCCATCATCGCCTTCAACGGGTTTCTCATCATCACCTAATTCAGCCTGCACCAATAAGGGTACAATCGCATTCATTTGCTTATAGCTTTTTGAGCTATCTTCTACAGCTCCGGATATGACTAAAGGGGTTCGTGCTTCATCAATTAGTATTGAGTCAACTTCATCTACTATAGCGAAATTTAAGCCCCGCTGAAATTTACCTTCAAGATTAAATGCCATATTATCACGCAGATAATCGAAGCCAAATTCATTATTCGTACCGTAAGTAATATCTGCTAAATAGGCTTGTCTTTTCTCATCTGGATCTTGACCTGAATAGACGATACCTACGTCTAAACCTAAAAAGTTATAGAGCGGCTTCATCCAGTTAGCATCTCGTTTTGCTAAATAGTCATTAACCGTCACAACATGCACACCGTCACCGGATAAAGCATTTAAATAGGCAGCAAGCGTCGCGACAAGCGTTTTACCTTCGCCCGTTCTCATTTCCGAGATGCGTCCTTCATGAAGGCTCATCCCGCCAATAAGTTGTACATCGAAGTGTCTCATTGACATAACGCGATGACTGGCTTCCCTTGCAACAGCAAATGCTTCTGGCAAAATAGAATCTAAAGAAGCGCCATCCGCAGTTTTCTGTTTAAACTCTGCGCTTTTTGCCTTTAATTCATCATCACCCAGCTTAGATATTGCTTCTTCTAGAGAATTGATCTGAGTAACGACCTTTCTCATACGCTTAAGTTCGCGTTTATTTTTACTACCAAACAATTTGGTCAATGAGGATGCAAACATAATAATTTTCTACTTAGTGAGTATTTAAAAGGTTACTTCAGGGGGGGGATTTAATTAAGTGGGATGATGAATTCACCCAACTATCCACAAGTCCACTGTTTAACGCTATCGTTGTAAATTTAAAAGCGCCCAGTTTACAGTGAATTGCTGCAGGGCTCAAAGGTTATAACTAAATGTGGGTACGAGGAAGCGTATTTACAAGAGGAAAGTTGGCTTTATTAATCAACACATGCTCTTTTTGAGTACTCACGCAAGATTAAATCGCGTCTCAACGGGAAGTTGGTCGTAGCGAGGTTGACCCAAGTACGCAGTAGGCATGACTTTTCATTCAGACACAAATTTATAAACTTAAGCCCTAACGCCCTACTCTGTGAATATATTTTTTAGGGTTGATCGTTTTACCATTCTTTCGTACTTCATAATGCACATGCGGCCCAGTTGAGCGCCCAGTGCTCCCCATAGAGGCCAATATTTGACCCTTTTCAACAATCGACCCGACATTCACCAGCAAAGACTTACAATGAGCATATCGCGTTGTAAACCCTTTGCCATGATTAATTTCTACCAAGTTACCATAACCATTCCGATCACCCGAGAATGTGACTACACCAGATGCCACTGCAATGATGTCGCTATCTTCTTTACCAGCGAAGTCCACGCCTGCATGCCACGCTCTTTTCCCCGAAAATGGATCGGTTCGATATCCATAAGCAGATGACATCCAACCCCAAGAAATAGGTCTTCCAGCAATAAACAATTCATTTTGAGTCATACGATTCATAAATAAGGCATCAATAACATCCAGCTGCTGCTCGCTCTCCATTATCTGTTGTTCAATTTGTGCAAGGCTCGCTTGTAAATCCGGCAAGATATAAGACTCTCCAACCTTGGCATTTATAGGGCCACCGAGGGCAGGGCTAGCACTAAAATCAAATTCACCATTTTTAAGCTTAGCTACTTCCGTTAATCTTTGCCCAAGCGCATCTAGCCTAAGAAGCCTTGCCTGCATATCACCCATTCTCAACGTTAAAGCATCAACTTTTTCTTGAGATGAGCGTTTTAGGTTCTTTAGCTCTATAGTTTGACCGGCTATTTTCTCATCCCATTGAGCAATCATATCGCCACTCAATACCGACTCTACTTCTACATCACTCAACAAAAGCCGAGCTTGAAATCCCGCAAAAAACAAAAACACCAACATTAATAATACAGATAAACCGATTATCACAAGGTGTCGGTTATCTAATTGAATCGTTTGTGACTTACCATGGCTGCGGCCAACAAAAATTATATTCATATTTTTTTGGCCGTGGCCAATAATCCCTACAACATTAAAAAAAACGCTAGTTTGACTTATTATACTTTAGTATTCCAAAATTGATTTTGGTAAAGTCATAAACTTAACTATTTATACAGCTGTCATCATGCGACAAACAAAACAAACACCCTTCTCACCAAGACTAAGCCTTCAAAGGCTAACGAAAAAGTCTTATGGTTTAAATAATTTACTCGAACAAGCCAGCCAAAGAACGTCTTTAACTGACCTGTTCAACAATTCCGTTCCCGCCTTATTCATCAATAAGTTTGAAGTTAATGGCATCACCAACAAAATACTTATACTAACATGCCATTCAGCAGCTCTGATGACGAGATTCCAAGTTAATAAAAATAATGTCATCACAACATTTAATCAAAAGATCAAACCCCAAGAAATTATTGATATCAAAGTTAAGGTTAGACCAAAACAGTTTTATCCCGAGATTAACTTGCAACAAAAAAATGACGACTCTGCTTCATACAAGAAACTAAGCAAAAAAAATGCCCAGATTCTATTTGAAGAAGCCGAGCACACCGATGATCTAAAATTAAAAGATATTCTTAAACGTTTATCCCAAAATTCGGACTAAACATCAAATAAATTAAGCCGCTAATATTGGCTTCATATAAGAGATTGGAGCCGAGCTAGCATCGTCAAAGGTCGTTACTTTCCATGCATCTGTTTGTTGAATAAGCTTTCGGAGCAACTTATTATTCAGATCATGACCCGACTTATAACCTTTAAATTCCCCGATTAGACTATTACCAAGTAAGTACAAATCACCAATGGCATCGAGTATTTTATGTTTCACAAACTCGTCATCATAACGAAGACCATCTTCATTTAAGACTTTATAATCATCAACAACGATGGCGTTATCAAAACTGCCACCTTTTGCTAAGTTCATCGCCTGAAGTCTTTCGAAATCACGCATAAAACCAAAGGTTCTAGCACGACTAACTTCCTTAACAAATGACGTACTTGAAAAGTCAATCACAGCCTCCTGAGTTCCAGAATGGAAAACAGGGTGATCAAAATCAATTGAAAAACCTACTTTGAAGCCATTAAAAGGAAGGAATGTTGCTTTCTTTCCATCTTCTTCAATAGTCACTTCTCGTGTAATTTGTATAAATTGCTTAGCAGCTTCTTGCTCTTCAATACCAGCAGACTGAATCAAGAAGACAAACGGGCCAGCACTACCATCCATGATTGGCACTTCTTCTGCACTTAACTCAACTCGACAATTATCTATTCCGAGGCCTGCCATAGCAGAAAGTAAGTGTTCAACGGTGGCAACTTTAACACCATCTTTTACCAATGTAGTAGAAAGCAACGTTTCTCCGACATTTTCTGCACGAGCTTGTATTTCCACTGTAGGAGACAAATCAGTTCGGCAAAATACAATACCTGAATCGATTGCAGCAGGCATTAAAGTCAAAAAGACTTTTTTGCCTGAATGTAAGCCCACGCCAGTGGCACGGATAGTATTCTTTAACGTACGTTGTTTAATCATATTCGATTCCATCAACCCTCATAACTATCGGAATTGGTCAAAAAACAGGCGCATAATACCAGAAATCACTGTAATTCCCAACTAATACTACCAACTGTTCATGAAGCTGTAATAATACGCTCCACTAATTTATTAATTAGCCTGTCATTTTCTCCCAAGAACCAAGCGTTAATCAGCTTGGCGCCGCAAAAAAGCTGGAATATCTAAATAATCCACACTTGGCTGCGCAGCAGCTGAACTGGTATCAAGAGCAGCGCTCCCAGCTCTTGCCATTGAAGGCCTACGACGAGAAACTGCAGGACGGTCTAATTGGTTGTAATCAGTAGTCCCATCAGCCATTTTAGGCGTGTTGTCGACTACCTTTATTGGCTTATCTCTCGTAGAAGATAAGCCTGTTGCGACAACAGTCACCCTTAACTCATCCGTCATTTCCGGGTCAATTACTGTACCCACTACTACAGTAGCCGACTCAGAAGCAAACTCTTCTACTATATTGCCAACCTCTGAAAACTCACCCAAATTCAAATCAACGCCTGCGGTAATATTAACTAATATTCCGCGAGCACCTTCTAAATTAATATCTTCTAATAAGGGACTACGAATTGCAGCTTCAGCAGCTTCTTTAGCTCTATTTTCGCCCGTTGCAGAACCCGTGCCCATCATCGCCATGCCCATTTCCGACATCACTGTTTTAACATCGGCAAAATCGACATTGATCATACCTGGACGAATAATCAAGTCGGCAATACCTTGAACTGCGCCTTGAAGAACGTCGTTGGCAGCACCAAAGGCGTCTAATAAGGTAGTCTCTTTCCCTAGTACTGACAGTAACTTTTCATTTGGAATCGTGATCAATGAATCTACATTTTCTGCCAACTCAGCAAGGCCCGCATTGGCAATTTTCATTCGCTTGCCACCTTCGAACGGAAAAGGTTTAGTCACTACAGCCACGGTCAAAATACCCAACTCTCGAGCAACCTCTGCCACGATAGGTGCGCCACCAGTCCCGGTTCCACCACCCATTCCTGCTGTTATGAACACCATATCTGCGCCTTTCAAGGATTCAGCAATACGCTCTCTATCTTCAATTGCCGCTTGTCGTCCAATTTCTGGGTTTGCACCAGCTCCTAGTCCTTTAGTAATAGTGCTCCCTAATTGGATAATTGATTTATTTTCCAAATCCTTTAACGCTTGTGAGTCTGTATTAGCACAAATAAACTCAACTCCATTCACATCACCTGCCAGCATATGACGAACAGCGTTACCGCCCCCACCACCAACGCCAACAACTTTAATGACTGCGTTTTGTGAAACATTCTCTACGAGTTCAAACATCACCCTTCTCCTAAATTTATAATTTCAATCTGCTAATTGCTACTAGTTGTTTAACTTTATTAATTATTTTCGAACTAAAAATTACCGGTAAACCATGTTTTTATTTTTTCCATTATTCCTTCACTTCCATTCGGCCTCATCATGGGTTCTGACTCCATTGTTTGCTGCTTCAGCCCATACATTAATAAACCAACACCCGTTGCATACATCGGGTTATTGACAATATCAGCCAACCCCGTCACCCCTTGTGGAGACGCTAGTCGAACCGGCATGTGAAAAATCTCTTCAGCTAATTCAACAACGCCTTCCATCTTTGAAGTACCGCCTGTAAGCACTATTCCTGCTGCGATTAACTCTTCAAAGCCACTGCGTCTTAACTCAGACTGGATCAAGGTAAATAACTCTTCATAACGCGGCTCTACCACCTCGGCTAAAGCTTGCCGGGAAAGATCTCTGGGTGGTCGGTCACCAACACTTGGCACCTTGATTGTTTCTTCAGCACCCGCCAATTGCGTTAGCGCACAGGCATATTTAATTTTTATTTCTTCTGCATTTTGAGTCGGTGTACGTAAGGCCATTGCAATATCATTAGTCACCTGGTCACCTGCGATAGGGATCACCGCTGTGTGCCTGATAGCGCCTCCTGTGAAGATAGCTATATCTGTTGTGCCGCCACCGATATCAACAATTATATTACCGATTGGTTGTGAAATGTCAAGACCTATCCCAATTGCTGCTGCCACAGGTTCTTCAATAAGAAATACTTCTCTTGCGTTGGCACGCAAACCAGAATCTTTTACAGCCCGTCTTTCGACTTCAGTGACACCAGAAGGTACACATATCACCATCCGCATTCTGGCCAAAGGACTTATATTTATCATCCGGATAAAACCAAGGAGCATGCCATCCGTCATATCAAAATCGGCTATCACACCATCTCGCAGGGGACGAATTGTTTCTATGTCACGGTGAGTCCGTCCCAGCATCGCTTTCGCTTTATTGCCTACTGCAATAATATTACCATCATTCACAGACCTAGCTACGATTGAAGGTTCATTGATCATGACACCCTTACCCTTCATCCAGAGCAATGTATTTGCAGTACCAAGATCGATAGCAATATCACCCGATAGCCAGTTTAATGGATTAGAGATATTGGATAAAAACCCCATAACGTTACAAATTAAGAAATTCCTCGGATCTCTTAAGCCGTTAAATTAATAATTCGATGGTCAATATGCTTCATTTATTCAGTGATCACTTATTTTTTGGTTATTTAATTTCTATGCGACTTTGATCTCCGAGCATAAATCTGTGGGTGGCAGGTCTGGTTTTAGAACGCAGTATTTCCACGTCATTCCCTAATAATGACGATTCAATCCGTCGCTGCACCTGATTGATCTGGCAACCATCCATAATGATGGAGTATTCAACTTCACTACCGCTAATTGTACACCCATTACCAATAGCAGAATATGGACCA
>ENA-OSET01003565-OSET01003565.1-sediment-metagenome-genome-assembly--contig:-NODE-3565-length-14207-cov-3.124487_pt1 | contig 14207 bp, 10 predicted proteins | sample MGYA00237882_ERZ534229 | MGnify/ENA primary metagenome ERZ534229 (study PRJEB26408, sample SAMN06266212) | sediment metagenome | isolation source: Hudson Canyon methane seep mesocosm | place...
ATGTTGTTTCGGGAGCCAAAAAAGACGCCCTGAAAGACGCCCTGATTGCTGAATTGATGGCGGGAAAAACCCCCAACCCCGATTTCGATTGGTCGGTTCGTTATGAAGGCGTGCACCGCGACCGCCAGTTTGGCTCTGCCAATGCACTCTACAGCTCAATGGGCATTGAACGTTCCGACAAACAGGCCCGCCAGATGGCCATGGTGCGCAATTGGACTTTCTTTGACGCTCCCCACGTTGCCTTTTTCACGATGGATAAATATCTCAGCATGATGGGTGCGGTTGATCTTGGTATCTACGCTCAAACCCTGTCGCTGTTGATGACCGAGCAAGGACTCTCTTCCTGCATGCAGGGAGCATTAGGTCAGTTCCCGGACCCTGTCAGGGAGATGCTGGGTTTACCAGAAGAGCGGGGAGTTCTGTTTGGTATGTCTTTTGGTTATGCCGATGAAGAGGCTGAGGTTAACAAAACCCGGACCGAGCGGGCCGAGCTGGACGCAGCGGTCAGCTTTATTGCCTAAGTTAACAAACATACCCGGTTCGCCACGTTTGCACGGCGAACCGGGTGGTGCTCCCTAGCTGCTGATTGGCAGCAAGGTCATTTCAACTCTGCGGTTTGACTGACGACCCGCGGCCGTATCATTAGCCGATATCGGCTGGCGCTCACCAAACCCTACCGCGTCGATACGCTCGTTCATGATTTCTCTGGAGCGCAGATAATTGGCCACCGACTGGGCACGGGTTTCTGAAAGGCCCTGATTGAAACTATCTGAACCGGCGCTATCTGTGTGACCAGATACCACAACCAAGGTTTGGTTAAATTCGTTCAAAACCACCGAGACTGAATCCAGCACTGGGTAGAAATCTGCCTGAATGTTGCCACTGCCGCTGGCGAAGGTGATGTTGCCCGGCATGATTAGATTGATATTGTTGCCGTCACGCACCACGCTGACACCGGAGTCCCGGAGTTGTTTGCGTAATTTGGCCTCCTGGTTATCCATATAAAACCCGATGCCACCACCTATTGCAGCGCCACCACCTGCAGCCGCTAAAATACGCTGATTACGTTTTTTGCTGCTCTCGCCTTTATTATCAATGTAGGCCACTACCGCCGCGACACTGGCACCAATACCTGCGCCAATCGCTGTTTTGCTGACTTTCTCATCGCCCGTGTAAGGATCGTAGGTGGTGCAGGCCTGAAGTAACAGGCAGGCTGCGGGGATAATACAAAGTTTCTTAATCATACTCGGGATCCTTTAAGTAAAAATTGATGATGGGAAATTATACTCAATCTGCACAGCTTGTGTGCAGCTTCATGGACCGCATTAGACCCGAAAATATCCACACTTACTGTGACGGCCTAGTTAAAAACAGGCTTGAGCAGCGCCATTAAAACAATCCCTGATGCACACGCCACTGCAAGTATCAGGCTCATCACTCTCATTCGATAACTGCGCCCATAATTCAGGGCCACAGCACCACATAAAATATAGGCTAACAACAGGCCCAGCTTCAAAGCTAACCACGGGCTGTTAAGGGGGGTATACCCCGTTAAGTGAATTAAACCCAAACCACTGATAAGCAAGGCGGTGTCAATCCCGTGCGGCAGCGCCTTAATCCAAGCAGATTGAGACCGCTCGCGACCCATTAGCATTCCGATCGCCCGCAAAGCAAACAGAGACAAGCTGATCAGCACACAGATGATGTGGAACGACTTTAATGCCAGGTACATGGGTTTATTTGTCCGCCAAAGGGGCAAGGCCGTATTTGACAAGAATTTTTGACAGCTGCTTTCGAGATTTTAAGTCGGACAAACCATCGTCCATTATTTGGGCAAATTCTTGGGCCAGGGGGTTCCTCTTAGAGAAACCAATATAAAGGGCTTCGGTATGCGCAACACCTGCCTTTCTGAGCCCGGTCGCCTGGGGGTGCTGATGGACATAACTCTGTATCACCGACTGGTCTTCCACCAAAACGTCTATTCTTCCCGACAATACTTTTTTGATATTTTGAGCGAGCCCCCCGTCGTTACTGATCGATTGAATCAGTCGACTATTACCGGCGTTAGGGGTGATGTAATCTCGCCTGAGGTCACCGTAGGCGTAGCCTCGCAACACACCCAAGGTGACCTGCGAAAGCGATTCAAGACCTTCGTATTGCCAGTTGGAACCCTCTCTCACATAAAATGTATATCGTGCCTCAGCGAGCGGAGACTCCGGCAAGACCAGCCCCAGAGACTCCTGCTCGTCCACTCCGACAATGGCATCGTAGACCCCTGATTTCGCACCGTGAAGTGCTCTGATCCAAGGCACGTTAATGTATTCAATTTGATACCCGGCACGAGCAAAAGCATAGGCCGCGATTTCCACCATAAACCCAGGATTAGGTGATGAGTCCTCGCAGTTATAGGGGCACCAACTATCAGCCACCAAAGTAATGGTTTTACCCTCGATGCCCTCTTCAGCTGCTATATGAACAGGCAATGCCAGGCTCAACATCAGATTCAATAACAGACACAGCAATAAGCGCCAATCCCCACGGCAGGGACTGTTTCCACGCTGGCTACACTCATTCATAGACACTTAGGGCATTCCCACAGCTAGGCACTTCCAAAGTAGAGTATCTAACATTTACCAGGGGTAGAAAAGCTAAAGATGACGGGGGACAAGGTATCTATACTTTCTCGATAGCAGCCAAAAACTTGTCGGCATCCAGGGGCCGGTCATAGAGGTACCCCTGTGCTCTGTCACACATCTCCGACACCAAGAAACTATGTTGATCTTCGGTTTCGACCCCTTCCGCAACTACGGTTAATTGCATGCTTTTTGCCATAGCTATAATCGCCCTCACCAGCGACATGTCATTCTCATTCTCAGGGATTTCCCGAACAAAGGCCTGATCTATCTTCAATACATCAACCGAATATTTTTGCAGATAATTCAACGCTGAGTAACCCGTACCAAAATCGTCAACCGCGAGCTTTATGCCTTTTTGCGCCAGGCCCGTGAGCACATCCGTGACCCATTCATCATCGCCGATCAGCAATTGCTCAGTTAACTCAACCTGCAATTGATTAGGACTCAACGCGTACAGCGAAAGAATCTCATCAATTCGTTGTAGTAGAGACCTGTCGCGCAACTGCACGGAAGAAACATTAACGGACACATACAAATTGAGCCCATGGGCTTGCCATTGCTGCATCTGCCGGCAAGCCTCTACCAACACCAGGTCACCCAATTCTTTAATCATTCCGGTTTGTTCGGCCAAAGGAATAAATTGGTCCGGAGGCACTATTGTGCCGTCTTCCTTGCGCCAACGCACTAAGGCCTCGGCACCGACCACCCGCTTGGTTTTAAGCTCGAGGATCGGCTGATATTGAAGGAAGAACTCTTTATTCTGTAAAGCCCGATGCATATCAACTTCCATTTGCATCGATTCTTTTAACTTGGCATTCATTGCTGGAGCGTAATAGCTGTATTGGTTCTTACCAGACCGTTTGGCCTGATACATTGCGGCGTCAGCATTCATCATTAACGTATCTCCGGCCTTTCCATCGGTGGGGTAAAGCGCCACACCGATGCTGGCGGACAGATACGCCTCCGATAGATTAAGCGTAAACGGCTTGCTCAAGGCATCGATAATACGGTGACACACCTCGTCAAATGGGGCTGCGTCACTGGCCTGGGGCAACAGTAATACAAATTCGTCTCCTCCCATACGGGCAACTGTGTCGGTATCGCGAACGCAGCTCACAATACGAGCTGAGGCCTGCTGTAACACTCCGTCGCCTGCCCCGTGCCCCAAGGAATCGTTGATATTTTTAAAGTTATCAAGATCGACAAACAACACTGCAAGCCGGGTATGGCTGCGCTCAGCGAGTTTCAGCTCTTGCTCCAGCCGGTTTTGTAGGAGGTTGCGGTTAGGAAGCTCAGTCAGGCTGTCATAATTCGCCTGGTGCCAGGCTTTTTCTTCCATTTCCTTGCGAATGCTGATGTCCACTGCGCTGAAAATAAACCGCTTTTCCTGATTGCGGCTAACTCGATGTGGCGTACCCACAATAGAGAGTAATAAAGTGCTGCCATCCAGGCCACGAACGTGTAGCTCGCTGGACAGTGTAGTTTCAGACTCCAAAATCCTCAGGAAAAAGGCTTTGAGTTCCGCTGCATCGGACTCACAAGCCAAGCCAAAAAGATCCATTGGTTTACGATATGACGGCGACTGCCCCAGGAGCTCCCTAAAGGAGCGATTGGCATAGGCAATCTTAGCATCGGCATCCGTTTCCCAAATGAGGACGGGCGCATCGTCGGCCACCGATTGAAAATGACGCTGGCTTTCCTGCAGCAAAACGGAGTCCAGGTTGATTTTCTCAAGGTCAGAAAAGGATTGCTGGAACCAACGATTAACCCCCAGGCCGACGTAGATGAAAATCAATAATAATGGCGACAACCAATAAAGTGCACGTTTCAACATGACCTGCCCAGGAAGCTCAACACTCCAGGTCAAGCTGCCCAAGTGCTGCCCATCGAAGCTTCTGAGTAGAATGGTATTGGCTTCGCCGCCCTTATTGGGCTCATTTAACGACCAATCAAGCCTGGCAAGCCCCAGCTCTCTTGCAATGGCAGCGCTCTCACCGTCGAAGTCATCAATGAAAATCATGGTCGGCCGGGCACGACGAGCCAAGGGGGCGTCAGTGGTTATATCGCTCGTGATGGCACATACCGCCAACCGAAACAATTGACCGTTTCTTTTTACATAGCCGACAACCGGCTCCGGTTCATCCATCGGTGCCTCTTGAGCCTGTGCTATTAAGGGGGACAGTTGTGAGGGGACAAAACCTAAAAGTTCACCCGCCGCTACTTCCTTCCCCTGTTTTTCGGCGTAGAGAGCACTCCCCTCTACATCCAGTACCAGTAGCTCCTGCAGCCCATACCCCTCAACCAAATACTCTCTCAAATTATCCTTCAGCCATTGCTCATTTCTCTGGAGAACAATATTGACCAGCGCGGTATTCCACCAGGCGAATTCCTTTATTACCGTGCCTAACCTAAGGGCATTTTTGTCCAGTTGCCCCTCGATATTGGTCTGTACCTGATCCGAAGTGGTTTTATCAACCATATTGGCGGCAAACCACATCAACAGCCCGGAAAAGATCAAAAAAGCCGCCGCTATTCCCGCAAATGAAATAGCGAGTTTTTTAATTAATCTCTTTAAGCGAAGTTCCGCCGTGTCGAGCACCTCCACATGCCTGGCCGGTTCTGGTGATACGCCTTCTTCTTTCACCCCTAACACCTTCAAAGTCGCACTCTCCTCGATGTACGCATATTTTGACCCCGCGCGGGTTTAAGCTTAGTAACATTCCTCCATATTGCACGACTGATACGGATAAACTAATGTTTGAATTAACAGAGCTGGGCTGTCTTGGGCCGACAGTAGACAGAGTGATTATTTAATGTACTAATTTAAAGCACTCAGATATTATCCCTCTGTGTAACCAAGTGTAAGCAACGCGATATGACACTCGCAAAATGTCTATGATAGACCGCTACTTGCTTGTGAGGCCGATAATGATGAGCCAACACAATAAAACCACTATCTGCAGAGACGATTTTTGAACACTTACCTAGTCCACTTTTTACGTGACATCACTCTGCTTACCCTACTGCTCAGTAGCACATTCGTAAGCCTGCCTTCTTTTGCCACGCCCCCCCTCGATACGTCTTCAATCGATACAGAACTCGAAAGCATCAGAGCCGTTAACTACGAAGACAGCCCAAGAGCCATTGAACTATTAACTGAGCTTGAAGGTTCAATCACGAATAGCTCTCCCCTCTCGATTCGCCGGAAGTTTCTCTCAATTCTCATCAGCGCACAAAATGAATCTGGGGCGCTGAACAAAGCCTGGGAAAACGCTCAAAAACTTGAAGATATGGGCGTAGAGGAATCCGACGTTGCCTCACAGGCCGAAGCGCTGGCGAGCAAGGGCTCGATATTGATGTCTCGCGGGCAAATGAATGAATCCATTGGCCTCTTACATCAGGCCATCGGGCTGGCGGAATCGATCCCAGACCACAAGATTGCCCTCTTTGCCTATAACAATCTCGCTTCAGCCGAAAACCTGATAGGCGAGTTTGAGCAATCGTTGAGCCACTTTTTAAAGGCGGTTCAACTCTCTGAGCAAATTGGCGAAAACCAAGACCGCAACAAAGCCGTTCTGTTAAACAATATCAGTTTGCTCTACATGAGTTTGAAGGACCCCCAAAAAGGGCTCGAATACAATCAACGAGCATTCATCGAGGCCCGGAAAAGCGGCTCGCAAAATATGCTCGCCACCCTGTATATTAATAAAGGCTATGCCTACGATGATCAGGGTTTGGCAGAAGAGGCTTACAGCGCTTATAAGGAAGCCTTAGCGCTAGGAAAAGCTACCCACTCTATCCGTACCGAAGCGGTTGCACTGATCAACATTACTGATTACTTCTTACGGCAGGAAGATTTTTCTACGGCAACAGACTACGGCGAGCGGGCGCTGGCCGCTTCATTGAGCTCTGCCGATGAAAGCAATATTGCCACTGCCAATATCAATTTGGGTTTGGCACTTGCCGGACGCGGAAATGTGAAAGAAGGTGCGGCAAAGGTCGTCGCTGCAATTGAATTACTCAAAGAGTTTGATAGTCAACTGGACGTAGAGTTGACCCTGGGCGATTTGGCCCAGCTTTATGAAAATGCCGGCATGTATAAAGAGTCGATGGAAACACTCATTGAGAAAATGGCCCTCAGCGAAAGTCTCTATAAATCAGAGAGAGAAAAGGCCGTTAGAACACTTCAGGAAAAATTTAACGCCACGGAGCGACAGAAAAAAATCGAAACTCTAGAGCGTGAAAATACGATTAAAACGATAAAAATTGAAAACGATGAACTACAACAACAAATAACGGTGCTGGCTGCAACACTAGTTGTCTTTGCGGCGACCCTGCTTTTTTTGTTGTATAGAAAAGTGAGAAAAACCAACCTCGAACTTGAGTCCGCCAATTCAAAGCTGGAGATCCAATCGATATCCGACCCCCTAACCGGACTCTTAAATCGCCGTTCATTTCTTAAACTTATGGAGTCAAGAACAATAAATGAAGGGCGTAGGGCGTCAGAGCCGGACAAACCAAACGCACTTATACTGATCGATGTAGACAATTTCAAACGCATCAATGACACCTATGGACACTCTGCTGGCGATGCTGTTTTGGTGGAAATATCTCGCCGCTTGACCAACCTGATGCGAGACAGCGATATGATTCTGCGCTGGGGCGGTGAAGAATTTCTTGCCTACGTAAAAGAAATCACCTTAGAGGATATGAAACATGTTGTTAAAAAGATACTCAATTCAATAGGTTCAGAACCCATTGCTCTTGGAGACAAATCCATTTCTGTGACAGTATCTGCCGGCGCAATTTCCCTGCCCTTTAGTGGCTTGAGTGAAAATGATTTTGATTGGGAACGCGCCATAAAAATCGCTGACATGGCCCTTTATCTAGGTAAGGTGCACGGAAGAAACCGCGCTTACTGTGTGGATAAACTCCTGGTTCCCTATGATACCGTGGCCTCTAAGCTGGAAGAGGACCTTGCAGACGCGATGGAGAAAGAGTTGATCGAAGTAGAATCCATTGCAGGACCCACAAGCCGCAACAACGACGTGAAGAAAGGCTAAACACCTAAAAAGATCAATCAGCTATACTCTTTGGAGAGCCAACTGTCAGGTGCCGAACGTCACCACTCTCAACCCTCAGCGAGGCGGCCCGAAGGCAACACTAAACCATGAAATTCTATCGATATAAGCGCATCTGCAATTTCATTATACTCGTGCTGTCTACCCTAGCGGTTTTACCACTTGCCGAGGCTTCGGATGCCCCCTCATCGGACAAACAACCCTGCCTCGATTGCACCGATTCACCCACCCAGATACAGCTCGACATAGCCTCTATCGATTGGTGCCCCTACATTTGCCCGCTGAGCAAGGACAGACCAGGCGTGCTGATAGAGTATGTAAGAGAGATATTTAAGGGCTCAGACGTTAATTTAACCTTCACCCCCATGCCCTGGGCCAGAGCCATTCATGAAACAAAAAGCGGGCGGTTTAACGCGCTGCTCGCCCCCGCTAAAGAGGAAGCCCCCGGTCTCGTTTATCCGCTGGAGCACTTGGCCCACCAGCACATGTGTTTCTTTGTCCGCAACAATGACCCCTGGCGATATCAGGAGCCTTCATCCTTGCAAGGGCGCCGAGTGATTTACGCCTACAGCTCCTTTCCAAAGTCACTGGAGGGCACCCAACAATTGGCTACGTTCTACCCCATTCCCTACTATGACAAGTTTGTCACTCGCGCGACAAAAATGTTAATGAACAATCGTTTCAATACCCTGCTGTTTACCTATTACTCAACGCTGGATTATTTGCAACGTAATAAGCTGGAACAAAAAATCATGGTATCGGGTTGCGTACAACGCCAGGCCGTCTACCTTGCCTTCACTCCACAACCGTCACAGAGCGAGTCAATAGGGCAATTGATAGAACTCGTAGACCAGCGTGTCAGCGAACTTCGCAAGGACAAAACCCTCGACAGGCTTTTGTCCGAATATGGCCTAGAACCTTTCAAACCTTAGATGCACGTCACTCAACACAGGCTATAATAGCTATGGAAGGGCGATGCGCTCCCTTCAGGCAACGTCGGTACCTGTAATGCTTAAAGCTAGTTTGTTATTTTCACTTTTGATATTGGTGGGTCCTGCCCTAAGAGCCGATGAGCCATCGCCTGTGTTCAAGCTCTGTTCGCAAAATGAACCTCTTCTGCCTCACATTGGACCTGCCACAGACCACGCGTCGAACCCCGGCATTTTAGTCGAGCTGATCACGCAAACAGCCAAAGCCTCGGGATTTGAGGCGCTTATCCTACGCATGCCCTGGAAGCGCTGCATCCACAACCTTAAGACAGGCGAAATTGATGCGCTCTTCGCAGTTGTCTGGCAGCCGGAACGAGAGAGCTGGGGGCATTTTCCTAAAAGTGAAAACGGGGAACTTCACCGTGAGCAAAGGCTCTGGTCCGGCGTCTATTCAATTTTCACCCACAAAGACTCAAACCTGACTTGGAACGGCAAGCAGGTAGGGAACGTGAAAACAGGTATCGCCAGCCCGCTGGGTTATGTGGTGCATAAACAAATACATGACATGGGGGTTGCCAACAAAACAAGCCTTTCTGTCCGGGAAGGTTTTCGTTTGTTGTCGCTCAACCGGCTCGACGGTTATGTGATAGAAGAGCAGGCAGGCCGCCTTGAAGCGAGGCAACACAATATACAGCACCTCATACGAAAATTGCCAAAGCCCTTTTTAGTAGCAGACTGGTATATGCCCTTGTCTCATCAGTTTGTAAAAAAGTACCCCCAACGCTCCCAATTGCTTTGGCAAAAACTGAGCAAAATACGCGAGACTCAGACGCCGACACTACTAGAAAAGTACATGAACAAACTTTAAATAGTGGGAAGATCGCGCAATCACATTGACATCGTTTTATGCGGTGTAATCTACTGAGATTACTTATCCTTTTCTTCGTCCATGAACTGAATAATTCGCTCTTTGTAAGATCGTGCCGACAGTAAGGTTTCTTCATTTTTCAGTAAAAATGTATATTGGTTATTACTATGTAGATAGTTCACTTTATCTATATAACGCTTGTTCACTAATATTGAACGATGAATCCTCAGAAAACCGAAGGCCTGCAGTTCATATTCGAGAGCCGAAATACTACTGCGATATAAATAGACTTTGTCCTGCATGTGGAACTCAACATAATTTCCTGCCGCACTCATCCAATAAATATTATTAGATGAGAGTGTAATGTTCCGACCCTGCTCCTTGATTTCAAAATATTGTGGCAAGCCCTCTTCCACGGCTTCTTTAGGTGTATCGCGCAACTGAATAAGTTTATTTTGCAGACTATCAAGATTGTGCAACTGTATTTGCCTGACGGCGTTTGAAAGAGCCTCCAAAAAACGTTCGTCTTTATAGGGCTTAAGCAAGTAGTCAATGGCATGATATTCAAATGCCTTAATGGCATATTGGTCAAAGGCCGTTACAAATATAATGGCGGGCAAGGATGTCAATCTATCCAGCACATCAAAACCGTTTAATCCCGGCATCTGAATATCCAAAAAAACGAGATCCGGTTGATATTTATCAATGGCGGCCAGTGCTTCCTTACCATTAGCGCAAGAGGCAAGCACAGTGGTTAATTCTATATGGCCTAGTAGGCGCTCAATCCGCTGCCTCGCCAGCGGTTCATCGTCCACAACAATACAAGAAACTCTCACGGCGACAAGCCAGTTTTAATCAAGGGAATACCGAGTTCCACACCAAAACCTCCCGATTCATTTTCGAACAGCTTAAGGTAATATTCTTCCTCAAACATTTGTTCCAGCCTCTTCCTTACATTTGACAAACCGACGCCCGGGCGATGTTTAACGCGATTGAGATCCTCGCAGCCCTTTCCATTGTCTGTCACGCGCATGACCAATTGCTCTCCATGCTGTCTGGCGACTAGAGAGATTCGACAATGCTCAGTTGATGGAGAAAATCCATGTTTTATCGCATTTTCAATCAAAGGCTGAAGAATCAAGTTGGGCACCAAGGCGTTGCCAAGCTCAACATCAATAGAGTAATCAACACTCAGCCGATCGGAAAAACGGATAGACTCGATATCCAGGTAACTACGTATAAATTCCAACTCTTCATCCAAGGTAACTGAATGCTGCTGATCTTGTTTCAGCAAACGCCGCATCAATATCGCCAACTCACCCAGCATGTCCTTCGCCTGCTTTGCATTAATGTCGATTAGAGACATCACCGAGTTCAGCGCATTGAAAAGAAAGTGTGGCTGCAATTGCATTCTGAACGCCGTCAAGCGGGCATTGGAGAGAGCCTTTTCCGTGTTGGCAATTCTGACAAGCTGATCTTGATAGCGGCGATAATAGGTGTAGGCCACAAACATGCCAATGATCAGCCACAGTTCCAATAAGCTGCTCACCGCACCCGCAAGAATGGCCAGCACAATATGGTCCCAAGCACTGGCAATGTCCATGGGGCGCACCAATATTTGATAGAGCCCCAGAAAAAGGCAATAGGAAATAATGCTGTGCACCAAGGCAACGATTAACCCGAGCAAAATGTGCAGGCTATTTTGTATAAACCGACAGCCTTTTTGCCAGGTCAAGTAATCCAGATTCCGGTAGATCAAAGGCACCAGGGCAACCCAGAAAAAATAATGGGCAACGATGGCAATACCTTCAAAACCCCAGTTATAGTCTTCGAAACTATCGCTATAAATGTAGGGAATAAAGGATTGAAAAAGGAAAACCAGCGAGATAATTAAAGCCGCCAATAGCAGGCCGCCATAACCGAAGGTCCATCGTCTATCAGAGTTATTCACAGCAGTCTCCGCCAGGGTGAACGTGCAGTATAGCGTCAAGTCAGCCAATCGTTACAGACAGGCGTGACAAATACCAATTTTTGGGCTGAATAACATTTTGTGGGCCCACAACGGTCACAGTGAATGATGACCACCCCATTTTTGTAGTACGACCCCTCATATCTCTTTACCCTAAATACGCTTTCAATCCCGTAAAGACTTTTATCCTAAGCAGGAACATGACAATGCCTCTAGAAAAAAGAACACCAAAATCGCGGTTCGCTCGCGTTGCCTACTCAGCGCTGCTGACAGCACTGACTCTGATCGCTTCGGCGCCGTTATTTGCAAAGGAGGTGGAATTATCTTCTGTCTACCGTTTGTTGGATCACAAAAACTACAGCGCAGCCGCCGACAAATTGTCGGGACTGGTACAGAAACACCCTGAAAATGCTGACGTCTGGTATCAGTATGGTGTTGCGCTCTATCGCGATGGCCAGCTTGATGAATCCATTGCGGCCAGCAAGAAAGCGGCTACATTTGAAGGCTACGCCAGATACGCTCACTTCAACTCAGGGCTCGCATACGCGGCACTCGGTGAACTTAAACAGGCGTGGTTCCATATCGAAAAATCGATGGAACAGGGTTATATCAATCCAGATCAATGGTCTCAAGAGAAAGACCTTGCGGCTTTCAGGTCTCAGGGTAAGTTTCCCCTGGCCACTAAAAGCCACTATGAAATTCTGAAGGCAAAAAACCGCATAGAGGTGCCCTACCACATCCTCCTGCCTGAGAATTATGAACCCAGCAAACGCTACCGGGCCCTACTGGCCTTTCCTCCCGGGAATATGGGCAGCGCCTCGGCAGATTGGGCCATCGAAACCTTGTGGGCACGAGGGAAAGGCAACACCGACTGGATTATCGTGATACCCGTTGCCCCTGAAAATGGATGGATGAACCACCCCTCTCACCATGCTTTAAATGACCTGATGGAGCATGTGCGGGACCACTATGCGATTGAAGATAATCGATTTCGTTTTTTGGGATTCCAGTCCGGAAGCCGTCCTGCATCGTCATTTAGTGTAATGTCTCGCAATTTTGTGCACAGCCTCACGACCGTGGGCGCGATGAACTGGGAAGACTGGAACACACGCAGCATGAGGGAGTTTAAAGGCCTACCCGTCACACTGATTGCGGCAGAGGGAGATGCTCCGGCCATGGGGATCAACGAGACCGCCTTTCGGGCACTGAAGCAGCAGCAGGCAAACGTCCGCTTTAATCGCTTATTCGGTGAAGGCGCAAAAATGGAGAGCCTGTATAACAACAACTTACTCGGTATTATTGAGTGAACGGTAGGGTGACTTCGGCGGTCTGAATGCTCAAAGAGAACTATACTCATTAGAGCCTTGGCATGCAGGTGTTTAACACTGATACAATGAGCAACGACGTTAATATTTGACCCATCAATGGATATGGGCGATGAAAGGGGTGATAGCGAATGCAGGAATTTAAATTGGGCGATTGGCACATCAACCCCCAAAGTGGCACCTTTCATCAAGGAGAGCACTGTATCCGTGTAGAACCCAAGGTAATGGACGTCTTGCTGCGTCTGGCGGAATCCAGCGGCCAGGTAGTGAGCCGGGAAGCGCTGCTAGAGTCTGTCTGGGGTAAGGTGGTTGTCAGCGACGAAGCCATAACCCGGTGCATATCCGAGTTGAGAACACTACTGGGAGATACGGGTCGGGAACGTCGCTATATCAAGACGGTACCTAAACGAGGTTATGCGCTGGTGATGGACGTTGAACCCATCGCCGTGGCGAAAACTGAAACTCCAAAACCCACCCCAACAAAAGAGACTACGAGTACAACCAAGAGGCCTGGGCTGTCGGCCTCAAAAGGCCTTTTTGGCTTGATAACCGTGGTCGCGGCCGCTTCAATTTTCTTGTATGTGGATACATCTGAGGAGTCCTTCACTTCGCCGCCCCCGCTTCCACCCCAGGCTCCGGGCACCATTGAAGCCGTCAATCAAGAACCCACTTTCCTGTCGCGCATCCCGATTGATGATGATCGCCCCTCGTTGGCCGTGCTGCCCTTTAAAAACCTTTCAACCGACAGCGAACACCGCCACTTCGCGGAGATACTGACCGAAGACCTTCGCAACGACCTGACACGTTCAAAGTCCCTACGGATCGCAGCACGTACCTCTTCACTGGTATTCAAGGACAAGGCGCTTGATATACGTGAAATTGGAGGGCTACTAAATGTCGGTCACCTTGTGGAAGGTTCAATTCGAGTGGAAAACGGTTCTCTACGAATCACCGTACAGCTCACTGACGCACAATCGGGATTTCAGATCTGGAGCGACGTTTTTGAACGACCGCAGCAGCAGTCGGGCAACCTGAATATATCCATCGCCGAGTCACTGTTAACACAAATCGTACCACCCGAGATCGCCTCCGTGGTTCGCGACGACGTGCAGTCGAACAACTCTGAAGCCTACAGCCAGTATCGCCTCGGTTTGTTTCATGCCTACCAAACAGACGCAGACAGCGCCCTCAGAGCCATTGACCACTTCGAAAATGCGATCGAGCAGGACGGACAGTTTGGGCGTGCCTATGCTTCACTGGCACAAGTGCACATGAACAAGATTCGTAGAATGAGAATGCACTCTCATATGCCGACAACACCTGAGGCCTTACAGGCCATGTTTGTCATTGTAGAGCCCCTGTTAAAAAAAGCGGTGCACTTTGAACCTGAAGCCGGAGA
>ENA-OSET01003566-OSET01003566.1-sediment-metagenome-genome-assembly--contig:-NODE-3566-length-14205-cov-4.347254_pt1 | contig 14205 bp, 11 predicted proteins | sample MGYA00237882_ERZ534229 | MGnify/ENA primary metagenome ERZ534229 (study PRJEB26408, sample SAMN06266212) | sediment metagenome | isolation source: Hudson Canyon methane seep mesocosm | place...
TATGTGTGTCTTTCATTATTTTGGCATGTGCGTCTAACGCAGGGTGAACCGGTAAGGCATCCAGTGTCATAGTATCTGTCCGTAAAAAGCTATAGTAGGGTCTATCTAAGGGGTCAAATTAATCGTTATATTATCAATTAATCGCGTAGAACCCAAATAAGCGGCAAGTAAAATAACCAGATTTTGATCACCCTGTTTATCTTGTTAGAAAAAAGTTTGCCTGAGAATAAAGATTTTATTAGTAAAATAGCCGGTGTTTTACTTTGTTTTTGGGGAGCTAGACTACTTTTTCTATAGATAGAATATCTTTATCGAACTAGAAATAAGCAGTCTTGGTCGAGACGAATACAAGCAATTATTATTTTATTCTCTGGCTGAGGATAACTATCAATTTTTAGCCAGTTCTTTAACAACATCTTTTGTTTGAAAGAATACTTTACCCGGTTTTATTTTCTCTAGAAAGTCTGTTTGTTCCAGCCTATCCATCACAGGTCCTTTGACTTCAGATAAGTGCATATATATATGGTCTTTTTGTAAACTTTGATTAAGGTTTTCCAGGGCTTCAAGGGCGGTACTGTCAATATAGCTGACTGAATTAAAAATCAACGCAACATGTTCGGCTTTATTGTTCTTTAAACGTTGATGAATAAACTCCCCAATATAATCAGCATTAGTAAAAGTAATGTTTTCATCAACTCTAAGTAACAATAAATTATCCCAGGTTTCAACTTTGTGGCGATTGATATTGCGAAAGTGCTCACTATTGGCAACACGTCCAACTTCGGCAATATGGGGGCGACTTGTCTGGCGTAAATAGGTGGCAATAGTCAGGATAATGCCCAAGGTTAAGCCTTCTTCTATTCCAAAGAGCAAAACCCCAACCAAGGTCATTAATTCGGCTAATCCATCACCTCTATCATATTGCCAGGTATGGACAATATTACGTAACTTAATCAATGGAAAAATAGCGATTAAGATGATTGCTGCTAATGTTGCTTTGGGAATAAATTCAAAGCCATCACTAGCAAAGACAACGGCAATAGTCAGAATAACTACAGCTATCAGCATTGCCATTTGTGTGCGAGCACCAGCAGAAAAGTTAACCATGGTACGACTGAAACCACCGGCAACGGACATGCCTCCACTTACCGCGGCGGCCAGGTTTGAAAAGCCTAAAGCGACTAATTCCTGGTTTGGATTAATTTGTTGATGGCGGATATTCGCTGTCACTTTAGCGATAGCGACACTTTCTACATAAGCAATTAAGGTGATAAAGCCTGCATAAGGTAATAATAAACGCCACTTTTCTGAGCTAATAAAACCCAGGCTTAATTCGGGTAAACCTCCTTTGATTGCACCGACGATAGCGACATTATCAGTGCTTACAAAATCGTAATGAAGTACTAATAAAGTGCTAACTACAACTGATAATAATGGAGCCGTTTTACTAATACCTAAAATAATAGCGGGACTTAATGACGTTTTCTTAAGCAGGGTTGTTAATGGTTTGTTAAATAAAAGTAGAATACTTAAACTTAAAAGCCCTAGAGCTAGCGTTGTTGGGTTAAAGCCTTGCAAGTATTCGCTGTAACAGTTGATACCTGTACCACATAAGGGTTTGTTAAGACCTAATAAATGGGGTAACTGGCTAAAAATGATCAGTATGGATGCGCCGCTGGTAAACCCTGTTAGAACAGGGTGGCTGATGAAATTTACTAATACCCCCATGCGCATGGAAGCCATTATTAATAAAATAATACCGCTTTCTGCCGACAGAATAATGGCGCTCTCGACAGGGTTGTTTAAAGCGCTGATTTCAGGTGTGTTTAAAGCACTGGCAATCATGATTGCTGCAATTGATACAGGCCCGACTGACATTGTGCGACTGCTGCCTAGCAGGGCATAAAAAACTGGCGGTAAAATGCTGGCATATAGCCCCATCTGAGGTGGTAATCCAGCAAGCATGGCATAAGCAATGCCTTGGGGAACCAATAGAATTGCGGTAATAATACCCGCAAAGATATCACCGTTAAAATCCTGTTTGCTGTAACCTTTTAACCATTCAATGATAGGAAAAAAATGTCTCATATTTTTAGTGATAAGTAGTTTGGGTACAGTTTTTTGCTTACTATAATCAACTATTACTCTGTCGAAAATAGGGGCGTGGTTCGTTATGGTAAAAAGGGGGTTTTCTCGCCGCGATTTCACTTGATTTGGTCGCGGCTTGAGGGTTCCCCTAGGGATGAAACATCATCTTTTTCTTAATGTATTTTTAACTTATGCTTCGTTATCTTCTTTAACCAGTTTAGCTACATATTTTTCTAGATGTGGAATATCGAAGCGAGAGCCTTTAATCATTAGTTGCCAGTATAGCCATGGAAAACCAGTGGTTTTCCCTAGCCACCATAAATAACTATTGCTACGAGGGTCTAGAAATGGGAATGATGGGGTCACCTTTCCGCCATAAGCGAATTCAGCTAAAATAACACTTTTTAATGAGGTGGTTAATGGGCAAGAGCCGTAACCGTCATAAGCTTCAACTAAGGCAGCATTATTTTTAAGTTTTAAAATATTATCGACCACAACAGGGACTTGTTTACGCACTGCAGCCGCAGTTTTTGCATTAGGGGTTGTCGTCGCATCACCTAAGCCAAATACATTCGAGTATTTATTATGTTGCAAGGTGTTTTGATGGACATCAACCCAGCCACTTTCTGCTGCTAAGGGACTTTGTTTGATAAAGTCTGGCGCACTTTGTGGGGGAGTCACATGAATCATATCAAACGAACGATCAATTCTTTGAATATTGCCTTCACTATCAGTCGTTTCAAATGTGGCAATTTTAGTTTCACCGTTAATTGCCACTAGATTGTTACCGAAATTACAAGTAATAGCATATTTATCAATTACTTTTTTCAAGGCTTTGGCGAAAAAAGGTACGCCAAACAGACCAGGGCCGGCATTACAAAACTGCACATCGATCTGTTGGTATATACCTTTTTTAATAAAACGGTCAGTTGCTAAATACATGATTTTTTGCGGAGCGCCTGCGCATTTAATAGGCATGGGCGGCTGGGTAAAAAGCGCAGTGCCTTGTTTCATGTTTTTAATGCATTCCCAGGTGTATTCAACGGTGTCTACTGAATAATTACTACATACACCATTTTTACCAATTGTTTCTTTTAGGCCATCAATTTTATTCCAGTCTAATTGTAAACCAGGGCAAACCACTAAATAATCGTAACCGACTTTATCACCAGAGCGTAAAGTAACCGTGTTATCTTCAGGTTGAAAAGTATCGGCATATTCTTTAATCCAGGTCACTGTTGGGTGGATTAAATCGGCTTCATTTCTATGTGCTTGTTTTAAAGTATAAGCACCCCCTCCAACAATAGTAAAACCAGGTTGGTAATAATGGTGTTCAGAAGGCTCGATAATTGCAATATCAATGTTTTTATTCTGACGACGCATATTATTAGCGACAGAGACGCCTGCTGCGCCACCGCCTACGATTAAGACTGAGTGGTGTTGTTCTGACATGGTTTTCTTCCTCATATTTATAATTATTGGCTATATAAATAGCAATAGCTAAACAGGCGTATTAAAAATAAATCTTATTAAAAATGCAGCTGTTGTATTTTGAATGCACTAGCTATGATGCATGGTTTTATCTGTTGATTTTGGGTAGCTTATTCTCGTTCCTAATGTTTAATTAAGAAACGAGAATAATAGAGGTGTCCTTTAATGAAATTAACTGGTTTTAGCCCAGTCTTCATAGCCACCAGCCATAGACATTACATTGTTATAACCTAATTCCTGCATGGCAAGTGCGGCTAAGGCTGAGCGTCCGCCAGTGCGACAATAAAGCAGCACGGCTGCCGATTTATCAGTTAGTTGATCTACAGCAGAAATTTTAAATTCCAGAACCCCTCGAGGTAGTAAAATTGCATTATCCAAGTGTCCAGCTTGATATTCTTCTCCCTCACGTACATCGACAATATTAATATTACCTTCAGCTATTAATTGTTTAGCGGTTTCAACATTAACCTCAGTGATTTGTTGTTTAGCTGCTGCCACTTTATCCAGAGCGGTACCTAAATTACGTTTGGGTGCACTGAGTTCACGACGTACGACGGCATCTTGACATTCATCTGCATCCAGGCCGCAATAACGGTTTGCTGGAACTGCTTCATCGATTAATTTAGGATTAGGTAAATTCAGGTTGTTCATGATCTCAATAAATTGTTCACGTGATTTACCCGTCAGGCGAGGATTGTTAGTACGTTCCTGTTTGATATTGCTGACCCAGCGTCCTTGATAATCATGCCCTGGGTAAACTAAAGTGTCATCTGGAAGTGTAAATAAACGCTGGGTGATAGCATCATATAAGTCACCAGGGTTACCGCCTTGAAAATCAGTACGTCCACAGCCGCCAATAAATAAAGCATCACCCGAAAGCAAACGGTCACGCCACAAGAATGAAATACTTCCTGGCGTATGTCCTGGGGTAGAAATAACTTTAATTTCTTCACCTTCTGCAAATTCAAACACATCACCATCTTTAATTTGTACGTCGGCAGTTTCAGCTCCACATAAACTACTGACAGCAGTTTGCGCGCCCGTTTTTTGGCGTAATAAGCCGCCTGCAGTTATATGGTCTGCATGGACATGTGTTTCTAATGAGTATTTAAGTACTAAGTTATGCTCATCCAGGAGGCGTAGATATTCATTAATTTGTGTGTTGACCGGGTCAATAATCACTGCGTCTTTAGTTTTAGGATCGGCGATTAAATAAGTATAGGTCCAGGTTGCTTCATCAAATAGTTGTTTAAAAATCATGGTTTTCTCCTGTTATAAAGCAAAAGCTATTTTTCAGTAAAGTAAGATGTTTGTCTCAATTGTTTATGTTTATGAATAGATAATAGCAAATATGATGCCATGTATTATTGCTATTTTAAGTTAATGAAATTAAAAGGAATTAATTATTTATGGGTATAAATAATTTACAAGTTGTTTCATAGATGTTTCAATTATGATGTTGCATGAAACATGGTGAAACAAAAATGAGACGCTCTAAGGATTTGTTAACAGATTGGTTAAATAGTTTTGAAATTCATGATGTCATTCAACAAATGACGGAATTGTGTGATACCAGTGCGATGTTTATTGTTGATAAGCAACACCGGATAATATTATGGAGTTCAGGTGCAGAAAATTTACTCTGTTTAAAGCAGTCAGAGGTATTGGATACTTTATGCCCAGTAGATTATGACATTGCGGAAAGCTTAGAAAAACAACAGCAAACCCTGGAGTTAAAACGTCAGGATGGCCACGTTATAAAGGTGAAGCAATATGCACAGGCTTTATTTGATAAACAAGGCGCATTTGCCGGAGGTTTTTGTTTATTGCAACCCGCTTCAACTCAGTCTTCTACTTTTTTAATAACAGATAAAACCAGGCAAGCCAGCTCTCAAAATTTCCAGGGTATTTTAAGTCATTCTCCTCAGATGCAACCCGTCTTTCAGATTATTCAAAGTGCTGCACAAACTGAAGCTACTGTGCTGGTTCGAGGTGAAAGTGGTACTGGTAAAGAATTAGTTGCCCGTGCAATTCATAATTTAAGTCAACGTAGAGAGCATCCTTTTTTAGCGATTAATTGCGCAGCTTTATCCTTGAATCTGTTGGAAAGTGAATTGTTTGGTCATGTACGCGGTGCTTTTAGTGGCGCGATTAAAGACCATGCAGGTTTGTTTAGCCAGGCCAATGGTGGCACATTATTTTTGGATGAAGTCGCTGAATTGCCGTTGGAATTACAGGCGAAATTGTTAAGGGTAATACAGGAACGAGTTTATACCCCAGTCGGTGATACCCGCAGTTATAGTGTTGATGTTCGTATTGTTGCAGCGACACATAGAGCCTTACGAGAAGAGGTAAAAGAAGGTCGTTTTAGAGAAGATTTAATGTATCGTTTAAGGGTAGTACCCATCTTCATCCCCCCTTTACGTGAGCGCAGAGAAGATATTAATCTGTTATTAGCTCATTTTATAGAACAGCATAATCAAAAAAAACTGCGTCAAATTGAAAAAATCGATCCACAAGCCATGCGTGTTTTGCTGGACTATCAATGGAAAGGCAATGTTCGTGAGTTACAGAATGTACTTGAATATGCTTTTGTAGTCGGTCGAGGGACAGTTTTACGTATTTCAGAGTTACCACCAGAATTTAGAGAGCCAGTTGTTCCTATTAAGAGAGAGACTGCGCCAGACGTGTTATCTGCAAGTGAGGAAAAGCAGGCAATTGAACAGGCATTAATCCAATGCAATGGTAAAGTCAGTCCCGCAGCCAAATTATTAAATATGAGTCGCGCAACTTTTTGGCGTAAACGAAAAGCTTATGAGATTTAATTGTTTAGTCAATAAAAAACTTATGTTTGCATGACTTCGATTTTATTGGCGTTCCGAGGGGGAGTCGAATCATACCTTTATATGCTTTATTCTATAAGGTTTTGTAAATTTATATTTATAATTTTACCGTCACTTTTATTCTCTGATTTTGCTGTGAATGTAGCAAGTATGATCATTCATATTGGCTTGATTTTTAGTTTATTATAGTAGTTACCAAGTTAACTCTGTTAAATTCATTTATGACTGAACTTTTAACATTTCATGTTATTCTTAAGTTTAAAGTCAAATGAATAATTTGAACTGACGGTATTAGTTAAAAACTGAAAAGTTAAAGGAAAATATAATGCATGCTGAGAAAGTAATTCTTGAAACTAATCAACAAGGACAAATTATAAGTTTGCCCACATTGCCTCCAAATGCTCAGTTGGAAGCTATTTTTTTGGTTTTGGATCAAAACACAAAAAAAAGCAGAAGGGGACCTTCAAAAAAAATTGCAGGAAAAGGAAAAATAACGGGTGATATTATGACTCCTGTTGTTGATGCTGGAGACTGGGATGCGTTAAATTGATTTTGTTAGATACGCATATATGGATACGGTGGATTCTTAACGATAACCCATTACCACAAACAATAATTGATATTATTGAATCAAGTGATGCTGAGCTTACGGTTTCTGCAATTTCTACATGGGAATTAGTATTGCTGGAAAAACGTAAAAGGATTGAATTGCCTTTGCCTGTCGATGAATGGTTGGAAGAGGCTTTATTAGGGTCTGGTGTTCAATCACTACCCATTTCGTCAGAGATTGCTTTTTTGGCTGGCTCCCTTCCAGAGCATCACAAAGACCCAGCCGATAGAATTATTATCGCCACAAGCATTGTAAATGATACTCAGCTAATTAGTTTTGACACTGCATTTCCACTGTATTCAGAATTGGAAGGCCGCTTAATTGCTGATGCTTAGATTTTAATCAAAATTAACATAGAGATGTAATTTGATTGACGTATCTATGTAGTAGCTCTTTTATGAAAGTATGGTTGAGGAAATACAGCAGAAAATCGTTGAATTAGAAAATAAAATTCAGGCTTTGGATGAGGAGCGTGCGATATTTTCAAAAGAATTAAACCATCTTAAAAAACTCAGTAGTCAAAATTCCTCTACCTCAGTAACTCAATACTCATCAAGTACAGAGAAAATTCATTTATTTGAAAACCTTTTCAGAGGACGTGAAGACGTTTACCCAAAACGTTGGGAAAGCGCTAAAACAGGAAAATCAGGATACTCTCCAGTTTGCGGAAATGAATGGAAGGCAGGTCTTTGTGATAAACCGCGAGTAAAATGTAGTGTTTGTACAAACCGTTCTTATTTACCCGTTACAGATCAAGTTATACAAAACCACCTTTCAGGTATCGATAGTTATAATAGTTCTCCTGCAAATTTTGTCATAGGTGTCTATCCATTATTAACAGATGAACGTTGCTGGTTTTTAGCGATTGATTTTGACAAAGCTAATTGGCAAGAGGACATTAAAGCATTTGCGCTAGTATGCAAAGATAATAAAGTACCCTATTCGATTGAGATTTCAAGGTCAGGTAAAGGTGCTCATATTTGGATATTTTTTGCTCAACTTGTTTTTGCGGTTGAAGCAAGAAAGCTGGGAAGCTTATTATTAACTCAAGCAATGAATCACAATCCAGATATGGGGTTTGAATCTTATGATCGTTTCTTTCCTAATCAAGACACAATGCCAAAAGGCGGGCTTGGTAATCTAATAGCATTGCCCTTACAAAAAAAAGCACGTGAACGAGGTAACAGCGTATTTGTTAATGATCAATTGCTGGCATATGAAGATCAATGGGCTTATTTATCCACGATAAAAAAGCTTTCTCTTTTTGAATTAGCTCATTTGATTAACCAAGCAGAAAAACTAAATAATATTTTAGGTGTAAAAATGCCCGTTGATGAAGATAACGGGAAACCTTGGGAAATGTCACCCTCTCGAAAAGGAAATATTATAGTTGATATGGGGGATCTGCCGAAAAAAATTAATATAGTGCATGGCAACCAAATATTTATTGAGAAGAAAGACCTGTCTGCACCACTACATAATCAAATTATAAGGTTGGCCGCGTTCCAAAATCCTGAATTTTATAAAGCACAGGCAATGCGATTACCAACATTTGGTAAGCCTAGAATAATTTCTTGTGCGGAAAGTTATTCAGAACATATTGCTCTTCCGAGAGGATGTATGGATGAGCTGTTGCTGCTGTTAAAGAAACTGAAAATAAAGGCCAACATTAAACATGAATGCTTTGTAGGAACCCCCATTGAATCAATTAAGTTTTTGGGTCAGTTAACTCCAGAACAAGAAATAGTTGTTGAGCATTTATGTAAGCACGATATTGGTACCTTATCAGCAACTACTGCATTTGGTAAAACAGTCATAGCATTGTACATACTGGCTCAAAGGCAAGTTAATACCCTGATTGTTGTTCATCGTCGGCAGTTGATGGACCAATGGCTGGAACGAATTGATATGTTCTTGCAGATTGATAAAAAACAGATAGGCAGGATAGGAGGAGGAAAGCGAAAGCCAACGGGTATAATTGATGTAGCCATAATGCAAAGCCTATCTAAACAGCAGCAAGTCGATGATTTGGTGGCGGACTATGGGCAGGTAATATTTGATGAGTGTCATCATCTGTCGGCAGTTAGTTTTGAATCTGTAGCAAAAGCCTGTAAAGCAAAATATGTTTTAGGATTGTCTGCAACCTTAACGCGTAAAGATGGGCATCACCCTATTGTCTATATGCAATGTGGACCAGTACGTTATAAAGTTGATCCAAAAAAACAAGCGTTAGCCCGACCATTTGAGCATCATGTTGTTCAAAGAAAAACAGGGTTTCAATTGTCAGGTACAGAACTACAAGATGAGCAACCAACTATTCAAAAGGTGTATGCTGCATTGATTGAAAATGAAGAACGGAACAGTTTGATTGTCGAAGATTTAAAAAAACTGCTAAAAGAAAACTGTTCACCATTAATTTTAACTGAACGTAAAGCTCACGTGACTTTACTGGCAGAAAAAATCAGTGGTTTTTGCAATAATGTTGTTGTTCTACAAGGTGGGACAGGACAAAAGCAACGTAAACAAATCATGGAAAGACTGAAAAATATTCCTGATAATGAAGAGCGTGTTTTGATTGCCACGGGGCGGATGTATTATGCGGGGCAGAAATTGACAGAATCAGTAGCGAGTGAGTGAGTGAACTCAATAAAAACAGCCAATCAAACCCTTTAATTCTTTTCCTAGGCCATACTGAAATCCCATACTAAAAAAAATTAGCCACGAATTAACTCAAAATTAAGAAACAGTTTTTCCTATATTTTTAGCTAAAAAAATACACTGCTAGTCACCATCAAATTCACCATTTGAAAATAAAAGAAGCTCAGCTATATATCTAGCTACAAAGTTTCAGCAAGTTTTTACAAACGACTCTCACCTTTCTATATATTCTAGTTTTCTTACTAGAACATTTTTCAATATCCTGTGGGTAACTCTCAATTATTTTTTTCTAATATATCTATTGTCTGTTTGATTAATTCGTCAGCTGGAATTTTTAAACTTGCTGAAAGCGATAAGATGGACACCAAAGATGGCTGCCTTTTACCTCGCTCTAATAAGGAAATAAAAGTTCGATCCAAATCGCAATTTAATGCTAATTTTTCTTGTGACACCCCTCTCTCTATTCTCGCTTGTTTTAATATTTCCCCAAACGCTTCAGATGGAGTCATAGCAATTCCTTTTTGATGAAGATATTGCTACTTTTGCAGACTATAGTCCACGGACTATAGTCTGCAAAACATCTTGATTTCAGTTATACTTACCCAAAATAATGCTTAAACAACTCTTTATCTTTCCCTATTGTTCAAAAATATTAAGCTTAGTTTTGAATGTAATAGAGCAGAAAAAATAATTTTGTCTTGGTTTATAGAAAATCCTAATGATTGTGCTATAGCACTAGCTGATTTTCATTTTGGTGTTACGCTTAAAAATAACTGTAGCTTAACGTTTTCTGAGAGAGTTGGTGATTGTATTGTTGGCGTTAGATTTAGAAAAGATAATGAAGAATCACTGAAACTCTTGGTTGATTACCCATCACCAAACCATCATTGTTTGCTTGATGTAAATTCTCCTTTAGGAAGTATGCTTCACAGCATGGAAATAGGAGAGGTTAAAGCTTATGGAGTTCATGATTATGAATTAATGGAACGCTTACCACCTTATATTACTGCTTTTAATATTTCATTAAAATTAAGACAGATACAAAATGATGGAAGTGATTGTTTTTTTTCTTTTCAGGTGCCAAGTAATCCTGATGAAATGCTCTCAGTAATGGAAGATAAACTGTCCAGAATTCAAAATCAACATAAAGCAGATGAGGTTATAAATAACCAAGATTTTCCTTTAATGTGTAAGGGACATTTTTTACATAAAAATGACCCTATGAAAGCAGCCTTACAATTGTTATCAATAAAAAATTCTTTTCAATATGCATTACCTAACATTGGTAAAAACTCACCAGAACTAGCTGTCCTTGATGTTTATGCAGTCGCTTATTTAGCTTTAACTTTCCTACTATGTTGCGTTTAAGTTCAGTATAACGAAACTTAGGAATAAGCAACAGGTTATCTCCATTTTGTCAATATATGTTGAAGTTCAAGATTAATATGTTTAAGCTGTTTTTGCTTCTCCAAAGTACTCTAAAATGCCAGTAATTATGTCTGATGTAGAAATACCTTCAGTTCTTGGTAAATAAACCACCTCGCATAGATCTTTATAGTGGTCGAATTTACCTTTCCAGTCATCGCCCATGATGAGAACATCTGCATCGAAGTTTTTAATATAGTCACCTTTTAAATCTAATGACCCCGATAAACTAATTTCTTTTATATCAAGCTTAATACCCATAAGCTTTTTTTGAATCCCATCTGATTTAACTTTTTTTAAATTTTCTTTTCCTAAAAAATTTATTTCACTATCTAATGAAACGTATTGATCAAAACCACATTCGAAAGGATTATCATTATTGTCAAAATCATTACCGTACGAAAGCAATCCACTTTCAATTCTTTCAATTAGGTTTGGACATCCAGGCTTTACATCAAATTCTTTACCAAGTTCAAATAGTTGATCATACAAAGCAAGCCCAGATTTTGTATTTTCTACATAAATTTCATACCCTCCTTGTTTTGACCATCCCGATCTTGCAATTAAATGTTTTGCACCAGCATATTCAAAATAATCAAACCCAAAAAATTTCATTTCCGTAATTTTTTTTCCAAATATTTTTTCCATAAGCATAAAAGATTTTGGACCCTGTACTGCTAATATATCCACATTAGGTTCAAATATTTTAACATCAAATTTATGTCCAATTGCTAAACCTTTGGCAAATAAGATCACATCTGAATCTGCTATAGAAATCCACCAACGTTGTTCATCTAATTTTAATATTATTGGATCATTTATTAAACCAGCTTGATCATCTATAATTGGACAGTAATAGCATCTTCCAATTTTAGATTTTGACAAATCTCTACAAGTCATCAACTGAACTAAACGTGCAGAATCCTTTCCGCTTATTTCAACTTGTCTTTCACCTGCAACATCCCAGATTTGTACATTTTCTTTTAAATGATAATAAGTTTCTTTCAATGAGCCAAAGGCGGCTGGTAATAACATATGATTATAAGTTGTGTATGCCGTAACTCCTTGTTTTTCAATTCTTGAAGAATATGGTGTACTTCTAATTCTTCTCGATTTTGCTATATAAAATTTTTTGGATTTTCTCCTTTGGCTATTATTCTAGCTTTAGGTTTTGATTCATTTTTAACAAAATTATCATATTGTGATTCAAAGTTTGTGATAATTTCTGGAATTAATGGGTTTAAAATTTCAAGGGTCTCACCAATACCTAATAAGATAGACCTAATTTCTTCCTTTAAATCTTTTGTGAATTTGCGTACCATCTCGGTATCATCAAGTCCTTCGGCTACAACTGTTGCATCAAAGTATGTATCAAAACCTCTTTCCTCAAAAGTTCCAAGTCGTCGATGTATTGCATCTTTTGTATTCCAGGCTGCGTAACGCTCACTATAATATTCAATGTATTTTTCAATAAATTCTTCATAGGAATAGCTTGGAACTCTGTTCTCTAAATTACCAATCTTTTTGATTTTACCAATTGCATTGTTTAGCGATTCTATTTCTTCTTCTGATAAAGTCTTTCCTTCCGTTATTAGCTGGGAACTGTCCTTAATATCGGTGATTTCATTCTTTAATAGTATCTTTCTATTTTCAATAATGGCAGATATATTAGATATAACTTGTGCTTTAGAGTCCTCAATATCTTCGATATCATAGTCTCTTTCAATCCTGCTCTTTGAATCAAAAAACTGAAGTGCATCATAAAACAGTATATTTTCATCATTAAATTTTAAATTAAGGGACTCAAAGACTCCTTTAACTATCTTCTTTTTAATGCTTATTCCCATATCTCGCGAACCATCCCCATCATTTTCCTTTTCTGGTTCTTCATTCTGGGGAAGAACAAGTGTAACAAACCTATCCTCATAGCTTTTTGAGCTTTGACTTAAGAAAAACTTCATCAGTTCCCTTACATTGGCTTCTGGAGCATCATTGTAGCTAGAGGTGAACAAGCAAATAGTATCTTCCCGCTCGATATAATCACTTAGATCATGGCGTATAGGGTTTTCATCTATGCCTTTTGTATCAATTATGCAGTCAAATTTCTTTAAATATGTAGATCCAAACGCATTATCATCAGCATAAATATATATCTTTTTCGGTAGAGATAATTCTCTCAATTCTGCTTTATTAACTTTGTTAAAAATATCTTTTAACCAAGCTTTGGGGGGTTCTGAGTCTGGACAATATATCCGGCTTTCTTCTTGAGTATATTTTCTAAGTTTAAGTTCAGCATTATTAAAAGCATGCTCTTTCATTTCGTCAATAGTCATTTCGAGCGACATATTCTTAGCGGTATCAACTGTCTGTGATGTCGCTTTACCAAAACTATCTTTCGATTTTTTTATGATTTTTTTAAGGTTTGTAATTGATCTTATGGCTCTTTCAAGTTCAACAGAAATTACTTCTCCGTTAGTATCACTATAAAATGATTCACAAAACCAATTAATCAACTCTTCCAGCCTTTCCTTTTTGTATGGCTCTATTTCAATAAATGTTTTATCACTATGTTTTATAACTACTTCACTAATTGTTGTGCGACCTGATCCAGTTGAAAACAATGGTTCAGTGGCAGTAAATTTTCTTTTCTTATTATTTATTTCTTGTGTTTTGTCTACTTCGTCTACAAAATCAAACAAATGACTAATTGCTGTTGTTTTTCCCGCTCCAATCGTTCCTATAAAAACAATTTTATATTTCTCTATGTTTATTACTTGTTTAACATGTTTTAATCTTTCTTGTTTTGATATTAATGACCTTTTCCTAATGTATTCAAATACATTATCACGCTCATTTGAAATTTCTTTGATAGCCGTACCAAGCACGTCAGTTAACTCTGCAATATCTTTATTTACAATAGGCTTCAAAACAGGTGTAGACGGTTTCTCTGGCTTTAAGAGATTAATAGTTGTTATATCATTTCTATCTACTGCTCGAACCGACAAATCAAGATAAGGCTTAAATTCTGAACGCCACGACCCAGACAGGAAATCCTCCATTAAATCCCCTCTGAGCAATTCTGAATTAATT
>ENA-OSET01003567-OSET01003567.1-sediment-metagenome-genome-assembly--contig:-NODE-3567-length-14205-cov-3.384555_pt1 | contig 14205 bp, 11 predicted proteins | sample MGYA00237882_ERZ534229 | MGnify/ENA primary metagenome ERZ534229 (study PRJEB26408, sample SAMN06266212) | sediment metagenome | isolation source: Hudson Canyon methane seep mesocosm | place...
TACCATTTATGGTTCTCTTCATCATAAAATTCAAAGTCTTGAAGTGATTCTTTACGAGCGATAGATTGACAAATAGAGCATTCTTTCTGAAGTATCGAGGCAGGGTGGAGGAGGTCATGACAATGCTTACCAACAACGTTTTCTCTATACATGTCTCTTACGATTTTATTTGCCTGCTGAATAACGCCAAACTGGTCAATAATTACGGTCGCTTCACTGACTGAATCATAGGATTTTACAACACGCGATAAACTCTCAAACGGACGTGTTAATGCCGACTCTATAAGCGCTTGATAAATTGCCCAAAAAGATAAAAATTTAAATATGTGTCCAATGAGTACGGCAGGCCCATGCAACCCTACATATAATGTAAAACAAAGCTCCGCAAGAATGGTTAAGAAAATTGAAATTAGAAGTAAGTTTCTGGTGTTTTCTTCAATTTTATAACGCTCAAGTTTAAGGTGAAATGCAGCAAAGATTAATATTGTAATAATGATGTATTCACTCATTATTTTGGCAGTAGTCAGGCCTTGGCCTTCAATAAACATACTGGGGAATTGTTTACTGAAAATTGATGCTATTGCGACTGAAGAAATTAGAGCGATACAAAAAAATATGGATTTAGGTTTAACTTTCTTAATGAGTGTAAAAGGGGCGATTAAGAGAATTAACGCTTCAAGGTATCGACCTACAATCCAAAATTGAATGGTCGCCTCTACATCTAAGGAGGAAAATATCTCTACGCCTTTAAAACTTAAGGTGTGAAATAAATCAACGAGTCCAACCCAAAAATACCCGCAACCTAAATATAATAAGAATTGATTTCGCGAAAAAGCAAACGTATTCCACGAAACGACGAAGCTCATAATGGCAATGCCGATTGCAAAAAGTTCGATTAGTGTATGGAACAAAATTGAATTAAATGTGCTACAGATTAACAAAGATACTGAGATATAAAGAGGTATACGCCAATGTTGTTGGAAAGAGGTCGCAAGCTTTAAGTCAGGTAATACTTTATTGCCCGGCTGATGGGCTTTATCGTGTTTATAGTTCACGTATTAAAATAACTCATATTAAGAAAAAAAGTTCGTACTTGGTTAGTCTAAGTATAGTGAAGCTTTGTCGCAACGCTATCCTCTGTTATTAAATATGAAACTTTTTAACAAAAGCGCATTCAGTTAAAAAAATTGGCTAAAATTGTAGACTTTAGTATTTAATCAACGCTAGAGTATAAAAATAGCATAATGGTTCTTCACCATTCCTTTTTGTACAGTTAAGCCCTAGAATTAAGAAATAAATCTAACAATATAAAGAGACAATTATGAAGTTTGACACTGACCTGTTGCAAGAAATAAATGTATTGAAAATGTTTGATCTGTCTAGCTCCCAGTTAGGAATTAAAGTTCATCATGATGCTGCTCCGGAAGCAGTTCAAGCGACACAACGGTTATTTGATAAAGGCTTGATTACACAAAATGATGGTGGTTATTTAACGGGCTTAGGTCGTGATGCAGCTGAACATACAAGCAACCTACTTACTATTTTAACGACTGCTTGATAAAGGCTTTAAATGCATCCAAACGACTCAGTAAGCTCTACATTACTCGAGTCCTTACTCGCTGGTGCTCACTATCACAAAGTGAATTTAACGAGTGTCTTTAAAGAAGCAGGCCTGGATCCTGATATTCTTCAAAAAAATGGCCGGCTTCATTTAGATCATGTTGGCCCCTTACTTAGAAGCTTATGGCTGAACATGGGGGATGAGGCGAGTGGTTTCTTAACAACACCACTTAAATTAGGTGTATTCAGCATGATGTGCCATGCACTTATTACATCTGGTAACCTTAGAAGAGGACTCTTGCGTAGTGCACGATTTATAGAGCTTCTTAGTGATGACTTGTCACTGAAGTTAAAAGAAACAGGTAACGAAGCACATTTCATTATACATTACCGCAACCCTCACAATCTCGATACAACATTTTTTGTTACATCATTATTTGTTATTTGGATACGACTTTCATGTTGGTTAATTGATCAACCAATCATGCTTGAACGTATTCAGTTTGAATTTCCCAAGCCTGCTTATAGTGATGAGTTTTCATTAATGTTTCCCTGTCGGCACAGTTTTTCTCAATCCTCGAACCGAGTAGTTTTTAACAACAGATTACTATCCATACCTATCAAACAAGATAGTGAAACCTTGAGTACCTTTTTACATAATGCGCCAGAATCATTGTTAACACAGTTTAGGTCGGACATTAGCTTAACCGCTCAAATTAAACGCTTACTATTACATCGCAATGGGATGCAGACTGAAATAGAGAACATGAATTTTGAGCTAGTCTCTTCAGAGCTCAGTATGACGACACATACTTTAAGACGTCGGCTAAAGGATGAGGGTAATAGTTTTCAAGAGATTAAAGACAGCATACGCAGGGATAGGGCAATGATGTTACTTGATAATCCTTCTGTAGCGCTTCATGAAATTTCAATAAAATTAGGATTTTCTGAACCTGCCGCGTTTAACAGGGCCTTTAAAAAGTGGACAGGACTAACGCCGGGTGTATTCCGAGAAACAAATCGATAAAATTACTTCTTTCTAGATATAAGAAAAATATATAACAGATGGATATTTATTATATTTTTAATATATTTTGATTGTCGATATACTTTATTTCAAATTAAACCATTAAGGAATTTCATTAAAATGAGTTTTATCCAAAGTATATCGAAATTGTTCTTCGTTTTATCGCTCTCATACTTATCAATTTATTCATCACTCGTATATTCAACAATCAATGCGCCAGCAACAGCGCTTAGTTTTTCTGTCCTTAAAACCGCTGAATCAAGTGGGTCGCTCGAAGCGATGGTTGTTGATAACGGAGGATGGCTTACAGTTAGAAACCTGGTGCATACCGCCGTGTTAGTTAGGCATCCAAAAGGTGACTTTTTATGGGATAGCGGAATTGGCAGCGAAGTTGAGTCACAAATGGAGGTGTTTAATTTATTTGAATCTCAATTATTTAGTATTAACAACGTGAATCCCGCTAAACAACAGCTTGAAGCTGAAGGCTATCCTATTGAAAATCTTTTAGCGATTATCCCGAGCCACATGCATTGGGATCACGCTAGTGCACTTGAAGACTTTGACAATACGCCAATCTGGGTACAAGAGAAAAGTTTAATTGAAGCTAGACATGGTGAAGCACCAGCTTTTGTAGTATCTCAGTTTGATCATCCTGATTTAAAGTGGCATAACTTGAAGTTATTAAATCAACCTTTCAAGGGGTTCGATTCTAGTCTAGATATACATGGCGATGGGTCTGCGGTATTAGTAGATTTGAGCGGGCATTCAGAAGGCCATTTAGGACTGTTCCTTACACTTGCTAATGGCAAACAATATTTCTTTATCGGTGATACAACATGGGCCATTAAAGGAATCGAAGAAAATAAATCAAGGCCTTGGATTACAGATACCTTGGTCGGCGTAGACACCAATATCACACAAAATGCTAGAGTTATAGATCAAATACACAAACTATCTAAGAAGGATTCTAAGCTTTTTATCGTACCGGCCCATGATGAATTACAGCTAAAAAAGCTTCCTAATTTTCCATCGTTTAGTGAATAAATACTCTCAACAGAGACTAAGAAAGTAGGTTGTATAGAATGGATTTACGTAGTTTAAAATATTTTGTGGCAACGGTCGAAACCGGAAGTATAAGCGCTGCTTCAAACCGTTGCCATATTGCTCAGCCATCGATCACAATGGCGATTGCGAAACTTGAAGATGAATTAAACTGTAAATTATTCGACCGCCATCGAAAAGGGAGTTCTCCGACACCTGATGGTGATCGAATGTATTTAATGGCAACTGAACTATTACAGCATGCTGATAGCATAAAACAGCAGTTTTCGCCTGTTGAGCATGTACATAACGTCACGTTGTCCGTAGATAAAAATATAAGAATTAATACACTTGAAACTTTATTGTCAAAACCTAAATGTGAATTTAATACCTTCCAATTTGAGATACTCAGCGATGCAAAAGTAAGTGACGGCTCTATAAATGATAAAGCACAAAAAAAAGCAGACTTACGCTTAACGACCAGAAATCAATGTGATAAATCTGAAACGTTTATTTCACTTGGCTTCGAAGAGTATGCTTTATTAATCCCCAATAATAACTTACTCGCTTATCAAAAAAAATTAAGCTTGAATGACTTAAATGAACAGAATGTCATAGAGCGTATTCACTGTGAAAACCAAGCGCTATTTGATCAAAATATTTCTCAGCTTGGGTTAAATATACATGTTGTAGCAAAAGTTGAAAGTGAAGAGTGGGCACATGCTTTAGTCGGTTCTGGACTGGGGCTGACTTTTGCACCAGTGCCGCAAGATTTTACTGATCCTCGGTTTACGGTTCGTTTTTTATCGGAATGGTTGCCAATTGAAGCGCCTACGCGAGAAGTGGGTTTAGCCATTAAAAAGTCAAAAATTGCAAAACTAGAAGCAATTTTACCAAGTTTAGTTTTGTCGTAGTTAGTATTGTAAGAACAAAGTTCTAAAGCTTTGCTACCCAAATATTAGAGGTTAAACGATATTCTAAATAACTTGTTGTTTAGGCATTAAAAGCTCGATCATGTAGCCATCAGGATCCTTCACAAAAGCAAGTATTGTACTACTATGTTTCATTGGCCCAGCTTGGCGAACTACTTGACCACCTTTCTTTTTGATTTGTTCGCAGGCGAGATAAACATCTTCAACTTCAACAGCTAGATGACCAAAGCCATTGCCCAAATCATATTCTGTCGTTCCCCAATTATGTGTGAGTTCAATTGCGGTGTGTTGAGACTCATTACCATAGCCTAAGAATGCAAGTGTGAACTTTCCTTCAGGGTAATCTTTTTTACGTAATAAATGCATACCTAAAATTTCGGTATAAAATGCGATGGATGTATCCAGGTCAACAACCCTTAGCATTGTATGTAGCAATCTCATATGTTGGTACCGATCTGATGTAGAATGTTACTTAGTAAATTAAGGGTACATCGGCCTTAGAGGGGATGTAACTGTTGTCTTACTACTAGCCTTTACTAAGGTTTTAATGTGTTGTAACAATAAAGCTTTGTCGTATATGTTGTGTTTTATAGTACTCTCGCCGGCATATAGCTGTGTTTCAAATGCTTTTGCTTGAGCGTAAATTGTTTCATTTAGTTTTTCTAGATCGTTTAAGCTTTGTATCTGTATATCAAGGTGCGTAGCTATTGAAAATTTACTTGCCCATAAGATGAGATGCTTGGGCATTTCGTGATTATCTTTCTTTATTGCTTCGCATAAATTTTTGTAAAGCATGGCAAGTTCTGGCTCTGCGTTGAAAGTAGTTTCATTGCTATCTGTCGAGACTCGTTTTTTGAGTAATAACAAAGTGGTACAAATCCAACCGAGTAAAATTAATACAATAATGGTGTACCAAAATTGATTGTTAGGTGCTTTGGTTAATTGTATTTCAGGTTTGGTTGATTCAGGTTCTATTGAGGCAGGTGTGATCAAAGTGGGTGACTGATCAATAATTGGTTCTGGAACAGTTTGAGGAGCCTGAACTAAATTTTGAACTTCAGGATTAACTGAAATATTAAAAGTATGCGCAGGGATCACTGCAACACGTTCAACATCATTGAGCGTATCCCACCATGGAATGCGAATCTCCGGTAGGGTGATTTTAGATGCTGAAACAGCAACTAGCGCAAAAGACTCTTGTCGAATTGATTGAGCACCTGACTCATGCTGTTGTGATTCAACGTCTGGCAAGTCGGGATAAATCTTTAAACCAGGCATTTTATTAATTCCTATTGGCGGCAAGGCTGAACCCAACAAGCCTAAGGCCTTAATTTCTAAAGTGCGTGTAATTGAGTCACCAACCATTAAATTATCCGGTTCTGTCCCCCATTTTTCACTCAGGTATAAGCTGGTAGCTGGTAGCCAGATATCACCAGTAAAGCTGCTGGGTGGTGATTTAATATCGATACTCATTGGCTCAGTAAACTCTCTGACTCTGACGCGTCGTCTATTTTGGGTATCGATCAGCAAGCCGTTAAAGCTTTGAGCATCAATCGTAAGTTCACCGCTTTTTTGTGGAAACACAAGGTATTGACGTTCACGTACTTCATAACGCCTATTATGAGCCATTCTAAAATATTTTTTTGTATCGCCAAGCGCTTCGATAATAGCATCGTTAGACTCCGGCACACTTAATTCACCACTTGCCAAGCGGTCAGCTGAGTATAAACGTAACGTGTAAATTACCTGTTCTTGTACATAGGCAGCTGACTTGTCGATTGTTGCCTCAAGGAAAACCTGTGGAGGATTATTTGCATCCTGAGGTGCTTTGCCCTTAAGAACACTTATGGTTAGTTCGTTAGACTCAGCATCTTTATATTTAACCGCGGGAATTTTTAAACTGCCTGTTCGCTTTGGTGCAAGGCTATAACTCCAGGTCACTTGAGCTGTTGTGTCGCCGTTGATTGATTGCATATTATAACTTTGCTTTTGATCAAGAATCTCAAAGTCTTGGTTGAGATCATCTGTATTTGGTGCTTCTAGTTGACTACGACCAAAATTCATAATGCCACCAAGACTGAAGTCCATTTCAATTTCACCCATGATGATTAAATTGATGGTGTCAGTTTCGTATATTTTATTTCGATCTACACTGGCCGTGAGAGTCGTCTCAGCCACGATGGGTAAGGCTGATGCCATTAGAAATATAAGTATTAAGCAGCGGGACATTAAATTATTTACCTTTATAAAATAGGGTACAAAAGTGGTCATTGTTATTTTTAAACTGTTTATAAGACTACCTTTACAAAAAGCGGAAAGCTTAAAATAATTTACCATATGGGTTCACCTGCTTCTCGCGTATTTCTGTTTCTTTCTCTTGATTGTTGTTCAAATTTACGTCTCAATAAACCGCCTGGATCATCTGGTACACGACGCATCCATTGTTCATATGATTGCTTTTCTTCATCTGTTAATTCTTCAGGTTTCGGCATAGCAGAGGCTTGTGCTTCTTTTTCTTGCTCAGCTTGCTTTTCTTCTTCTGATTTAGCTTGCTGTGCTTCTTTGTCTTTTTGTTCTTGCTCTTCTTTTTGTTCTTGGTTTGAGTTTTGTTCCTGATCTTGATTATCTTGAGAAGATTGTTCGTCTTTTTGCTCTTGATCAGATTGGTCTTGTTGGTCTTGTTGGTCTTTAGAATTTTTTTCGTTTGAGTTCTGACTATCTTGATTCTGCTGATCTTTGTTCTGTTGGTCTTTGTTCTGTTGGTCTTTATTTTGCTGATCTTGATTATCAGAATCTTGTTGTTCGGATGATTCAGATTGCTGTTTCAAAAATTCCTCGATTAGGGATTTATTATGCTGAGCATCTTCGTTATCTGGGTTTAGTGCGAGCTCTTGTTCGTAGGATTTAATGGCTTCTTCAAATTTTTGCTGATGAGCAAGTGCATTACCTTGGTTATAAAAGTGGTTGTCGTTTTCTGATTGGGCGTATTGATCCGAAGCTTTTTCAAATTGTTTCGCTTGATAGTTCGCATTGGCTTTATGCTCTAGTGAATCAAAGCGGTCAGCAGCTTCAGAAAACTTTCCATCATCGAACAACTTTTGAGCTTGTTGATTTTGTGTCTGCCATAGATCATCCCAACTAAAAGCGACACTATCTTCAACCGGAACTATAAATAATGAGAACAAGAAGGCCACTTGAAGCATAACACTTTGTCGATGGGCTCTTAATGCAAGAGGAATCATAAGAATGACAAATAAGAACCCCATATCCTCCCAAGCATCAAAACCTTTTTCTAGTGCCGGGTCATTTTTTTCTTGTTGCTGGTTCAAGCTCAAACTACCTTCGATATCAAGCCGGACAAGATCTTTGTCATCGAGAGTCATGCGTAACATTTGACCACGATTATTCTTCGCTAGAGCGGCGAGGGAATTAAAATCTGTTTTCGGAATAACAACACTACCTGCATCTTTTAGATACCCTTTTTCGGGCAACTTAATTGGTCCTCCTTCCGCGGTACCGGCTGCCAGTACGTGTAAACTTGTATTGGTTTCAGCTAAGGTTAGATTTATACGCTCAATATGATGGGGCTCGACACTGTCGGTGAGTAATATAATACGACCTTGATTGGCTTTGCCTTGCTTTAACAGTTCTAGGGCTTGTTTGACCGCTAGGTCAGGGCGACTACCAATAACTGGCATTATAAAAGGGTCGAGAGCAGGTAAGTTGGCTAAGATCGTTTTAGTGTCGTCAGTTAAAGGTGTTACAACATGGCTATCACCAGAAAAAACGACTAAAGCGGTATTACCTTCCTTTCTGAGTTTTAATAAGTCTTGAAGTTTTTGTTTTGACCGAGTTAGTCTGTCTGGAGCGGTATCAGTGGCAAGCATTGATAGTGATAAATCTAGCACTACAACCATATTATCCGTGAGCTTTACAACCTCCTGTGGCTTTTCTTGCCAAGCCGGACCCGCCATCGCGATAAATGCAAAACCTAGTACGGCAAGCATACTAAAGTGACGATTTTGTTTGTGTTTCTGCTGAGCGCTCGGAAGTAGGTGTTTTAATAATATTGGATCAATTGCGCTAGACCAATCACTATTACTTATAGAACGTTTGCGCATAGCAATATATATAATAGGTAATAGGAGTAGAGCTAATAACCAAAACGGGCGAAGAAAATGAAAGTATGCAATGTTGTCAAAAAAGTTCATTCATTACCTCTATCAAATTTTTGGCCTGTCGTTGCATTATGTTTAGCATGAAGGATCGTACGGTATAACTTAGTGAAAGCGTTCTGTGCCACTAAAATTCCGTAAGCCAGCATAGAAAAACATAAAAACCAGTAAAATAATGCTTTAGTAGGGCGGAAACTACGTGTTTCTTGCTCAACAGGTTCAAGGTCATTAATTGCTTGGTAGATGGCGGTTAGTTCTTGAGAGCTTTTAGCACGAAAATATTGGCCGCTCGTTAATTCAGCTAGCTGTTTTAGCATATCTTCGTCTAAATCTGCAGACGGGTTAACTTTGCGAGAACCAAAAAAGCTTCGTTGAATCATTTCGTCGGCGCCTATACCAACTGTATAAATTTTGATATTTTCCTTGGCTGCAAATTGCGCTGCTTTTTCGGGAGGAATCTCACCAGCGGTGTTTGCTCCGTCTGATAGTAAAATTAAAACGCGACTTTGTTCAGGGCGTTGTCTTAAACGCTTAACGCCTAAAGTCAGGGCATCACCTATTGCAGTCGCGTTTCCAGCCATACCTAAATATGCTTCTTGTAGAAGGGTATTTACGGTGACAGTATCAAATGATAACGGTGATTGAACATAAGGTTGTGAGCCAAAAAGAATTAAACCGATACGATCACCTGAGCGGTTTTCGACAAATTCAGTTACTACCTTTTTTACTACCTTTAAACGTGTTACCTGAGTTCCCTTAATTTGCATGTCTTTTTCTTCCATGCTTGGTGAAATATCGATAGCGAGCATTAAGTCACGACCAGACAGTGGAATGTCTACTTGATCACCAATGTAAGTTGGCCGACAAACTGCTATGACCAAGGAAATCCAAGCAACTAATAAAATGAGATTTTTCCACCTTGGTGTGGACTGATCATGATTAACCTGGCCAAAGCCAAGTGACTTTGCTGTTTCAAATATTGGTAAATGCGGAGCAATATAACTAGGCGCTTCAATTTTACGCTTGAACGTGACTATCCAAGGTAAGGGAAGTAGCAATAAAAGCCAAGGCCAATGAAGTTCAAACGCAGTTTCACCACTTAGTAAACTCATCATGATGTTTTATTCTCAATTTTATCGTCAAGATTGGGGAGGGCAACCGTAGCGTTCTTTTTAAGATCGATATCTTGTAAAGAAGTATTATCTATTTCATTTGGAACAGCGTCATTTGAATAAGATTTATATTCGTAGGGTTTTAGAGTCTTAATCCACTTTTTAATTCGTAGCAATGCATTATTATCAAGCTGACCACATGTGGTTTGGTAATGACCAAAGCAAAGAACCTTTATCTCGTGTTCATTTAATGGGCTATTGGGTAAATGAAGCAGTTTTTTCCAAGCAGTGCCAGTCTTGGCGAGCATAGTAGTATCCTTATTGATACTCGCTGCACAGCGTTTTAATAAACTAGAAATTTCTGTCAGTGCTTGGACTGATGGCGTTTGTTGATAATTTTTCTGCAAAAGTTTGTATTCTTTAAGTGCGGCTCGTCGCCAAGCGTTGGATCGGTACCAACGAAAAGTAAACCAAACAAACGTAATTAGAGTGATGCCTGCCAATAATACCAGTAATATCCAACCGATTGCCGGAGGCCATGCACCAATTGCCTCAGGCCTATGAACATCACGAAGTTGTGCTAAAAGGCTAGTCGGATCCATTAAGAGTTCCTCACAGAAAGCAACAAGCGTTGTAGAGTGTTTATTGGAGCCTCTTGTGTCGATACGTCAAGATAATGTGCTTTTAAACGTGCACATAGAGACACTAAGTCTTCTTTTTGCTTCTCTGCCCAGCGTGCATAATTCTGGCGTGCATCTATAGATTGCGAATCGATAACGAGAGTTTCATTGCCATTTGAAACTGGATAAAAACCAGGTGGCGGTAGTTGTTCCTCAATGGGGTCTGAAGTGCGCAGCATAAGCAATTCGTTGTGCTTTGCTAGTTTGGTAAGTAGCTTTTCACTGTCTCCATCAATATGCCTGAAATCACTGATGATGACTAGCAATGTGCCGGGTTTAGCTAAGCGTATTGTTTCAATAAGGGCATCATTAAACTCAAAGGGCGGTTCTGTCATCGGCTCAGTTATATTCAATGCCTGATTAAAGTCGCTGATGCCATTAAGTAGGCGCATGATACTTTTTCTATTTCTTGAAGGTTTGACCTCTTGATGACCTTTTTCTGAAAATACAATGCCGCCAACTCTGTCATTATGATCTAATGCTGTCCAGGCAAAGAGTGCTGCTGTCTCAGCAGCACGCACCGATTTAAATGTTAAATGGCTGCCAAAAAACTGAGACTGGCTTTGGTCGCATACGATCAGAAGAGGGCGCTCTCGTTCTTCATTGAATAGTTTTGTATGCGGCTTTTGACGCCTTGCTGTTACGCGCCAGTCGATACTGCGAACGTCATCTCCAGGTTGGTACATTCTGACTTCAGAAAACTCCATACCCCGCCCTCGAAACCGAGAATGATGTAACCCTGACTGAGGACGGCTAGCTCTTTTTGCTTTAGGTAAGCTTAAATTACGAACTGACCAGCGAAGTGCCATTAGTTGCTTTAATGAGCAATATGGACCAGTGCAGCCACTATTGAATACTTCAACGGGATCGTTTTGGGTTTGAGTGCTTGATGTTTTTGCAGCACTCAAAAAGTCACTAACGCGTTTTAACATTAAATGAACTCGATAATTATAAAGTTAGGCAACAGGTACGCGGTGAATTAATTCATTAATCACTTGGTCAGTGGTAATACCTTCAGCTTCAGCTTCGAAAGTTATGAGAATACGGTGACGGTACACATCATGCAGTACAGCACGAACGTCATCAGGACTTACAAAGTCTTTTTGTTGAAGCCATGCATACGCTCTTGCGCAGCGATCCAAAGAAATAGTTCCTCGAGGACTAACACCAAAATCTATCCATCTTGCTAAATCGTCACCATATTTTGCAGGTTGTCTAGTTGCCATCGTAAGATGGACGATATAGTCCTCCACGGCAGAACTCATATGGAGCGTATTGAGCTCTTCACGGCCGTCAAAAATGGCTTGTTGCGAAATTTGATCAAGTGTTTCTGTAATTTTATCGTTTTGAGATTGCTCAGCGCGAGCAAGTTTTAAAATGCTATGTTCAGACTCTTGGTTTGGGTAATCAATTTTTACATGCATAAGAAAGCGATCTAATTGAGCTTCTGGTAAAGGGTAAGTTCCTTCTTGCTCAATGGGGTTTTGTGTTGCCATAACCAGAAATAACTTGTCTAAAGGGAAGGTTTCTTTACCCACACTTACTTGCCGTTCGCCCATTGCTTCGAGAAGTGCTGATTGGACTTTAGCTGGTGCTCGGTTAATTTCATCAGCAAGAATAAGGTTGTGAAATATAGGCCCTTTTTGAAAATGAAAAATACCATCTTCAACTCGATAAATTTCAGTACCTGTTACATCCGATGGGAGTAGGTCAGGCGTAAACTGAATACGCTGAAAGTTTCCTTCGATACGATCAGAAAGCTCTTTAATTGCTTTCGTTTTTGCTAAACCTGGCGCACCTTCAACTAATAAATGTCCATCAGCAAGTAATGCGATTAATAAACGCTCAACTAGATGTTGCTGACCAATGATTGTTTGGCTTAATGAATGGTTTAATTCTTTAAATGCACTGCTTGAAGTCATGCCGATAAACTCGCTTATTTCTTTAGTAAAAGTGTCATATCAATTTAAAACTTATTTGGCGATTCCCAAACGAGCGAAGTAAGTTAATCGATTGATTGTAAATAAGCAATTTCCTAACAATGAACTATTCTTAATTGAATGTAGCAGGACACCATTTGAAGCAATAAAAATAACTTTCAATTTAGTGGGAATTATCAATGAATTTAGTCGATACGCAGGATAGAAAAATATTTGATGCACAGATTCGAAAAGCGATTAACGAAGCGCTGCCAAAAAAAGATGCTAGTTCCGTTGTTCTATTTTCAGAACAATTGTTTACAAGTTTATTTCTAGACGAATTTAAAGGGCGCAGGGTCACTGACATTCTTGGATTGATCATTTCAGCATGGAAATTTGTTAGCAAATTTGATGGTAAGCACGCAAAAGTTGAAGTGTTTAATCCAAATTTGGAGGTGTCTGGGTGGCAGTCTTCTCATACTGTACTGATGGTGCTACAAAAAAGCGTACCCTTTATTGTGGATTCAGTGCGCATGGAGTTAAGCGCAAGAGAAATAAAAACTCACAGTATTCAGTATTCAACCATTCGCTGTAACCGTAACAAGAAAGGAGACGTAAACGCATTTGTTAATAAAAAAGAAGAACAGCAAATAGAAGAAGAAACACTCGTATTTATAGAAGTTGATAAACATAGTGATCAAGCAGCGTTAACCAGTCTTCGTAAGTCAATAGTGTCCATCATGGATGATGTGACCGTTACGGTTAATGACTACAATAAAATGCTCTCACATACTGTTGCTAGCTCTAAAGAGTTGTCATCAACTAAAAGTAAAATCATTAGTTCGTCTGATATGAAAGAAGGTGTAGATTTTTTACATTGGATTGAAGGTGACCGTTTCACCTTTCTTGGCTATGTTGAATATTCATTATCTGGTACCGGCAAAAAACAAAAACTAGAACATGTTCCTGGGTCCGAACTAGGCATACTTAGGAAACATACCGACCAACTAGACCAGATTGGTCTGAGCAGTGTTGCGAATAAAAATAAACATCTGCTTTTATCCAAGCAATTAATTACTTTTGCAAAGTCTTCAAAAAGGTCAAGCGTACATCGCCCTGCATACCCTGATTGTATCAGTATTAAAAAATTTGATTCTAAAGGACATATTATTGGTGAGCATTGTTTCCTAGGTCTATTTACAGCACATGCTTATCATGAAAACCCAAATTCGATTCCCTTATTAAGGTTAAAGACACAGAGTGTCATGGAGAGGTCTGGTTTGAATCCTCGCGATTACCGAGGGAAAGAACTAGAAGAATTACTTGCGGTATATCCTCGTGACGAGCTATTTCAAGTGGGTACCGATGAACTATATGACGTCGTCATGGGAACCCTTTTTATACAAGAAAGAAGGCAGACACGCTTATTTATGCGTGAAGATAGTTATGGCCGTTTTGTTAGCTGTTTGGTTTATGTACCTAGAGATATTTTTAACACAAATTTGCGGATCAAAATTCAAGATATTCTGGTGAGTGACCTTAACGGTTTAGATGTAGATTTTAATACTTATATTTCAGAATCCGTGTTAGCGCGAACACAAATTACGATTAAAATTGACCCTGTTGAAGGTCATGCTTTTAACATTGAGAAGCTTGAACAAAAAATTATCGATGTAGCTCAGTCTTGGGAGGATGACCTAGAAATTTCCTTATTTGATGCCTATGGAGAAGAACACGCTAATCAGTACATTAACAAATA
>ENA-OSET01003568-OSET01003568.1-sediment-metagenome-genome-assembly--contig:-NODE-3568-length-14205-cov-3.064907_pt1 | contig 14205 bp, 14 predicted proteins | sample MGYA00237882_ERZ534229 | MGnify/ENA primary metagenome ERZ534229 (study PRJEB26408, sample SAMN06266212) | sediment metagenome | isolation source: Hudson Canyon methane seep mesocosm | place...
AGCTGATATATCTGACGTTTTAACATTAAGTAGCGGTGATGGTGCATTAACATTCATAAATGCAAGTTCAATAAAGATAAAGGATAATGAGGCCTCATCATTAGTTATAAAACAAGCTGATACTGCTTATTTAACTTTTAATACTACAAACGACCTCGAAAGTATAGCATTCGGACAAAATGTTACTTTTAGTGGTATAACAATTGCTGATTTAGGAACTGTAACAACAGCCGTTATTAATGGTGGAACTATAAATGGTACTGCTATTAAATATTATGATGAAGCAAAATCAATGCTATTAAAATATAAAGAACAAGACATTTCTTTAACAATAAAAAGAGCAGATGAAGTTAAAGAAATTCCTGTTAGAGTAACCAAACAAGGGACTATAGGAATTGTCTTTGGAGGCCTTTCTTTTAATGATTTACAAAAACTAGGGTATTATGACCTAGCAGAAATTGAGTATTCTTTTACGGAAGCCATTCCTGCTGGTTTAAACAAATCTTGGAAAACCTTGACAGATTACGTGAAGCAACTTAAAAAAATATTTAATCCAAGTACTGGTGCCTATAAAGGTTTGGGTGGTTTTATTTCTATCGGAAGTATTTTTCCTGATGAGTGGAGTGCACAATCTTTCTGGAACATTACGGCATTCTTGTCTATTATGTTAGGTTTTATGAACCTGTTGCCAATTCCTGCTTTAGATGGTGGACACGTAGTTTTTACCCTTTGGGAAATGATTACTGGTAAAAAACCTGGAGATAAATTTTTAGAATATGCTCAAGTAGTTGGTTTTATTCTTCTAATTGCATTGCTACTTTTCGCCAACGGGAATGATATATTTAGATTGTTTAAATAGCATTCTTTTTTAAAATATAAATAAAAAAGCCTCATCTGTGTGAGGCTTTTTTATTTATATTTTTAATGATCGATTAATAAAAGAAAACCAAGCGTAACGCTTACTGCAGATATCACAAACATAGGTTCTAGTACCTGGTATTAATCTAATAATTCCTTTTCTTCTAATTCTATATTTAGATAAAGATTTACATCTTGGACAAGCTTTCATAATAAGTAATGTCTAACAATACAAATTGATGAAAAATTTTACATATAAACATAGGTAGTACTACGTGTTTTGATGTTTTATATTTTCTATTACCCTCATATAAAAGCATTTAAACTTATTTTAATGTGTTTTTATTCCCTTACAAGTAGCTCTTTAAATGAAAGAAACCCATTACTTATTTAAAAGCAATGGGTTTTATATTTTTATTAATTGAGGTGTCTAAACCTTAAGAGCTTTCCCTTTTTGTTTGGCAACTTCATTTCTTTCAATTTTATGTTCTGGACGCGTCCACCTTGGTTTCTCTCCCAGAGATTCAAAATTAGAATCTTTTGCTTCTACTGTTTGTGGTTGTACTTTTTTAGTGAATGGTTTCTGTGGATTTAAACCCAATAACTTAAACATTTTCATGTCTTCATTTACGTCTGGGTTTGGAGTAGTTAATAACTTATCTCCTGCAAAAATTGAATTTGCTCCTGCAAAGAAGCACATTGCCTGTCCTTCTCTAGACATTTGCGTTCTTCCTGCAGACAAACGAACCTGTGTTTCTGGCAATACGATTCTGGTGGTTGCAACCATTCGAATCATATCCCAAATATTAACTGGTTTTTCATTTTCTAAAGGGGTTCCTTCAACAGCAACTAAAGCATTTATTGGCGTAGATTCTGGTTGCGGATTCAAGGTGGATAAAGCTACTAACATACCTGCTCTATCCTCTGCTTTTTCTCCCATTCCAATAATACCCCCTGAACAAACAGTTACATTTGTTTTACGCACATTATCAATGGTATCTAATCGGTCTTGATACCCACGTGTAGAAATTACTTCTTTGTAGTATTCTTCAGAAGAATCTAAATTATGGTTATACGCATATAGGCCCGCTTCCGCTAAACGTTGTGCTTGGTTTTCAGTAACCATTCCAAGCGTACAGCAAACTTCCATATCTAGCTTGTTAATGGTTCTTACCATGTCTAAGACTTGGTCAAATTCTGGTCCGTCTTTTACATTTCTCCATGCAGCACCCATACAAACACGAGAACTTCCACTCTCTCTAGCTCTTAAAGCTTGTGCTTTTACTTGACGTACCGTCATTAAATCATTTCCTTTAACATCGGTATGATAACGAGCTGCTTGCGGACAATAGCCACAATCTTCTGAACATCCACCCGTTTTTATGGATAATAATGTTGAAACCTGTACGACATTTGGATCGTGTTGTTTTCTATGAATGGTTGCTGCCTCGTACAGCAGTTCCATTAATGGTTTGTTGTAAATATCTAATATTTCTTCTTTCGTCCAATTGTGTCTTACTTCACTCATAAATTCAAGTTATTTAATACATCAAAAATATAAAAAATCCACCTGAAAAGTGGATTTTTAAACTTGTTTATTTCTTCTCTTCTTTTGGTTCTTTATTTTTATCTTCAACCAAATCTATAGGTATATCTTTTCCTTTTAAATATTCTGGCAACTGCATTCCAGCCATATTAAACATTTCTTGCAATGGTGGAACTGATTTGTACATCCCAGAAATAAAGTTAGAGGTAGAGGTTTTCCCTTCTTTTCCTCCACCATTTTCCCAAACAGTAACTTTATCAATTTTAATGTTTTTAATTGCTTCCGCTTGTGTTTTAACCAATTCTGGTAATTTATCAGCAATTAATAATAAAGCTGCATTTTGAGAATCGTTTCCAGCTGCTTTTACAATCTGATCTAAACCAGCGGCTTGTTTTGTAAGAACTTCATACAAACCTTGCGCTTCTGCTTGTGCTTTAAACAATATTGCATCGGCTTCACCTTTTGCAATTCTTCTAATATTCTCAGCTTGTGCTTCTGCATCAATTTCTACTTTACGTTTATCAATTTCTGCGGGTACAATAATATCCGCTAATTGAGAAGAACGTTCTCTATCTGCTCTCGCAGTTTCGGCTATCTGTTCTGCAGCATACGATTCTTCTAATGCTTTTGCTGTTTGCACTTTTTCTGATGCAATTGCTACACGTTCTGCTTCTGCTTCACGTTGTCTTCTTAATGAATCTGAATTTGCTACCGCAATTTTTGCTGTATTTTCTCCTTCTACAGCTTGTGCGTTTGCTGCAGCAACTTGTGTTCTTTCGTCTTGTACTGCGTTTGCTTCACCAATAGAACCATCTCTAGTTTTTTCTGCAACCGATTTTCTTGCTGCGTTAATTGCATGTGCTGCTGCTTCTTTCCCTAAAGCTTCTATATAACCAGATTCATCTACAATATCTGTAATATTTACGTTGATTAATTTTAAACCAACTTTCTTTAATTCAGATTCTACACTTTTAGAAATATTCGTTAAAAATTTATCTCTGTCAGAGTTAATCTCTTCAATATCCATTGATGCAACTACCAAACGTAATTGACCAAAAATAATTTCTTGTGCCAACTCTTGAATTTCACTTTGTCCTAAACCTAATAACCTTTCTGCAGCATTTTGCATAATTCCGGGTTCTGTAGAAACACCAATTGTAAATCTACTTGGCACATTTACACGAATATTTTGTTTAGAAAGTGCATTTACCAAATTAACTTCAATAGATATTGGTGTTAAATCTAAAAACTGATAATCTTGAATTACTGGAAAAATAAATGCAGCTCCACCATGAATACATTTAGCCGACTCTCCTCCTCCTACTTTTCCATAAACCACTAAAATTCGGTCAGATGGACATCTTTTGTAGCGTTTTATCATTGTTACCAACAATATAAATATGAAAAGGATAGCAACCCCTATTCCTATTAATCCAGCAAACTGGGAACTTTGTAATACAATTAAATTTAGCATAGTTATTTTTTATTTTTGAGGTTTTATTATTAATATTCCGTTATTGGTAACTTCGACCACTTTTATAACATTCCCTTGTGTTAAGTCTTCATCAAAATCGGTTAATGCATCCAGTTCTCTTAAAGATCCTTGAACTTTTATTTGCACTTTACCAATTTTAGACCTGTTTGCACCTACAGTTAAATATACTTCTCCTATAGAATGTAATGCATTTCGCATTTTTAGAGTTCCGCTAGAAGTTAATTTACTGATATAATAAAATAGAGCAGCCATTACAGACATCATTGCTAATCCACATATTATTGAAATAAATATGGTTAAAGATTTCGAATTCCCTGAATTAATACTAGCAATTCCACTCCAACCAAAAATAGCAAAAAAGGCTACTAAATTTTTTAAGGTAAAAAACTGAAACCCTACTCCTGTATCTGCAGCTACTTCTGCATCAATATCACCAATATCATCTGTGTCTGCACCAATCATCGTGCTAACCAATACAATTAAAAACATTAATGTAGAAATACCAGTAATAACCCAGTATGTCTTTAAAAAAGATGGCAAATCTGCAAACCATTCCATCATAGCATAAAATTTAAAAAGTGAATAAATATAAAGGTTTTTGACTAAATAGAATGACTTATTTTGTCAATAAAACAGAAACAGCATTTCCACCAAAACCAACTGCATTAACCAAGATTCTTTGAAGTTTTTTTGGTTCTTGTTGGCTTTCTGAAAAAGGGACGGCTATTACTTGTTGTTTTTGCAACATGAACAATGCTAATTCTAGACTTAACATTCCTGAAGCACCAAAAGTATGACCCAGCTTCCACTTATTGGTAGTTAAAAATGGAGTTTTGTTACAAAAAATTTTTAAAATTGCATTTATTTCTGATGAATCTCCTTTTATAGTACCTGGAGCATGCATCACAATTGCATCAATTTCATCAGGAGAAAAATTGCCTAAAGCCATTTTCATCGATTTTTGAAAACACGCTGCCTCTGTAGAGATTGACGTATTATGCTGAAGAACTTCAGTTGCATAACCAATGCCTTCAATTTTTGCAATTGCATTTTTTTTAATTCCTTTTTCCATACAAATTACAGCCGCTCCTTCTCCCAAAACCATGGTGTTTTGTTTCTTTTTTAGGTCGAATGCTTTACAGGGAAATTCATCATTCTTTCTTGCATATACTTTTAAAGCTTGCATTTGAGCAATTGTAAAATCGGTTAAAGCGGCTTCACTTCCTCCAACTAAAAAGGCATTTGACATTCCCGAATGTATCCATGCCACTCCATTTAGCAAAGAATGTAAAGCGGTAGAACAGGTAATTGAATGTGAAATTTCTGGACCAGAGCTTTGCAAATCATGCGCCACCCACGAAGAAATATTCCCTAAAGTTGTGGTTGGAGAACTTAAGGTGGATGATTTATTTTTCTCTAAAAATTCTTTGTGATATTTTTCAAAAAGGGAGGTGGCTCCTCGTGAAGATCCAATATTAATTCCAAAATTATCTCCTACTTTCCAGTTTGCTTTTTCAATAGCTTTCCTTCCACAGAAAATCGCATACAAGACAGAATCATCTAAATTTCTATACTTAGCATCTGAGTTTTTAAGTGCGACAATGTGCTTTTTACTCTCCTCAGAAATTTCTGCAACGAGTGCCGAAAATTTTTCAAATTTCTTTTCTGAAATGAAATGCGTATCGTTTAAATAATGGCTCCAAATTTCTTCTTGAGAGTTTCCAAGAGCTGAAATTGAGGCGATCGATGTTATGGAAATAGGTTGCTGCATAAATAGGATGCAAAATTACACTATTTCTAATGCCTCTTCAATAGTTTTATAGACTTTTTGCAACTGTTCTTTTGTAATTACATACGGAACTTGAATGTAAATTGTATTTCCTAACGGACGTAAAAAAACGCCTCTTTTCATAAAAAACGAAAGTAACTTGTCTCGTAAATTCCCATAACGCTCCATTTTTGTATCTAAGTCTAATGCAAAAATAACACCTTGTGTACGTGCCGTTTTTACTTTGGGATGTTTTAAAATACGTTCTTTAAACTGTATATGTGAAGCTGAAATTTCTTTGATGTTTTTCTGAATTTCATGGGTTTGTAATAGTGCTATTGCGGCATTTGCAGCACTACAAGCAATTGGATTTCCAGAATAAGTATGGCAATGAAAAAAGCCTTTTGCCATCTCATTACTTAAAAAAGCAGCATAAATTTTTTCTGTACACGAAGTAATTGCCAAAGGAACTAATCCGCCAGTTAAGGCCTTACTTAAACAAATAATATCTGGTTTTGTTTCGATAAAATCGGATGCAAAATTACGTCCTGTTTTTCCAAAACCAGTCATAACCTCATCTGCAATTGTTAAAATATCATTGGTTTTACAGAAATTTAAAATTTCATTCAAACCCTTTGTATCATGAATTTTCATCCCTGCAGCACCTTGAATAATGGGCTCATAAATGAACCCTGCAATTGTATAGTTTTCTGAATATTTTTTTAACTTGGCTAAGATTTCTGGGTGATTTTCTCCATTCGGCGTTGGAATTCGTTGTACATCCATCAAAAAATCTTCAAACGGACCATTATAAACCGACAAGCCTGAAACAGACATTGCGCCAAAAGTATCGCCATGAAATCCGTTTTCAAAAGCAATAAAAGTGTTGCGTTTTTCTTCCACATTAAAATAGTATTGTAATGCCATTTTAATGCCTGCTTCTACTGCTGTTGAGCCATTGTCATTAAAGAAAATTCTGTTTTGCCCTTTTGGTAATATTTTAATAAGCTCTTCAGATAGTTGTATCGCAGGTTCGTGCGTAAAATCACTAAACATTACTTGGTCTAATTGCTGCATTTGCCGATACACGGTATCGATAATAAAATCATTGCAATGCCCAAACATACAGGTGTACCAAGAAGAAATCGCATCAATATATTCGTTGCCATTTTCATCTGTTAAAACGCATCCTTTAGCCTTTACAATCGCCAAACTATCAGGGTTTAATTGATGTTGCTTTAACGGGTGCCAAAGGTGTTTTTTATCTCTTTCTTGTAGTGTCATTTTACAATTAAAATGTCTTTAATATTTGTGGTAAATTTAGGTGATAATCGTTCTTGACGCATTTTCCAAGTACGTTTTAAATCTTGATTTGCTAACTTAATCTTATCTGCTTTGTACTTTTTATTTAAACCATCTATAGCAGACATTAAAGGTTTGTGCTTAGGGTTTTCATGAGAAAATAAATTCAACTGAAAATTATCATTGGGTACCAATCCAGAAATGACAACACCCGCTTTTTTATATCTAATTCCTTTTCTAAAAATACTTTTTACAGCGTGTATGGCCGCTTTAGAAATTACCAAGGTAGAATCTGTTGGATACGACAATAGTACGGTTCTACTTTCTTTTATATAGGGTTGGTTTTTATCGAACCGATTGCTTCGTAAAAAAACGGTAATTACGTGGCAATTAGATTTTTGTTCACGTAATTTTTTAGCACAACTACCTGCAAAGGTAGAAATACGTTCTTTTATATTCTCGATGTCTTCATAGATGTCTTCAAAACTTCTTGTGGTTGCAATCATTTTTTTAGAGCTAACAGCATCTTCTAAAGGTATTTTAGAAATGCCTTGTAAATCTTTTTGCAAACGCCACTCTACAATAGAAAATTCTTTTAAAACCAAATCACTTGGCAACAATGTAAAATCATATGCTGTAAAAATTCCTTTCTCTTCTAAACGTTTTTGCAAGCGACTTCCAATACCCCAAACCTTGCCAATCTTTGTCCATTTTAATGCTTTTATTCTGTTTTCTTCAGAATCGATAATACAAATTCCCTTGGATTGTTTTAAGTTAGAACGGGCAATTTTATTGGCAACTTTACTCAGTGCTTTTGTTGGTGCAATACCCACACAAGTTGGTATGCCTGTCCATTTTAAAATTCTACTTCTAATTTTTGTGGCGTATTCATCAAAATTATAATTTTCAAAGCCTTTCAATTCTAAAAAAGATTCGTCTATGGAATACACTTCAATATCTGGAGAAAAATCACGTAAAATATTCATAACTCTTGCACTCATATCTCCGTACAATGGATAATTTGAGGACAAAATAGTAATATTTTTTTCTTTGCAGAACTGCTCCCATTTAAAAATTGGAGCACCAAAAGGCAATCTTAATTTCTTAGCTTCATCGCTCAAAGAAATTACACAACCATCGTTATTGCTTAAAATAGCAACTGGTTTTCCTTGCAAATTCGGATTGAAAGCCCGCTCACAAGACGCGTAAAAGTTATTACAATCAACCAATGCAAACATAGCTGTAAAGGTATATAATTTTGCTATTTTTGTAAGGATGAATTTACCAAAGAAGTTAACAAATAAATTAAAATTGCGTGAAGAAAATAATTCTCTACGAAAATTAACTTTGCAAAATAATTTAATTGATTTTTCTTCAAATGATTATCTAGGTCTTTCTAAATCTGAATCTATTTTTGATGAAACACATCGTTTTTTGGTGGATAATAACATCAAACAAAATGGGGCAACAGGAAGTAGGTTGTTGTCTGGAAATCATTCTTTATATACAGAAGTTGAAGATTTTTTAAGTGAATTTCATCAAACAGCATCGGCCACCATTTTTAATTCTGGTTATGATGCGAATATTGGTTTGTTCTCTGCAGTTCCGCAGCGCAATGATCTTATTTTGTATGATGAATTTTCTCATGCGTCTATTAGAGACGGAATTCAATTAAGCAATGCAAAATCATATAAATTTTTACATAATAATTTAGAGGATTTGGTTCAGCTACTAAAACGCGTTCAGCATGACAAGTCAGAAATATTTGTGGTTACAGAAGCTGTTTTTTCTATGGATGGTGATGCTCCTGATTTGATAAAAACAGCAGCAATTTGTAAACAATACAAGGCTTTTTTAATTGTTGACGAAGCCCATGCTATTGGTGTTTTTAATAAAAATGGTAGCGGACTTGTACAAGAACTTCATTTACAAAATGATGTTTTTGCAAGAATTATTACCTTCGGTAAAGCTATCGGTTGCCACGGTGCCGCAATTTTAGGAAACCAAGATTTGCAAAATTATTTAGTAAACTTTGCCCGAAGTTTTATTTATACAACAGGCTTAACACCACACTCTTTAGCCACCATTAGAATTTCATACAATGAAATGCTTAAACAAGTTCAGCACAACAAAAATAATTTAGCTGAAAATATTCAATTCTTTAAATCAGAAATTATAACGTTAAACCTTAAAGAATTATTCGTAGAAAGCAATTCTGCAATTCAGTGTTGTTTGATTTCTGGAAATGAAAAAGTAAAAACAATTTCAGAAAAATTTAAAGAAAAAGGGATTGATGTAAAAGCAATTTTATCGCCCACTGTTCCAGAAAATAAAGAACGACTTCGTTTTTGTTTGCATAGCTATAATTCCTTTGAAGAAATTAGTGAAGTTTTACGTTTGTTGTCTGTTTTTATTCTTCTTGAACTTGATTAAATGCCGAATTAATTATGAATAATAGTTTTAAAATTTTAGCCGTTTTTGAGTTTTCTACGGAAGCCCACGTAACAAAATCGAGATTAGATTCAGAGGGGTTTACAACCCTATTAATGGATGAAAAAACCATAGATACAGATCCTTTAGTGAGCAATGCAATTGGTGGTGTAAAACTACTAGTTCATAAAAATGATTTTGAAAAAGCTGCCATGGTTTATAATAATATTAGAACCTATCAAAAAGATAAAAATGGACAAGCGATTCCCTGCTTGAAATGTAATTCTAATCGAATTTTAGTTGCACCTATTCAAAGGAAAAATATATTTTATATGCTGTTTCCATTTTTCGAAAAAACAAGACATATTTGTAACGATTGTAAAACAATTTTTTAATGCAAAAAAAATACTTTATTACAGGGATCTCTACTGAAGTTGGCAAAACAGTTGTTGCTGCAATACTTACGGAAGCTTTAGAGGCAGATTATTGGAAACCCATACAAGCAGGAGAATTAGAAAATTCTGACACACATAGAGTTCAAGAATTAATTTCAAATTCTAGATCCATTTTTCACGCAAATTCTTATGCATTAGAAACTCCTATGAGTCCGCATGCGGCAGCAGAAATTGATACCATTACCATTGACTTAAAGAAAATTAAGGAGCCTACAACTAAAAACATTTTGGTTATAGAAGGTGCCGGCGGATTGTTAGTCCCGCTAAATAATACGGATACCATTTTAGATTTAATTCAGCAAGATTACACCGTAATTGTAGTGTCTAGACATTATTTAGGAAGCATCAATCATACTTTATTAACGGTAAAACTACTACAAGAAAAAGGGGTTAAGGTATCTATTATTTTTTCTGGAAATGAGCATAAAAGCACAGAAGAAATTATAAAAAAAATGACAAATGCTACTATTATTGGTCGCATTGATGACGAACCTTATTTTGACAAAAATGTGATTAAAGAATATGCAGATAAATTCGTAAAAAAGTTATAATTTGCATGCAAATGGAAACGTCTAAAACACTTACTTTTTTTACCCCAAAAGCTTCTTCTGGAAACGGAGCAATCTTTATAGATACTGGTATTTCTGCTGGATTTCCATCTCCTGCAGATGATTTTAGGGAAACAAGAATTTCTTTAGATGATGAGCTTATTCAAAATAAAGATGCTACTTTTTTTGCAAAAGTAAAAGGACAATCGATGATTGATGCTGGCTTAGATGATAACGATTTACTAGTAATTGACAGAAGCTTAGAACCTGTAAACAATAAAATTGCTGTTTGTTTTTTAGATGGAGAGTTTACGGTAAAACGTTTACGTGTAGAAAAAAACGAAGTTTGGTTACAACCAGAAAACCCTAATTACCCTATTATACATATTACTGAAGACAATGATTTTGTTATTTGGGGTATTGTTACAAGCGTAATAAAAAAAGTGTAAAATAAAAAAACATGGAAAACACACTCAGAAACAAAACATTATTAATAGAAGCTACAGACCAAGTTCGTGTAGATTTTTACAAAAAAACATACTCTCACGTTGCTGCTGGGGTTTTATTATTTGTGCTTTTTGAGTATGTACTGCTACAAAGCGAAATGATTGTTAACTTTATGATGACTATGACCCAAGGTTGGAGATGGTTGATTATGTTAGGTGGTTTTATGTTTGTTACTAATTATGCAGAAAGTACTGTTCTTAAAACTGCAGATAAAAACACGCAATATTTAGCTGCTGCATTGTACATTTTTGCACAAGCAATTATATTTGTACCTCTTTTATATATTGCAATTTTCTATACAGAAAGTGCAGATTTAGTGCAACAAGCAGCCATTGTGACTTTAGGCTTGTTTGCAGGAATTTCCTCGGTTGTTTTTATCACTAAAAAAGACTTTTCATTTTTAAAGGCCGGTTTAACTGTTGGATTTTTTATAGCAATAGGGTTAATTGTTGCGGGAACTTTATTTGGTTTTAATTTAGGATTGTGGTTTTCTGTTGGGATGTGTGTTTTAGCTGCAGGAAGTATTTTATACCAAACTTCTAACTTGGTAAACAAATACAGTACAGAAGACTATATCCCTGCTTCTTTAGGATTATTCGCTTCTTTAATGTTGCTTTTTTGGTATGTATTATCAATCTTTATGTCTAGAGATTAAAATATAAATTATTGTGAAGTCTTTTATTACAACAGTGCTGTTCCTTGTAACAATCTCTATTTCTTCGCAAGAAGTTCCTTCAAAAATTAAATTAATATTAAAAAAAGACGATGCAAAAGGATTAAAAAAGGAGCTAAATAAAGAAACAATTAATAACTGTTACGAGGTAGGAAGCTCTAGTTATTCTCTTTTAATTTTAAGTATTAAACTAAATTCTAAAGAATGCTTTACAGCACTTACAAATAGAAAAGCAGATGTAGATAAAGATTGCAACGGTAAAACACCTTTAATTTATGCTGCAAAATATGGTCGGTTAGAAATGGCAAAAAAACTTATTAAAAAAGGAGCCAACTTCAGAAAAAAGTACAAGGGAAGAACAGCTTTAGACTATGCTAAAAAATATAAAAAAACCACTCTAATAGAGTATTTAAATAGTTTGTAATAATCTTTTAAAATGTAAAAACTCCAAACTTTCATTCGGAGTTTTTTTATAAATTTCTACCTTCGTAAAAATAAAGAATTGTATTTATCTATTCATTGGTTTGTTCAAATTCATAAATAAAAGATCTACATCTGTAACTTCTTTGCCTAATAAATATTTGCTAAAATGATCTGCTCTTAGCCAAAAAGAATACTCTGTCATACTTCCAAAGCCATGTCTTTGTCCTGGCATCACCATAAATTTAAAACGCTTGTGAGCCTTAATTAACTCTTTTGCCATTCTTATGGTTCCAGCAGGGTTTACGTTGTTGTCCATGTCTCCATGAATTAACATTAAATGTCCTTTTAAATTTTTAGCCAAAGATTGGTTGTCGTCAATTTTATATTGATAAGAGATTTTCCCTTTGGCATCAATCTCTTCTTTTACACCGTGATGTGTTTCACTCCACCAAGAATTGTATACATTATTATCATGATTTCCTGCAGAAGAAACTGCAGCTTTAAAGAAATCTGGATACACCAACATTGCTGCTGTAGACATAAATCCACCACCAGAATGCCCATAAATTCCTACTTTTTCGATGTCGATAAACTTGTGTTTATTTGCCAATTGTTGCGCTACATATTTTTTATCAGCCAAACCATAATCACGTAAATTTCCATATCCATAATTGTGATACCATTTGGATCTGTCTGGATGGCCACCTCTGTTTCCAAGGGTAATAACAACAAAACCTACTTGTGCCATTCTATCTAGTCTGTCCATTCTATACGAAAAGGATTTGTTAACAGCTTCGGTTTGTGGCCCAGGATATACATATTCTAAAAGCGGATACACCTTTGTAGAATCCATATCAAACGGTTTGTACATCACTCCATATAAATCTGTAATTCCGTCATCTGCTTTTACCTTAAAAGGGGTTGGAAATTGATAGCCTGATGCAAATAATTGCGATAAATCAGCTGTTTCCAAACTCATCACTTTCTTTCCGTTTGCATCTCTTACATCAGATTTTGGAACTGTATTTACACGAGAATAATTACTAACAAAATATTTATTAGAATCTGCCATACTAGTTCTTGTAGTATAATTCCCCTCATCTAACGTTTTCATTCCAGTACCATTCAAATTAATTTTATAGGTATGTAAAAAATAAGGATCTTGATTCTTGTCTACTCCATTCGCAGTAAAATATAAGGTTCTGCTTTTTTCATCTAACCCTTCAAAACTGTCTACATGATAATCTCCATCTGTTACTTGATTTTTTAAATTCCCATCAGCATCATACAAATAAAAATGTGCCCAACCGTCTCGCTCTGCCCAATGCAATATTTCTTTTTCATCATTGAATAAAATTAAAGGTCTAGATTCTATGTAGGTATTAAATCGTTCTTTAATTAATGTTTTATATGCTCCTGTATTCATGTCTGCAACATGAATATCAAACTTTTTACGATCTCTAGAAATTGTACTAAAATATATGTTCCCTTTTTTTGATAGCAATAAAGAAGGAGTAAAATCATCATCTCTTTGAGACTGTTTAGACGCTGCTCTATATACAGATATACTTTGCTGGTTAACGGTATCTAAAGCAACCGTTAAATGACTTTTGGTGGGAATATCAAAAATCATCAATTCAGATTTATAATATTCTTGTTCTCCTGGCATGTGGTATTTGTATGTTTCTAAGGTTGGCCTTTTTTTACCTGTAGAATTAATGACCCACAAATCTTTAATATGCCTTGAATCTGATTTCTGAAAAACAAACTTTTTAGAATCATGAGACCAGGTTCCCCAAACACCTTTTCGTTTGTCTTTATTTTTCTCTACATCAACATTATCTTGACCTCTATTACCACCACCATAACCGTAATTTTCTTCTCCGTCTTTGGTCCATTGGTTTTCTGGCTGCGTATCATACACGTAGCGTAGGGCAGTTTAGAAATCAGGCAAGGTGCGTATTACTGCGCACCCTGTCGTGACTAAGGAGTGTGGGCAAAGTGCCCTTCAGATCAGATCAGTTTGAAGCAACCTGAAAATTCTGGGGCAGACCGGCGTATTCCTCGATCGCGCCTTTCAGCCATGCATCATAGACCTCTTGGCTGACCACTTTTACGGTGATCGGCATATAGGTATGGTCCTTGCCGCACAGCTCAGAACACTGACCAAAGTAAACGCCTTCTTTGTCGGCTTTGAACC
>ENA-OSET01003570-OSET01003570.1-sediment-metagenome-genome-assembly--contig:-NODE-3570-length-14200-cov-11.115769_pt1 | contig 14200 bp, 11 predicted proteins | sample MGYA00237882_ERZ534229 | MGnify/ENA primary metagenome ERZ534229 (study PRJEB26408, sample SAMN06266212) | sediment metagenome | isolation source: Hudson Canyon methane seep mesocosm | place...
AGTTCGCTCAAGTCCTTTGCGTTTAAACGCTGAACCAATCATTAAAATAACTTTTTCATCATCCTGAATATTGAATTTACTTCTCCATTGCACTCTTATTTTATCCGCATCAGCTGGTCTTTTTCTATCTGCACTAATGCCTGGAGGAAGAAGGTGAAACCTCTCTTTTTGAGTATGGTAATGAGAAATGTATTTTCTTTGTTCTATTTCCGAAAGCATCATTAATTGAGTTTTTGAACTAGGGTCAAAAACAGCTTTCTCAAAGGCAGAAAAATGTCTGTAGCGACTACTTAATTTATATAGTGCTGGCTTCAGGTGGTTTATTTTTTCCACATAGCATGGGTCTGCTGAATAATATAGGTCAATCCCTGGCATCCTGTTAAATCCAATAACAACATCATAATTTTGATGCTTAAGTATGGTATTTAATTTCTTAGCAAAAACTTTAGTTTTACCGTGATTAGTCCAGCGATTGACGGGAATAATAGTAATATTGTAATTGTCTGGTTTAGGCCCTTTCCAATCCATAGTGTAAACATCAATGGAGTGACCTCGTTCTGCGCAAAGTTGAGAAATGCGTAAAAAGTTCCTTTCAAGACCACCATAAGGAAAAAATTTATATAGGCAAAATGCAAGTTTCATAAAAGGTAGATGTAATAAATTGTAAACTTTGTTTATATAGGATGCATAATTTATGATTTAGGCAAATATAGCAACAGTATAGATTGATGCTATAAAATTTGCTAATGTAACTGGATGTATAAGTGTGTTCAATGAAAATGAGCTATTAAAGCCTTAGAATCATATTTATTTAAAAGTCAATTGATAAATAAAATTAAATTTAAAAAGAGTTAAATTATGGAATTTCATAAGGATGATATTGTTGTGCTCGATTGTACACTTCGGGATGGAGGTTATTATAATCAATGGGACTTTGATGAAGCACTTGTTAATGACTATTTAGATGCAGTTTCATCTGCAGGAATCCGGTTTGTTGAAATAGGTTTTAGGTTTACTGCAAAAGAATCCTTTTTTGGTCCTTATGCATATTCGACAGATAATTTCTTAAAATCATTAACTATTCCTGAGTCTTTAAATATTGGGGTGATGTTAAATGCTAAGGACTTAGTTACTTATGACGGTAGTGTCATTGAATGTATCGATTCACTTTTTGTTCAGGAAAATAAGTCACCAGTTAGCTTTGTAAGAATAGCTGCTCATTTAACTGAAATTGAAGCATGTCAGGAAGCCGTTTGTAGATTGGTTGAGTTAGGTTACCAAGTTGGGCTTAATTTAATGCAAGCAAATTTGTATTCAGAGACTGTTTTAAATGAGTTTGCAGCCAATGTTAATCAATGGAAAGAGGTATTCGTTTTATACTTTGCAGACTCTTTAGGAAATATGAACGCGGAGGATGTCCAAAAGTTGGTTAAAATATTCTCTAAACAATGGGGCGGTGCAATTGGGATTCATGCTCATAATAATATGGGACGAGCTGTTAACAATACGACAACAGCATTAGAAACTGGTGCGAAATGGTTAGATGCAACTATTTTGGGGATGGGTAGAGGTGCTGGAAATGCTGCTACAGAGATTCTTTTATTAGAAATGGTTGCCAGAGGTGAGGCAAAATATTCACCAGATAAGCTTTTACAGCTTGTGGAAACATATTTTTCTCCGTTAAAAGAGAAATATGCATGGGGTGAAAGTTTTTTTTATTATATGGCGGGATTGCATAAAGTACACCCAACATATGTACAGGAAATGTTAGGTAACGATCGTTATGTCACAATGGATATAGTTAATGTTATTGCTTCACTTGAGAATGAAGAGGCAAATTCATTTAGCAATAAGAGCTTACAATCAGTGATTGATGTCAGTTATAAAAATTGGAAAGGAAGTTGGAATGCAGAAGGATGGGTAGAAAACAAAACAGTTATGATCTTGGCGGGAGGGCAGCAATTATATCGACATAAAAAAGGAATTTTAACTTATATTGAAAGACATCAACCTGTAGTTTTGTCATTAAATTTAATTGCTGACTTTCCAACTGAATGTGTTTCCTCTTTTGTAGCGTGCCACCTGACCCGAATCAGAGCTCAAGCAAAACAATATAAGGAAATTAACAAACCATTGATTTTGCCTTATGAAACTTTGACTGATGAAGAAAAAGCTATTTTAAAAGATAATAAGGTTTTGGATTATGGCATGGCGGTAGAAGAAAATACCTTAAAAACAAGGAAGGAAGGATGTACTGTACCTTATCCTTTAGCTATTGCTTATGCTCTGAGTGTTGTTTGCACTGGAGGGGCAAACAAAATTGTTTTTTGTGGTTTTGATGGTTATGATTTAAGTGATCCTCGACAGGCACAAACAAACGAAGTACTTCGGCATATTGAACATAATTTTCCTTCTATACCTCTGATAGCAGCAACACCAAGTCATTACGGGTTAATTCAGCAATCAATTTATCAGTCGGAGATTTAAATGAATCCAGTGATTATTATTCCTGCTCGTTATCAATCGAGCAGGTTTCCAGGAAAGCCATTAATTGATTTATGCGGTAAACCCATGATTGTTCGTGTTTGGGAGCGATGTATAAAGGCTTTAGATAAAGATAAAGTATTTGTCGCAACGGATGATCAAAGAATTATCGAGTGTTGTAACAAACATGGCATAAATACTTTATTAACAAGTAGCCAGTGTTTGACTGGGACTGATAGAGTTCATGAGGCTGCAAAGCAACTGAACACAGACCTTGTTATTAATGTTCAGGGAGATGAGCCGTTACTGGATCCTCAAGACGTTGTTAATGTTCTGAAAGCGGCGGAAAAAAATCCAGGCTGGGTTATTAATGCGATGTGTTCTATTCGTGAGGAAAAAGACTTTTATAGTGCAAATGTTCCTAAAGTTGTTTGTAGGCCTGATGGGCGTTTACTTTATATGAGTAGGGCCGCAATTCCTACTGATAAGGGGCATAACTTTATTCATGCTATGAAACAAGTTTGTATTTATGCTTTCCCTCGACAAGCTTTAGATGATTTTGCTGGCCAAGTAAAAAAAACAGAATTAGAACAAGTTGAAGATATTGAAATTTTACGTTTTTTAGAGTTGGGGTATGAAGTTCAGATGATTACAGTTTCGGAAAACTCTATAGCAATAGATGACCCTTCTGATGTTGCGAGAGCTGAACAAGCTTTAGAAAATGAAATGTAAGAGAAGACAGAATTTAATAATGCGAGACCTTAATGATTGAAAAATATAAAAGTTTTGTGCTTGATTGTGATGGGGTGATTCTAGATTCAAATCGTATAAAAACAGAGGCCTTTCGTAAAGCACTGGCAGATGAACCTGTAGAGCTTGTTGAGGAATTTATTCAATACCATAAAGATAATGGAGGGGTTTCTCGGTATATAAAATTACAATATTACTTTCAAGAAATAAAAAAGAAAAAAGAGTATTCACAAATACTAAATGAGACATTAGTTCGTTTTGCCGAAATTGTAAGGAGTGAATTGGTAAAAGCATCAATGGTTCCTGGGGTAGAGGCATTTTTGATGCTATGTCAAGAAAAAGGAATTCCTTGTTTTGTTAATTCAGGGGGGGATCAAGATGAGCTTAGGGAAGTTTTTGTGGAAAGGGGGATAGGTAGCTTATTTGAATTAATTTTAGGCTCCCCCACAAGCAAAAAAGATAATTTAGCTAAATTATTAGTAGAGAATAGATTGCAGCAGCCAGTGCTTTTTTTTGGGGATGCATATTCGGACTATATAGCTGCAGAAGCATATGAAATAGATTTTGTTTACGTGTCTAACGTATCAGAATGGGGGGAAGGAAAAAGTTTTTGTTTAAATAAAAATATTCCTGTAATAGAAAGTTTTAAGGAAGTAATAAAAAATGACATAGTTAAGGTCAATAAAAAGGGCTAGATACAAAAACGGCCGACTCAGTTCTGTTTGTTCTTTAGAGAAATATATTTAGAGTAAGATGCGCAAAGGAAAGCTATGGGGATCCAATAAGCAAACCAAGATGTTTTGGGTCTTGCAAATGGGTATTGACCGTTAGTTAGCATACAAAAGAGACCAAAAACAAGCCAGATAATCCAAAGTCTGTGGATTGATGATTGATTTTTGAACCCTGAAAATGCGATTAATATGAGATTACAGAAAAATAACAAGACGCCAGCTATACCTCCCATTCTAAAAATACTTAAAACTATATTGTGACTATGGTCAAATGTACCTAGTGGAGTGACGACGGATGTGGTTTTGCTAATTCCCTGACCAAACCAGAAGAAATCCAAAGATTCTTGAAACACTGTCACCCATATACTAAATCGGTAAGGAGCAGATATTCCTCTACTAAATAATGAGTGTATTGAATCAGGGAAGATTAAAGTAACGGATAATATAATTATAGATAAACAGAATAGTATGGAAAAAATATTTTTTAATTGTGTTTTTTGAAAATAAATAAATAGAGGGAGAGTGAGAAAGAGAGCTAGTTGTGGTCCGCGAGATTTTGCCAGAAATAAAACAATAACAAAGGGAATTAATGAGATGTAGTACAGTATTTTAAGTTTCCAAGACTTGCTATCATTGATTAACCAAATAGCAGTAAAGAATAATAGTCCTGCGAACATAGCGTCTTGTATCATGTTGCCATAGCGAACCATAAACGGATTTTCTAAGGTATAAAAATGATTAAAAATGCCATAACAAAAATGGAAAAAACCAACGAAAACAAAGGAATTAAATAGAAGATTACAATAGTTCTGTTTTTTATAAACGGCAAGAAAAACAGCGGCGAAAAAACAAAATAATGTAAGTAAGTACCTGAGGTATTTTAATGATTGAGCGTAATCATAATGTATAGACCATAGGTTATTGAGGTAAAGATAAAATAGAAGGACAAGTGTCGAGATTGTGAGCCAGTTGGTGGGGCGGAGTTTATTATAATAATAAGGCAATAACAAGGCTACAGGAATGCAAGTGCTTATGTAGAAAACTGTGTTGTGTTTACTTGATGTAGGGAAAAAAAAATAACCAAGGAGAAAGACTGTTAAAGCAAGTATGACCCAGTTCTCAATAAAATTTTTAATTGATAATATGTAAGAGTTGCACATTGTTATTTATAGTGTAAAGGTAGTAACTAAGTTTTGGTAATTTTCATAATATTGATTAATAGAAAACTCATCTTCCGCCCTTTGTCTTAAATTGTTGCCGATGGAAAGAAGGTCTGATTCATTCATTTGAATATATTCATTCATTGCTAATACCAAAGCATTGGTATTAGCTGATTGAATTAATTTACCTTCTTCTGATAGCACATATTTAACACCTCCAACATCAGTGGCAATGATAGGTAAACGTGCAATCATGGCTTCTAAAACAACCAAGCCAAAGGCTTCGGATAATGAGGGTAAAACAAAGGTATCAAATGCCGGGGTATACTTATAAGCATCCACAAGTTCCCCTGTCATAATAACAGCGGATTCAAGATTGTTTTCCTGAATATAACTTTTTAATTCGTGTTCTAATTTTCCTCCTCCGATTATAACAAGTTTAGCAGATGGAAATGTTAGATAAATTTGCTTGAATGCCTCCAATAGGTATATTTGACCTTTTACACGTACAAGTCGACCAATAGTGCCAAAAACAAAATCGTTAGAATTGAGGTTTAACCTTTCTCTTGCGGATGCTTTAGATAATAATCCAGATGTAATGTTGTTTATATTAAGGGCATTATTAATATAAACAACATTGTTAGTATTGAATCCAGCATTATTATATTGTAGTAAATCATGCTTAACTGATTTTGATACACCAACATACTTCCAAAATTTATCAGTTAACAATCTCGTAATCAATCGTCTATAAGGCCTTTCAAACTCCCCATTTGCATGTAGGACGGCAATACAGCGTGCTGGTTTTTTAAGTAGTTTATTTACAAATAACATCATAAAAAGGGGTTTAAAGCGATGGGTTACGATGACATCAAATTGTTGATCTTTACAAAACGCCCAAAGTTCGAACATAGCCGACAGTCGAAGACCTTTTAATTTTTTTTTGGGAATATTAAAATATTTAATGTGCTTACATGTTGATTCCATATCATTTTCTTGAGGGTGACCATTAAGATAGGCTGTTGTAACATGAAATTCTTTTCCTGCTAAAGCATGGATAACTTCCTCTTGAAGGCTTGACATGCTAATTTGAAATTTTGGTTGAATTTGTAATACTTTAATTTCTTGTTTCATAGAGTATGTGTTGAGGGCAATAAAGTAACAAAAATCATCTTAAAGCTTGCTCTAAGGAAATTTTTTTGACAATAGATTCTGGTAAGCGGCTGTTGGGTGATAAATTGAATATCTCGAAGCCATCTTGCTCTGCTACATTTCTAGCGACTTCAAATGAAGGAAGTATATATGGTTTAAAGTCTTTATTTATGCGGGATTTAGCAACGTCATGTTTTTGTTCATAAAAACGAGGTGCATCCGGACTAAAAGTCAAATCCATACCAAGAATGTTGATCTTTTTGAATCCAAGATATACAGCAGTTTGAATAGCTTCAAACACAACTGTTTGAGCAGTAAATACACCAAGGTTTATATTTTTGCTGAATCCAACTCTGCCTTTTGATAGTTTGACTGTATCGTGTAAAATTAAGGCAGGTTTAGATTCGGCCCATTGGTCAAAATCTACAGCATTTTTTTTTGGAAAATCATAATGATAATTTATTTCTGGAAGTAAAAAAATATTATCTGCTTTTAGAAGGTCTGGGTTACATTCGCATATATGATTTAAGGCTAAAAAAGAAAATAAACAATCAGCTTTAGAATTGATCATCTTTTCAACAAGAGGAAATCTTTGTGGTATAAATGATGCGTCAGAAACAATGTGATATTGCATGAAAATATTTTTATCACATTTTGCAACTGCGCCCTTTAAGCCAAATAATGTTTCAGATGAAAGTTTCTGGAAGTCAACTTCATTTAAAGATGGGCCTGTAGCAACAATAAAACATCGTTCTGATACGGGTTTTTTTAAGTTTGCTAATGGGTTTGTTTTTCCAATGAGCTTCTTTTTCCAGAAAATTTCATAATAACAATTTTCTTGATCTCCTATCTTTTTGAGCTTGAAATAAGGATGGAGTTTTTTTAGCTGGTTTAGATTGTTAGGCAGGGTTTTTCTATATAACCATTTACGATATTTATCCCAAGTGTTCATTGTTGATAATTCTATTAGTTATTGACGCTGTTACTGATTGGCAATAGTATACTATCCCGGTTTTAGAAAATCAGTAGATTTGTTTTAGGATAGCATTAAATAAAATAGGGTTCTATCAAAATATTCGATGGAACCTTTGGTGTTAAGTTATTTGATTGTGCAAAAAAAATCTAACTAAAAAACTGAGTCAGTCGTGTCGATAAAAGAAAAGACTATCAGTGTGATGATAATGATGAGGGGAATTATCCCTTCGGACATATAACACTGATAAGTGTTGGCGCCTAACGCCTTATTTTTATTTAAAATAGATGTCTTGATAGGATGGTATTTGGGGCTAAAGGATGTTAAAAAACACGAAAATATATAAAGTATCAAAAACTAATTAAAAATAGATGTAATCTGTATAAATAGTTGATATTGAAAATGGCAATGGCAATGGCATTCTGAGTTAGATTTTTCAAAGGATTAGCTGTAAATAGCCCTATAGAGTGTAATCAAAACCAAGGCTTAAGAGCGTGGAACTTTCCTGGTTGTATTTTTGAGTATGAGAGATAAATGATAGAAATTAATGTTGATTTTCAAAAAAAACTCGGAAGTAAAAACACATTTGAATATTTTATGGGCTTGCAGGGCGAGCTCTATCGTAATATGAATGGACGTAAGACATTGAGGTTTTATCTTGGTAATGATGGTTTTTTTATAAAACAGCATTTTGGAATCGGTTGGAAAGAAGTTTTTAAAAATCTATCTCAATTGAAATTACCTGTTATCGGTGCAAAAACAGAATATAACGCGATAAATTATCTTCATACCCTTGATATAGATACAATGGATATTGTTGGGTTCTCTCAAAAAGGGCTTAACCCTGCCGGGCTAAAGTCGTTTCTTATTACTAAAGAGTTAGATAATACAACCAGCCTAGAAGATTATTGTGCTCATTGGGCAGATCAGTCTCCTTCATATAGAGAAAAACAGTTGCTACTAAAAAAAGTAGCTGAGATTGTTAAAAAAATGCATGAAAATGGCTTGAATCATCGAGACCTATATATATGCCATTTTTTATTGAGAAAAAATACTGAAGAAGCGGAAGAGGATTCTCGCCTATTTTTGATTGATTTACATAAAGCACAGATTAGGGAAAAAGTGCCAGAAAGATGGTTAATAAAAGATTTATCTGCATTGTATTTTTCAGCCATGCATATTGGTTTGACCAAGAGAGATTTTTTGCGTTTTGTTAAAATTTATAGAGGGCAAGTACTGAGAAATATATTAAGTGCGGAAGAAGCGTTTTGGAATAAGGTTGAAAGAAAGGCCGGTATTTTAGATGCAATGCCAGAGAGTAAAAAGAAAACGTAGGCTGGTTTTCCCCTAGCGTATTATAATTAGTGCTTAGTGATTTTTTGACTTAGTTAGATTGTTAAGTCAGTTTGATGAATAGGGTAAATTGTGGCGGATGAATTAGAGTTTTCAAAAAAATATAATCAACAGCATGCTGAGAGGTATTTTCATAAGCATGATTCTGGCTTTTGGCGTTCACTTTCAACGTGGCGTGAAAGGCAGTTGGCAAGAAAAGCATTGAAATTAGCAGGTAATCCTAAAACTGTACTTGATGTGCCTTGTGGAACGGGGCGTTTTTGGGGGGTATTGGCAGAGCAGTCTGATAGGGTTATACATGCTTGTGATAATAGTCAGGATATGATTAATGCCGGTCTAAAGTTTAGAGAGCCTGAAATTGTTAAAAGAATTCAAAGTTTTCAGGGCTCTGCATTTGATTTGGCTGTAGATGATGGATATGTAGAGTCAGTATTTTGTATCAGATTAATACATCATATGGGGGATGTAGAAGACAGATTAAAATTGCTACAAGAGCTGAAGCGTGTAAGCTCATCTACAGTTATTATTTCATTGTGGGTTGATGGTAATTTTGAGGCGTGGAAAAGAAAGAAAAAAGAGGAAAGAAAGAATTATGAGGGCTATCAAAATCGTTTTCTAATCCCAGTAAAAACAATAGAAGATGAATTTGAAAAAATAGGGTTAAGGGTTGAACATCGTTTAGATTTGATACCGTATTATTCTATGTGGCGAACTTATGTTCTTCGTAAAGTATGAGTATTAGCTAAATTATGAAAGAGTTTGTTGGTAAAGGGTGGGAAAGGATTCTCAAATTAAATACAATGGATAGCTTTGACTCTTTATGGGAGCTTGATGCTACTTGGTTTGAGGAGCCTAATGAGCGGCGTGGCGGTTGGAGTGGTGTCTCTAAAATAGATTTAAAAACTGAAAGCGGTGCATTAGTTCCTGTCTTTTTAAAAAGACAGGAAAATCATAACACTAAGGTTTGGAATAGCCCATTTAAAGGTATTCCAACTTTCTATAAAGAATTTAAAAATATCCAACGCTTTATTGGCTATGGCATACCAACCGTAGAACCTGTTTATTTTGGTTTTAGGTCTGTAAATGGTAAAAGCCAGGCTATTCTGATGACTAAGTCGTTAGAGGGATTTGAATCATTAGACTCCGCTCTTTATGCGAGAGACGGTGAGTTAATGCGTAACAAGGCGCTTCGTGAGGCACTTATGGAGACCGTTGCAGATGCAGTAAGAGGTATGCATAAACATCACTTGGAGCATCGTTGTCTTTATGGAAAGCATATATTTGTGCGGTTAGTAAACTCTGACTGGGAAGTGAGGTTTATTGACTTGGAGAAGCTAAAGCGAAGACTGTTTTATAAGCAAGCGGTATTAGGCGATCTGTATACTTTGCCTCGTCGGATGTCTGGTTGGCGACAAAGTGATAAATTAAAGTTTTTTAAAATTTATATGCAGGAAGAAAAACTGTCCCATAGGTCAAAATTAATTTGGCGGGAAATTCATAACAAAATGAAGGCAAAGAATAAATTCTAGTTGCCTGAGTTTTTAAAAAAAGTTTAAGTTGATATTTATATGATTGTATTAGGTCTTTCCGGTGCGGTAAGTCACGATGCCTCAGCGGCATTGTATGTTGATGGTCAGTTAGTTGCTGCTGTTGAAGAAGAAAGGTTTTTGCGTGATAAGCATGCAAAAGGAAAAATGCCTTATGAAGCAGTAAAGTTTTGTTTAAAACAAGCGGGAATTCAACCGAGTCAAGTTGATGTTGTTGCATTTCCATTTGCCGAGATTGGTTTAAAGTCACCTGCTCGATGGCATTATGCAAAACGTTATTGGTATGCACCAGATAGGGCGTTTACAGCATTATTTGCAGGGAACCGTCGTTATTGGCGCAACCATAAAAATGTAATGAAAATGCTGGATGATCTGGAGATAGGTTCTCAGCGGGTCAAATTTATTCCAGTTGAGCATCATATAGCGCATGCAAGTAGTGCTTATCATCTTAGTGGATTTAAAGAGAAGTGTGCCATTATTGGTATTGATGGAAAAGGTGAGTACGCAACAACTTTTTTTGGATATGGTGAAAATGGCAAGATACATAAAATCAAAGAGTTTTATGATCCCGATTCACTGGGTGGGTTGTATGGTGCTTTAACGGAATTCTTAGGTTTTGAGATGCTGGATGGTGAATTCAAAGTGATGGGAATGGCGCCTTACGGAGATCCTAAACGGTTTGACTTTTCTCGGCTTATTGAATGTACGGGAGATGATTTCAAAGTAAATACCAAATTAGTGAATTGCCTGGGGCTTCGTCGTTACAAGAAGGATGGAAAAAGCTATTACTTTAGCCCCAAACTGATTGAATGGTTGGGGAAAATGAGAGATGGGGATGAAATTGATGACCCTTATATTGATTATGCAGCCAGTATTCAAGACTTACTAGAAAAAACAGCGCTCTCTTTGATTGAGTTTTATTTGGGCGATATTATCAGAGAAACGGGCAAAGTATGTTTTGCAGGAGGGGTTGCGCTTAATGTGAAGCTGAACCAAAGAATAATTGCCATGCCTGGCGTTAAAGAATTGTTTGTACAGCCTGCTGCAAGTGATGCGGGAACAGCAATTGGTGCTGCAAGTTTTGCCTCAGAGCAGGAAGGTGTTTCCGTTGAGAAAATGGAGCACGTTTATTTAGGGCCTGCATATACTACTGAGGAATGTGTTGCTGCCTGTGAGGTCTATGAAAAGCCAGTAAAATGGCAAAAGCTGGATAATGTAACCGAGCAAACAGCAACCATATTGGCTGAAGGTAATCCTGTTGCCTGGTTTCAGGGGCGAATGGAATTTGGGCCTCGGGCTTTGGGGAATAGAAGTATTTTAGGTTCTCCAAACAATTCGGGTGTGGCCGATAGGATTAATGCGCAAATTAAATACCGTGAACGCTGGCGTCCATTTTGTCCAAGTATGCTTGATAAAGTTGCGGTTGAAATTTTGCAAACAGAGCACCCGAGTCCGTATATGACTTTTACATTTGATGTGGCAGAAAGCTGGAAGTCAAGAATTCCTGAGGTCGTGCATGAAGATGGAACTGCGCGTGCTCAGGTTGTGACGAAAGCAACCAATCCCCGATATTATTCTTTAATAGAAGAGCTAGAAAAAATAAATGGTAATGCTGTTGTTTTGAATACGTCTCTTAATAGGCGAGGAGAGCCAATGGTGTGTAGCCCTGAAGATGCATTGAATATGTTTTATGGTTCTGATTTAGAATATTTGGTGATGGAAGATATTTTAGTAACAAAATAATGGAGTGTTACTTAAAGTGATTTATTAAAACGCCAGCTATAAGCTGGCGTTTTTAGTTTTAAAGAAATGGCTCTGTGATAAGTTTAAAGCTCTGAGGGGAATGATTGGTATGAGAAAGAAGCAAAAAAATCAACAAAAAAAGAAGCAGCTAAAGTTAGAGCAAAAACCAGCAAAAAAAGGCCTAAAAGTTTATCGTAGGCTATTTAAATATGTTGTACCGTATAAAGGGTTGTTTTTTATAAGTTTTTTGGGTTATTTGGTTTCATCGGCTACTCAGCCAATGTTTGCAGAAATGATTAAGCATATTATTGATACGCTTGAGTCGGGTGATAAAGCTGGGCAGATGCAGTTACCGATGATATTTAGTGGTTTAATTATTGTAAGAAGTATCGGTGTATTTATTGGTGCTTATTTTGTATCAAGAGTGTCTGCGAATGTTGTGAACGATTTGAGGTGTGACATATTTAAGAAATATACCCAGTTGCCAATCACTTATTTTGATACACATAATAGTGGTTATTTGATTTCAAGGATAACGAATAATGTTCAGGAGGTTACAACTGCAACATTAGATGCGGTAAGGAATATTATAAGAGAAGGAATGACGGCAATAGGCTTGTTAGCTTATCTTTTTTATATCAATTGGCAGTTATCATTGGTCTTTTTAGCGATTGCTCCGGTCATTGGGATTGTCGTTGGGGTGGTAAGTAAGCGTCTAAGAAGATTAAGTAAGCGGTTGCAAGAGTCAGTTGGTGATTTAACTCAAATCGCATCAGAAGTTGTTGGGGGGAATCGAATTGTCAAAAGTTATGGTGGAGAGGTGTATGAAAACCAACGCTTTAAAAAGCAAAGCCGATACCATAGAAACCAGAGGTTAAAGCTTTCAATAACCACCGCAATACAAAACCCTATCATACAAACTGTTGTGGCACTTGCTTTGTCGGGGCTAATGTATTTTGCATTGATATTTATGGATCAATCATCTACAGGGGAGTTTGTTGGATATTTGACCGCAGCGTTTATGCTACCAAGGGCTGTAAAGTTTATTAGTAGTGCTAATTCAAAGATACAAAAAGGCGTGGCTGCCGCTGAGTCATTATTTGAAGTGCTGGATGAGCCAGAAGAAAAAAATGATGGCTTAGAGTTTTTAGATTCATGTGATGGGGAAATTGAGTTCAAAAATGTATCTTTTTCGTATGAAGGGGTAAGCCGGAAAGCATTGATGGATATAAGTTTTAAGATAAGGCCGGGACAAACAGTTGCGTTAGTTGGAGGCTCGGGTAGCGGCAAGACAACACTGGTGAACTTATTAATGCGTTTTTATGAATGTAATAACGGACAGTTATTGATTGATGGATGCAATCTACATAATATTAAAATAGAAAGCCTGCGAGAGAAAATAGCTTTAGTAAGTCAGAATATCACTTTGTTTGATGGCACTATAAAAGACAATATTGCTTATGGTGATGTTAATCCAGATGATAGCTTAGTTGCTAGTGCAGCAAAAGAAGCTTATGCAATGGAGTTTATAGAAAAGCTTGAAGATAAGTTTGATACCCAGATAGGAGAGCATGGTATTAAATTGTCAGGAGGGCAACGTCAGAGACTGGCCTTCGCTCGTGCTATATATAAAGATGCACCCATTTTGATACTGGATGAGGCGACTTCTGCATTGGACACGAAGTCAGAGAAGTATATACAGGCGGCTTTAGAAAGCGTACAGAAAAACAGGACTATGTTAATAATAGCCCATAGATTGTCGACAATAGAAAATGCAGATGTAATCTTTGTTATGGATGCAGGGAGAATAGTGGAAAGAGGTTGCCATAAAGATCTAATCAGTAAAAATGGGAAGTATGCGCAACTGCATGGATTGCAATTTAAAAAAAGCTCATCAAAATAGAAATAAAGTCTTGACGCAAGGAAAGGATGCTGTAGAATGCGCACTTCTTTCGACGCTGTCTCAGGTTGGAAGGGCGCAGGAGGCGGGGGTTTATATTTAGTTTGATTGGATTTAATTTCTTTCTGATTAAATATAAAAGATTGACAAACGGAATTGAGGTTGTATAATGGCTGGCTCTTCGGAGCTAATTAATTTGCTTCCGAAAGGCTCTCAGGATGAGAGTTGATGGTTTTCTTTTTGGGATTGAATGGCTTTTAAGTCGTTTGAATTTGAACTGAAAATTAAGTCAAAAAGGATGTTGACAACGGGTTTTGACTCTGTATAATGGTCGGACTCAGCAGGGCAGTGACCTAGTCATCCTGCAGAAACAAAGGCTTCGGTCTTTAGCTCTTTAAAAATCTAAT
>ENA-OSET01003571-OSET01003571.1-sediment-metagenome-genome-assembly--contig:-NODE-3571-length-14199-cov-3.651183_pt1 | contig 14199 bp, 15 predicted proteins | sample MGYA00237882_ERZ534229 | MGnify/ENA primary metagenome ERZ534229 (study PRJEB26408, sample SAMN06266212) | sediment metagenome | isolation source: Hudson Canyon methane seep mesocosm | place...
TTGGTCCAGCTTTCTAACCGGTGTTTGGGCCGATAAACACGGTGTCCATGACAATTCCTTCAAAGGAAAACAGTTTGACGCCTATCCCCATTTTTTCGCGCGCGTCATACAGGTCACGGGTCAGTTCGGTCTGACCGTAAACCATGACCGAGTTGCCACCGGTATGCCCGGCCAGATCAACACGCCGCTTGTTGCCGCCTGCGGCAATATAAAACCCATCGTGAATTTCGCCCTCGGCATCCATGCGGTCACCACATTGGGCTTCGCGCATCAGTTCGGCAAACCCGTGTTCCAGAACACCTGCGCGAATCCGGCCAAGAACGTATTCCCGGCTGTGTTTCTCGAGTACAATATTGTCGATCCCTTTCAGATCGAGCAGTTGACCTAACAAGAGACCTGAGGGCCCGCCACCGATGATTCCGACTTTGGTTTTCATGTTCATTTCGCAGTCCTCCAGACCTTTTGCCGATATTGAGCGGAAACGACGGCCAAGTGAATGGATTCATCCGGCATAAACTGGTATGATTCGAACATGTCAGTTATCGAAAACTTCAACCTGTTTGGGGAACGTCAGGATCTGCCAGACGTCGTCCACTGCGAGACCATCGAGGCGCGGTCCCTGGTGCACAATTGGGAGTTCTCGCCGCATCGACATGGTCACCTGCATCAATTTCTATTGTTGGATTCGGGGTCCGGGCAGGTCCGGATCGAGGAGAATCGCCATCCGATTACATCCGGTGATCTGGTGAATATCCCCATGGGGACGGTGCACGGGTTCACGTTTGAACCTGGAACGCAGGGGTGGGTTGTGACTGTGGCATCTGAACTTCTGGCCGAGAATCTAAATGATACAGAAGGCCTGAGGCCGGTATTGCAGCAACCTGATTTAGTGAAATACTCCAGTGAGATACGGGGCATTGTCGCCTATATCTTTGCTGAGTACCCAGGTCGGGGATTTGCCCGTGCCCATGTCTTGCGGGCACTGTCCGCCGTTCTGGCCGGGTTGGTGGCACGGGCAATCGCTGGCAAGGAACCGATTGTGTCCCACGCTGATCATGGGTTGCAGCGGCGGTTTGAGATGCTGGTGGAAGAGCACCATTTGAAACACCTTGGTGTTGCGGGTTATGCCGATCTGTTGGCGGTGACACCAACCCATCTTAGCCGTGTGATGCGCCAGGCAACCGGACAGCCTGCTTCGGCTGCGATCGAGTTGCGGTTGATGCGAGAGGCGAGGCGAAACTTGGCTTTTTCCAACCTGGGGATTTCAGAAATTGCCTATCAGCTGGGGTTTGGTGACCCGGCCTATTTCAGCCGGGTTTTCAAGCGGGCAACTGGCCTGTCCCCGCGTGCATTTCGCCAAAACCTGGAAGGTTAAGGCGCATTGGGTTCAGCACAGCCCGCCTTGCGACGGGCCTTGTTGATTACGCCATGGTTTGTTCGATACGATCCAGTGTTTCCATCGCGGCCAAGACGTCAGTTACGCAGCCATTGGGCGTGCGACCTTCTTGAATCGCCGAGATGAATTCGCGGTCGATGAGCTCGATGCCGTTATTCGAGACGGCAACGCCACTAAGATCGATCTGGTTTTCATTGCCGTCATAGAGGTCGTCGTAGCGGGCAATGTAGGTTCCGGTGTCGCAGATATAACGGAAGAAGGTGCCAAACGGTCCGTCGTTATTGAACGATAGCGACAGATTGCAGATCGCGCCGTCCTCGGATTTCAAGCCGATTGCCATGTCCATGGCAATGCCCAGATCGGGATGCTCCGGGCCCTGAAGACCAAAGGCTTTGACCGCTTTGCCGCCAGTTTGGTATTGGAACAGATCAACCGTGTGGCAAGCGTGATGCCATAGCAGGTGATCCGTCCACGAGCGCGGCTCGCCCTTGGCATTGGTATTGGTGCGGCGGAAGAAATAGGTCTGCACATCCATCTGCTGGATTTTCAGCTCGCCGGCGTCGATCTTGTTTTTGATCCACTGGTGGCTTGGATTGAAACGGCGCACTTGACCCGCCATGGCAACCAGCCCGGTTTCCTTTTGCTTGGCGACCACGGCCAGACTGTCCTCAAGCGTGTCGGCCATTGGGATTTCGACCAGCACGTGCTTTCCGGCCTCCATGCAAGCAATAGCCTGAGCGGCGTGCATTTGTGTTGGGGTCGACAGGATCACCGCGTCAACGTCATCACGTGTCAGGCAGTCCTCGAGGGTAGTGCCAGCGTGTCCGATGCCACGCGCAGCTGCCAGCGCCTCGATTTTGGCTTTGGTTGGCCCCATCACCGAGGTCACTTCGACACCTTCGATTTGAGCCAATGCGTCCAGATGTTTCAGTCCAAACGCGCCGTAGGCACCCGCTACGCAAATTCTCATTTTTCGTTTCCCTGTGTTGGTTCTGTGCCTCTTGGGGCGAAAAAGCTGCAAAAGGCGCCGGGGTCGCTACAATCTGACGCCAGATGTAAGACCGCTGCCCGTTGGCATCCCTTACAGTCGCAGCAAGAGTCAAAAGACGGTTGGGGCCGTATATACACCTGACGGGCCCATTATGGAATTTGAATGCATTCAACGATATTTGTTTTTGTTAGTCTGCGCGCAAATTCGACGTCTTGCCCGTCATTCGGTTGCGGCCTTCTGACGAATGATTTCCAGAAACCGCTGTTGAACCGGCGTCGGCGTCCATCCGGTTCTGAAGGTAAATCCAATCGCCCGCTCGCTCTCGGGCAGGTCAATTGGCAGTTGGACCAGTGTTCCGTTTTGCTCTTCGACTTGGATCTGCCGTTTAGAGGCAATCGAAATGTAATCTCCACGTGACAGCAACCCGCGCAGTAACACCAATGAACTAGAGACGATGCGCACCGGGGTATTGGTCATATCCTGAATGCGTAGACGATCTGATAGATATGCACCGGACGGTGTTTCGCGGGGGGGCGCTATCCAGGGAAAGTCGAGGGTATCCTGCAGGGCGACAGTTTTTCTTTTGGTCAGGGGGTGATCGGGGGCTACCACCACCGCAAGGCGGTCGACAAAAAGCTCTTCCTGTTCAATATCACTGGACGATTGCGGCGGGCGCAGGGCCCCCAGCAGAAAGTCCAGCTCGCCAAACCGCAAATCTTTTAGCAGGGCGTGGTATCTTGCATCCACGCAGTTGATCTGCACGCCGCCGCCAACTTCGCTGAGCAGATCATCAATGGCTGCAGGCAGTATGGTTGTGCGGGACAGGGGCAGAGACCCCAGATTGATGCGCGTGACATCCCGGCCCAGATGTTCATTGATTTCAAACACTGCCTGCTGGAATTCGCTCATGGCCAGCCGGACCTGATGAGTGAAAACCTCGGCGGCTGCGGTGAGCGTGACACCGCCTCGGGTCTGGTCGAATAATGTCAGACCAGACAGAGAGGCCAGCTCACGAATGGCGCGGTGTACTCCGGGTTGGCTGACTCCCAATTCAAATGCGGCCTGACTGAAGCTGCCTGTCTTTGCGATGGCGATTAAGGCCCTGAGCTGAACTGGCGAGCAGAATTTGTGAAAGGCTGACCGGGGGGCGTCGCCGCCCTTTCGCGCCGCCTTCTTTCGGGCCAAGCTGTCGCCGCGCCGAAGGTGTTCAAGAATGCGGTTCAGACGGCCTTCGAATATCTTGCCGATCTCGGTGGGAAACATGCCCTTTGGCTGGCGCGTGAACAATTGCGCGCCCAAAAGCTCTTCCACTCTGGCCAGCGACTGGGTGGCTGCCGGTTGTGACAGATGGACGATTTCGGCAGCGGCACTGATCCGTTGATGGCGATAGACTTCCCGGACCACGTAGAGATATCGGATATGGGGAAAGTCTGACATCGATCTGTACTATTCTCGTTTCACGTCGCGCCAAGTTGCCATTTGTCTACCAAATTCAAATAGGCTTGTCAGGATTCAAAGTGGCCATCAAGCCTGCATATATTTAGGTTTTAGGCAACCTGCAGAAACCGTGGAAGACGCACAGAAATGGCTGATAAGAAAAACGCTTTGGTAATTTCCGCACATGCGGCTGACTTTGTTTGGCGCTGTGGCGGCGCAATCGCACTGCATCAGGAGCTTGGGTATGAAGTGACCGTCGCCTGTCTATCTTTTGGCGAACGCGGCGAGAGCGCCAAGCTGTGGAAGCAGGATGGCATGACACTGGATACGGTCAAGAAGGTCCGCCAGGAAGAGGCTCAGGCGGCTGCTGATGCGCTGGGCGTCAATGATATTCGTTTTCTGGATCTGGGGGATTACCCGCTGCGTTTGGACAGGGATGCTCAGGACCAGATGGTTGACATCATCCGCGAGGTTCAGCCTAAATGGATGATGAGCCACTCTAAGTGGGACCCCTATAATACCGATCATATGAACACGACGCAGTTCGCGCTGGAATGCCGGATGATTGCCCAGGCCTGGGGGCACAACCCGGGCGAAAAGGTGCTGGGTGCACCGCAGCTTTATCTGTTTGAACCGCATCAGACGGAACAGATGGGCTGGAAGCCGAATGTCTTCCTCGATATTACCCCGGTCTGGGACAAGAAGCGTGCGGCAATTGAATGCATGCAGGGTCAGGAACACTTGTGGGATTTCTATACCAATGTGGCTGAAAACCGGGGCAACCATTTCCGCCGCAACTCGGGCGGGATGGCTGGCGGTCGCAAGGCGGAGTACGCCGAAGGTTTTGAAATGATCTTCCCGCAGACTGTGGATGAATTGGCATGAGCTATCCTGTCGGAACCCAAGGTATTGTTGTTCAAAACATCCCGCGCGCGGATCAATCCGTGATTGATGGATTGGCCAGCTGTGGCGTTGCCACCGTACATGAGGCGCAGGGGCGCAAGGGGCTGTTGGCCTCCTATATGCGGCCCGTTTATACCGGTGCGCGCGTTGCTGCCAGCGCGGTCACGATTTCGGCCCCGCCCTGCGATAACTGGATGTTGCACGTGGCTATCGAGCAGTTGCAAGCGGGTGATATCATGGTGCTGGCACCGACTTCGCCCAGCATTGCAGGCTACTTTGGCGACCTTTTGGCCTCGTCTGCCAAGGCCCATGGTTGCAAAGGTTTGATTATTGACGCTGGTGTGCGCGATGTACGCGATCTAACCGAGATGGATTTTCCGGTCTGGTCCAAGGCCGTTTTTGCCCAAGGTACGATCAAAGAAACCCTTGGCTCGGTCAATGTGCCAGTGGTCTGTGCCGATGCGCTGGTAAATCCGGGTGATGTTATCGTGGCCGACGACGACGGTGTCTGCGTGGTGCGCCGCGAAGAGGCGGCTGAGGTTCTGGAAAAGGCGCGTGCCCGTGAAGCCAATGAAACGGCCAAGCGCGCCCGGTTTGAGGCTGGCGAGCTGGGGCTTGATATCTACGACATGCGGGGACGGCTGGCCGAAAAGGGTTTGAAATATGTCTGATGGCATTCGGGCCATGTGGATGCGAGGCGGCACGTCGAAAGGCGGTTTTTTCCTGGCCGGTGATCTGCCCGACGATGTTCAAGCGCGCGATGACCTGTTGCTTGGGCTTATGGGGTCGCCGGACCTGCGTCAGATCAACGGAATGGGCGGCGCTGATCCTTTGACCTCGAAGGTTGCCGTGGTCCGCAAATCAAATCGCGCGGGCGTGGATGTTGAGTACCTGTTTTTGCAGGTGGTCACCGATCAGCCCATCGTGACGGATGCGCAGAACTGCGGCAATATGCTGGCAGGTGTCGCCCCCTTCGCCATTGAGCGCGGTCTTGTCGCAGCACAGAATGGTGAGACTCCGGTGACCATCTACATGGAAAACACCGGTCAGGTTGCCGTTGCGCAGGTCCAGACACCGGACGGTGTGGTCAGCTATAAGGGTGACGCGCAAATTGACGGTGTGCCCGGAACCTCGGCAGGTGTTCCGATTGAATTCAAGGACACTGTGGGGTCCAGCTGTGGTTCTTTGTTGCCAACCGGGCAAGTGGTCGACGTTATCGAAGGTGTTGAGTTGACGATGATCGACAACGGCATGCCCTGCGTGGTGATGCGAGCCTCTGACATGGGTATAAGTGGTCAGGAAAGCCCGGAGGAGCTTGAGGCCAACGCGCCTCTGCGTGCGAAACTTGAGGCTATCCGCCTGACCTGCGGCCCCTTGATGAACCTGGGTGATGTGACGGAAAAGACGGTGCCAAAAATGACAATGGTCAGCGTGCCGCGTGCGGGTGGGGCGATTGCCACGCGCACCTTTATTCCGCACCGCTGTCATAAAACAATCGGTGTATTGGGGGCCGTCAGTGTCGCCACGGCTTGCCTGATTGAGGGCACGCCGGCGCATAAGCTGGCAGAGGTCGGCCAAGGCGATACGCGAAGGCTGTCGATCGAACATCCCGCTGGTGAGATGACAGTCGTTGCCAAACTGGACCCTGCAGGAAGCGTCACCTCGGCGGCGATACTACGGACGGCCCGAAAACTAATGGACGGAGAGGTCTATCCATGACCGAAATACAGAAAATGGACCCGGATTGGCTGGTGTATCATCCCGCGCCAAAAGCACCGGATTTTCAACTGCCCGAAGGGGCCGTGGACGCGCATTGCCATGTGTTTGGCCCGGCGGCAGAGTTCCCTTTTGCGCCAGAGCGGAAATACACGCCCTGTGACGCCGGTAAGGCCGAGCTTTATGCGCTGCGCGACCATCTGGGGTTTTCGCGCAATGTCATCGTGCAGGCCACCTGCCATGGCAAAGACAACAGCGCCATGATTGACGCCTGCCGCTCGGACGGTGATCTGGCGCGGGGCATTGCCTCGGTTGGGCCTGAAATCACCGAGGCTGAGATCCGCGATATGCACGAGGTCGGCGTGCGCGGCGTGCGGTTTAACTTTGTCAAACGTCTGGTGGATGCGACCCCCAAAGAGGTGTTTCTGGACATTGCAGAAAAGATCAAAGGTTTTGGCTGGCACATTGTTGTCTATTTCGAGGCCCAGGATCTGGAAGAAATTGAGCCATTTCTAAAGCAGCTTCCGACCACTGTTGTGGTAGATCACATGGGGCGCCCGGATGTCTCAAAGGGGGTGGATCATCCTGACTTTCAGCGGTTTATCCGCCTGATGGATGAAAATCAAAACATCTGGTCCAAGGTGACCTGCCCGGAACGCCTTTCCCAGCAAGGCCCGCCTTACAGTGACGTGGTGCCCTACTGTGCCGAGATCGTCGAACGGTTCCCGGATCGGGTTCTGTGGGGCACAGACTGGCCACATCCGAATATGAAATCTCATATGCCTGATGACGGTGCGCTGGTGGATTTCATCCAAAAGATTGCACCCACAAAAGAGCAGCAGAAAATGCTGTTAGTAGACAATCCGATGCGCCTTTACTGGGCGTGAACAGTGCAGTTGCCTGACCTAAGGCGTGCTAAAGAAAGCAGAGGATACCCGATGGACCAGCCGGGATTTGATCATCATACCCACATTCCAGGAACGACACTGTTTGACGGCAAGCAGGCCATGAAGGGCTATGCGCTGAACAAGATGTGTTACGCGTTCAACAAGCAAGAACACCGCGAGGCGTTTGCGGCCGACGAAGAAGGATTCATGGAGCAATACGGGCTCAACGAGGATCATAAGCAGGCTATTCGTGATCGCGACGTCCTTGCCATGATCGCGGCAGGTGGCAATATTTATTACCTCGCCAAACTGACCGGAATTTTCAAACTGTCTGTTCAGGACGTGGGCGGTATGCAGACGGGCATGACCACTGAAGAGTTCAAGCAACATTTGCTAGATCAGGCGTAAGGGACATAAAATGGCAAAAATTCTCGGTGGTATCACAACCTCGCACATTCCGGCCGTGGGCCATGCAGTCAAAAATGAACTGCATGAAGATCCCTATTGGAAGCCGTTTTTTGACGGCTACACCAAGATTCACAAGTGGATCGGTGAGAACAAGCCGGACGTAGTGATAAACATCTACAACGACCATGGTTTGGGCTTTTTCCTGGATCAGATGCCGACATTCGCCATTGGTGCAGCGCATGAATATCGCAACGAGGACGAAGGCTGGGGGCTGCCGTCGCTGGATCCGTTCCCCGGTCACCCTGAGTTGAGTTGGCACATTATTGAGAGCATGGTCGCCGACGAATTCGACATCACATCCTGTCAGGAGCTGGCGGTCGATCACGGTTTTGTTGTGCCGATGCAATTGTTCTGGCCGGGCGCACCTCATAACCCGGATATGCCACGGGCAATTCCGATTTCGGCCAACACCGTGCAGCACCCGATCCCAACGCTGAAACGTGCGCTGGACTTCGGTAAGGCCCTGCGCAAAGGCATTGAAAGCTTCCCCGAAGATTTGAAAGTTGTTGTGCTTGGCACTGGCGGTTTAAGCCATCAGCTGGAAGGTGAACGTGCCGGTTTCATCAACAAGGACTTCGATAAGTATTGTCTTGATAACATCGTTCATAATCCCGAAGTGCTGACCAAGATTACCCGGCATGAACTGGTTGAAAAGGCCGGCGCACAGGGCACGGAATTCCTGATGTGGATGATGATGCGAGGGGCGCTGGGCGACGACGTGACACAGATTACGCGGAACTACCACATTCCGATCTCAAACACCGCGTCTGGCACGCTTCTTATTGAGTGTGCGCAATAGAAAACAGTTCTGCGACCACCGGTTAAGGTGGTCGCGAGGCATCAGGTCAGGGACTGCAAGGCTTCGATCCGGGTGCCGGGGATCTGGTCCAGCGCAGCTTGAATGCGCTGGTCCGAAAGCAGGCAGCAAGCTGTCGAAAGACCATCGGCAATGGCGGCTGTTGGGGCCGATACGGAGACAAAGGCCTGTTGCAAGTGATGAGTAGCGGTTGGCGGGAAGATATGCGGGTTTGGTTGAGTGCTGTCACCCAGGGGCATAACAGGCGCAGAACTGGCAAGCGCACGGTTGGTCAGGGTCATTTGCTTCACCCGTTGACCGCTGGGCGTTTCAATGCCGACGCGCCAGTTCTGGCCGGTGCTGCGTTGACCGTTGGCCACGATCTCGCCGAAATCCACCAGAACGTCGGTTAAGCCTTTCCTGCGAAGAAGGTGGGCAATTTTATCGGTGATATAGCCCTGGGCAATTCCGTTCAGCGTCAGGCCCATGGTGGCCGCCTTCGGGTGGGAGAATTCTACCCGTTGGCTGTTAATATCAAGATAGCGCCACCCGGTTACAGGGCTTGTATTCTCCGTCGTTACAGTGGCCTGCCACAGCGGCTGAACCGTAGGATCAAATGCACCATCGGTGGCGGAGTTCAACATGTTTGAAATGCTAAGAACCTCTAGCAGTTCATGCGAGGGGGCTTCCAGCCGTCCGGTCGCATTCAATCGCGAGATTTCGGACGTGTCTCTGTACAGGCTGAAAATGCTCTCCAATCGGGAGAGCTCGTTCTCGACGGCCATGAAAATGGGATCGGCCTGTGTCTGGGTCAAACCGGCCAGTTGAAGCGTCGCCCGAGCGCCCAGCGCAATGCCGCGCCAGCGAGCGGGGGGGGCGGCCGCCACTGCCTGCATCGGCAGGCTAATAGCGGCAGCTGAAATGGCCAGAAACCGGCGGCGGTTCAATTGCGTCATGACGGGGTTTCCAAAAGCTGTGACAGATCGACGGGGGCCAGGGCGGCCTCATCTGGAATTGCGGTGAACGGCAGAAGTGTTCCGCCGTATTTATCTAGAAACGGCGCGGCCGTGGCTTCGTCGCCGAATGGGACAATTTCGGGCGCGCCCATGCCGCCCGCCACATTGGCACCGATGACGAACTGGGCCTCCTTGGCCAATATCCAGTTATTGGGCCCCAAATCATTCCAACCGGCGGCTTTGCCCATGTCACTGACGTAGACCGCGGTGATCCGGGCATCGCGCTCGGGGCTTTTCATATAGGCGACAAGGTCGCGGACCTGGGCGAAGAACAACGGGGCCTGATAGCCCTCCAGGTGGATCTGCCCCTTTGGCCCGCCATGTTCCAGCACGTTCATCTGGCAGAAAAAGCTTAGCGCGGCGGTGGTCAACTCAACCGGTGGCGGCGGAGCTTTGGCTTGGTCCTCCTTGCAGGCGGTCAGCGCAAGAAGTGCCAGAATGAGCGCTGCTGTCTTCATGGTTCGACCCGTCCAAATGCAATGCGGGCCAGAGCCAATCCAAGGATTGGCCACAGCAACAGGGAAACGGGGGCCGCCCAGCCAGGAAGCGCGCTTGCCGCGCCGGTCATGCCACTGGTGAGGGCCACGGCATCCGAGGCAGCGACATTCCACACACGGAATGCATCAGCTGGATTGGCGACCATCACCCATGGAAATATCGTCTGGGTGAAATATCCACTTTGATCCATGACAACAGCGCCCAGTAATCCAAGATCAAAAAGCACCACAAAGATAAGCCAGAGCGCCGCGGACATTCCGGCCGCAGCAGTGGAGCTGCCAGCAATGGCCGAGACCATGTATCCCAGCGCAAGGAAGACTGCCCCCAACAAGATTGAGGTGGCAATAAGCCGGGCCAGGGCCAGCAGGCTGTCGGATCCAGCGCCACCTGACCAAGCCGCCAAGGCCCCGGCGGTGCCAAATCCGATGATCATCGCAAAACTCAGCGCCGCGAGATGTGACAGGAATTTGCCCAAAAGGATTTCGCCACGGCTGGGTGGATAGGACAGCAGCAGCGACAGGCTGCCTCGGTCGACATCGCCGGAAATTGCATCAAACGACATCATCAGCCCCAGCAGGGGGGCCAGATATACCGACAACGTGGTCATTGACGCCACTGATATGGTCAGCATGTCAACGCCCAGACTGCCGGTCGGGGCACTGCCCGCAAAAGTCAGGGCCAGGGCAAACAGCACCATTATCAGTGTGGCCATGAACAGCCAGCGATTGCGGCGCAGGATCAACAGTTCTGTCTGAGCAATAGCAAGGGCGCGCGGGGTCATCATTGACCGTCCTCCTTTGAGAAATGGCGGTACAGGTCTTCCAGGCGCGGTGGCGTCATGGAGATGTCGACGACGGCGTCGCCCAGGGCGGCAATACGGCGGAGCTGCTCCATCTTCTGGTCAGCACTGCAGGTGATTTCCAGCGCGGCACCATTGATGCGTTTGCCGCCAACACGGGCAGCCAGTTGTTCGATCTGATCGCTTTTGGCGGTTATGCGCATGCGGGTGGGCAGGTCAGCCTGTTGCGACAGAGAAGCCAGCGTGTTGTCGGCCACTTTCACACCCTTGCGCAGGATGGCAATACGGTCGGTGCGGGCCTCGACCTCGGTCAAGGCGTGGCTGGCGATCAGAACGGCGGTGCCCTGTGCGGCCAATTCGTCGATGATCGCATAGAGGTCCTGCCGTGAGATCGGGTCCAGCCCGCTGGTGGGTTCGTCCAGCAGAGCCAATTTGGGTTTGCCCAGCAAAACCTGAGCCAGGCCCAATCGCTGCCGCATGCCTTTGGAATAGGTGCCAATGCGGCGATCCAGCGCGTCGCTTAGACCGACACGATCCAGCAGTCCAACCACATCGGCGGCGGCCCCGGACAGGCGGGCAAACAATGTCAGCTGCTCACGTCCAGTGATGGCAGGGTGAAAGCTGACGGATTCCGGCAGAAAGGCGGTGGCGGCGCGGGCGGCGGCGGAACCGGGCACTGCGCCGCAAATGCTGATCTTGCCGCCGTGCACCGGTGTCAGACCCAGGATCGACTTGATCAGGGTCGATTTGCCGGCCCCATTGTGGCCCAGAAGCGCCAGCCGTTCACCGGGGGCAATTGACAGGTCAACGTCCTGCAAAACCTGGGTGTCGCCGCGAAATTTGCAGACCGATTTTATGGTCAGGCTGTCATCCATCCTGAAGTACCTTCTTGCTTGCCGCCGGTCGAACCGGGGCCATTAGTGCGTTGCTGTCCATCACACCGCCCGGCAACAGGGCGGGAAAGGTGGACTGCGACCAGCGCACCAGTTGCACAGCCGGAGAGCCCAGCAATAGTTTGGCAGCGGGCTGGGTCCACAAGACGTGATCCATACTGTCATTTGGGCGATAGGGCGCGTCAGCGATCCCATTTCCGTCGACGTCGAAGGCGGCAAAGTCGCTCCAGTAGTTGCCACGACCCTCTTCGGACCATTCGACCCATTTGGTCGATACGTATTTCACCTGGGTCCGGTTGCCGACAAAGCTGTTGCCGACCATCCGGTTGTTGTCGGACCCGGCGGTGAAATGAATGCCGATGCCACAGCCTTCAAACCAGTTGCCGCTGAAATCATTCTTGTGTGAGTTATAGAGGAAGGTGCATTTCCCCGAAGTGTTTTTGACGTAATTGCCGGTGATCACGCTTTTGTTGGCGTAGTTCAACATCACGCCGTGGTCGCGATCATTCAGGGATACGTTATCCGTGATCCGAACCCGGGTAGAAAACATCATCGCATAGCCAAGGTGGTTGCCGATTGACACATTGCCCGAGACCTCGGAATTGTCGGCATACATATAGTGCACGGCAAAGCGCAGGTCCCGGAAGGTGTTGTTCCGGAATATGTTTTTCTTTGAACTGTTGACAAAAATACCGTCGCGGCCCCAGCGGACTGTATTGTCCTCGACGATGGTGCCGGGCGCGTTCCAGACATAGATGCCATTGCCGCGCGCGTTCATCTTGTGGTCTTGGCGGCCTTCGATGTGGTTGCCTGCAACCAGCGCATTGCGGGCACCATGTATGTCGATACCGTATAGATTTCCAATTAGGGTGTTGCCTGTCACGATCGGGGCGGTTGCTGTCTTTGTCAGCTTGATGCCACTGTCGATTGTTTCATGGTCCGACCCGGATCCGGATACCGTGATCCCAGATATAACGATATCTGCTCCGGTGACAGTAATCACGGTCCCCGCATCGCCACCGTTAATTTCAGCATGGCCTTGCCCATCCAAAGTGACAGGTCGATCCAGCGTCAGTGTTTCAGAGTAAATGCCAGGGGCGAGGCGGAGGGTGTCACCATCCGCCGCCTGCGCCAATGTTTCTGCAATGGCTCCCGCCCGGTTTGGAACGTCCCAATCAGCGGCCACAGCCGGAGAACAAAACAGTGCAATCAAGAGAAGGAGCCAGCGCATTTCTTAAGCCTCGCGAGGGTTAACCATCATCCGACCGCGCATCTCCATGTGGAGCGCGTGGCAGAACCATTGGCAATAGTACCAGTGTACACCCGGACGTTCGGCGACAAAGGTAACCGATGCGGTTGCCATAGGGCCAATTTCCATGGCGACACCAAAGTTGGCCATACACAGACCGTGGGTCACGTCATCCACGTCATCTAGGTTGGTGACGTAGATGGTCACTTCGTCACCCTGATTGACGGTGAATTTCTCCATCGAGAACATAGGTGCCTGGCTGGTCATGTAGACGCGAACCTTGGTTGGATCATCCTTGTCGCGGATGATGTCCTCGGCACCTTCTTCCAGATCGATGCCATCAGCCGCCGCCTGAATGCGGGCATCTTCCCACATTGGGTCGTTGCGGTCCCAGACGTTGACCGGGTTCACGATGTCACGGCGAACAATGATGCTGTCGTGCGGCTCGGCAAAGGTTGGGCCATCATGGACAACCTTCATCTTGTCACCCGAGATGTCGATCAGCTGCTCGTTCTCTGGCTTCAGAGGACCAACGTTCAGGAAGCGGTCTTTCGAGAACTTGTTCATCGAAATCAGCCACTGACCATCAGCGTCAGCTGTTTCACCCATTGAGGTCGAGTTGTGACCTGGCTGGTAATGTACATCGACTTTGTCGAGAACTGGATCAACATCCTTGCCAGCATATAGATCGATGGCTTTCTGGATGTCCCACTTCACTACCTGGCTGTCCAGGAACAGAGTGGTGTAGGCGTTGCCTTTGTTGTCGAACGCAGTGTGGAGAGGACCTAGGCCCAGCTCTGGTTCTGCTACAATGCACGAGCGTTCATCTGCGTTGTCTGTGAACAATGCGTCCAGCTTTTCGACGTCGATGACAGATACGGTTGGCGACAGCTTACCGTTGATCATGATGTGCTTTTTGTCTGGAGCGGCGTTCACGCCGTGTGGCGAGTTCGGGATCGGAACGTAACGGGTGTAGTTTTTGTTCTGACCTTTACGGCCATCAACAACTTTAACGCCGTTCAGTTCCTGGTAATCGCCAGCAGCAATACCTGCTTCAATTTCAGCCAGATTGAAGACAACAACGTGATCCATTTCTGCTTCGGTCATCTCGGCCAGGTTCATACCCATTTCCGAGTTATAAGAAGTCGAG
>ENA-OSET01003573-OSET01003573.1-sediment-metagenome-genome-assembly--contig:-NODE-3573-length-14195-cov-65.148392_pt1 | contig 14195 bp, 14 predicted proteins | sample MGYA00237882_ERZ534229 | MGnify/ENA primary metagenome ERZ534229 (study PRJEB26408, sample SAMN06266212) | sediment metagenome | isolation source: Hudson Canyon methane seep mesocosm | place...
CATACCCCGAATCGAACGAATAATCTCTGCCACGCTTAACTTATGTCCTTTATCGGAATAATGTGCTCTTGATTCACTGCCTGCCGTTTAATACGTTCGCGAATCTCACGTTCTAATTCGTCAACTAAGGCTGCATTTTCAACTTTATGATTTGGTTTGCCATCAACGTATAGTAAATTAGGCGTTCCGCCAGCTAAACCTATTGCTGCTTCTTTTGCTTCACCAGGACCGTTCACAACACACCCTATCACTGCTACGTCCATTGGTTCTAAAATATCTTCAAGCCGGCTTTCTAGTTCATTAACCGTTGAAATGACATCAAAATTCTGCCTAGAACAAGAAGGACATGCAATCAAATTGATGCCTTTATTTCTGATCCGCAGGCTTTTAAGAATATCAAATCCTACTCGAATTTCTTCTATTGGATCTGCAGCCAATGAAATACGAATAGTATCACCAATGCCATCGGCTAATAACATGCCCAGTCCAATCGATGATTTAACCGAGCCCGCGCGTAATCCACCGGCTTCAGTGATGCCTAGATGTAACGGCTGTTCAATTTGATCGGCTAATTTACGATAAGCATTCACCGTCATAAATACATCTGAGGCTTTAAGGCTTACTTTAAATTCTGGGTAATTTAAACGGTCCAAAATATCGATATGGCGTAAAGCAGATTCTACTAATGCATCCGGCGTCGGTTCACCATACTTCTTTTGCAAGTCTTTTTCTAATGAACCTGCATTCACACCAATGCGAATAGGAATACCATGATCTCTAGCACTATCAACTACAGATCGAACGCGATCTTCACGGCCAATATTGCCAGGATTAATTCGCAAGCAATCAACACCTAACTCTGCCACACGCAAGGCAATTTTATAATCAAAATGAATATCTGCAACCAAAGGAATATCAGTCTGTTTTTTAATTTGACCAAAAGCTTCTGCTGCTTCCATCGAGGGCACTGAAACACGTACGATATCGGCACCAACATCTTGCAAAGCTTGAATTTGATTCACCGTTGCAGCAACATCGGTAGTTTCAGTATTGGTCATGCTTTGCACAGCAATCGGTGCATCACCACCGACAGCAACATTGCCCACCATTATCTGACGAGATTTTCTACGCACAATATTTGTTGCTGTTTCCACTAAGACTTAGCCCTTAAAATAAACTTTGCTACACCTGCTTGAGTGTATGGCGTGCTATCAAATAGTATCCCATTAAATTTAACGATTGCTGATGAAGCACTACCCAAAATAACAGTCAAAGGGGCTTGAGCCGTAACGCTGATTGCATTATTTGCTGTCACTGTTTGGTATACCAATACCTTATCATTCGCATCACGCACCTCAACCCAGCAATCTTGAAGTGAAGATAACTCTAATATTGACTCAGAGGTCAGTACCTTTTCGGAAATATCATCAGCTGATTCAGGGTCCAATAGAACATCATTTCCTTCGTCATTTTCTGTCGGTGCATTTAACTCTACATTCGGTTCCAGTTCCACTTCTGGTTCAGGCTCAACTGTGTTTGATTCGTTATCAAAATATTTTACAGGTTCATCTGATAACGGTTTATCTGCTGGCACAGGCTCAACAACACTGGCATCAAAGGCATTAAACTCTGCTTCCTTCTCTTGTGATTGCTGCCAAGGCGAATCTTGTGACGCATCATCTTGTACTGTATTTTGAGACTGTTGCCATTGTAGGTAAGCAAAACCAGTGATTACGATTGCTACCGCAATAAACAATACAGGCATCCATGGAAATGATTTTTTCTTTGTTAAGTTAAACTGTGGCTGCATTAAGTCTGAAGGTGATGATTTATATTCAATATTAAATGCAGATAACATTTCATTCTGTGGTAAATCAAGAAACTTAATATAGCTGGAAAAATATCCTCGTGCATAAGCACGACCGTGTAACTTATCCCAGTGCTGATTCTCAAGATGAATAATTGTATCTTTAGTAAATCTAAGCTGTGCAGCCACTTCTGCAATTGAAAACTTTTTTGCCTCTCTTGCTAAACGTAAACGTTTTCCTACAAGTTGATTTTCTTTGTTTTCTTGCACATTTTCATCACTCACACTGGCCATATTAATACTGCCCTTTGTTTACTTGTTGTGTTTCATCTGAATCTGGGAAACGTGCGCGCAGCAATAAGCTATAACTGGATACTGCATCTTGATCATTTAACTGATTTTCTGTTTTGATCGCTAGTAATAACGACTGTGATGTCCACCGCGACACTGCTTGATAACGTTCTATATAAGCCCTTGCTTGCAAAAAATCATTTTTCTCGAAACTGATCTTAGCCATTTGCAGTAGCGACTTGCTTAAATTTGGGTTGATTTGTAACGCTTGTCGAAAATATTGCTCTGCTTGTTCCATCTCAGGAATTCGACTCACACACACACCAGCATTTTCTATCGCTTCTGCGGGGCTGGAATAAAGTGGATTATCTAGCGCCTTTAAAAATCGTTGTTCGGCTTCTTTATAACGCTGTTGCTGACACAAAAAAACACCATAGTTATTTTGTGCTTCAGAATAGTCAGGTGCACGCCTAACCGCTTGCTTGAAATGTTTTTCGGCTTTTTCTGTTTCATTCAAGCGTTGATACAACAAAGCAATTGTATTGTGCGCACTAGGCAAGTTTGGGTCTTGCTGTAATGCTTTTTGCAACTTTTCTAAAGCAACTTCATAGTCACCACGTTGCAAATAATTCAAACCCAAACGCATATTAATTTCCGCTGCTTTGGGATCGGCGGCAACATGTTCTGTTGGTTTAGTTCCGCCTCCAAGCGTACAAGCGGTCAATGAAACTACCACTATTGCTAAAACATAACTTTTAACGTTGATCATCCTTAAATCACTGCCTCTTGTTGTTTTAATCGCTGTGTACGTCGGGTTTTATCTTGTACTTCACCTGCTAATTGACCACAGGCAGCAACAATATCATCACCTCTAGTTTTTCGTATGGTTGCAACCAGACCGGCATCAATTAACTGTTGTTTAAAGCGCATGCTCACATTCCTTGATGAACAGCGATAATTTGTTCCGGGGAAGGTGTTAAAAGGAATAAGGTTAATCTTGGTAGGCAAGTCTTTAAGTATGCGAATCAGGTCTTTAGCATCTTGTGCAGAATCATTAATGCCCGCTAATAAAACATATTCAACCGTAATGTGACGACGTTGATGACCATCAACATAACGTTTACACGCGGCAAGTAATTCTTTGATTGGATATTTATCATTTAACGGAATAATTTCGCTACGTAATTTATCATTAGCGGCATGTAACGATATGGCCAAACTCACGTGACAGTCTTCACGTAATTTATCAATCATTGGAACCATGCCAGATGTACTTAGCGTGACTCGGCGCCATGAAATTCCATAAGCTAAATCATCTCGCATTAAGTTCATCGCCATAATGACATTATTGTAATTTGCCAGCGGTTCGCCCATGCCCATCATAACGACATTTGTGACAACACGATTACCCTTGGGATCCTTGCCTAAAGCTTCATTAGCTAGCCATACTTGACCAATAATTTCACTTGCCGTTAAATTACGATTAAAACCTTGTTGGGCTGTCGAACAAAAGGTGCATGCCAAGGCGCAACCCACTTGTGATGAAACACACAAGGTTCCGCGTCCATCTTCTGGAATATAGACCGTTTCTATCGAATTGCCACAGGACAACTTTATGATCCACTTTCGAGTGCCGTCTTTTGATAAATGTTCTTCCAGAACTTCCGGTGGTTTAATCTCTGCTGAATCCTGCAGTTTTTGTCGTAATGTTTTGCTTAAATTTGTCATTTCATCAAAATCAATCACTCGATATTGATGGATCCACTGCAATAATTGTCGCGCACGAAATGGCTTTTCATCCAATTCGGCAAAAAAAGATTCCAGACCTTTTAGATCTAAACCAAGTAGGTTTGTGCGCGTCATAATTATTTAATCGTTAGCGTGTGCGATTACAAAGTTGATCTTCAGTAAAGAAGTAAGCAATTTCACGTGCAGCACTGTCAGTTGAATCAGAACCGTGAACCGCATTTTCATCAATGCTCTCAGCAAAATCAGCACGAATTGTGCCTGCTTCAGCATCGGCAGGGTTAGTTGCACCCATTAAGTCACGGTTTTTTAAGACGGCACCTTCACCTTCAAGTACTTGAACCATAACTGGGCCTGAAGTCATAAAGCTTACAAGTGCGCCAAAGAATGGGCGCTCTTTATGTTCAGCATAAAAACCTTCCGCTTGTTCTTGGCTAAGATGTAACATACGTGATGCCACTATTTGTAAGCCTGCTTTTTCAAAACGTGAGTAGATATCACCAATAGCATTTTTCGCTACCGCATCTGGTTTAATGATAGAAATTGTACGTTCAATCGCCATTTTTGTTTCCATTTAAGAAGTTAAGTAAAAATCATTGTATTCTACCATCTTATGCATATTCTGTGAGCTCTATTATTAAGTAACATAACTGGTCATCGTGCATTTCTGCTTTGGATTTTGATACAAAACCATTACTATCTCATTCACTAGTAAATAGTTAATAGGTATATAACTTAAATATGAATTCACCATTTTTACGTGTAGGTCTCTATATCCGTAGGGATGATCCCGTCATAGAACATGCAGTTGTTAAGGTCGTCGAGTTTCTTCGTGCTAAGTCGCTCACGATGGTTATTAATGAACCCCTGAGCTTTTTAACTGATCTTGACGTTGTCTCAATTAACGATTTTCCTAAGTATTGTGACCTAAGTATCGCGATAGGCGGTGACGGCACCATCCTGTCTGTTTCTCGAGCACTGGCGGGAACATCTTTGCCGATAGTGGGTATCAATGTCGGGCGTTTAGGATTTCTTGCTGATCTCACGTTAAATAAGCTAGAACAGCAACTAACTGCAATATTACAAGGCGAGTATCGTGAAGATACACGTTTTTTATTACAAGCTTCAATCAATGATAGCGCCACGTCTGGCATCGCAATGAATGATATTGTTGTTCATGCTCATCAAAGCTTACGCATGATCGAGTTTGAAACCTATATCAATGGTCATTTTCTTAATAGTCAACGTGCCGACGGTTTGGTCATTGCTACGCCCACGGGTTCCACCGCTTATGCCATGTCTGCAGGAGGTCCAATACTCGATGTTGATCTTGATGCGATTGTATTGGCCTCTGTCAGTCCACATGCTTTAAGTAATAGGCCTTTGGTGGTTGCCGCTAGTAATACCATTGACATCTTTATAAGCGAACAAAACTACACAAATGCGATGGTGACCTGTGATGGCAGACCAGGACAAATATTGCAGCCTGGAGACACGATTAGGATTGAGCGGCATGCAAATAAAATCAAACTGTTGCATTTAGAAGATCATGACCATTATTCAATCTTACGAGCCAAATTAGAGTGGGGTAAAAAACTCACATGCTGATCCAGTTAAGTGTTCGTCATCTTGCCGTAGTTGACGATCTTGAGCTTACATTTACTGATGGCATGACCTCATTGACAGGCGAAACAGGTGCAGGGAAATCCCTATTAGTTGATGCATTAAGTCTGGTATTAGGCGATAGAGCCGATTCTAATATGATTCGTCATGGTAGTGAACGTGCTGAAATTTCCGCTAGTTTTGATACCTCAAAAAATAAGTCATTACAGCAATGGTTAATAGAACAAGAGCTCGATGATGATGAGCAATGCAACCTAAGACGTACAATTTCACGAGATGGCCGTTCTCGTGCCTATATTAACGGTAGAACAGTGCCATTAGGCCAATTAAGAGCCATTAGTGAACGTACAATAGATATTCACGGCCAACATGCACACCAATCATTAATTCGGCCTGAAACACAACGTCACTTAATTGATACGGTTGCTAATACGGCTGATGAATTATCTGCATTAGCCATCGCCCATAAAAAATGGCAAACCATACAACAACAACTTTCAACGTTGCAGCAACAATCAACTGAACAGGCTGCGCGTTTAGATCTGTTGCAGTATCAAGTTAATGAGCTTGATACTCTCGAGCTAAGTGATGGCAGCATTCAATCGTTATTACATGAACAACAAACTTTGGCACATGCTAGCCAACTTATAAGCACCGTTGAATCCGGTCTATATAAACTATTTGAACAAGATCAAAATGATGCATACAGCCTTATCAGTTCTGCATTATCTGAGCTAGAAAAATTACAAGAGATTGAACCACAGCTTGCAAACGTCGTTGAAACGCTTAATTCAGTTGTTATTCAACTAGATGAATGTGGTGGTGATTTGCGCCATTATCTTGATAGCATGGAAATCAACCCTGAACGCCTAGAGCAAGTAGAATCCCAACTCTCAGCCTTACATGATCTTGCCCGCAAACATCAGGTCGAAATTGAAGCTTTGCCAGCACATTATCAGCAATTATCTGATGAACTGACATCGTTATCTAGCTTGGACGATCAACTCGAACAATTACAGCAACAACTTACCGAACAAGAAAACACATGTTATAAGTTGTGTGGTGAAATCAGGCAAAAACGCTTACACGCTGCCGAGCCACTGGCTGAACAAATCAGCGACTCTATACAACAATTAGCGATCCCTGGTGGACGAATAGAGATAGTGATCAGTTCTCACACAAATAATCATTTCAATGAGACTGGGGCAGATCAAATTCAATTGTTAGTTAGCACAAACCCAGGACAAGCTGCTGGCGAATTAGGCAAAGTTGCATCTGGTGGTGAACTTGCACGAATTAGTCTGGCTATCCAAGTTGTTACTGCTGGCTGCCGTAGTGTGCCAACCTTGGTATTTGATGAAGTTGATGTTGGCATTGGCGGTGGTATTGCTGAGATCGTCGGCAGCCATCTGCGAAAACTCGCCAGCACACAACAGGTAATTTGCATTACACATTTGCCACAAGTGGCCGCTCAAGCTCATCAACAATTACAAGTACAAAAGCAGCACTCTGCTGGCAGTACTCATATAGAAATTTCTGAACTAAATAAAACAGAACGTATTGAAGAAATAGCTCGTATGTTAGGTGGTGTAACCTTGACCGAAAAAACGCGGCTTCATGCGGAAGAAATGTTATCTGATATTTCCAATTAACCTGAACTGGGGTTAAAAGTAAAACCTTCCTGTTAGGTTTCTATTTCAAGTTCAGGTTAACTACAGATTCGTACATTCCCCACAAAATTAATCTGAGAAACATCGAAGTGCCACGCGAAATTTAAAAATCAATTCGGGCCTTAAATTCTTATTTTTGGCACTGCTTACAAACACCATATATGTATAAACTATGGTCGGTCATATCAAAGCCTTTTTCAATTGCAATAGCCCGTTGGCGCTCTTCAATCACTTCATCTGTAAACTCTTGTATGGCATTACAACGTACACACAACATGTGATCGTGGTGAGTACCATCTTCTATCTCAAATACCGCATGACCACCATCGATACTTAAACGAGAAACAAGTCCAGCGCTTTCAAATTGAGTTAAAACACGGTAAACCGTCGCTAAGCCTATTTCCTCGCCCATTTCTAATAACGCTTTATAGACATCTTCTGCACTCAGGTGCCGCTGTTTTGTGGTCTCTAAAATTTCTAATACTTTTAACCTCGGCAACGTGACTTTTAATCCTGCTTTTCTTAGTTCTTGGCTTTCCATTATTATTGACACCTCGTCGAAACTGAGTGATTAGCGTATCATCTCACTCTGAATAATTAACTACAGAAATAGAATACTAAATGAAAACTTTTCTCATTTACAGCCTTTCCGCCTTTATTTTACTTATTAGTGCTTGCAGTAAAGATAAAATCCCCGGTGTTTATCGCATTGATATCCAACAAGGCAATGACGTTACACAAGAGATGATCAATAAACTAAAAGCGGGCATGAATAAAAGCCAAGTAGCTTTTATCATGGGCACACCACTACTCATCGACACCTTCCATCCCAACCGCTGGGACTATCTTTATAGTTTCCACCCTGGCAATGGCAAACGAGAACAACGACGGTTAACTTTATTTTTCAACGAGGAAGAAAATCTAAATCATATCGAAGGTGATATTCGAACCGTTGCGCGTGAAAATCTGCCTCAAACAGAGAAGTCAGATACCAACGTCGTTGTTCCTCTTAGTGAAAATGAAACCGGTCTTTTTCAAGGATTGCTGAATACTATTGGCTTGGGAGAAGATGAACAAGAAGTTCGACCTACTGAAGAACAAGCAGAGCTCGAAGAAACCACCTCGTCAGAAGAAACTGAAAAGACAGAAATCATTGAAGAAGTGGAAGTAGAATCCAACTCAAATTAATATTAAAAGAGCCTTGGTTTCCCCAAGGCTCTTTTAATTAATCAGATACCAGCTTAAATTGTTCCATGACCGGATCGTAGCTCAATAATTCACCGGCAGGAATATCAAAATACCAGCCATGTAAACTCAGCGAGCCGTCCTCTACACGTTTTCGAATGCATGGAAACGTCAATAAGTTTTCTAATGACACCAGGACAGCTTGTTGTTCACATGTTTTTATTTGTTTTTGCGGTGTCTCTGTCGGTAATGCTTGTAAAACTCTCTCTTTTGCAGGTTGAGCAATCGATACCCAAGAATTAATAAACTGCGACTGTGTCGAACCATCATCATGCCACAAGGCATTGATTCCACCACAGTTTGCATGGCCCATCACAATAATATTTTCCACTTCAAGGCTATTTACGGCAAACTCTAATGCAGCACTGGTACCATGAAAGTGGCCACCGTCTTCACAGGGAGGAACTAGATTTGCCACATTACGAATAGTAAACAAGTCACCAGGATCACAATCAGTTAGGATGGCTGGATCAACACGTGAATCACAACAAGCAACCATTAGTGTTTTTGCTGGCTGACCATTTTTCATACTGTCATAAAGATGACTATCGTCGCCAAAATACTGCTTTTTAAATCGCTTGAATCCTGCGAATAATTTTTCTTGACTTGCCATTAATTTAATTTATCTCATCAAAATTTAGAAAAGGATTTGTTGCCATAAAATGGGCGTTTATTTCGAATACTCTTACATCAAGCGATCTTCATCATAGCAATCTTGGAAGGTCTATAACTCATAAGTTTTAACTTGCTTTGACCCAGATCAAACTCACGATCATTATTGAGTAATGCTCAGCACGACTACTCGTTATAATTAATTATATGACATACCCTTATTTATACAAAAAGAATAACTATCATTCTCTTCGATAAATGCTAAGTGACGCATTAGCATGTTATGGCAAGTGATCAAGTGAAAAAGTAGTTTAAGGCTTTCGTCATGTAATCAACATATTAATATTAAAGCCCATCCTTGAGCTAATATATAAGTTTTAAAATCTTTACGATTAACAAGTAATACATTGCCAGCTTTAACCTGTAAAACAAAGCTGTTACCTAGATGTCATAACGTAATTTTTAATTATTTTTTTCGTGTCGCCTGTGTATTTTCAGCAAACCATTTCCGTTTAATCGCTTTTGTTCTTGCTAATTCAAGATTAGCCTCATACCATTTTTGTTTTGTATCTGCATGAGGATCAGGGTTAATATTTGCCTCATACCACTTAGATTGGTTCGCACGTGCCGCCTCTAAGTTAGCTTCATACCAATGTTTTTTGGTTTCACTATGTTTTTCATCACTAATTTCATACCAGTGTTTTTCTGTTTTATGTTGATCTAAATTAGCTTCATACCACTTTTTGTGACTCGCTCTCGCGGTTGCAAGATTAGCATCGTGCCATGCTTTTTTCACATCACTATAATGTTTGTTATTGGCTTCGTACCAAGGTGTACCCGTAGCTACTGTTTGTTGTTGATTAGCTTCATACCACTTATGGCGTGATGCTCTGGCAGATGCCACCGCTTTTTCAAGATTAGCCTCATACCACTTTTGTTTGGTATCAAGGTGTTTTCTTTGATTAGCTTCATACCATGGCGTACCACCAATATCAGCTGGGAACTGGTTAGCTTCATACCACTTTTTCTGACCTTCACGAGCCACTTCCGTATTTGCCGCAAACCATTTCTGTTTGATCGCTTTAGTTCTCGCTAACTCAAGGTTAGCTTCATACCAGTTTTGTTTTGTTGCAGAATGGGGATTGGAATTTAAATTAGCTTCATACCAGTGTTTATGGCTAGTACGTGCTGCTTCTAAATTAGCTTCGTACCAATGTTTTTTAGTGTCACTATGTTTCTCATCACTAATTTCATACCAATGTTTTTCTGTTTTATGCTGTTCTAAATTAGCTTCATACCAGTGTTTATGGCTCTCACGTGCTGTAGCTAAATTTGCTTCATACCAATGTTTCTTAGCACTATCTTTTTCAGCACTAATTTCATACCAATGCTTACGCACTGGTTGGGCAGCCAAGTTCGCTTCATACCATTTTTTACGTGTAGCCCTAACCGAGGCCACTGCAACTTCTAAATTAGCTTCATACCATTTTTTCTTGGTATCAAGGTGCTCTACTAAGTTGGCTTCATACCATGGTGTGCCAGTAACTTCAGCTGGATTTTCATTAGCTTCGTACCATTTTTTACGGCTTTTTCGAGCAGTTTCTAGATTGGCTTCAAACCACTTTACTTTTATATCCATTGTATTAGTCATGTTACTACCTCAAATCAACTAAACTGTTTCACTTGATAGTACAGCAGTTAAACATGATTTCACAAGAAAATAATTACTATTTCAGCTTAAAAATGACTGTATTTATTCAAAACAGTGTTTCTCCGCTTTTACCCTCTGAAGCATTGAAATCTGTTGTTTTACCTCTAAAATTCGGCGATTTTCTTTCTCATCAATTAAGGCTGAATACCCCAAATATGCCCACCCAAAATATTCACCAAGAATAGGCATGACATCCATTGTTATCATTGCCGTTGCCAGTTTATTAGCGCCATCGTCATAATAGTCTGGTTTATAGGTGTATTTATAGGGTTGCAAGTAACGAATGCTATTATCAATTTGCACACAGCTTTGCTGCCTTATTTGTGCTGTTGCTTCCACCACCGGTGGTTCAAAATATATGGGCTCAGTTGGAATAGGAGGCATGGGTACGGCTATAACAGGTGACATCACTGTCAATAGAACAGTGGCTGTAACATAGTTAGCTAATTTCATAGTTTCATTCTCCATTTTCGATCTATACCTTTACTATCGGCAACTCAACAGAAAACTCCACTCCCTGTTGCCAATTTTCTGCCCATACCTTGCCATCATGTTTGTCCGAAATCAATTTGACTATATACAAGCCTAAACCAAGGTGAGGTTGTGATTTATCAGCCATTGATTTTCTATTCGAAACCATCGGTTGAAAAATTTGTGACTCAAAAGCTACTGGTAATGCTTGCCCCCAATTTTTTACTTTCAATTGGCAATCAGTGGTACTGCGTTCAAGCTTTATTAAAATATCGCTGTCCTCATTATGAAAATCAACGGCATTGTTAATCAATTTATCAAGCATTTGTACGATCAACTCAGCAGAACCGTTAATCATGATCGATTCTGTAGGTGTTTCAATGACAAACTTACTATCCGGATAAATATCTTGATATACGGCGCTTAGTTCAATTATTAAGGCACGTATATCAAATGTAATTAACTCCGTATTTTGCACTGTTTGCTCTAAACGACTAGCTTCACTCATTCTAGCAACAATATCATTAATTCTTTCACTACCCGTTTTTGCTCTTTCAAGATATATTCGACCATCCTGAGTTATACATTCTTCGACATGTTCCAGTGATGTTTTAATTACCGCTATGGGTGTGCGTAATTCATGCGCTAAACGTGATGCTAATGCTTCTAAATAATGATTGTATAAACCAAGACGTTTAAATAATTGACCAAAATTCTGACGTAACTCTCCCAGTTCATCGGCTTCATTATTTGCTAGAAAGTCTCCTAAAACACGGCCTTCTTGATTCACTGCCAGCGCAATATCTCGATTTAAACGTTTAATTCGAAAGGACAATCGACTCGCAAAACCAAACAAAACAATAACAACAATAGAAAATAAAATGAGTGACGTATTTAATAATCCTTTAACAGCCTGATTTTGTAGAACCAAAATAGTATTGGTATTTTTTTCAGCCACAACTGCACCAGCAATCAGACCATCAATAATCACTGGATGTGCTGCAACTAATGTTACCGCCCCTCCTTCGGCAGCCTGTCGTCGCTGTGTTGTTGCCTGACCACTTAAAGCAGCTTTAACCACTTGCCCAGTTAAAACTGAAGTTTCATGTGATACTGATTCATCATCAGAGACAGGCTGGGTTAAAAACAGTTGATATAACAAATCAGAAATTGTTTTCACTTCTGGCTCAGCAACCAGCACATCACCTTGTCCAGCCGATGCGAGCTTAAAATATTGTCTATCTAACAACCATAACCTCACCCCATCTTCTGCCATTTTAGTTAACAAGTCTGATAGCTGTGTCGAAGGTAAAAATAGCTGACTAAAAGATAAACTATCTCGGACATCACCTAAACCTGAGACCTGTAACTGTTGCTCTTTTTTATCTGCATCAATAATCGCTAATGCCAATTTATCCGTCATCATTGACGGTGGCAGCGATATTTCTACTCGATAGCCATATGCAGACATTTGCCAAGCGGCTTTAATTAAGGGCTCAGGTTTAATAATGACAGGATCACGGTAAGGACCTATATATTCATAAGCATTCATTTTTCCCGGTGCACTGGCACTTAAGATATAACGATGGCTACGTTGTTTTTTGTCAACTAGCGCTAAAATCAAAGCATCGCCACCATGGCGCTGAAAACGTGTTGCATCACGATATACGATGGAATCATCGACCACATCGAGAAACAGTGTTAGTTGTTTTTTATGCTGAGCTAAAATATAACGAACTGATAAATCTTGGGGATCAATTAACTGCTGACCGGGTTTAAGCTGGTTATCAGCCGGCAATGTTTGCATTAATGATTGGTAGTTGAGCCATTCTTCGTTATAGCCATCAATCTGAATGGGGGTAGCAATCACCGCCACTTGGTTTTTTAATGATGTATTGCTACTTTCAATTAACTGTTCTCGCTGCCTAAAACTATCGGGATACTGTTCGACTATTGCACCCGTTGCTTTTGCAATTGTAGCAACGGCTTGTGATTGCTGTTGTTGCAGTAAGTTTTCAACCGCTTGAATATAACTGATACCAAACCAAGGTAAAATCACTAAAACCAAAGAAACCAGTAATAGCTTGCTGCGTAACTTTAAGTTAGAAAAAGGCCAGATGGTCATTTAACTAGGTGAAACATCAAGCCAGCGATACCCTAAACCGTATACTGTTTCTATCGCTGAAAAGTCATCACTGACCTCTAAAAACTTTTTGCGAATTCGTTTGATATGTGAGCTGATGGTATCTTCATCAACATAAATATTAGCCGCCTGCATCAATTGTTCACGGGTTTTAACATGGCCGACATAACGAACCAAGGCATGAACTAACCAAAACTCGGTCACCGTTAATGTCACCGGCTGATTACCATAACTCACTCGCATCCTAGCAACGTCTAGCTCTAAATTATCTTGAGTAATTAGATCTTCAGCAACAGCAGGGGTTTGCATTAACTCTAAACGTCTAAATAAGGCCGCAATGCGTGCTTGCAAATGACTCAAGCCGATATCTTTGGTTAGATAGTCATCTGCACCTAAACGAAAACCTGAAACCGTATCCAGTTCACTATCACGTGCGGTTAAAAAAATAATAGGCACTTTATCCGACATAGCACGTAATTCACGACATAGATCAAAGCCACCTTCCGGCTCATCGGCAAGGCCAATATCAATGATGGCTAAGTCAGGCAAACGTTGTTGAAAGGCTGACAGCGCAGGTTGACGTCGCTCATAGGTGTCTACTTCATAACCTTGTCGTCGTAATGCTTCAGCATAATTATCTCTAATTGCTGGTTCGTCTTCGACTATTGCAATTCTGCGTCCCATGTCTCGAATTCCTTTATGCCTTTTTTCTGCCACATTCTATCGTCACATTGCCTTAATCGCGACCTTTTATCTCCAAAAACATGCGCTTTAATAGCTATACCCAATTAACCCAAGGATGCAGTTTTCAGAGCTTAGCTAGCATGTCAGGACAAGGCGAAATGCATTGGGAATGATAGACCATTTGCAATGCAT
>ENA-OSET01003576-OSET01003576.1-sediment-metagenome-genome-assembly--contig:-NODE-3576-length-14192-cov-6.734325_pt1 | contig 14192 bp, 12 predicted proteins | sample MGYA00237882_ERZ534229 | MGnify/ENA primary metagenome ERZ534229 (study PRJEB26408, sample SAMN06266212) | sediment metagenome | isolation source: Hudson Canyon methane seep mesocosm | place...
AAAGCTCCCACCGACGAACTATCGATCGTTTCTGGGGCGTGACCAAGTAGCCCTAGAATCACGGCCTTGCCGGTTCCGTGTCCTTTGCCTGTTTGCCCTAAGGAGCCAAACAGCTCTACTTTTATTTCGTCGGTTTTTTCAAAGTCGCCTTGGGCTTCTAGTTGTTCGCAAAATGTTTTGGCTGCACGCATTGGGCCAACAGTATGCGAACTAGAAGGGCCAATACCTATACTAAACATATCAAAAACGCTGATCATTTTGCTCGTTCCACAACAATATATAAAACGTGATTGTGCTAGTTAATTGTTATGAGAACAATAGCTAAGCTGTATTCGCTCTGAAGTCAGAGTGTAAAGATTATTGTAACTTTGGATGGGGTATTCGTTGTTTGTTTAAAAATGATTCGATAAATTACGCACAAAAGCTGCGGTAGCCCCCCAAATATTGTGTTTTTCCCACGGGATAAAATAAACAGGGAATTGCCCATTTTTGCGTTTAACCCAATGAATTAGATGGTTACTTTGATCCATTAAATAACTTAACGGTACTTCGAAGGTACTATCTACTTCATTTTTATCTAAATTTAAGCTTGTTGGAGCAGAGATAAAGCCAATATAAGGTAACACTTCATAACGACTCACTGTGCGATATAAAGGTAAGTTACCGACAATTTCTACTTTACTGGGGGATAAACCCACTTCTTCATGGGTTTCACGTAAAGCAGTTTCAACCAACGAATTGTCAAATAACTCTTGTTTTCCACCCGGAAAACTCACTTGACCAGCATGATGTTTTAAATGACTTGCTCTTACCGTAAACAGTACAGTCAGTTCATTGCTGTACTCCAATATTGGTAATAATACAGCAGCGGGTTTACCCGGTTCTCTCAGCGGAAAATCCGCCACAGTATGAACTTGTTTAGCATGATGAAATCGAGTGAGGAACTGTGCTTTATCCATGGGCGTTTATCCAAGCCTCGACAAGGTAGTGTTTTCACTTAATACAGGTAATATTTTTGACACTTTGTCTAAGCTCTCCTGATATTCATCTTTAGCGTCAGAGTCAAGCACAATACCACCACCGGCCCAGCAATGTATGGTTTGTTGATGGTTGGATTGTTCGCGTGATTTCTCGCATAGCAGAGTACGAATACAAATATTGGTATCCATATCGCCAAACAGACCTAAGTAGCCAATACTACCGCAATAAACATTGCGATTGTTTGGCTCTAGCTCGTTGATAATTTGCATGGCGCGAATTTTCGGGGCGCCTGTGATTGAGCCTCCGGGAAACGCGCCTTGTAATAAGTCTATAGGGCTACTGGTTGTTTTTAGTTGACCGGTTACTGTGCTCACCAGATGATGGACTGCAGCAAAACTTTCTAATTTGAACAATTCGGGCACGTTAACGCTGCCTGGCTGACAGTGTTTGCTAAGGTCATTACGCAGTAAATCAACAATCATCAAGTTTTCGGCTTGGTCCTTCTCTGCGCTTAATAAGGATTCAATTTGTTGCTGATCTTGTTTCGGGTCATCACTCCGAGGTCTGGTGCCTTTGATTGGTTTAGTTTGCACTAAGCCATCATTGACTGACAAAAATCGTTCAGGTGAAATACTCATTACGACACTATTTGTTAAGCGAATAAAGGCAGAGAAGGGGGCTTGGTTGGCTTTACGCAAACGTTGATAAGCTTGCCACTCGTCGCCAGAATAATTAGCTGAAAACCGCTGGGCTAAGTTGATTTGATAACAGTCACCAGCCTGTAAATAGGAAAAAATGCGAGACAGTTTTTCAGTATATTGTTGTTGGCTCATATTCGATTGCCAATCACTGGTTAAACTAAACGCGTGTTGTGTATTGTCACAATTTACCCATTGCTGAATATCTTTAATCGATGGGTGAGGATATTGATCAATAGAACATAAATAAAACTGCTGATTAATATTGTCCTTAATTATGCTCCACGCATAAATACCCACCGCCATGTCGGGGGTAGAATACTCATCTGCGTTTTTATTGGGCAGGCTTTCGAAACGTTTGCCTAAGTCATAACCAAACAAACCTAGTGCACCTGCCATAAAGGGTAATGTAGTTTTTTGGTTAGCGATAACCTGACTACTAGGCAAAAATTTTTTTAATAAGTCTTGTACTAACGACAATGGATTAACTGTGCTTTCTAGGTTTTGATTGGTGTCTTGTTGCCATACATTGCTTGTGTTGCCAACTGTGGTAACGGTTGCAATTGGGTTAGCCACTATTATGTCAAAACGGCCATCCTCACGTTGGCTATTCGCAGAGTCTAGAAACATCGCCCATGGTGCAGTTGCAAAATGGGCAAAGATGTCGGCCATCGAATACTGTTCAGGTAAATTAAGCGGGCTGACTGTTAATGAATAAGTGTGTTTGTTCATGCTGACTACTTTTATGTACCTCAAAATAACAGTGGGTAGGTTACTGATTGCTTAGCTGAATTGTCGTGGAGCAAATTGCCTGTTCAGGTTATCATATCTAATAGTGAAAACTTAACCCAGAAAATTTAAGAGGCATCTATGGCTGTTATCCGTCAGCAAGATTTTATCGATAGTATTGAAGAGTCTTTGCAGTTTATTTCCTATTATCATCCCCTTGATTACATCAAAGCGGTCGAAAAGGCTTACAACAAAGAACAAAGTCAGGCTGCAAAAGATGCCATGGCGCAGATACTGATCAATTCACGCATGTCTGCCGAAGGCAAACGCCCATTGTGTCAAGACACTGGCATAGTTACCTGTTTTGTAAAAATTGGTATGGGTGTGCAATGGGATAAAACAGATTTGACCGTACAAGAAATGGTAGATGAAGGTACACGCCGTGCTTACTTAAATCCTGATAATCCATTGCGTGCATCGATTGTCGCCGATCCTGCGGGGAAAAGAATCAATACTACAGACAACACGCCAGCTGTTGTACACATAGATACCGTGCCTGGTGGTGAAATTGAAATTATGATTGCAGCCAAAGGTGGCGGCTCTGAAAATAAATCTAAAATGGTCATGCTTAATCCTAGTGATGATATTGCCGACTGGGTTGTGAAAACATTGCCTACTATGGGGGCGGGCTGGTGTCCTCCAGGTATGTTAGGCATAGGCATAGGTGGTACGGCTGAAAAAGCTGGGGTATTAGCCAAAGAAAGTTTGATGGATCCGGTTGATATTCAAGAGTTGATGGACAGAGGCGCAGAAACAACAGAAGAGAAATTACGCTTAGATATATTTAAAAAGGTCAATGACTTAGGCATTGGTGCACAAGGTTTAGGTGGTCTAACTACAGTTGTGGATATAAAAATTAAATCAATGCCCACCCATGCTGCTTCAAAGCCTGTGGTGATGATCCCAAATTGTGCGGCAACCCGACATGCTCATTTTCACTTAGATGGCTCTGGACCTGCTGATTTTACCCCACCTAAATTAGAAGATTGGCCAAAAGTGACTTGGGAAGTAGGCGAGGGCACTCGCCGTGTTGATTTAAACACTGTGACCAAACAAGATATCCAAGACTGGAAAGTCGGCGAAACAGTTTTGTTGTCAGGTAAAATGTTAACCGGACGAGATGCCGCACACAAACGTATTCAAACCATGTTAGCCAATGGTGAAGGTTTACCAGAGGGCGTGGACTTCGAGAATAAATTTATTTATTACGTTGGCCCAGTGGATGCGGTACGTGATGAAGCTGTAGGCCCAGCAGGCCCTACAACGGCGACGCGCATGGATAAATTTACTGACATGATGTTAGAGCAAACTGGCATCAGCGGCATGATTGGTAAAGCCGAACGTGGCCCAGCTACAGTGGCAAGTATAGCCAAACACAAATCTGTGTATTTAATGGCTGTGGGTGGTGCTGCCTATTTAGTGTCTAAAGCGATTAAAAAGGCGCGCGTAGTAGCCTTTGAAGATTTAGGCATGGAGGCTATCTACGAATTTGACGTAGTGGACATGCCAGTAACCGTTGCGGTGGATAGCACCGGAGCCAACGCCCATGAAACAGGCCCTGCTATTTGGAAAATCAAAATTGCTGAAATGGAAAAATAAGTTGTTTTAGTTAGGTCCTGATCACGGCGGTAAATTACGATTTACCGCCTTTTTTATTGCTAAGAATTACCAAAAGAGCAGAACAGATCTTTATGAGTCAATTTAACGACGTTAATTTACTGCCTACTTCTTTAATAGCTATTTTTGTAGGTCTATTTTTATTGGGAGTGTTGATTGGTGCATTTATTATTAGCTTTAAGGCCAATAAAAATGCGCAGAAAACGGTTGAACAAAACAGTTTATTTGCTAACCAACAAGAAACTCAGTTAAGGGACCAGCTTGCACAACAAGATATAATGATTAAAGCATTAACCTCTGAACAGCGAATTGCTCAGCAAGAACAAATGCTCACACAAAATAAACTAGGTCAATTGACCCAACGAGTGGGAAGAATTGCCGAGTTAGAAACAGAGAAAAACTATTGGCAGCAGCAACATCAACAAAGTAATAGACAGGCAAGTGAGTTACGCACGCAATTAGAGTCGCAAGCCGCTCGTTTTGAACAAGAACAAATTGCCAGTCAGGATAAATTACAGTTGTTAGAAGCGGCCGAGAAACGTTTACAAGAACAATTTGAGAACCTTGCTAACAAAATTTTTGAACAGAAACATGAAAAATTTAGCCAATCGAGTACAGCTGGCTTAGATTCGATTTTATTACCGTTAAAAGAACAGATTGAAGGCTTCAAAAAGCAAGTCACAGATCAGTACGTTAAAGAAGGGCAAGAACGGGCATCCCTTAAAACTGAAATTTTAGGCTTAAAAGAGCTCAACCAACAAATTACCCATGATGCAGCTGCCTTAACCAAAGCCTTAAAAGGCGACAACAAAGTGCAAGGTAATTGGGGGGAAGTTGTTTTAGAAAGAGTGTTAAAAGAATCAGGTCTGCGCGAAGGTCATGAGTTTGACACTCAAGTTTCACTAAAAAATGAACACGGAAAAAGTTTTCAACCTGATGTAGTCGTCCATTTACCTAACGACAAAGATATAGTGATTGACTCTAAAGTGTCGCTCGCCGCTTATGAACGTTATTTTAATGAACATGATGATGAGTTAGCGCGCGTTGTGCACCTAAAAGAACACGTCAACTCATTGCGCAATCATATAAAAGAACTAGGTAGAAAAGACTATCAAGACTTAAAAGGCATTCGCACCTTAGATTATGTGCTGATGTTTATTCCTATAGAGTCTGCATTTATACTTGCCGCCGACCAAGCTCCCGAGTTGATGAAATTGGCTTTTGATAACAATATTATGTTGGTTAGCCCCACTAATTTGCTGGTGGCATTACGTACTATCAACAATATTTGGCAATACGAATATCAAAATCAAAACGCACAAAAAATTGCCGATAATGCGGCTAAATTATATGACAAGTTTCATGGCTTTATGGTGGATATGGATAAAGTTGGTAAAGCCATAGAGTCGAGTCAGAAAAGTTATGATGGCGCCATGAACAAACTATCTACGGGTAAAGGCAACCTTGTAAGGCAAGTAGAGCAGTTCCGTAAATTAGGTGTACAAAGTAATAAAACGTTAGACGCAAATTTACTCGATAGTGCTGAAAATGAGGATGAAGATGAGCAAGAATAAAATCAGCAACTATTTGTATAGCTGCGAGTTTCTAGCTCAAAGGTAAAAGATGTTAAACCAGAGAGCTCAAGGAGAGCCGGGCGCCGAGGGTTTCGTTCATATATAAAAAAGATTGCTTAGAATTAAGTGACTTATCTTCCATGTTCTTAATGCCTCTGTAGTTAATCGTTTTTTTACGCATAAAAAAACGGCCTCAAAAGAGGCCATTTTTAAAGGTTAGCAGGATAAGCTACTTACCTTCCATGTTGAACGTTTAGTTCGTTCAAGAACAATTCTCTATTAAGCGCGGGGCTTAAATTCTGTTGTTAAGCGCAGCAACGATTGGTGATGCGTCTAAACCATTTTCAGAAGCCCACACTAATACTGTTTTGCCGTCTTGCTCAGGTGAGCTTAAGTCACCCTTAGGCATTTTCTTAACCATCAAGGTGCCTGTTTCAACAGCGTTGTTTAACATAGCTGTACGTATAAGGCTGTTTCCGCCGCACGATACACCTGTGTAATAATCTTTAAGTTTAAGTCTGTAATCAGATTGAACACGTTTCATTTTTTTACGTAGTTCACCTTTGTCATCGGCTTTCACGATAGTACAGATATTTTGCAATGCTTCGCCTACGTCAGCTTGTGCGTTACCGGCAGTGAATAAAGAGATAGTAGCGATAGCGATAGAAGTTTTAACTATTTTCAACATGGTTAATTTCCTCGGTGTTTAAGTTTAAGTTTGTAAATTCGGTGAAACATGTTTTGTTTCGATGAGGCTATTAAAGACTATTTGAATTGATTAAAAAATCTGTGCAGTGATACTTAGGTATGGGAATTGATAACCTTTTTGTTGTTGGACTGTATTGTTAAATTCCCAATCGCTTAAAGCTTATAAGAAGAGTATGTCAATAAAGGTGTATAAGACGGTATTATTATCCGCAGGATTTAGTCCGTGCAGATTTAACTCCCCAAATGGGATTTCAAATGTTCGAGCGATACTAGATCCCAATCATGCTTTTAAAGAGAAACAATACAATTCCTACCTTGTTTCTTCCCTTGATATAAGGCCTTGTCAGCCCGAACAATAATTGAATCACTGCTAGTATCATCGTTCCAAATATTGGTTACACCTAGGGTAATGGTAAGTTTAAGTTTTTGAGATCCTGTATTATCGGGTTGAACATAATCTATATTTAACGCTTCGACTGCCTGTCGTGTTCGTTCAGCGGCAAGTTTGCCATTTTCCAGCGAGGTATCTGGAAGGAACACTAAAAACTCCTCTCCACCCCAGCGGGCCACCTCATCAGATTCTCTTGCTGTTGCTTTAATACATTGAGCTACTTCTTTAAGAACCACGTCACCACAATGATGCCCATAGGTATCGTTAAATTGTTTAAAAAAATCTATATCAATTAAAATGACACAAAAGTCACGCTTATGACGTTTAAATTGTAAGTAGTGGTCTTGTATATTTTTAACGATTGCTCTGCGATTCTTCAATAGCGTTAAACTGTCGGTTAACGCTATATTTTCTATTTCTATATAAGCTTGTTTGAGTTCATTGTTTGTTTTGTTTATAACCTCGGCGGTTTTTAAGTTGTGTCGGTAGCGTAAAAATAAAAATACTAATGTTATTAGGAGAAGTAGAATGCAAGAGACAAAGATAAAACTGCGAACTTTATCTTTACTTGCTTGCAGGCTGGCAACAAGCTTTTCGTTTTCTAGTTTAATAATGGTTTTTTGCTATTCAATGGAGTTATGTTTTTCTTGCTCCTGAAAAAGAATACGCTTACTTTCTTCATTGAAAATTTGATCTTTAAGTTGGTCGTACTGCACTAGGTATTTATAAGCTTTCGCTAAATCACCTAGTGTAGCGTAGAGTTCCGATAACTCTTTCATTACAAGCAATAGTGACTCTTCAGCATTAATCTTTTTCGCTAATGTCATTGATTTAAGTAGGGCCGTTTCCGCTTCAATCAATTCACCATATTTAATTGAAATCCGGCTGTCTAAAAGGTGAGAGTATATTTCTAAGCGTGGAGTGTTATTTTTCTGGGTATATTCTAAGCATTTATTAACCGCTAATCGGGCTTCGGCATAATTTCCAACAGGAATAGATGCTTCAGCTAAGTTCAAATAGGCAAAGGTTAATATTCTTTGATCATCATATAAACTCGCAGCTTCAATAGATTTCTTGCTATATAAAATAGCACTGTCAAAATCACCTGATAAAGAAAATAGGTCGGCTAGATTGAAGTAAACTCTAGCATTTCGTAAAACCGACTCACGACCTATTGGGTTTTCGACAATTGCTTCTAAAAAATATTTTTCAGCTAGTTTTAACTCACCCATCGCTGAATACACTATGCCTAAATCTAAATTTTTATCGGCTTTCCCGTCTTTATTATCTATGTCTTTATGTATGTTTATGGCTCTAAAAAAATACTGTGTCGCCTCCTGATATGAGCCTTTTACCATTGCGGTGTTTCCTTGGTCGTCTAACAATTTGGCCAGCATTTTTTTGTTATCCAAGGAATGGTATATGTCGTTTGCTTTTGAAAAATATTGAAAAGCACTGTCATATTCTCCCTGGATGTGAAAAATACGCCCTTTGTTATGTAACGCTATGCCAATTTTTAAAGGAAATTCCTTATCCATTTAGAGTTCTATGGCTCTATCGACGGCTTCGATGGCCTTTGCCGATTGTCCATTTTGCTGAAAAGTGATGGTGAGTAAATTAAGCATGTCGAGTATTAAACCAGGTTGGTTTAGCTCTTCGCTTAATGATAAAGCAGTCGAATAGTAGGTAATCGCAGCTTGATAATTGGCGAGTTCAATTTCTAATTCACCTAAGATTTCATAAAGTTGTATTTGTTGTCTGATGTCGTCATTCGAAAGAGTGACATTTAATGTTTCGAGTGCGAGCTTTTTAGCTTGCTCGGTATTGGAATACTTAACGAGTTTAATCTGTGCAAGCGTGTCGCTTATGTCAAATTTACTATTAACTAAAGTGGAATTGCTAGCTGAGCAAACGCTATTACAGTAGATTAATAATATATAAAGGATGAGCTTTTTCATTAATTAACACCTAGGACTGAAGCGTATTACTCTATCAGTATATAACAGGCCCCTATACTCTAATTAATAGATTTAAAGGGCAAACTATCATGTTAGACCTTTTATTCAACATTCAAACTCAGCAAAACTAGTGTTTTGAATGACTCTCGATTTAACGAGCAGATGAATAGCATATTGTTTAAATATTTCTTGATGGCTGAAATAAAACGAACCCAGGGGCGATGGCACCCCTCAAGTTGTTAACTACCCATTACTCTGGATGAAAGGCATGTGCAACTTGCGCAATTTGTTCTCGCATCCAAATATGCGCATCGTCTAAATCGGCGCTCATATGCCAATATAAAAAGTATTCAAGGGGGGGTAATTCAAAAGGCAACTCGTACATCGCCAAATCATAATGTTTAGCCAGATGATAGGGTAAACAAGCAATTAAATCGGTTTTAACTAGCGTAGAAGGTACGGTTAAAAAGTGTTGGCTTCGCATCACAACTTTGCGTTTTTCACCTGCTTTATCTAACGCAACGTCGATTGGGCCCACACCGGTTTTTCTGTGAGAAACGTTTATATGACCTAGTTGTAAAAACTCCTCCATATTCATACCTTGCGATAATGAGGGGTGGTTTTTACGTGCTAAAACTACAAATCTATCTTGAGCGATTTTTTGTTTACACAAGTGTTGATCGCTAAACGATGAGGCATCTGCGTAAAAATCTAAATTTCCGCTAGCCATGGCAGAAACAATGTTTTTACGTTCTATTTCGTAGTTAGTCAGTGAAATTTTGGGTGCGCTTTTTTGCAATTGACCAAGTAGGCGAGGAATGATGTTTACTTCGAGTAAATCTCGACAGGCGAAGTTAAAGGTCTTTTCTGCCTTATGTGGATCGAAAATATGGCTTTCCTGCACACTTCTTCTTAATAATCCTAAGGCTTCCCGAGCAGGGCCGATGATGTTTTGAGCGACTGGGGTAGGGGTCATACTGTGGCCCGTACGCACAAACAAAGGATCGTTAAGCATTTCCCGCAAACGGGCTAAAGAGTTACTGACAGCTGGTTGAGTAATACACAACACATCTGCGGCTTTGGTTAAACTACCAGCAGTGTATATCGCATCAAAAACAGCAAATAAGTTTAAGTCAATTCGGTGCAAATTCATAAATATTCCTATACAACTCGCACTAGCATACGTTATTTATTAGTTAAATCAATGTTTGGCTATAGTTAATATTCATTATATTGATATTGCAAAGCTTGATAAGGTTTTTGGATATTTAATCAAATGAGGCAATAATATGAATAAGAAATTATTAGAACTTGTGGGTGGAGAACAACTCCCTGTGGGTGATTGGATCACAATTACTCAAGATGATATTAATCTGTTTGCTAAAGCAACGAACGACCATCAATGGATACACGTAGACCCAGTTCGTTGTAAAAAAGAGAGTCCATTTTCCACAACTATTGCCCATGGTTATTTAACTGTTACTTTGATTCCCAGCTCACTGTATCAATCTATTGAACCAGACCCTGAATTTCAATCGTTACTTAATTATGGTGTCGATAAAATTCGATTCATTGAAGCTGTGCGAGTCAATGACAAGATAAGATTTGTATCAACATTGATTAACACAGAGCAAAAAGCGTCGGGAAAATTGTTTTATTTTGAAACGGTTGCAGAGATAGAAGGTCGAGATAAACCTGCAATGAAAGGGGTTTTTCTGACATTGTTAGTGGGGGCTTAGCCTGTATTAGAACTCACTTTATTCATTATTATAGTAATACGGTTGTTATGTCTTAACGTCGGCTGGTCAGACCATATGGTTAATTGATATTTACATATAGATAACAATCTATTTACATGCTGCTCCCTCCAATCTACTATGAAAGTTGAGTGTCTATATTTACATATATCAGGCACTTAGCAAAAAATAATATTATTAGAATTAAATAGTTTGATGGTCTTCTGTTTGGGTCGTCATACAGCGTCCGCTCTTTGGATGAGAAATTTAATATCTACTAGCTAATAGCTCACCTATTGGGGACACAGTATGAAAATGAAAACTAAATTAACGGCATTAGCAGTGGCAATTTCTGCCCAGCTTATGCCTGTAAGCAACCTCGCTCTGGCTCAAGAGCAAAGTGCCGATCAAGAGCAAGACATTGAATTAATTATGGTAACGGGCAGTTTTGTAAGGCGCAGTGAAAACTTTGAATCACCTTCACCATTAGCGGTGCTTGATGCTGGAGATATAGAGTCTATTGGTGCGAAAAGCATTGGCGATATCACTCAAACACTAACGATAAATACCGGTGCTGAAAATACTCCGGATGCATTTACTCAGAATGCTACTGCTGGTACATCTAATATTAACCTGCGTGGATTAGGCGTGGCTTCTACCTTGATTTTGTTAAATAATAAACGCCAGGTGGTGTCTGCACAGAATAACAACGGCGGAGTTAATTTTGTAGATACAAGTTCTTTGGTACCAATGATTGCTTTAAACCGAATGGAAGTGGTTAAAGATGGCGCTTCTGCATTATACGGCTCTGATGCAGTAGCAGGTGTAGTGAATTTTATTACCAAAACAGAATATGAAGGCGCGCAAGTTTCGCTTGATTATCAGGACGGCGCACACGGCGACAATAAAGAATATACGGTTCAAGGATTATGGGGCACAGTCGGTGACGACAGCAGCATTTTAGCTGCTATTAGTTATACCAATCGTTCCCCCTTGTTCACTCGAGACCGTCGCTTAAGTCGCCCCCAAGACGATGCTAGTTCATTAGGAAACCCCGGTTCATATTTTATTGGTGCAACTCCATTTATTGACCCCACTGGTTGTGAAGAGTTTGGCGGATTACCAACGTTGCTTGCTCCTCCAGGAACAGTGCCAGGCTTAAGTGTCGGGCTTTGTCGTTTTGACTTCGGGCAAGGTTTTTCTTTTGTTCCGGATGAAACTCGAGTTAATGCCTATGTCAAGGCAACCAAGCAATTAACAGATAATATTGAATGGACAACGGAAATCACTACAGCTAGGAATAGGGCTGAACGAGGTGGCTCACCGAGTTTCCCTATCTTAACCTTCCCGACTGTTCCGGCTACTCACCCAAACAATGTGTTTGGACAGGATGTGTCTTACTTTGGTCGTGAGGTCGGTAACGATGCTAATGGTAATGCGCTTCCTGGCGATCCCGCGAACACAGAATCCGATACCTTTAGGTTCATGACTATGCTGCAAGGGGAATTGGAAAACGGTTTTTGGGAAGTCAGTTATACGGCCGCCCGAAATGACTTTCTGTTCTACGGTAATGATACCTTAGGGCAACAGTTTCAAAATGCACTTCGTGGTTTTGGCGGTCAAGGGTGTGATCCAATAGCAGGTGTAGCTGGAGAAGGTGCATGTGAGTATTTTAATCCATTCGCAACACAATTTACCACATCGCCGAATTCTCAGAACGTAATCGATTCTTTTACCGCCAGGCAATCAATTGATTCTAAGTCAAACCTTGAAGTGGCAGAAGCTTTTCTCTCAACTGAATTATTTGAGATGGATGGCGGTGCTGCTGGAATTGCTGTTGGCGTTCAGTATCGGTATCAGGATTTGTTTCAAGACCACGATTCTCTGTCTAACCAAGATAAATTCGCTTTTGTTATTGGTAACCCAGATATAGGCGGCGAGCAGGACGTTGTTGCTTTTTTTGGTGAATTAGCCTTGCCAGTAAGTGACACAATTGACATACAATTGGCACTCAGATACGAAGATTACGGCGGTACTACAGGTGACACTATTGATCCTAAGCTGGCATTGTCTTGGCGAGCAACTGAAGATTTTTCACTTAGAGCCTCCGTTTCAACCTCATTTAGAGCACCCTCTATCTTTCAAAGAGAGGGTGGGGGTACTGGCCTTAATCAGGTGAGTGATCCTATTACTGGTGGGCAATTTTTTGCTGCAGTTAGAGCTAGCGGTAATGAAGAACTTGTACCTGAGGAATCAACTGCATTCAATGTTGGTTTTTCACTTGAGCCAGTTGATGATTTATCTATTGAGGTAGACTATTGGAACTTTGATTTCACCAATTTAATTATTCAAGAGAGTTTTCAGGCGCTACTTAACGCAGAGCCACAAAATACAGACAGAATTATCAGGGTAGGCGATCCACTGAATGGCCCTATCATTCGCATAAATACTACTTATGTGAATGCGAGTTCACTCGAAACCTCTGGTTTGGATTTTGTCGTTAACTATAAAATAGATACCGACATAGGCACATTCACTCCCAACTTAACTGCGACCTATATCCTTGCCTATGACTTGGTTGATCCGCAGGCAGGTGAAATAGATGGTGTAGGGTCACGAAATTTCAATAATATTGGTACATCTACCCCGGAACTAAAAGCTAATGTAGGTTTGAATTGGAAACATGAGAACTACTCAGCCAACATTTTTGCTCGCCATGTAGACAGTTACACAGACGATCAAAATGACCTCGGAGAGATTGACAGCCACCTCACATGGGATGCTCAACTCAATATCGATTTGGGAGGCTTATTTGAAACGGATGGCGCTTACGTCCTAACATTCGGTGGTGTCAATCTAACTGATGAAGATCCGCCGCAAGTATTTACCAATGGTGGTTTTGATTCTAGAGTACATGACCCACGTGGCAGACAAATCTATGCCCGCTTAGCGGTGGAATTTTAGTTAAAACCTAAACTTATCATCCCCGGCTACGTCCGGGGATTTTTTTGTAAACTAGTTTTCCAGTTGTCATAATATTAATTAGTGACTACACACTTCTCTTTACCTGATTAATTGCACATTATATAAAAATACTTTTAAGCAAATCCTTTGATTCAAACACAATGATGAGAAACCTATCATGGAAAAATATTCCCAAGAAAAAATACAAATTGAACTGGAAAAAATCAACCAACAATTAGAAATTCAACAACATTGGCAACTAGTTGAAGGCAAGTTGACAAAAACTTTCAAGTTTAAAAGTTTTATCCGAGCTTTTGGTTGGATGTCGCAAATAGCCATTTGGGCCGAAAAACTCAACCATCATCCAGAATGGTTTAACGTTTATAATAAAGTTGATGTGCAATTGACTACCCATGATGCGGTTGGAATAAGTGAGCTTGACTTTAAGTTAGCAGAAAAAATGGAACTGTTTTTTAAATAACGTTGATTGAGCGCAATATTTCAAAGATTACATTTCATATGTGCATTTCAATAGTTGTTGTAAGTCAGTTTGCTTATTCGTCGTATAATTCAACATATCGTATGTAGTTTGAGCGGTTAAACATGTTTTTGGGATTTATCTGTATTATCCCCTTGCACGCCTAAGTTTGCTATGTATAATACGCCCCACTTGAGGAGAGGAAGGAAACATAACTTCCGACTCAAAGAAGATTTCAAGCGCGGGATGGAGCAGTCTGGTAGCTCGTCGGGCTCATAACCCGAAGGTCGTAGGTTCA
>ENA-OSET01003578-OSET01003578.1-sediment-metagenome-genome-assembly--contig:-NODE-3578-length-14183-cov-4.074153_pt1 | contig 14183 bp, 15 predicted proteins | sample MGYA00237882_ERZ534229 | MGnify/ENA primary metagenome ERZ534229 (study PRJEB26408, sample SAMN06266212) | sediment metagenome | isolation source: Hudson Canyon methane seep mesocosm | place...
GCAAATGGAAAGCCTGGGCAAAAGAGACTATTAGGCTCAGAGGGTGATTTAGGTGAAAAGTTGGGCTTATCTGCTGATTGGGCTTATCAAGCGATTAAACAGGTAGGTAACTACTCTGAGTCGTTTGAGCGCAACGTGGGTCAGGGTTCTCCTTTGAAAATATCACGTGGTCTGAACGCGCAATGGAACAAAGGTGGAATTTTATATTCACCAGCCATGCGTTAATAGCGATCAAATGAAAAGGGCGGCTTAATAGCCCCCTTTTTTTCTTTCGTAATATTCATTTCCGCCACTCAAGAAGAAGTATTTATGTTTTCTAACAAAACTACTGAACAAATTAAACTTGAGACACGCCCAAGTTCAGTGGGCGCAAAATCTTTTTATAACAACCCAAAATATCGTGGTTGGATTTATCAGTCTCTCTTACTCGTATTCCTCGTTAGTTTTTTCTACACCATTGTTTCAAACACCTTAGACAATATGGCGGCTCAAGGGATCAAAAGTGGATTTAGTTTTCTAAATACCTCTGCAGGTTTTGATGTACTGATGTCACTGCTTCCTTTTGAGACAACAGATAGTTATTTAAAAATATTTTCGATAGGTATATTGAATACTATTTTGGTTTCAGTTGTCGGTATTATATTTGCTACAATTCTTGGTTTTATTTTTGGTGTTGCTTACTTTTCACGTAATTATTTAATCAGAAAAATTTCCATTATTTATGTAGAAATTTTTCGAAATATTCCTGTTATTTTGCAAGTCATATTTTGGTATACCGTCTTTAATTCTTTACCAATTGCTCGTGAAAGTTTTAATATAGGTGATTCTATATTCTTAAATGTTACGGGTTTATATATACCTCAGCTTGTGGGCGACTCAGGCTCCGGTCTTGTTTATGGTGCAATTGTCGCCGCAATTATCGGTGTGTTTAGTATCAAGCGCTGGGCGACAAAACGGCAGGAAGTAACGGGCGAGCAGTTTCCAATTTTATGGACGAGTTTAGCGTTATTAATTGGTTTACCACTCTTAGCTTTAATCGTATCGGGCGTACCATTTCATTTTGATTACCCAGCACTGAAAGGATTTAATTTTAGAGGGGGTACAACGATTATTCCTGAGTTCATCTCATTAGCCGTTGCGCTTTCGATTTATACCGGCGCTTTTATCGCCGAAGCGGTAAGAGCAGGTATTCAGTCTGTGCCTGAAGGCCAAACTGAAGCGGCTAGAAGTATTGGCATGAAAGAAAGCAAAATCATGTCACTAATTATTGTGCCTCAAGCAATGCGTGTGATTACACCGATGTTAAATAGTGAATATCAAAGCCTGGTGAAAAATACCACAATCGCGACAGCAATTGGATATCCCGAATTATTTACTGTTTTTGCCGGGTCGGCGTTAAATCAAGTAGGGCAAGCGGTAGAAATCATGTTTATGACGCTGGCAATATATTTTGCTATCAATATGACTATATCATTCGTGATGAATCACTTGAACAAACGCACTGAATTAACAACACGCTAAGGAGATGGTTGTGCAAGCAAAAGAATTTAAACCTTTACCAGATCTACCAGCCCCCTTATCAACAACAGGGCCTATAGCATGGCTGAAGAAAAACTTATTTTCTTCAGCATTTAACATTACTGTCACGATAACGATCACCGCTGCACTTTTTGCAATAATACCAGGTGTACTTGATTGGTTATTTTTCTCAGCAAACTGGAGTGGTACAACACAAGCCGATTGCGTAAAAGATGGTGCTTGCTGGGTGTTTATTCAAGCTTGGTCGCAACAAATATTTTATGGCAGTTATCCAGGTGATGAAATATGGCGTGTGAATCTTTCATTATTTTTGTTAGCCTGCGTGATTGCTTTATCGTTTATTTTACCTGCTCACTTACGTAATAAAGTCGCTGTACCGGCTTACCTGCTTTTACCTTTTATTTGTTTACTGTTTTTAGATGGCAGTAATATTGGTTTAAAGCCGGTAAGCACTGATTTATGGGGCGGATTCTCATTAAATGTTCTCCTTGCAGCAGCGAGTATTATTATTGCTTTCCCCTTTGGTTTTTTATGGGCTTTAGGGCGACAATCTCACATGCCTTTTGCTCGATCTGTGAGTGTTACCTGCATTGAGTTCTTTCGTGGGACGCCTATCTTAGCTTTGTTTTTTATGGGCTCAGTGATGTTACCGTTGTTTTTTCCGGCAGATGTGTCAGTAGATAAACTTTTACGGGTATGGATTATTCTGATCCTATTTATGTCTGCTTATATGGCAGAAGTATTTAGAAGTGGCTTTCAGGCAATACCACAAGGTCAGTATGAAGCTGCTGATTCGATTGGTTTAGGCTATTGGCAAAAAACCTTATTAATCGTTTTTCCACAAGTAATTAAAATAGCAATGCCGAATATTTTAGCTACCTTTGTGATGGTCTTTAAAAATACAGTTTTCTTGTTGGTGATTGCCGTACCTGAAATGCTACAAGTTATTATGTCTGCGCTCAGTAATTCAAACTGGTTGGGCGGGCATGCGATTGAAGGTTATTTATTTGTAGGGTTTATTTTTTGGGTATGCTGTTTCAGTATGTCGTTACTCGCAAGTTCAATTGAAAAGAAACTAGATACTAGTCATAAAAATTAAGGGTTTATCATGAGTGTAGATAATCAGAGTATTGAAAGTACGAATGATAAAGATATTATTGCCATAAAAGATTTGAATAAGTGGTATGGCAACTTTCATGTACTCAAGGATATAAATTTAAACGTTAAAAAAGGTGAGAAAATCGTAATTTGCGGGCCTTCAGGTTCTGGAAAATCAACGATGATTCGCTGTATTAATCGTTTAGAAGAGTTCCAGCGGGGTTCATTAACCGTGAATGGCGTTGAAATGGTTGAGGATCTGAAAAATATTGAGGCGATACGACGAGAAGTAGGAATGGTTTTTCAGCACTTCAACTTGTTCCCTCACTTAACTATCTTAGATAACTTAACGCTTGGCCCAATTTGGGTACAAAAAAAGCCAAAAGAAGAAGCAGAAGCGATTGCCATGAAATATCTGGAGCGCGTTAAAATTCCAGATCAGGCATTAAAGTTCCCAGGACAGTTATCGGGTGGACAGCAACAACGAGTCGCTATTGCACGTTCTTTATGTATGTCACCACAAATTATGCTGTTTGATGAGCCTACCTCTGCACTAGATCCTGAAATGATAAAAGAAGTACTCGATGTAATGGTTGAGTTAGCAGATGAAGGGATGACGATGTTATGTGTTACGCATGAAATGGGGTTTGCAAAGAAAGTTGCTGATCGTGTAATTTTTATGGACGGTGGAGAAATTGTGGAGGAAAATGAGCCGCATGAGTTTTTTGATAACCCGAAAACAGATCGATTACAGCTATTTTTAAGTCAAATTCTTCAGCACTAATATAGTGCGAATTACTTAGTACTTATCTTCATAAGTACTAAGTCTCTTTGGAATGACTTAGTTTTAAGAGCTAACTAAGTCATTCTCATTGTTTAATGTATTATTCTTTTGTTTTGCCTTCGAAATCATGTAATTCAATCCCTGATTAATGGTGTAGGTTAAGCCAAATAAAACGGCTAATGCTGCGAATAAGTAAGCGACATGTACATCTAAGATCATGATTTATTTGCCTTTAAAACAAGTGTTTGAATTTTTGGCGCTAGGATATAGAGATCAACACATAAAATCAACTTTGATTAAAAATTGAACTGTGAAAAATTGTTAAATAATAGGGTTACGTCTTAAGGTGTAGCAAGGCTTCGGGCGAGTTAAAGTTTGAGAACTTGTCCATATGGTCTGAGAAATCAACCCATTGAACATTATTACTATTTACCCATTGCATTACTCTGTTTTGCCCCTCTTCTAATGCTTGTTCCAGTTTTGACTTATACTGAGTAGAAATAAGCAGGTGTAAAGGATGGTTTCGATCTGAATCTTTTGAGGCAAATAATAAGGGAGTTCTGGGCTCATTAAGTAGAGCTTTATTCTTTAAAGCATTATTTAGTGTTGCCAGCATTCTACTGCCGAATGCTTCTGAAATATAAGGTGTATCGCAGGGGCTAACTAATAAGTAGTCGGCAGTGCTCGCTTCCATAAGACTAACTAAACCTGCTAATGGCCCTTGGTAGCCTTCAATTGTGTCAGAACAAACGTTAGGACAAATTGTACGGTAAGCATCATAGTTCTGGTTACAGTTTATATAGAGCGAATTAACGTGGGGTAAGAGGGCCTGGTATACCGACTTGGCCATAGCTTGACCATTGAGATGCTGTAAGCCTTTATCTTTTCCGAGCATTCGCGTAGATAAACCGCCAGCTAGAATGCCGCCATCAATTGATATATCCATCTTGGAGTATGTGCTTCCCAGAGAAAAGGGCGAACTATTTAGAGAAAATTCGCCCTAGATATAGCAGTTATTTATAGATTACTATCTACAAATGCTGTTAATTGAGACTTAGATAAAGCACCGACTTTAGTTGCATCGACATTACCATTCTTAAATAGCATTAATGTAGGAATGCCTCGGATATTGAACTTTGGTGGTGTTTGTTCGTTATCATCAATGTTTAATTTGCAGATTTTGATTTTCCCTGCATAGTCATCTGCAATTTCTTCAAGCACGGGTGCGATCATTTTACATGGGCCACACCATTCAGCCCAATAATCGACCAGTACAGGAATATCTGAATTAAGTACTTCTTCTTCAAAAGAAGCATCTGTTACGTTGATGATGTTATCACTCATGCTTAAAATCCAATAAATGGTTAATAAATCTATAAAGTATGCTCTACAATAAAAGAAAAGCATCACTTAGAATATGTAGATAGTAGTAATATATAGTCTTATTAGAGGATTTCAAGGATACGATGCCTAACTCATCCGAAGTAGTAACATCACATGAGCATCCAGAATACATCGCAGCAATTGATTTAGGTTCAAATAGCTTTCATATGGTCGTCGCCAAGATGATGCATGGTGAACTAAGAATTGTTGATAAGTTGGGTGAAAAAGTCCAATTGGGCGCGGGTTTGAACGAATCAGGTGAAATGACTGATGAGGCAAAAGACCGTGCAATAGCTTGTCTGCAACGATTTTCTCAACGCATACGTGAGTTTGATGCCGGCTCAGTTCAAATCGTCGGAACTAATGCATTACGAGCTGCTAAAAAGAAAAAAGCTTTCCTGCGAACTGCAGAAAAAGCAATTGGTTATCCAATTGAAATTATTTCGGGGCGAGAAGAGGCGCGCCTTATTTATTTAGGGGTAGCACATACACTCGCTGATGATCTTGGAAATCGTTTGGTAATTGATATTGGAGGCGGTAGTACTGAGCTTATTATTGGGGAACGCTTTGAAAACAAAGCACTAGAAAGCTTACACATGGGCTGTGTATCATTTCGTGAACGCTATTTTTCGAAAGGTAAGTTGACGTCATCAGCTTTTAATAAGGCAATCAAGCATGCTTCTAGAGAGTTATTAAACATAAAGTATCAGTTTTCGTCTGTTGGTTGGGAAAGTAGTGTCGGTGCCTCGGGTTCAATAAAAGCTATTTTTCAAGCGGCAGAGTATTTAGAACTTAAGCATGAAAGCGGTAATATTGATTTATCGGTACTGAAAAAACTAAAAGATAAAATGATCAAACTTGAGCATATTAGCTACCTAGATGAGTTTGGTATTAAAAAAGAGCGTATTGGTATTTTTCCTGCGGGTCTTTCAATTTTATATGCTTGTTTTGAAGTTTTTAAAATTAAGGAGATGAGTTTTACTAGCGGAGCGTTAAGAGAAGGCTTGCTCTATGATATCGTTGGTCGAATTCAGCATGAGGATGTTCGAGAACGATCAATTAACTCATTGCAGTTACGCTATAGTTTAGATCAGAAAAGAGCCGAACGCGTAGAGGAAACAGTACTTCATATTTATGAGCAGGTTGCTAAAGATTGGGGGATAGAGTCACCTCAAAATGCTTTACTACTAAAGTGGGCAAGTCGAATTTTCGAAGTTGGTTTAACTATTTCACATGCACAATATCATAAACATGGTGCTTATCTTGTATTACATTCGGATTTGTCCGGCTTTGCAAAGTCAACCCAGTTAAGACTATCAATGATAGTAAGAGCTCACAGACGTAAATTTTCAGATGAAATTTTTCAAAGCTTGAGTGATAGTGAAAAAACAATCTTAAAGAAATTGTGTGTGTTATTTCGCTTAGCTGTTGTACTCACTGTCGCGCGTAAAAAAGCTGAAACAGGTTTTTCGATTGAAGTAGAAGGCAGCGAAGTTACTTTAAAGATGGGAAGTGAGTGGTTTGACTCATACCCTCTGAATATGGCGAATCTTGAAACTGAGAAAGATTACTTAAAGAAGCAAAATTTTATTTTAACGATTCAATAATGCTTTTTAAAAAACTTAATGAATCTCAGCGGGCATAATTAATAGGTCAATAAGCATCACAAATAGTGGTTTCTGCGATTTTCTGTTAATCTTATATCCAAATTTTTTGACTGTATTTGGATTCAACATGCTCGTATTAGGGATTGAAACATCCTGCGATGAAACCGGTGTCGCTCTCTACCATAGTGAAAAAGGGCTACTTGCAGATACACTTTATTCGCAGGTTGCCATGCATGCTGACTATGGCGGTGTGGTTCCTGAATTAGCCTCTCGCGATCATGTTCGAAAAACGATTCCGTTAATAGAGAGTGTATTACAGCAAGCGAACCTTTCCCGTGATGATATCGAAGGTATTGCTTATACAGCAGGACCTGGATTAGTGGGAGCCTTGATGGTAGGGGCTGCTATTGCGAGTTCTTTAGCTGCAGCTTTAAACATCCCCCTAATTGGGATTCATCATATGGAAGGGCACCTACTAGCACCCATGCTAGAAGAAAAGCCACCAGCATTTCCATTTCTTGGTCTGCTTGTCTCGGGCGGTCATACTCAGTTAGTCTCTGTTGCAGGTATTGGTCAGTATAAAATATTAGGTGAGTCTCTAGATGACGCGGCGGGTGAAGCCTTCGATAAGGCTGCTAAAATGCTGGGCTTAGATTATCCTGGTGGGCCAAGAGTTGCAAAACTTGCTGCTCAGGCGCTGGAGGAATTTGATGGAACTCCTTACCGTTTTCCTCGTCCGATGACGGACCGACCTGGCTTGGATTTTAGTTTCAGTGGCTTAAAAACATTCACCTTGAATACGGTGCAAAAAATTAAGCAAACAGGAGAGCTTAGTGAGCAAGACCGGGCTGAGGTGGCTTGTGCATTTGAAGACGCCGTGGTTGATACTTTGCGTATCAAATGTAAAAGGGCTTTAGAACAAACAGGCTTGAAAACTTTAGTGATAGCTGGTGGCGTTAGCGCTAATGTACGCTTACGCTCTGCACTTGAGGGCATGACTAACAAGATTGGAGCTAGTGTATTTTATGCTCGCCCTGAATTCTGCACTGATAATGGCGCAATGATCGCTTTCGCAGGTTGTAAGCGTTTATTAGCGGGCCAGACAACAGGCTTAGATTTTAAAGTTAGACCTCGTTGGCCTATGGATGAGTTACTACCGTTGGAAGATGTATGAATTTAGACACCGTTCTTATTGAAGCCTATGAAGTCGCAGCATCGATTGGTGTTTTTGACTGGGAAAAGGAAATAAAGCAAAACCTTTTTTTTGATTTAAAGTTATTTGGTGACTTCTCAAAAGCTTGTCAATCTGATGATATTAATCATGCGGTGAATTACGCTGAAGTATGCGCAGAGATTGAAGCAATTACTGGCCTTAAGCATTACGAATTATTGGAAGCCTTAGCAGAAACAATCGCACAACATCTATTGAGTCAGTTTCCTTTGGATAGTTTGGAGCTAACCATCCGCAAGCCTGGTGCTGTGCCGCGAGCAGTGAGTGTTGGTATCCATATAAAACGAGGCAAACAAGCTGAATGAACACCGTATTGTTAAGCCTAGGTAGTAATATTGATCGAACCAAAAATATTACTGCAGCATTAAACAATTTAAATGAGTTATTTGGAGAGCTAACTATCTCATCGGTTTATGAAAGCGAGCCAGTTGGTTTTTCTGGTGATTGCTTTTTTAATTTGATTGTCAGAATAGAAACAGATCTTTCCTTGCAAAGCTTGACTGAAAAAGTTAAGCAAATTGAAGATCAAAATGGGCGAATACGAGCAGGCCCTCGTTTCTCTGCTCGAACCTTGGATATAGATATAGTGACCTATGGTTCACTACTAGGGTTAAATTTTGGTATCGAGCTACCGAGGCCAGAGCTTTACTATAATGCATTTGTTTTATGGCCCGTGGCCGAGCTGTTACCTAGTGTGATCGATGCGAAAACAGGTAAAACCTATCATGATTTATGGCGAGTCTTGGCTGTAGAAAACAACCAAAAGCTTTGGAAGGTCGATTTTTATTGGTCAGAAAGGTGTATTTCTTCTGCAGAAGCTTTAGCTTAACAACCTGTCTGTTTAAACTTATTAAGCAAACCTTCAGTTGAAGAATCAAAGCGAAGGTGCGAACTGGAACCTTCAAGCGCTTGAAATAAATTTGAACTCAGAGATTTCCCTAGCTCAACGCCCCATTGATCAAAAGCATTAATATTCCATAGTACGCTTTGAACAAATACTTTATGTTCATACAGCGCAATGAGTGCGCCAATACTCTCAGGTGTCGTTTTTTCAAGGATCAGTGTATTACTTGGTTTATTACCTTCGATTACCTTGTGAGGTGCGAGTTGTGCTGCCTTATCTTGGCTCATACCTGCTGATAGTAATTCATCAATTGCTTCTTGCAAATTTTTTCCTTGCATGAGCGCCTGAGATTGGCTTAAGCAGTTGGCGAATAAGTGTTTATGGTGAGAGCCAATATTATGATGGCTTTCTAGCGGAATAATGAAATCAGAGGGAATTAAGCGTGTGCCTTGATGTAAAAGTTGGTGATAAGCGTGTTGTCCATTACAACCTATACCCCCCCAGATAACAGGGCCACTATGATAGTTAAGATCTTTACCGTCACGATCAACATGCTTCCCATTACTCTCCATATCCAATTGCTGTAGGTGGTCAGGAAAGTATTGAAGGTATTGGTCATAAGGGAGAATCGCATGCGAATCTGCGCCAAAGTAGGTTTGATACCAGACACCCAGTAAAGCCATGATGACGGGAAGGTTTTGATCGAAATCAGCATGTAAAAAATGCTGGTCCATTTCATGAGCGCCGGATAATAAGGCTTCAAAGTTATTCATACCTAAGACAAAAGCAATCGGTAACCCGATAGCAGACCAAAGGGAGTAACGACCGCCCACCCAATCCCACATGGGAAAAATATGATCCTCATCGATCCCAAATTCTATGGCCGCTGAATTGTTAGCAGTGACAGCGATAAAGTGCTGACGAATTTGTGCTTCATTAACGCCAGATTGTAGTAACCAAGATTTAACTTCCTTAGCATTTTCTAAGGTCTCTAAGGTGCTAAATGATTTTGATTGAAGTAAAAATAACGTTGTTTCTGGGTCAATTTTTTGTAGTATTTGAGCGAGATCAGTGCCGTCAATATTAGCGAGATAATGGCAGTCATAGCCTTCTTGTGCATAAGGTTTAAGGGCTTCGGTAACAACTTTCGGGCCGAGAAAGGAGCCACCGATACCAATGCTAACCAAAGTACGAAGCGGTTTATTGGTAAAGCCTAATATTTTTTTATTGTGAATTTTTTGCAAAAAATCAGCCATTTTCTCGCGGCATTGCTTCACGTCAGCAATAATATTTTTACCATCAAGCATCAAACTTGAATCGACAGGTTGACGTAGAGCTGTATGAAGTACCGAACGGTTCTCAGTGTGGTTAAGTAAACGATTTTTGAATTTTCCACCACTAAACAAGGTTTTTATTTGCTCAAGTAGTTGTGCGTTTTCCGCAGCTTTATTAAGTAAACTTAAAGTGTCTTGATTGACAAGATTTTTTGAATAATCAAGGAAAATATGAGGGCCTTGAACCGAAAATTTTTCGAAGCGATTAGGATCATCTCGAAACATCTCACGCATAGGTTTACTTTGTATCTCTAATGCGTGTGTTTTTAAATCTTGGTGGAGAGGGCTGTGATCCAATCGCATTTTATGTGCTGTCCATAAGGTGAATTCTTTAGCTTTTAGCTTTTAGCTTTTAGCTGAACGCTTATATTATCAATTAAACGAGTAGTTCCCAACCATGCGGCTACTAATATGACACACTCATTATCTTCGGCTGAGGCGGCTTCTAGTGTGATTGGGTTAGCAATATTAAAGTAGTCTTTTTCAAAACCTTCAGTTTTAAGTTCATCAATTGATTTTTTACGTAAATACTCAAAACTGCTTTCACCCTCTTCAAGTGCTTTTTTACACCTTAAAAGTGTTTGATAGATTTTGGCTGCAGCTTTTTTTTCTTCAGACGTTAAATAACCGTTTCGTGAGCTTCGGGCTAAACCGGAAGGCTCTCTGGAGATAGGCACACCAATAATACGAATAGGCATGCATAAGTCTTGAGCCATTTTTCGAATGACGGCAAGCTGTTGAAAATCTTTTTCACCAAAAACAGCGACGTCTGCTTGAACCATATTAAATAACTTGGTTACAACTGTCGCCACACCAATAAAGTGCCCAGGACGACTGGCACCACAATGGTGATTAACGAGTGATGGCACGTCAACGCGGGTTTCAGCCTGAGTACCGTTTGGGTAAACTTCTGTTGCGCTAGGGGCAAAAAGAATCTGACAACCTCTTGTAGCTAGGGCTTCTGAGTCTGCTTCTAGGGTTCTAGGGTAGGCATCTAGATCTTCGTTTTCACCAAATTGCATTGGATTCACAAAAATACTGGCAACGACGATGTCTGCTTGTGCTTTGGCTGCATCAATTAAAGATAGATGGCCTTCGTGTAAGTTACCCATGGTCGGAACGAAAGCAATGCTTTTACCTGTTTGTTTGTAAGCTTGAATGACTTGCCGTAGTTCAGCTGTGTTATGTATCGTTTGCATTAAGTTACCCTTAAACTAATCGAATGTATAAAACTAGCTTAGCCCGAAAAGCTATAATCTTCAGACGGGAAATCACCACTTTTAACAGCTTCATTATATCGCGTAAAAGCATCCTGGATAGAACTTGCTTCTGCCATAAAGTTTTTAACAAATTTTGGTTTATGGCCACTACTAACACCTAACAAATCATGCATGACTAGTACTTGACCATCCGTGACGTTTCCAGCTCCAATACCAATGACTGGAACTTTAACTGTTTTAGTTATTAATTTAGCTAAAGATGTCGGCACACATTCAAGTAAAATCATATCAGCACCGGCCTGCTCAAGGCGCTCAGCAGCATTGACCATACTATTTGCTTTATCGGCTTCTTTTCCTTGGACACGATAACCACCTAGCTTATTCACAGATTGAGGCGTTAATCCAAGGTGTGCACAAACTGGAACACCTCGATCACTTAATGCAGAAATATATTCAGCCAACCATTCACCACCTTCAAGCTTGACGATGTGAGCACCTGCTTGCATTAACAGGCCTGCGTTATTCAATGCACTTTCTAAGGTATTAATTGAATTAAAGGGCATGTCAGCCATGATGAGAGGGTTTGACGCACCCTGTTTTACGCACTGAGTGTGATAGATCATATCGTCCATTGATACAGGTAGCGTGCTGTCCTGGCCCTGAAGCACCATCCCGAGTGAGTCACCAATTAATAGCACATCAATGCCAGCTTCGCAGGCCACAGAAGAAAAAGTCGCATCATAAGCGGTCACGCAAGAAAATTTATGTCCTTGCTCTTTTAATTTTTTCAAACTTAAAGTGGTAATGCTCATTATGAGTTCCTTATTTAAAGGGCTGTCGGTAAAAGGGCTTAGAATAGCGACTTGTAAAATACTAAACAAGTGCCAAGGATGGCTGTTTGTTTAAGTATTTATTTGCGTAAGCTGGTGATTTAAACAGGTTTCTTGGTAGTCTTTTAGAAGAGTACCATCAGGTAAGCACCAGTCAGGCGTAATTTCTAATGCAGGAATAATGACGAAGTCTCTAGTAAGCGCTTGTCGATGAGGGATATGTAAGTCGGGCGTCTCGATGTCTATTGTAGTTTGACCATAATACAAGATATCTAAATCGATTATTCGCTCACCCCAGTGACGTGTTTTTATTCGGCCAAAATAATCCTCAATTGATTGTAGTTCAAAAAGCAAGCGCTCTGGGGATAAGTTAGTGTTTATTAATATTACGGCGTTGCAAAAATTTTCTTGATCCTGAGGCCCTTGTGGCGAACTTTCATATAGTGATGAAGCACGTTGAAAGTGAATGCCATCAATGTTCATAATAGCTTTTATTGCTTTGGTCACTTGCTGTTGTGGCTTGTCTAGATTACTGCCAAGTCCAATTAAAACATCTGTTTTCTTTGTTAAGATTTTCATATTTATTTATTATGATGCTTGGGTCGAGGTTTTGTATTTTTAAAACGTCTAGGGGGTTTTTTATGCACAGGAGCCGGATTTTTCACTTGAAACTTCGTCCACCATTGGCCTAGGCCATTTACATCTTCACCTGCTTGTTCTCTTAATAATAAGAAATCATAAGCAGCACGGAAACGAGGTTGCTCAATTAAGAGAAAGGGGCGTTTACCTTGTGTTTTAGTTAAGCGAATTTGGTATTCCCAAATTTCCTTCATCATTAGGGTAAAGCGTTTTGGAATTGAAATATGCGCTAACTGGTTCTGTATTGCGCTCTGTCCTGCTTGCTGCAATGCTGGAAATTCGGGTACACCTTCTGACTGTAATTGTTGCCACTTACGATTAACCTCTGGCCAGATTAACGTTGCATATAGAAAAGCAGGTGTTACCGGTTTTTCGGCTCTAATTCGAGTATCTGTATTTTTTAAACCGTTTAAAATAAAGCGTTTATAGTATTCCGCATGTTTGTTGGTTTTTAAAGTGTGGTTTATCTGAGGAAATAGTGCGTCGAATAATTTGTAATGTATTAAGTTCTCGAAGATTTCAACAGCATGGCCTGACAGAAAAAGTTTTAGCATTTCATCAAACAAGCGCGCTGGTGGAATATTACCTAGAAGAGGTGCCATTTCGATAATAGGGTCACTTGTACCGATTTCTATATCAAAATTTAACTTTGCGGCAAAGCGTAATGCCCGCAACATTCTAACGGGGTCTTCTCGGTAGCGCGTTTCGGGATCGCCTATTATACGAAGTTGCTGTGCTTTTATATCTTTCAAACCTTCAAGGTAATCGTAAACACAAAAGTCCTGGGCACTGTAATATAGTGCATTGACGGTAAAGTCTCTACGAACAGCATCTTCTTCAACAGTGCCATAAACGTTATCGCGTAATAACATGCCGTGTTCTGATTGATTAGTCTCAGATTTTTTGCTTTGTTCATCAGCCATGCCACGAAAGGTGGCAACTTCGATCATTTCTCTACCAAAAAGTATGTGGACAAGCTTAAAGCGCCGACCAATTAGGCGAGAGTTTTTAAATAGCGCATGAACTTGTTCTGGGTGAGCATTGGTTGAAATGTCAAAATCTTTAGGCTGCTGGCCGAGTAAAATATCTCTAACACCGCCACCTACGAGAAACGCTTCATAGCCTTTGCTATGCAACCTGTGCATGACTTTCAAAGCTGATGGACTAATTAAATTTCGAGAAACAGGGTGTTGGTCTCGTGGGACGATATTAGGATTTAGGTCAGACATGATTAATTTTACATCGATTAATTTTAATAAGTATAACTAAAGCTATTAAGGGTATATATAAGGCAGTTTACCTTGTAAGCAGGTTGAAAACTATTGAAGTGTAAGTAATTGGTTTAAAGTAGTGTTAGATTTTAAGAAAAAATAGAGAGAGAAATGACTTTGCATGAAAAGACCAACACGCTCCGGTGATTGACCTTTTCATGCTCAAAAGAGCAGACCTAATATTTTTTTTATTATTAATCCATGTCTGTACCTAGGGCGTAAATTATAAACTTACGCTCGCAAACGGAATACTTTAAACACACAGAGCGGTAGGCTTGAAATGAGTATCTAGTTTTTAATCATCGCAACTTTTGCAGTTCTTATTAATTAAAAACAATATTCACTTCAGTTTTTTAGCCGCTAAAAAGCCAAGCATTTAAAATAATCAATTCGCCCCGCATTT
>ENA-OSET01003581-OSET01003581.1-sediment-metagenome-genome-assembly--contig:-NODE-3581-length-14172-cov-6.662292_pt1 | contig 14172 bp, 21 predicted proteins | sample MGYA00237882_ERZ534229 | MGnify/ENA primary metagenome ERZ534229 (study PRJEB26408, sample SAMN06266212) | sediment metagenome | isolation source: Hudson Canyon methane seep mesocosm | place...
GAAGACGATAACCTTCCGGAAAGATAAGAAGTTGTAAAGTAAGTGCACGGTCGCTTTATACGTATTAAAACAAGTACATATGATGGAGGAATTCAAGGATAATCCGATTGTTCAGGGTTACATCAAGTCAAACAACTTTGGGAAATTACTTGAGATGAATCTGGAGGTTATCGGGCCAGGGGAGATTATTTATAAAATGCCAATAAAGGATAACCACTTGGCAACTCCAGTAGCTGCACACGGTGGATCTATTTGTGCATTAATGGATGCTTCTATGGGGGTCTGTGCTCTGTCACAAGTAATTAGGGATATGCGTGTAGTTTCAACCATTGAAATGAAGATATCTTTTGTTGCTCCAGCGATGCACGGAGATGTATTGACAGCAAAGGCGTCAATTGTTAAAAGTGGAAAGAGCCTTTTATTTGTTGAAGGAGAGATTCGAAATCAAAAAGACAAAATAATTGCGATTGCCTCAGGAACATTTAATTCATACCCATACCAAAAAGTGGGGTTTAATTAATTCAATATAGAATAATGGCTATCTTTGTGAAATGGTTTTAATCCTTAATGATTTAGCGGGTTCTGAGATTCTGCTCATTTTGTTTTTTGTCTTAATATTTTTTGGTTCTAAAAGTATTCCCGGATTGGCAAAAACGATGGGCAGAACAATTCGCCAGGTTAAAGACGCCTCTTCAGATATCCAGAATGAGATTAAGAAATCAGGTGCGGATATGAAGAAGGATTTGAATTTGACTGGTATTATTGAAGATACGGCTCGAGATATTAAGCAACCTCTTGATCAATATGCACAAGACATAGATAATGTAGTTAAATACCAGCCGCAAAATAGAAAAACGCATATGATCCCTAAAAATCAAAATTTGGGGAGCGAAAATGAGAATACCGAAGATAATATAGTTAAAGACGATCAGGGGGCTCAAAATACTCGAGATTCTGTTGACACAAAAGAAAATTCAGAAAACTTAAATTCAGATGAATCAGGTAAACTTTAACTTTATTTCTTATTGTTTCCTTTCAATCTTTTTCGCTTCTGAATCCTACTTGGATACTTCCCTAAAGCGAGGCGCGCATTCTAGAGACTTATGCTTTCGAGTCAACCCTAAAATGCCATTTATTTGCATAAACTGCTTTAAACGGTTAATTTTCACGCTTTCTGTTTAATTGCCGTTAATATAGTTAATTATTTGTTAAACTGAATCTTTCGTCAGCATGGATGTCTGAATAAATTGTATTCGAAGTAGTAGGTGTCTTGTTATGAAAAAACTTTTAGCATTAGCTATTGCCATCAGTTCTCTTGCACAATTTAACGGTGCTATCGCAACTAGTAATATAGAGGTACCGAGGTCTTCAAAAGTAAATGAAAAGTTTGTACGCTTACAAATCGAACAAAACGTTTCCATAGGCCGAGCAATTAAGACAATCGTGGGCCATTACCCGCAACAAGCAGCGTCTGTTGTTGATACTGCTTTAGACTTGTATCCTGACAAATACAAAGAAATTATTCACTCCGCTATATCAGCACAGCCAACTTTAGCCGAAGAAGTAGTGACCATTGCTTTAAGTAAAGGTATTGCTAGCTGTACTAGTATCGTAGAAATAGCCATTAATGCGGACCCTAGTTATGTAGATTTTGTAGTAACAGCTGCAGCCCACTCTACTCCTGAACAATTAACCGAAATTGTACGTATAGCTGTTATGACTGAACCTGACTCTGCAGACTATATAGTGCAGTCTCTAGCTAAAGAGCATCCTAATAGAATTATAGACATATTGCAGTCTGCAATCGGAGCAGTGCCTGTTGTTGGTGAATATGTAGTGGAAGCTTTACTAGCAGTCTTCCCAAATGATGCTGAAAAAGTCATTACTACAGCTGTTCGTGAGTCAAGTGCTCAACGAGAGAATGTAAAAAAGATAATCGCTACTGCACAAAATGCAGGTATAGATAAAGAAAAATTACAGGCCTACGCCATTAATGGTGGGGCTACTACAGAAGAGCTTTCTCAAGTGTTAGATAATAACTAACCTATAACTTTATTTTGGACACAAAAAAGCCAGACATAGTCTGGCTTTTTTAATTACTACGGTTGTTTATTCCGCTTCAGTTTCTTCAATCTCTACGACTGCTTCAACTTCAGGGCGATCAACCAATTCAACGTAGGCCATAGGTGCTTTATCACCAGTACGTAATCCACATTTCAAAATGCGAATATAGCCACCAGGACGCTCTTCATAGCGAGGACCTAGTTCGTTAAACAATTTACCAACAACTTCTTTATCACCAGTACGTGCCATTGCCAAACGGCGATTAGCTACACTGTCTTGCTTAGCAAGTGTGATAAGAGGTTCAATTACGCGACGCAATTCCTTCGCCTTTGGTAAAGTTGTTTTAATCAACTCATGTTTTACCAAAGAACCAGCCATGTTTTTAAACATTGCTTGACGATGACTGCTGTTACGATTTAACTGACGACCACTTTTACGATGGCGCATAGTTTTATCCTTCTTTACAAATCAAGTTCGAAAACCTGATTAATCTTTTTCAGCGATTGACTCTGGTGGCCAGTTTTCTAAGCGCATGCCTAGAGAAAGTCCACGAGAAGCTAGCACATCTTTAATCTCTGTAAGAGATTTTTTACCCAAGTTAGGAGTTTTTAACAACTCAACTTCGGTACGTTGTACTAGGTCACCAATATATTGTATGGCTTCGGCTTTCAAACAGTTAGCTGAACGTACAGTTAGCTCTAAGTCATCAACAGGTCGAAGTAAAATCGGATCAAATTCCGGTTTCTCTTCTTTTTCAACTGGCTCAGAAATATCACGAAGTTCAACAAATGCGTCTAATTGCTCAGCTAAAATAGTAGCTGAACGACGAATTGCTTCTTCCGGGTCAATTGTGCCATTTGTTTCCATATCGATGATCAACTTATCAAGGTCGGTTCTTTGCTCTACTCGAGCAGACTCAACGTTGTAAGATATACGATCAACTGGGCTGTATGAAGCATCCACTAATAAACGACCAATAGGACGATCATCTTCTTCTGAAGAGCGGCGAGTTGATGCAGGAACATAACCACGACCCATTTCTACTTTAATACGCATGCTAAGTTCAGCTTCGCCAGTTAAAGTACAAACCAAATGGTCAGGGTTAACAATTTCTACATCGCCATCATGCTGGATATCACCAGCTAATACTGGGCCCGCACCGGATTTCACTAGAGTTAGTGTTGCTTCAGTTTTGCCTTCAAGACGCACGGCTAAACCTTTAAGGTTAAGCAATATCTCAATAACATCTTCCTGAACGCCCTCTTTGGTGCTGTATTCATGCAACACACCATCGATTTCAACTTCTGTTACAGCACATCCTGGCATTGAAGACAATAAGATGCGACGTAACGCGTTACCTAGCGTATGGCCAAACCCGCGTTCTAAAGGTTCAAGTGTGACCTTAGCGCGAGTTGACGAGACGTTATCAATTTCAACTAATCTTGGTTTTAAGAATTCAGTTACAGAACCCGACATTGTTTCCTCTCTTCTTTAAGCTTTACTTAGAGTAAAGTTCGACGATCAACTGTTCGTTAATATCTGCAGACAAGTCAGTTCTTTCAGGAACACGTTTAAATGTGCCTTCCATCTTCTTGTTATCTACTTCAATCCAAGTTGGTTTTTCACGCTGATCTGCTAGTTCCAATGCAGCAACGATACGTGCTTGCTTTTTCGCTTTCTCGCGAACGGACACAACATCATCAGCAGAAACGTTAAAAGAAGGAACGTTAACAACTTTACCGTTAACCAAAATGGCTTTATGGCTTACTAGTTGACGTGCTTCAGCACGAGTACTAGCAAAACCTATACGGTATACAACATTGTCTAGACGCTGCTCCAAAAGCTGTAACAAGTTTTCACCTGTGTTGCCTTTTAAGCGTGCTGCTTCTTTATAATAATTACGGAATTGCTTTTCCAATACACCGTACATACGACGTACTTTTTGCTTTTCACGTAACTGAACACCGTAATCAGACAAACGGCCACGACGGGCGCCATGTTGACCAGGTGCGGTATCAATTTTACATTTAGATTCGATTGCTCGAACGCCGCTTTTAAGGAATAAATCTGTTCCTTCGCGACGGCTAAGTTTGAGTTTTGGACCCAAATATCTTGCCATGATCTTTCTCCAACTGTCCGTCGATTAAACGCGACGTTTTTTCGGTGGACGACAACCGTTGTGAGGTATAGGTGTCACATCGGTAATATTAGTGATTTTATAACCAGCAGCGTTCAAAGCTCGGATCGCAGATTCACGACCTGGACCTGGGCCCTTAACGAACACTTCTATGTTTTTCAAACCGTAATCCTGAGCGGCTATACCAGCGCGTTCAGCAGCTACTTGAGCAGCAAATGGGGTTGATTTACGTGAACCACGGAAACCAGAACCACCTGATGTTGCCCATGACAGGGCATTGCCCTGACGGTCAGTAATAGTCACTATTGTGTTGTTGAAAGAGGCATGAATATGAGCCATACCATCAGCAACTTGACGTTTTACGCGCTTACGCGTTTTGGTTGGTGCTTTAGCCATAATATCCCCCGCTTATCGTTTTATTGCTTTGCGAGGACCTTTACGGGTACGCGCATTAGTTTTAGTGCGCTGACCACGTAGAGGAAGACTACGACGGTGGCGAATACCACGGTAGCAACCTAAATCCATCAAACGTTTAATACTCATTGATACTTCACGGCGAAGGTCACCTTCAACTGTGAATTTTGCAACTTCATCACGAAGTTTATCAATCTGTTCTTCACTAAGATCTTTGATCTTGGTTGTCTCTGCAACACCAGACGCTACACAAATGCTTTTTGCACGTGTAGAGCCAACACCATAAATTGCCGATAAAGCAATTACTGTATGTTTGTGCTCAGGGATGTTAATGCCAGCGATACGGGCCATTAACAGTACTCCTCATATTTAATAGTCATTAGCCTAAAAAGCCCGATAGGATACTTACCCAACGACTAAATTGCAATTAAGGATTGAGGCGCTAGTGTATCTAGACGACCCCCAATCCAGTCGATTAACCTTGCCTTTGCTTATGCTTAAGGTCAGAACTGCAAATCACACGCACAACACCGTTGCGCTTAATGACTTTACAGTTACGGCAAATCCGCTTGACGGATGCACGAACTTTCATTTCATCACTCCGTTAATCGCTAACTTAGCGGCCGTAGCCTTTAAGATTAGCTTTTTTAAGAACAGACTCATATTGATTAGACATCAAATGGGTCTGCACCTGCGCCATGAAATCCATGATTACCACTACCATAATAAGTAGTGATGTACCGCCGAAGTAGAACGGAACGTTCCAAGCGATCAACATGAACTCAGGCACTAAACATATAAAGGTTATGTAAAGTGCACCTGCCAAAGTAAGGCGTGTCATAACTTTATCAACATATTTAGATGTTTGTTCACCAGGACGAATACCAGGAACAAAAGCTCCAGATTTCTTCAAATTATCTGCCGTTTCGCGAGGGTTAAACACCAACGCAGTATAGAAGAAACAGAAGAAAATAATCGTCGCAGCATACAACATCACATACAAAGGTTGTCCAGGGGACAACTGAAGCGCCACATCTTGTAACCAAGATAATGACTCATTCTGACCAAACCAATTTGCAATGGTGCCTGGAAACAAAATTATACTTGATGCGAATATAGGAGGAATAACACCCGCCATGTTCACTTTTAAAGGTAAATGCGTACTTTGTGCAGCAAAAACCTTACGACCTTGTTGGCGTTTAGCGTAGTTAACAACGATACGTCGTTGACCGCGCTCGACAAACACAACAAAGTAAGTGACGGCAATAATAATTACACCCACTAACAACAAGAACAATAATCGAATCTCACCTTGTCTTGCTTGCTCTGCAACATTACCTAATGCTGAAGGCAAACCAGATACAATACCGGCAAAAATCAGAATAGAGATACCGTTACCAATACCTCTCTCTGTAATTTGTTCACCTAACCACATAAGGAACATAGTTCCAGTGACTAAGCTAATCCATGCTGTAAAGTAAAAACCGAAGCCGGGGTTAATTACTAAACCTTGTATAAGGTTTGGTAAGTTTGTCGCGATTCCAACTGCTTGGAATGAAGCCAATACTAAAGTGAAATACCTTGTATATTGACTAATTTTACGACGTCCTGCTTCACCTTCCTTTTTAAGCTCCATCATCGGTGGATGCATATGTGACATCAACTGAATAATAATCGAAGCTGTAATATAAGGCATGATGCCTAGGGCTAGAACTGACGCACGTTCAAGAGCACCACCGGAGAACATGTTAAACATCTCTACGATAGTACCTTTCTGTTGCTCAAATAACTGAGCTAACACCGCAGCATCAATACCAGGAATAGGTACATAAGAACCCAACCTAAATACTATGATCGCACCAAGTACGAACAACAATCTTGATTTAAGCTCGCTCAAGCCGCTTTTGGCGCTTGAATCCTGTCCTGGTTTAGCCATCTAGCCTATTCCTCTACTTTACCGCCAGCCGCCTTGATTGACTCAAGAGCGCCTTTTGATACCTTTAAACCACTAATCGTAACAGCACGTGAGATGTCACCACTTTTCATTACTTTAACAAACAACATTTCTTTCTTAACAAGACCTGCTGCTTTTAAAGTTTCAAGTGATACCACATCACCCTCTACCTTGGCGATTTCGCTTAACGTTACTTGGTCAGAAACCAAAGATTTACGTGAAGTAAAACCGAACTTAGGTAGACGACGCTGGATTGGCATTTGTCCGCCTTCAAAACCAGGTTTTACAGAACCGCCTGAGCGAGACTTTTGACCTTTGTGACCACGGCCACCAGTTTTTCCAAGACCAGAGCCCATACCACGACCCACACGTTTACCAGAATTTTTTGCTCCAGGTGCAGGAGCCAAAGTATTTAAATACATTTATTTCTCCTCCACTACTTCGACCATGTAAAATACACGGTTGATCATGCCACGGACAGAAGGGGTATCTTCCAACTCACGAACATGACCTATACGACGAAGACCTAAACCAGTAAGCGTAGCTTTATGCTTAGGTAAACGACCAATAGAACTTTTCGTTTGCTTTATTTTAATCATTTTAGTCATGATCAATTACCCCAAAATCTGTGATACAGACAATCCACGCTTAGCGGCAACTGACTCAGGCGAATTCATTTCTGTCAACGCATTGATAGTTGCACGCACAACGTTAATTGGATTGGTAGATCCGTAACATTTTGAAAGTACATTTTGTACACCAGACACTTCAAGAACTGCACGCATTGCACCACCGGCAATAATACCAGTACCTTCAGATGCTGGTTGCATGTAGACCTTAGAGCCTGAGTGACGACCTTTTATTGGGTGCTGTAGCGTGTTGCCATTAAGATCAACAGTCACAATATTGCGACGTGCTTTTTCCATAGCTTTTTGAATTGCAGCAGGCACTTCACGTGCTTTACCGTAACCAAAACCTACACGACCGTTACCGTCACCTACTACTGTCAAAGCAGTAAAGCTAAAGATACGACCACCTTTAACAACTTTAGATACACGGTTGACGGCAATAAGCTTTTCTAACAGATCACCACCGTTTTGAACTTCTACTTTAGCCATAATTAACTCCTAGAACTGAAGACCAGCTTCGCGAGCTGCATCAGCTAATGCTTTAACTCGACCGTGATACTTAAATCCGCTACGGTCAAAAGCAACAGTTTTGATGCCTTTTTCGATAGCGCGTTCTGCGATCGCTTTGCCAATAGCCGCTGCTGCCGCTGAGTTACCAGTGCCTTTAAGGCTACTAGCTAATTCAGTTTCAACTGTTGAAGCCGACGCCAATACTTCAGAACCGCTAGGTGCGATTAACTGAGCGTATATGTGACGCGGTGTGCGGTTAACAACCAAGCGATGCGCGGCCAATTCACTAATTTTTTTGCGTGCACGAGTAGCGCGACGCAAACGAGCTGATTTTTTATCCATCGTACCGACTCCTTATTTCTTCTTAGCTTCTTTACGACGCACAACTTCATCTGCGTAACGAACGCCTTTGCCCTTATAAGGCTCTGGTGGACGATATGCGCGAATGTTAGCTGCAACCTGACCTATCAACTGTTTATCAACGCCTTTGACGATGATTTCAGTTTGACTCGGAGTTTCAACCGAAATACCTTCAGGCATTTCGTATGCTACAGGGTGTGAGAAACCCAGTGTCAAATTCAGTTTTTTACCTTGAGCTTGCGCTCTGTAACCAACACCATTCAACAACAGTTTCTTCTCAAAACCTTGAGATACACCTAGGATCATGTTGTTTAATAAAGAGCGAGCTGTACCGGCTTGAGCCCAACCATTTACTTTACCTTCACGAGGCTTAGCAACTAATTGGTTTTCTTCCTGTACTACTTCAACTGCATCATTAAATACACGAACTAGCGTACCGTTTTTACCTTTTACTGTGACTTCTTGACCGGCGATAGATATTTCTACACCAGATAAGACGTCAACAGGAGCTTTTGCTATACGTGACATTTTATTCCCCTTACGCTACGTAGCCGATGATCTCACCACCCATGCCCGCTTTACGCGCTGCACGGTCAGTCATCACACCTTTAGAGGTAGACACGATAGCCACACCTAAACCACCCATTACTTTTGGCAACTCATCTTTTTTCTTATAGATGCGAAGACCAGGGCGACTTACGCGCTCAATGCTCTCGATTACTTTTTTGCCTTCGAAGTACTTTAACGTTACTTCTAATACCGGCTTTACGTCACCAGAAACAGCGAAGTCTGTTACATAACCTTCTTCTTTTAATACGCCTGCAATAGCAACACGTACTTTAGATGAAGGCATAGATACAGAAACTTTGCTAGCCATCTGGCCGTTACGAACGCGTGTGAACATGTCCGCGATAGGATCTTGCATACTCATATCAGCTACCCCTTACCAACTGGCTTTTTTCAAGCCAGGCACTTCACCGCGCATAGCTGCTTCACGCAACTTGATACGACTCATGCCAAACTTGCGTAGGAAACCATGTGGACGACCTGTAATGTTGCAGCGATTACGCTTACGACTTACAGATGAGTCACGTGGCAGTTGTTGTAGCTTAAGAACAGCGTCCCAACGTTCTTCGTCAGAAGAGTTGACATCGCTGATAGTTGCTTTAAGCGCTGCGCGTTTTACCGCGAACTTAACAACTAGCTTCGCACGTTTTACTTCGCGCGCTTTCATTGATTCTTTTGCCATAACCCTAACCTTACTTTTTAAACGGGAAGTTGAACGCGCTTAATAAAGCGTGTGCTTCCGCATCGGTTTGTGCGCTAGTAGTGATAGTAATATCCATACCGCGTATCTTATCCACTTTATCAAAATCGATTTCAGGGAAGATAATTTGCTCACGAACGCCCATGCTAAAGTTGCCGCGACCATCGAATGACTTAGGATTTAAGCCACGAAAATCTCGGATACGAGGAATTGCTATTGAAACTAAACGTTCAAAGAATTCCCACATACGTTCACCACGTAGGGTTACTTTACAGCCAATCGGATAACCTTCACGGATTTTAAAACCCGCTACAGATTTGCGAGCAACAGTTACAATAGGCTTTTGACCAGCAATTGCTTGCATGTCAGCCGTGGCATTCTCTAATACCTTCTTGTCCGCTACCGCCTCACCTAAACCCATGTTTAGAGTGATTTTATCAATCCGAGGGACTTGCATGACGCTTTTGTAATTGAACTGCTTAGCAAGTTCCGTTACAACTGAGTCTTTATAGAAATCATGCAGTTTCGCCATCGTACTCTCCAATTTTTAAACTAGTTCGCCGTCTGATTTGAAGAAACGAACTTTCTTCTCATCTTCAAGACGGAAACCTACACGATCTGCTTTGCCCGTTTTAGGGTTGAAGATCGCTACATTTGATACGTGAATCGATGCTTCTTTCTCAACAATCCCACCAGCCACACCCAATTGAGGGTTAGGTTTAGTGTGTTTCTTGATCAAGCTTACACCTTCAACGATTAGACGGTTAGAAGCAGGAAGAACTTTAAGCACTTTGCCTTGTTTTCCTTTATCTTTACCAGCCAAAACGATGATTTCATCATCACGACGAATTTTATTAGCCATATCGTGACTCCTTATAATACCTCAGGGGCTAGCGAGACAATTTTCATGTTATTAACACGAAGTTCTCGAGTAACCGGACCAAAGATACGCGTACCAATCGGTTGCTTGTTTGCATTAAGCAAAACAGCTGCGTTTCCATCAAAACGGATCGAAGATCCATCAGGACGACGTACGCCTTTTCTAGTACGCACCACCACTGCAGTTAGTACATCACCTTTTTTTACTTTACCGCGAGGAATTGCTTCCTTGACAGTAACTTTGATGATGTCACCAATATGTGCATAACGGCGATGCGAGCCACCAAGAACCTTAATACACTGAACCCTGCGAGCGCCAGAATTATCGGCAACATCCAGGTTAGTTTGCATTTGGATCATGTTAGTGCTCCGCTATTAAAATTAAGACTCTTCCGAGTCGTTTCGCTGCAAAAAAACAGTGTTTAGCTGCTTTTTTATACATACCCCAGTTAAAAGGGCGCGAAATACTAACAGAAAACACGATGCTGCGATAGTAGAATTGTTAAAAATTTATAAGAAAGACCGCGAATCGCTGGTTAGGTAAGGATTTACCTATAAATACTTGTGGCAGCCCCCTAATTTAAAGGGCGTAGAGGTTTCTACGGATAACAAAAAGGCCTCAACAGAGGCCTTTACAGCAAAGTTAAGGTTAATAAAGTATGGAAATTTTGAATCCTGTTGCTGAATCAACTGTTTTTTCGACAGTGATAATATAATTCACTTCCTCATTAATACCTAATAACTCAGTTCTATCGAGGAGAACCTGAGTATCATTATTGCCATCATACACAGCAATCAACTCATAGAAATCACTTGGTAAAGTAATACTTCTAATTTCTTCATAATCAAGACCTGATACAAGGTAGTCAGCACTTTCAATTGTTTCGTCTTTACGTACAAAATAAAAATCAATGTCAAAATAATCAGGCACTAAATTAACAATCTGCAGTTGATGATCAAACACTTGTGGCAAGTTGCTTTCTTCAAAAGAAATTGAGTTCAGATTATCTGCTTCATCCCGGTAAAGTATGATTGCCTTACTTTCGCCCTGATTCAAGGTAACTAATCGGTTATTAAAGCCTTCTTCAGCTAAAAGAGCGGTTAACCGATAATCTCCAAATTCAACTTCATTAAATTCACTTAGAGTGTTAGCGGTCAAAGTTGTATCGTAGTTTGTACCTTCATTGCCGGCTAAGCTTAGGCTAATTGCTCCTGAATCATCCAAACTATTGTAGATTCGGTATTGCGCAGTCGCATCTTCATCGGCGTAATTTGCCACTGCTGAAGAGTTGATAATGAGATCTATCACAACATTATTTTGAATTGCACCAGATGTGGTTCTTAGTGCTAAGACATATTCAGTGTCATAGGCAAAACTAATAGTCGCACTTTCAAAAAAGGGCTCATTTGAACCAGGCTCTGTTACATAAAGAACATATTCTCCTTCGTCAAAATCATCACTATCTGTATCTGGATCCCAATAAGTCAGCTCGTCAAATTGTTCATAAACAACATTGCCCAATAAGTTAGCTGCACTAAAAGGTTCTCCGGCGGCACTCATATATAAATCATAACTTACAGATCCACTTATGACTGACGTAGCGAATAAGCGAAAATGGTCTTCAAGATCTTCACGTATATAACGATGTTCTATAAAAGAAGGGTTTTCATAATCACCACTTAAAATCATCAGTACTTTTTCACCGTCTGATAAATCGACTGTTACTTCTTCTAAAGTCACTTCTTGATCGTCAGCATCGATACGGAAAAACTCTAATTCAACCTCGCCACTTTCAGCAGTGATCAATCCAGAAGCGTCGCCATATGTAGCTGAACCTAGCGTGTTACCATCAACTTCGGCCATAATAGTGGCCGCACTATTAGCGGAACCATTATAAAACTGTAAATATGCATCGGCAAATACCTCTTCTTCGTCATCACTAGAACTGCCGCAGGCAGATAACAGCATTATTGATAATAGCAAAGTAGGTAAAAGAAAGTTTTTCATTAGAATCATCCATTGTTAGCAAAATAGTTCGCCAATAGGATGGATGACCTATAGAGAAGTTCGAGGCTTTACATAACACTTACAATCTTTACAAAACCTTTGCCTAAACGCGCGGAATTATTTGTAAAGATTGTAATCTATTGTAGGTTTTCTAATTATTGTCTGACTATTTTACCTGATAATTTTCCATTAATAAGACTGTCATAGTGTTCTTCAAGGTTATGACGTTTAACCTTAAGAGTCGGCGTTAAAAGACCGTTGGAAACTGTCCATTCATCTTTCATCACTATTAAGCCATCCAGAACCGCATGGCTTTCAAGCGTGTCATTCACTTCATTCAGTGTGGCCAACAAACTTTGTTCCATTTCTTCTGCAGGCAACTTAAGCGCTTCTACTGACAAAACAATTAGACCAATAGGTTGTTTTAATTGTGAACCCGTCACACAAACCTGCTCTATAGACGAATTAGCCATTAATTTTGACTCAATGGGTACAGGCGCAATATATTTACCTTTCGATGTTTTGAAGATTTCTTTTAAACGACCGGTAATGGTGATGTAACCATCGCTGTCAATGGAACCTTTATCTCCGGTTTTCAGATACCCATCTTCTGTTATGACTTCAGCTGTTTTTTCAGGTTCTAGATAATACTCTTTCATATTACAAGGTCCTTTAACTTGGATCTCACCCTCTTCAGCTATACGAATATCCACACCTGCATAAGCCCGTCCAATCGAACCTAGTTTGTCGGCTCTAAAAGGCACACAGCAAGTACCATAAGCACTATTTTCAGTCATGCCCCAGCCTTCAGAAATATTTACACCGATTTTTCTGAACCATTCTAAAGTAGAAGCAGGAATAGGTGCTGAACCGCTAGCACAGAGTCTTGCTTTGCTTAAACCTAATTTAGTCCGTATTTTTTTGCTGACTATGCCCCCCACTATTGGAATACGCAGCAATACATCGAGTTTTTTCTGCGGCATATTGGCTAACACGCCCATTTGGAATCGTGTCCATAAACGAGGAACAGAGATGAATAAGGTCGGCTGTGTCGCGTTGACATCACGTGAGAATGTTTCTAGTGACTCTAAAAAATCTATGCGCATGCCCGAATAAAGGCTGGCGATTTCGGCTAATACCCTTTCCGTAATATGTGCCAGAGGCAAATAGCTAAGCACCCTATCGTTTTGATCGACTTTCAATTCGTTTAAAGAATTTGATGCCGCCCAACAAATAGATTCGTAGTTATGTACTACTCCTTTCGGGTTACCAGTACTTCCTGACGTATAAACTATGGTCATCACTGAATCTAGAGCGGGGATCGGTTTTTCGGTGAATGGCGCTGTTTGTAATAATTCATCCCACTGTTTATCAGCAGGAATATTGGGATAGGGAAATGCTAATTTTACAATGCCATCATCAATCGCAGCGACCTGTTTTTCAGTGTCATCTAACTTTCCGACGAATATAACGGGGCACTTGGCATGATCCAACACATAACGAATTGTTTTCTCACCCGCCGTTGAGTAAATAGGTACAGAAACATGCCCTGCCAACATAATCGCTAAATCAGTAATAAACCACTCAGCGCAATTCTTAGATAAAATAGCGATATGACTTCCAGTTGGTAAATTCATTGCCAACAAATGCGCAGCGACCCTTCTGGCTTGGTAGCCCACTTCTCGCCAGGTGAAAGTTTTTACCAACCCATCAATAGGCTGCCTTAAATAAATAGTTTCAGGAACTGTTTCTTCCCAATGATAAAACATTTCTAAGGGAGTTTTTAATGACATATTGAATACCTATTGTGGGAGCTGTTGGTATTTATAACGATTGTAAGGAAATAGATCAATCGTTCATTTATAACAACTAGTTAACCTGAATCCTGTTTAAGAAATTGAACTAAATGCCTGTTCCAAGATCCGATCTTTCGACCAAGAGAGACCAATC
>ENA-OSET01003582-OSET01003582.1-sediment-metagenome-genome-assembly--contig:-NODE-3582-length-14168-cov-3.090270_pt1 | contig 14168 bp, 15 predicted proteins | sample MGYA00237882_ERZ534229 | MGnify/ENA primary metagenome ERZ534229 (study PRJEB26408, sample SAMN06266212) | sediment metagenome | isolation source: Hudson Canyon methane seep mesocosm | place...
AATGATTTCTACACTTTCAAAATAATGGGAATATTGAATGTCGAATATGTTTAAAAGAATGATCATCAATGTGATAGCAGTAACCACGGGCAGTAATAAAATGTTTCTATTACTGGATTGATATAGGCGTACACTAATGAAATAAATGAGTAGTGTGAGTGCCAACAATAACATTGGAATGTTTTGGGTTAAGTTATGCATCATAAAGTTTATTTCTGGCTATTTAGTTTAGATCTTCTCAGATTTTAATAAGCGTTGAGTGAACCATGCCGCTAGAATAAAGCATAGGGTTGTGGAGCCAAAAACAGATGCTAAGAGCGCTAAGCTGTCTTGTTTCAAAATTTCGGTATATTGCATAATGCCAACACCTGCAGGAATAAAAAACAAAGGTAAATGCAGTAATAATTTTTGAGCAGCATTGGTAATATTTTTGTTTTGAGGAATTATAAATAGAAATATAAGGAGTAAAAGCATGCCAATGGTCGCGCTGGGTATAGGCAAGTTTAAAAAAGTTTTAAGCGCATCACCTGCCAACTGAAAAACAATAAATAATGGAATGTATATAATAAACTTCATACTAATGTACCTGCGATGTCGTGTTATTTAAAGCAATCACAAAAACGTATGATATATGAATTTTTAAACATGGATAAGTTGTCGGTATTAATAACTGGTCGGTACTAATACGTTTTACGATATATTTCTTTTGCATGACTAACCGTGCTTGATATAAATACCTTAAACACTAATACTGCTGACAGTCACCCAAACAATAATAACTAGAGGACATAAAGTGTTACTTCTAACGGGGTTTAGTCTAGGTTGTATAGCCTTAATTTTTCTTATTGTTGCGCGTGATTTTTGGCAGCATTCGGTTGCAAAAGCCTTTCTGTTAATGATTTTGTCTGCGAGTGCATTGCTGATCAGACCTCATCTCGACCCTGAATATAGGTGGCTGGCAAGTGATATTATGACTATGCTACCTGCTTTGTTTTGGTTGGTCTGTCAGCTGGCTTTTGCTCGCCGCCCACAGTTAGGATCAGTTTGGGCGGTCTTGGCGCTTTATAGTTTTATTGCTCCCGCGATCACACGTGGTTTAGGTTTAAATATTGAATTTTCAAACATGAGCACTCTCTTAGGGTGGCGAATTCCGCAGTTTTGTGAATACCTTGTGATCTTAAATGGTCTTTGGGTCATTGTCGCTTCCTGGCGGGATGATTTGGTTGATAGCCGTAGGAGGCTTCGTGCGGCCATGTTAGTGACTTTAGGCTCGACTGGCTTGTGGGTGACGGTGTCGTTAAATGCCGGCTTTGGGGGGTCATTATCAATATATATAGCGGTCGCGTTATGTTCATTTGTCGTCGGATTTTTATTGTTGCAAGGGCGTGAAGGCGTTTTGCTTGGGTTAAAACGGGATGACGAATTGTTGCCCCCGCTAGAAATAAGTCAGGATACTGCTGAGTTGAAGCAGAAAAATGAATTGAAGCAGGATATCGCAGCACTTGAAAAAGTGATGGACGATGAGAAATTTTATCGTACAGAAAAGTTGACCTTGAGTATGCTTGCTGCAGAAATAGGCTTGCCTGAATATAAAACGCGGGCCTTGATTAATCAGACATTCAATTATCGAAATTTTAATGATTACGTGAACCAATTACGGATAGAAGAAGCGAGTGATCGTTTAATTTCAGAGTCGGAAACACCGATTCAAAATATCGCCCTTGATATTGGTTATCGTACATTAAGCTCTTTTAATCGAGCCTTTAAAGAAATTACCGACCAAACGCCCACTGAATTTCGGAATGCGAAGCGTTAATTTTTACCGTCCGTTATTAATCAATTCTTTTAATATCAAAAATTGCCTACCCATTTAGGCTTAATAATTTTTGGTGTTTGCACGCGCTATCTCCTAAAAAAATTACATGTTAAATCAATCGTTTGCATAAATTGCATAGTGGCTTTTTAAGTTCTGCATAGCCTTTATGCAAAAAATTGCATAGCGATTATTCAGTTTTGCTTATCGTTTTCCTTTGCCTTGTTGTTGTGGTTTTCTCTACATTGATTCTCCTGATTTGCTCATGATCTTAATGAATGAATCGCGTTAAACAATAAAAATTCTAATATCCTGGAGAACCACACATGAATAAAAATATGGGTCACTTATCAAAGATATTTCTGTGCACGCTTATCTCAAGTTCAATTTTATTATCGGGCTGTAAAGTTACCTTGAAAGGTGACGATGATGCGGAAGAATTGCTTGAGTCTACAGTGGATAGTGTCGTCAATGGCGGCACTACCGATGGATCTGGAACAAATGAACCCGCATGCGATGAGACTTTAACCACATCAGGTTATAGTTTTCCTTGTGACGCCGTATACGTTGCGCCAAATGCCGTGGATGGTGATGATATTACCAATGAGTTATTACTCGCATTATTTGAAATTGCTGATGATACGGTTGTTGTGTTGCCTGAAGGCGATTTTAAAGTATCTGAAACAATTACTATTTCTGCAGCGAGTGGCTTGACCCTAACAGGGTATGGTATTCACTCCACTAAACTTGATTTTACGGGTTCAACTGGTGATGACGGAATTCGTTTTGAAGGCGGTATTGATATTACAGCCCGTGATTTTGGGGTTTATGAAACTAATAAAAACGGTATCAAGGCTGTCGGTGCAAACGGTGTTCACCTCACGTATACCGCAACGGTTTGGGAAGGAGACTTAGCAGAAAGCCAAGGTGCTTATGGTCTTTACCCGGTTCAGAGCCAAAATATTTTGATTGAACATAATTATGCTTATGGCTCTGCGGATGCGGGGATTTATGTCGGTCAGTCAAATAATATTGTTGTTCGTGATAATACTGCAAAATATAACGTAGCAGGGATTGAAATTGAAAATTCAAACCGGGCTGATGTATACAATAATCTAGCAATCAATAATGCTGCAGGGATTCTGGCCTTTGATTTGCCGGGCTTAGAGCAGGCGTATGGTGGCAATGTTCGTATCTTCAATAATAACATCTATGCGAATAATACCGAAAATGTAGGTCATGGTGCGGTAAGTATTGCACCGCCTGGAACGGGTGTGCTGGTATTTGCAGTGAGCGATGTTGAAATTTATAACAACAACATTACTGACAATGACACCTCAGCAATTGAATTGGCAAGCTTTTTTATGAGTGACCAAGATATTGCAAACTATCCAGCAAATTATGGCGCAACGATCGCAAATGGTTGGAGCCCTCTAATTAAAAATATCTATATGCATGATAATGTGATTGCCCGTAATGGGGATAACCCTGCCGGTGTATTATTGCAGGATGTGATTGCCGGCTATAGTTCACCTTATAATTCAACCGGAATGGCTCAAGTATTTCCTGCCATTCTTTATGATGGGATTGGTGAGTTACTTTCAAATGCAGGGGCATTGACTGACTTTAATTTTATGGTTGGTGAAGATGCGGCTGCAAATGGTGTTAATTACAACCCTTATGGTCTTGAAGACCAGTTATGCGCAAGCGGCAATATAAATGGTAATACCGGCCCAAGTTATGACGATGTAAATACTGGGCTTGTATATGGAACAAACCCTTTCGATTCATTTAATTGGGATGCAGATGGAAATCCGGCTGCATCATTATTGATAGATAAAATGGTTAACAATACTTTTTTGAATTGCGTGCAAAATCGCTTGCCTGAGGCGGTAGTGACATTCAAAGGAAAAGAGTTTGGCTGTACAGGGGATGACCTATCTAATCCAGCATGTGCGCTTTAAGTTAACAACTTTTACCTAATGCTCGAGTCTGAATTGGCTCGTGCATTTAGTCAATGATGAGAGTAGCTATCATGAAATTATTAGAACTAAAAAGCTTTGCGTTGAAGAGCTCCGTGATGTTTATCGCGATCACTATGCTGGCGGCGTGCAAGGTCGTATTTAAAGATGATGAAGTAAAAGTAAAGCCCGGTGATGGTTCAAGTTCTGGGCCTGCAAGTTGTAGTACGCAAACTAGCGGAGTTAATTGGGGAGCCTTGTTAACTGAAAACTGTACAGATTTATCAGATTATAACTTATTTGAAGATAGTACGGACCCTACTAAGAACCCGAATTCCAATGGACTTCCGTATGATTTATCTACGGCTTTGTTCACCGATTATGCCTCAAAGTACCGGTTTGTATTCATACCTGAAGGCCAGAAAGCAATCTATAGTGAAAATGAAGTACTTGAATTCCCGATTGGGACGGTATTAGTAAAAACGTTTGCGATGCCAGAAATAACTTCTGACCGTGGCGGTAATGAACTATTGATTGAAACCCGTTTATTGATTCATCGTGAAGGTGGCTGGATTGCACGACCTTATTACTGGGAGACGCCGGATGAAGCGACATTAGCGATTACAGGTAAATCTATCGAGAATATGACGACTATTCATAATGGTGATGAGTTAACGTTTACTTATAATGTACCTAAAGCGGCATCGTGCACCTCATGTCATGGCGTTGTGCCTTTATTACAAGGGCCTGATGACACACGTAAAGCGATATTCAAGCCTATTGGGCCAAAATCCCGCTTTTTGAATAAAGAGTTTAACTACGATGGTTTAATCATGAACCAATTAAGTTATTGGGCTTTACAAGATAAATTGGAAGGCTTACCAGCTGATTTAGAGGTCGTTTCTCAAGCGCCTGAATTTAATGATGCAACCGATTTGGATCAATTGGGTGGTGAAGAGTTACATGACAACGCAAAAGCATACCTTGATATTAACTGTGCGCATTGTCATCGCTCTGAACTAACCTTGCCAGAGCCTTTATATGCCGGTTCAGCAGGCGGGAGTGGGTTACAAATGGAGTATAACCGAGCGTATGACGATAACCCTGGTAAGTTTGGTACCTGCAAAGTACCGGTTGCGGGCGGTCATTCAAATTATTCTGCGGATGTTGTGCCGCTTGATCCAGATGACTCTTACTTACTATTTCGTATGAGTACCAATGATGAACGTCATCGAATGCCTGAGTTAGGAAGGAGTACTGTTCATACCGAAGGTGTTGCTTTGATTCGTAAATGGATCAATCATTTGGATGCCGCGAGTTGCTCGCCAAGCCTTTGATTTATCAAGGCCCAATTATTTAAGTATTATCACGTAGGATATAAAAACTAGAGATACGATTGTCAGTCTCTAGTTTTTACGTTCCCTAGTTAGTTTTACGCCTCTCCAAGTAATAAGAGCTATTTTAAATACACATTGTCTGAATCATCTATTACCTACCTACAATGATAATTCCACACTCCTATCTAATTTCTTAATTTTACTTATAAGCATTGTCATAAATTTTAGCCCTTAGTGTGGGAGACATTTCTTGGTAACGGTTTATTAAGGTATAACAGGTTATATTTTTAGCATAAATTGTTATTTGCTTCGGGCGTCAACTGAAATATTGACTATACTCATTTTATTCACCCCCCCTCCTTAATGAATTATTTTTAGGGAATTAATTATTCTAAAGTTACTTGTCCATACTGAAGTCAGCGTTTTATCGCTGATTGTGTTTGTAGGTTCGATGTTCGCAGGCTTAAGTCATGCTAATGATAGTGTGGGCATAAGTTATAAAAACGAGGCCGTTCGCTATCTAATCGATCCAACACATGAAATAACAATAGAGAATGTGCTTCAGCAGTCTAATTTGACATGGCAAGAAAATGCACAAGAAGTACCTTCTTTTGGTTTCTCAGCACATACATATTGGCTTCGTTTTAGAATTCCTGCGAGTACACGAGACTGGATATTGGAGTTAGACTATGCACTGCTTGATCAGGTTGATTTATATCGAATTGTAGATGGCAGTTTAAAAGAAAGTATCAGTACAGGTGATCAGCTGCATTTTGAAAACCGCCCGATTGAACATCGTGCTTTTTTATTTCCTATCCCGATGCTTGACCGCTCTCAAGAGATTTTTCTAAAGATACGATCAACAAGTTCGATTCAACTACCTTTAACACTATGGCCTGAAAAAAAGTTTTTTGAGCAAGATCAATTACGATTTGCTGAACATGGGGTGTATTACGGTATTGTTTTAGTGATGGCGTTATATAACTTTTTCTTGTTTTTACGCTTACGTGACAGTGCTTATGCCTTTTATGTTCTTTATGTTATTACGTTTGCATTGACGCAGTTGTCCTTAACCGGGTTTGCATATCAATTTCTATGGCCAGGTTTTCCTGGATGGAATGGGCAAAGTATCGCTGTTATGACTCCTTTAATTGTTGTTTCCGCTACGGTGTTTTTTGCTGACTTTTTGAAGCTTAAGAGTTTGTACCCGAGGTTGTATCGTTTCATTTGGGGGCAAGCAGTGATTGGGTCGAGCTTTGCTGTGTTAAGTCTATTTTTACCCTATGCCATTATGATTCGATGCGCGGCTGCACTCGTTATTATTTCTTGCCTTTCTATTTTAATGATTAGTTACTACATTACGATTAAAGATTCACATAAGTATGCGGTTTATTTTTCTGCAGCTTGGTCATTTTTTTTGGTCGGGACAGTGGTTTTGGCGATGAATAAATTTGGTCTTTTACCACGAACCTGGATGACAGAATCTGCAGCTCAAATAGGCTCGGCAATCGAAATAATTTTGTTATCATTTGCCTTAGCTGAGCGTTTACATGATGCGAATAAACGGCAACTTTTAGCGGAGACTGAAACGCTACGTATTAGTGAACAACTGGTTTATGAACAACGCAAACAAAATGAAGTGCTAGAAGGGAAAGTAGAAGAGCGAACGGAAGATTTATTGCTGGCGCTTGATAAAGTGAAAAAGTTGAATGAAGAGCTTTCTGATTTATCGACCATGGACCAAGTCACAGGAATACGTAACCGACGTTATTTTGATGACATGTTGATGAGAGAGTTCGGAAGAGGGAAGCGTAATCAATCAACGCTTTCACTGATTATGATCGACCTTGATTTCTTTAAGTCTGTTAATGATACTCATGGTCACCTGATAGGGGACTTATGTCTTAAAACTGTTGCTACAGCAATTTATGACGTTGTGAAGCGCCCGCCGGACCTTGTGTGTCGATATGGTGGTGAAGAGTTAGCGGTTATTCTTCCTGAGACGTCATTAGAGGGGGCTATGATGTTGGCAGAACGGGTTCGCCAAGAGATTGAAGCGTTAGAGATTCCCTCAGAAAATGGTGTGGTCAAAATAACGGCAAGCTTAGGTGTAAGTAGTCTTATTCCGAGAAATAACATGGCAGGAGATGTTATTATTAGTTTAGCTGATAGCGCTCTCTATGAAGCTAAATCAAACGGTCGAAATCAAGTTAAATCTAATGTTTTTGTTTAGTCATTTTCTTGCTGTAAACTACGCATCTAATAATGATGAGTTAGATACTATATGGATTATGAATACACAATTGATGAGTATGGCCAGCTAAATGCTCAGTTTTCTATCGGCTACGAAGCAATGGGCTTATGGTTTAACGAAGAAATAGAAAGTAATCAGGCGGTCATTTCGGATTTACTTGAGCGTATCCATCAGCTTGAACAGCGTAAAATCAGTCACTTTCATAAAGAAGGAAAAGAGTTTCAGCTTCGACTTAATTGGGATGGTGTCGAGGTGCTTGCCTTAGCGCTTGGTGTTGAGGTCTATGAGGAGTTACCAGAAAGCACTCACCTATACGATCAAGAGTCTTTTTCTGAGTGTGGTCTGCAAGATTTTAAGCAAGCAGTAATAACGTGGCAGGAATTTGTGCTTGCCCATATGTGCTGATATGTCTTTGTTTAATTATTTGATTTAAATATTACTTATGTAGGTTGGGGATTCACGTAGTGAATTCCAGCATGGTTATAGGCCCGAAGCATTGTTGGTGGGGGTCGTGTTACTTATCCGAACCTATTTTAAAGCGTTATTTGGCATTTGGAGGTGTTGCTTAGTGAGGGGGGGGGTGCACCAGAGAGTGGAACACCCGAATATATTACTATCGACGACGCATTAACTTCCCTTTCTCACGTGTTCGTTCATCTAATTTTGCTAACAGTGCTGCCATCTCATTTGCTTCTGCCGCTACTTTTGCTGCTTGAACTGCTTCGCGTTCCATCTTTTCTTGGGCAATGGCTTCTTTAATACGCTTTTCTTTCGCAGAAGAACTCACACGGCCATCCGGTAGCTTTAATTTCTTAACGACTTCTTTCGGGCTGGCGGTTTTTTGTGCGGCTGTCTTTGAACTCTTAATCGATGTTACTTTTTTCGTACTTGTGGATCTTTTCTTTGAGGGTGAGTTTTTAGCTTGATTCATCTTACGTTGCATTTCGATCCGAACCATCACTGATTTCATATCATCTGCAATTTCTGTGGATGCGGTATGGCGTAAGCTAACAGGTTCAGGCTCAGGTTCAGTTTTTTCTGGCATGTTTGCTTTTTGCTGAGCCTGATAAGCTTCGATATCGATACTAATAACCTGTCCATGCTCCGTTTGGCTGGGTTTGGGTTTAGCTTGTAGAGCCTTATTCTTTTTCTCGGCATCAGCCTTTGCCTGGTTTTGGCTAAGAATTTGCTGAGCCTGAATAGAAAGATCTTCTTTCTCTTTTGGTGTATCAGTGCTTACTCTAGCGGGCTTAACTCGACCAGTTTTGATGACTTTTGCGTTAAGTTGGTCGCATGCTTCTCGTATCAATTCTCGAGACTCGCTAGGTGTATCCGCATAATCCCATGTTTCAACTTCAAAATTGTTGGCACCATGTGCTCGAATGCTATCTAGCAATTCACCTGACCCGCCGTCTTCTGCCAGTGCAATGAGCTGCGCCCAATGCTCTTCTACATTTTCTCGTGCACTGCCTACAAATGTTTCCCCAGTGACATTAACCTTGGCAGTAAAAACAACCATATAACTTGACCTCAGTGATAGAAATTTATTGAACGGCGGGCATTATAAAGAAGAATAAATTTTTGAATAGAATTGACACGTAACTTATCTTGTTTTTTTTGTAAATCTTGTTGAAATCTTGTGCGGATTTGATGGGAGGAAGTATCCTCCCACTAGTATTTACCTGCAGTGAGAGGTAAAGATGTCTAAATTAGGCCTTTTTAGCTAAAAACGAAATATTCGGCTTCAAAATCTAGCTTATCAGAACCAATGATCTCTTCAATGGGTTCAGCTCCAGTGTTCTTGTAAGCAATGTTATTCTTAAGCGCCAGGTAAGCCTTAACATTCACAATTAAGTCGCCGTTTTCTTCTTGCACAAGTATTTGGGTGTCTTTAATAGCTTTTAATAATGATTTCTTTTGGTTATTCGTGATTGAAATATCTTGAATGCTCATATTTTCCTTGGGAAATTGATGAATATAGAATAGTACCGGTTAGTTTGTAGTAGAATAACTCAATTAAGCCATGCCAAACAAATTAAGGTTCTTCAAATATGTTAAGTACTAAACTGTACAAGAAAGTTCACACGCTAGCGGAAGGTCTACTCAAGGCTGCGCATCAAGAAGATGAGATAATATTTGAAGCGTTGTACAGTGAATTGCGCGTGTTGTGTGATGAACATGAAAATACTGAGAAAAATCATCCGGTTCAGTGGGAAACACTTGCTGATTTTACCGAAGAAAGTGACGATGCTTTAGTACTTTATACAAAAGCTTTAGGGATCGCCGAAGCAGAGTCGGCTTACGATTATATTGCATCAATAAATTATGCAATGGCCATTTTACTTCAAGAAATTGGTGAGAATGACCAAGCCTTAATTGCCGCAGAAAATGCGCACGCTCAAGCAGGCAAAATCAGTGATGAAGAATTAAAAGAAGAAATTATTAACTTAATAGATGCTCTGAAGCCACCGCCGGCACCTGAACCTCATCCAATTTACGGCTAATTGGTATGGCTTCTGTATCACCAATCAATCCCCCTGAATTGAAATATCTATCGGCGTATTCGCCAGAGTTAACAGGGCAAATTCAAACGATGATTGAGCAGGATCGGCTCAAGAAGTTTTTATTAGCTAAATACCCTGAACCTCATAATATGGCCAGCGATAAAGCACTGAGGGATTACGTGATGGGGCTAAAAAAACGATATATGAAAAAATCCGGCCCGCTTAGTAATATTCAATATGATCAAAAAATACATGTTGTGAATAATGCCTTGGGCCTACATCGTTATGCGACACGTGTTCAGGGCGGTAAGCTGAAAACTAAAAATAGCATTTGTATTAGTGCAGTGTTTAAAACAGCCCCTGAAGCATTTCTAAGCATGATTGTTGTACATGAGTTAGCACACCTTAAAGAAAAGGATCATAATAAAAATTTTTATCAACTTTGTTTACATATGCTGCCTGATTATCATCAATTAGAGTTTGATACTCGGGTGTATCTGACACAGTTAGAGCTTTATGGCGATATTTACAGTTAAGGGCTTGCGGGAAGTGAGAGTAAGTTTATCTGTGTAAGAAAATTAAATGGTATAGTTTGTTATTGGGTTGTTTGTGATTATGCGGTTTTTCATTGTTGTGTTTTGTACTGTCTTTTTATTATCGTTGACGGCTCAGGCAAAAGAAAAAATTACTTGGGTTAAATGGACTCTCACACCGGAGTATATTGAATCGGGTGACTATAAAGGGCAGGGTTACCTCGATAAGTTTTTGGACTATACCACTTCCTTAATGCCAGAGTACGAACACAAGTCAGAGTTTCAAACGCTTAACCGAATTAATCGTTCTTGGTCAGAAGGGAATGTTTGTTCATTGCATTTATGGTTGGGGTATTGGCCCGATAAAATAGTTTACTCAAAACCCTACGGCTTTACGCCTCGCTATGGCATTCTTGCTCTTCGTGATTCAGAATTAGCCAGAGAATTTGGACGTGAGAATTCTGTATCACTCAGAAAATTACTTGGTACTACAAATTATAAAGTCGGTATTTTACCTTTGTATTATACCGGTACCAGCAACTCCAGATACCCTCTATTAGCGCCCATTATTTCACCTTATTTACCGTCAGGAAAAGTGGTTGAGTTTAGCAATAACCGAAATGAACTGAGTGTCGTATTTTTGGATAAAATGCGAGTTGACTACGTTATTAGGCAGCGCATAACGCATGCTAGTGAATTGAGAATAAATGACTTGGAAGACAAGTATCAGTATTATGCTTTAGAAGAAGGAATGAGACATAAACTTGTCGCAGGTGCCTGTTCGAACAGTAAACTAGGCAACGAAGTGATTCAAAAATTTAATACGCTGATTAATGACGACTTTTATACCACTTACCTTAAGTTTCGGCAGGAGTGGGATCAAGAAAATACAGCTTTTGAACGTCTCTATAACGATTATTTCTTAAAAGGGATTAAAAGCCCTGTCATAACGGAGTGATAGGGCATGCAACCGCAAGCTGATCCGTTTATTGTGCCTGTGTGCAATGAGAAAATTGAAATTCTGTACCAAGATGAACATCTTTTGCTCATCAATAAACCTACTCGTTTGTTGAGTCTTTCTGGTAAACACCCGCTTAACAAAGATTCCGTGCATTATCGTTTGGTGCAAACCTTCCCTACAGCAACGCTCGTGCATCGCTTGGACTTTGGTACCTCGGGAATTATGTTAGTTGCCTTAAATAAAGAGGTGAATGGCATGCTTACAAAGCAATTTCAGGCGCGCACAACACATAAAACGTATACCGCTATGTTGCATGGGCAAGTACCTGATGAGGTTGGTAGCATTGATTTTCCTATCGCAAAAGATAGGCCTAATTTTCCTCTGCAAAAAATATGTCAAGATGAAGGGAAAAGTGCTCTTACACGCTACCAAGTGCTTAACCGGTATGAAGATCCTGAGGTGACGAGGGTGTTGTTTGAACCGGTTACCGGCAGAACACATCAATTGCGTATTCATAGCCAAACGTTTGGGTATCCAATCCTTGGCTGTGATTTATATGCATCAGATGCCACCTTTTTTATGGCTGATCGACTTATGTTGCATGCGACCAGTTTGGATTTTGATCATCCTGTCTCAGGAGAAAACATTAGTGGACAGTGTGTCTGTCCGTTTTAGTAAATGAACTATGATATTTGTGAAGGCAAGTAAGTTAAATTTATAAGGAATAAACGTGGCACAAAAATATTACGTAGTATGGCAAGGGCGAGAGACCGGTATTTTTACTGATTGGAGTACATGTAAAAAACATATTGATCATTTTGCCGGAGCAAGATATAAATCATTCAAAACATTGCCTGAAGCTGAAGCTGCCTTTAAAGGGACTAAAGGGCCCTCTCGACCAGGTTCCAATTCAAAAAGCTCAAGTACTTCGCCGGCCAAAAAGCCCGGTCTAAAAACCTATACCGCGAATGAAATAGCCGCGATGCAAATCGAAACTAAAATTTATACCGATGGTGGTTGTGAACCAAACCCTGGTAAAGCAGGTTCGGGCGTTGCGGTTTATCGCAATGATATGGTTGATGAGCTTTGGTATGGTTTATTTAATCCTAAAGGAACCAACAATACGGCAGAGCTTAATGCACTTTACCAAGCTTTAGTGATGGCCAGAGACGAAATAAATGATGGTCGAACGGTCGTAATTTTTTGTGATTCTAAGTATTCAATCCAGTGTGTGACGCAATGGGCTGTAGGCTGGCAGAAAAAAGGCTGGAAAAAGTCAGGTGGAGAAATAAAGAACCTAGAACTGATAAAAGAAATGTTTGTTTTGCATCAAGAATTGAAAAAAGAAGTGCAAGTACTGCATGTGAATGGCCATGTTGGGGTAGAAGGTAATGAGCTAGCTGACCGTATGTCGATACGCGCCATCGAAACGAGAGAGCCTGATTTTACCCGTTATTTAGACGAGGTAGATATAGAAGACATTTTAGCGACTAGAGCAGGTTAAGTTTTGGCTATATTTTTATTCTCTACTGATGAACGAAGAGTTTTGAATGATAAGTGCACTATTTAAGTGAGAGATACAAAATGAATTTACAAGAAGCCGTCGAGCTAATTGAAGCGTTCAGTCCGCAGGCGACCTTTCTCGAAAGTAATAATACGACTGTGCGTGAGGCGCTTGAGCAAGAGCGCTCATCTTCATTTCCGCCAGAGCTCAGAGCATACATCGATACCATCTGTCCAAAAGAAGCGATTGTGTTTCAAGGTGTAGGAAATCCGGTTGTTATTCGCGCTTCAAGTGAATTGTCTTGGCGCATGGAGGGTTATAACGTTAACCCAGAGACCAATGAGGCGATTAATGGTTGGAATGATGGTTGGTTTTTAATTGCTAATGATGGCAATGAACCGATCATCGTTAAGTTAGACGAGCATAACGCTACGTCAATTGTTTATAGCGCGATGCAGAGTGAAGCTGGTTGGGATTTTTTTCCAATTGCAGACTCAATTGGTCAATTTTTAGTGTGTGCCGCAGCACTTGAGCGAGCAATGAAATTTCCAGGTCTTGAAGACTCTTTAGATGATAACTTTAATTTACTGGGTGATGCTGCAAAATGGCTATTTCCATTTTTGAGGCAATATGCAGGAAACTATTATGAAGAATGGGCGTCGGTTTTTGAAAATTTTGAAGACTTTTAATATGGCGACTTTAACGATAGCATTGAGGAAAAAATCGTGAGCACCACAAATGTAACTTGTCCAAAATGTAATGCGACTAATCGCCTTCCAAGTGATCGACTGAAAGATAAGCCGAGCTGCGGTAAATGTAAGAAACCTATTTTTACAGGTAAACCAATGGACTTAACGGCAGCAAATGTTGCGGCGGTTTTAAACCATAATGAATTACCGGTTTTAGTGGATTGTTGGGCGCCGTGGTGTGGACCCTGTAAGAGCTTTGCGCCTACATTTGAAAAAGCTGCTAAAGAGCTTGAACCAAAGTTAAGACTTGCAAAACTTAATACTGAAGCCCAGCAGCAAGTAGCCGCTCGCTGGCGCATTCAATCAATACCCACATTGATACTATTTAAAAGTGGCAAAGAGGTCGCTAGGCTTGCGGGTGCTCAGCCTTTAGGCCAGTTAAAAACATGGCTAAAACAGCAGGGCGTGGTCTAACGGAAATAGATTGTTTTTATCGTGTGTAAGGATTCGCTGTACTTATCCAAATCTACCGGAGCGTGTGGTGCTTGTAGGTTGGGGTGATCGAAGAGAACCCCAACATGCCATGTTAAGGGTCTAAAGTGAGTTGGAATG
>ENA-OSET01003583-OSET01003583.1-sediment-metagenome-genome-assembly--contig:-NODE-3583-length-14164-cov-5.994818_pt1 | contig 14164 bp, 10 predicted proteins | sample MGYA00237882_ERZ534229 | MGnify/ENA primary metagenome ERZ534229 (study PRJEB26408, sample SAMN06266212) | sediment metagenome | isolation source: Hudson Canyon methane seep mesocosm | place...
TGATATTCTTAGAAACTGAATGGAAGATCGCCCAATATAACCTCCTCCTTCCTATACCTAACAATCTCATGAAAAAATATGCGGCGGAGATAAAAAATTATTACAAACAAAAATGAATTGGGTTAAAGATATAGAGTATCAATTAAACTAATTATCATTAATATGAAAGACATACAAATGAAGATCAAACTCTTTACAGCCACATTTATTCTTTTAACAGGATGCACCAATGATCATAAAGAATATTCTATAGATGAATTTATGAAAACTACATCTTTTAGTGGTGCCAGCTTTTCTCACGATGAAAAATCAATTCTTATTCGAAGTAATCAAACCGGTATTTATAATGCGTATGAAATTGAAATTGAATCCGGTGAAATCATCCAACTAACCCATTCAGATTCAAACTCCATTTACACTTTATCCTACTTCCCTCAAGATAAACGCATCCTCTACCGTAGTGATCAAGGCGGCAATGAAATTTGGCATATTTATGTCCAAAATGAAGATGGTTCTACACAATCAAATTTATCTGGTGGAATTCAAGGAGGCATTAGTAACGGAATGGATGTGTACTTTAGAGTTGCTTTTAAACCTGTTGCAACCATTATGAGTTCACAACAAACCATTAATGCTGACAATGAAGTAACTGAAATCACAGGAAAAGGAAGACATGATCCTTGTGTTGTTCCAAGAGCTGTCCCTATTGTAGAGGCTATGACTGCTTTAGTTTTAGCGGATTTTTGGCTGCTAAATAGAGCTAGACGTATTTAATTTTTATTAGGAATCTTTTTTAGTACTCACTATCGTTTGTATTGTGAAATTTAAACTCTTAGTATGAGTAACTCATTCATTTAAATTCGCTGACTTATACCTTAATTAGTCTTGTTTTTTTACCCATCGAAGAAAAACGAGGAGAATAAAAAATTATATATTTAATAAAGTTATTTACTTAAAAAGAAACTATTAATTAGTTTCTAAACTTTATGCTTGCCCCGTTGGTCCAAAATTCATAGGTATAGGTGCTTGTTCAGAATCTTTAATTTCGCCGTGAGCTTGTTCAAATTTTCGAACATTGTCCGCTAAAGCTTTTGCTAATCTTTTAGCGTGTTGTGGTGTTAATATAATTCTAGATTTCACCTTCGCCTTTGGAACTCCTGGCATAATATTTATAAAATCTACAATAAATTCTGACATAGAATGATTAATAATTGCCAAGTTAGAGTAAATCCCTTCAGCAATTTCTTGATCCAACTCAATATTTAATTGACCGTCTTTGTTTTTATTATCCTGCATAATTAGTAATTTTTTAATTTGTAACTTTTAAAAGAACACAAAAAATAAAAAAGTTGAATTGAATAGTGTAATTAATTTACAGTAAACAATTCAACTTTTAAAATTATAAAGATTAAAAGTTTATTTAAAACTTTCTTCTATTTCGTCTTTTGGACCAACTAGAATCTTATCATAAGCTCTCATTCCTGTTCCTGCCGGTATTCTCTTACCAACAATAACATTTTCCTTTAATCCTTCTAAGGTATCTACTTTACCATTAACTGCGGCTTCGTTTAATACTTTAGTTGTCTCTTGGAAAGATGCTGCAGATATAAATGATTTAGTTTGTAAAGATGCTCTTGTAATACCTTGTAGCACTTGTTCTGCTGTTGCTGGTCTTGCATCTCTTGCTTCTACTAAATTCTTATCATTTCTTCTTAGTAAAGAATTTTCATCTCTTAATTGACGAGCAGAAATTATCTGACCTGCATTTAAGTTTTCTGAATCTCCTGCATTTTCAATTACTTTCATTCCATAGATAGCATCATTATCCTTAATAAAATCTATCTTATGTATTAATTGGTTTTCTAAAAATAGAGTATCTCCAGAATCAATAATCTTGACTTTACGCATCATTTGACGTACAACAACTTCAAAATGTTTATCGTTAATTTTAACACCCTGTAATCGATATACTTCTTGTATTTCATTTACTAAGTATTGTTGCACCGCAGAAGGCCCTTTAATTCTTAAAATATCTGAAGGAGTTGTTGCTCCGTCTGATAAAGGCATCCCTGCTTTAATAAAGTCATTTTCTTGAACTAAGATCTGATTAGAAAGTTTAACTAAATACTTACTAATATCTCCGGTTTTAGATTCTACAATAATCTCTCTGTTACCACGTTTAATTTTCCCGAAAGAAACAACACCATCGATCTCTGAAACTACAGATGGATTAGACGGGTTACGTGCTTCAAACAATTCTGTTACACGAGGTAAACCTCCAGTAATATCGCCTGCTTTACCAGATTTTCTAGGGATTTTAACTAAGGTATGTCCTGAAACAACTTTATCTCCATCACTCACCATTAAATGTGCACCTACTGGTAAACTGTAAGAACGTAAAGCATTACCGTCTTCATCTTCAATGATTAAAGAAGCTATAATCTTTTTGTTTCTAGAATCTGTAATTACTTTTTCTTGGAAACCTGTTTGCTCATCAACTTCTACAGAGAAATTCATACCTTGTTCAAGGTTATCAAACTTCACTTTTCCACCGAATTCAGAAACAATAACTCCGTTAAATGGATCCCATTGACAAACTGCATCTCCTTTTTTAATGGACTTTCTTTCTTTATCAAAGATATAAGAACCATAAGGGATAATATTTGTACTTAAAGTTATACCTGTTTTCTTATCAATGATTTTAATTTCTGCAGTTCTTGATATTACAATATCTACAGTATTTCCATCATTATCTTTACCTTCAACAGTTCGTAAATCTTCAATAGATACTTTACCGTCAAATTTGGCAATTAATTTATTTTCTTCTGATATATTTCCAGCTACACCACCAACGTGGAATGTTCTTAGTGTTAACTGTGTACCAGGTTCTCCAATAGATTGTGCTGCAATTACACCCACTGCTTCACCTATTTGTACTTTATTACGTGTGGATAAACTCTGACCGTAACATTTTGCACAAATACCTTTAACAGATTCACATGTTAACGCAGATCTTACATCAACCTTATCGATACCTGAAGCCTGAATTTTATCAGCAATTGAAATCGTAATAGATTCTCCTGCAGCCACTAACAATTCGTCTGAAGTTGGTGCAAACACATCATTTAATGAAATACGTCCTTCAATTCTATCTGACAAAGATTCTACAATCTCATCATTTTTCTTTAAAGCCGTTACTTCTAGTCCTCTTAATGTTCCACAGTCTTCCTCGTTTACAATAACGTCTTGAGAAACATCTACCAATCTACGTGTTAGGTATCCTGCATCTGCAGTTTTTAATGCGGTATCTGCAAGTCCTTTACGCGCACCGTGAGTAGAAATAAAATATTCAAGAATTGATAATCCTTCCTTAAAGTTAGAAAGAATTGGATTCTCAATAATTTCTCCACCTCCTGCAGTAGATTTTTTAGGTTTTGCCATTAATCCACGCATACCTGTTAACTGACGAATCTGTTCTTTAGATCCCCTAGCTCCAGAATCTAACATCATATATACTGAGTTAAATCCTTGTTGGTCTTCACGTAAACGCTTCATAGACAATTCTGTTAATTGATTATTGGTTCTTCCCCAAATATCAATTACCTGATTGTAACGCTCTTTTTGCGTTAACATACCCATATTATAATTACCTACAATTACATCAACTTCTTTATTAGCTTCGTCAATCATAGATTGCTTTTCAGCCGGAATAATAATATCCCCTAATGAGAATGATAAACCTCCTTCAAAGGCATATTTGTATCCCATATTTTTAATTTGGTCTAAGAATTCTCCAGTAGTTGGAATATCTGTAGCTTTTAAAATACCACCAATAATTCCACGTAAGTTTTTCTTAGTTAAAACCTCATTAATATAACCTGCTGCTGCAGGTACTTTCTCATTAAATAAAACTCTACCTACAGTAGTTTTTATAATTTTAGTTACCTGATCTCCATTTTCATCAATATCTTGAGTTCTAACATTGATAGATGCATTTAAGTCTACCATTTCTTCGTTAAAAGCAATAGTTACCTCTTCTGGAGAATAAAAAGTTAATCCTTCTCCTTTAATTGGTACTTCTGGAGTAGAAATTCTTTCTTTAGTCATGTAATATAAACCAAGAACCATATCCTGAGAAGGAACAGTTACAGGAGCTCCATTTGCAGGATTCAAGATATTATGAGAAGCTAACATTAATAATTGTGCTTCTAAAATAGCCTCTGGTCCTAATGGTAAGTGCACTGCCATTTGATCTCCATCAAAATCTGCATTAAATGCAGAACATGCTAAAGGATGTAATTGTATTGCTTTCCCCTCAATTAATTTTGGCTGAAAAGCTTGGATACCTAGTCTGTGTAAAGTAGGAGCCCTGTTTAATAAAACTGGATGACCTTTGATTACGTTTTCTAAAATATCCCAAACAACTGGTTCTTTTCTATCTATTATTTTCTTTGCAGATTTAACTGTTTTTACAATTCCTCTTTCAATTAATTTTCTAATTACAAAAGGCTTGTAAAGTTCAGCTGCCATATCTTTTGGCAATCCACATTCAGATAATTTCATTTCTGGTCCAACAACAATTACTGAACGAGCTGAATAATCCACACGTTTCCCTAATAAGTTTTGACGGAAACGACCTTGCTTACCTTTTAATGAATCTGATAAAGATTTTAACGGCCTGTTAGATTCTGTTTTTACTGCTGATGATTTACGAGTGTTATCAAATAAAGAATCTACTGACTCTTGTAACATACGTTTTTCATTACGTAAAATAACTTCAGGAGCTTTTATCTCAACTAATCTCTTTAAACGATTGTTTCTAATAATAACTCTTCTGTATAAATCATTTAAATCTGATGTTGCAAAACGACCTCCATCTAATGGAACTAAAGGACGTAATTCTGGTGGAATTACTGGTATCGCTTTCATAATCATCCACTCAGGATTATTCTCTCTATTTTTTTGAGAATCTCTAAATGCCTCAACAACATTTAAACGTTTTAATGCTTCAGTTTTACGTTGTTTTGAAGTTTCCGTGTTTGCCTTGTGTCTTAACTCAAAAGATAACGATTCTAAATCGATGCGTGCTAATAAGTCAATTAAACACTCAGCTCCCATTTTTGCAATAAACTTGTTTGGGTCTGTATCGTCTAAATATTGATTTTCTTGCGGCAATTCATCAACAATATCTAAATATTCTTCTTCCGTTAAGAAATCCATTTTTTGTAATGGTTCTCCTTCTGGATTTTTTGCAATACCTGGTTGAATTACTACGTAACGTTCGTAGTAAATAATCATATCTAATTTCTTTGAAGGTAAACCTAAAAGGTATCCCATTTTATTAGGTAATGATCTAAAATACCAAATATGAGCTACAGGCACAACTAAATTAATATGACCTACTCTATCTCTACGTACTTTCTTTTCTGTTACTTCTACACCACATCTATCACATACAATACCTTTGTAGCGAATTCTTTTGTACTTTCCACAAGCACATTCATAATCCTTTACAGGACCAAAAATACGCTCACAAAATAAACCATCACGTTCTGGTTTATGCGTACGATAATTTATTGTTTCTGGTTTTAAAACTTCACCTTTAGAAACTTCTAGGATTGCCTCTGGTGATGATAAACCAATTGATATTTTATTAAACTTTTTTACAGTGTACTTCTCTTGTTTTCTTGCCATGTCTTTAAATAAGTATTCAGTTGGCAGTATTCAGTTTTCAGTAAAAAAATATTACTGAAAACTGGTTACTGAAAAAATTTATTCTTCTAATCTAACGTCTAAACCTAAACCTTTAAGTTCATGCATTAATACGTTAAATGATTCTGGTAAACCTGGTTCTGGCATAGCTTCGCCTTTAACAATACTTTCGTATGTTTTAGCTCTTCCCATAACATCATCAGATTTTACAGTTAAGATTTCTCTTAAGATACTAGATGCTCCATAAGCTTCAAGTGCCCAAACCTCCATCTCTCCAAAACGTTGACCTCCAAATTGTGCTTTACCACCTAAAGGCTGTTGTGTAATTAAAGAGTACGGTCCAATTGAACGAGCATGCATCTTATCTTCAATCATATGACCTAATTTAATCATATAAATGATACCAACAGTTGCTGGTTGATCAAAACGCTTACCTGTTCCTCCATCATATAAATAAGTATGACCAAATCTTGGCACACCAGCTTCATCTGTAATTCCATTAATCTGATCTAAAGATGCTCCATCAAAAATTGGTGTAGCGTATTTAGTATTCAATTTTTGACCTGCCCATCCAAGAACAGTTTCATAAATTTGACCAATGTTCATACGAGATGGTACACCTAATGGATTTAATACAATATCTACTGGAGTTCCATCTTCTAAGAAAGGCATATCTTCAGCTCTTACTATCCTTGCAACAATACCCTTATTTCCGTGACGTCCTGCCATTTTATCACCAACTTTTAATTTACGCTTTTTAGCAATGTAAATTTTAGCTAATTTTAAAATACCTGCAGGCAATTCATCCCCAACAGAGATTGTAAATTTCTGACGACGTAAAGAACCTTGTAAATCGTTAACTTTAATCTTATAGTTGTGAACTAGTTCACCTACTAATTTATTTAAATCACTATCAGTTGTCCAAGAACCTGTTAAATGAACATAATCATCTACAGAATTCAACATTTTTAAAGTGTACTTCTTTCCTTTAGGTAAAACTTCTTCACCTAAATCATTAAATACTCCTTGTGATGTTTTTCCACTGATTAATGTGAATAATTTCTCAATTAATTCATCTTTTAAACCTTCAAACTTAGACACAAAAGAATGTTCTAAAGCAGCAACAGCTTCTTTATCTCTTAATCTCTTGTTCTTATCCTTTACAGCTCTTCTAAATAATTTTTTATCAATTACTACACCTCTTAATGATGGTGAAGCTTTTAATGATGCATCCTTAACATCACCCGCTTTATCACCAAAAATTGCACGTAATAATTTTTCTTCTGGAGTTGGATCAGATTCTCCCTTAGGCGTAATCTTACCAATTAAGATATCACCAGGATTTACTTCTGCTCCAATTCTAATCATTCCATTTTCATCTAAATCCTTTGTAGCTTCTTCAGAAACATTTGGAATGTCATTAGTTAACTCCTCAGTACCTAATTTTGTATCTCTAACATCCAAAGAATACTCATCAATATGAATAGATGTGAATATATCTTCACGAACTACTTTCTCTGAAATTACAATCGCATCCTCAAAATTATACCCTTTCCAAGGCATAAAGGCTACTTTCATATTTCTACCTAAAGCTAATTCTCCTTTTTGTGTTGCATAGCCTTCACAAAGAACTTGGCCTTCTGAAACTCTATCACCTTTCTGAACGATTGGCTTTAAGTTAATGTTTGTTCCTTGATTGGTTTTTCTAAATTTAATTAAGTTATATGATTTTTCATCAGCTTCAAAACTTACTAGTTTTTCTTCATCTGTCCTATCATACTTAATCGTAATCTTATTAGCATCAACATACTCTACAACTCCTGCTCCTTCTGCATTGATTAAGATTCTAGAATCTTTTGCTACTCTACGCTCTAAACCTGTTCCAACAATTGGAGATTCTGGTCGTAATAAAGGTACTGCTTGACGCATCATGTTAGATCCCATCAGTGCACGGTTGGCATCATCATGTTCCAAAAACGGAATTAAAGATGCAGATATTGATGCAATTTGATTTGGAGCAACATCCATATAGTTAATATCACCTGGATTTACAACTGGAAAATCTCCTTCTTCACGAGCAATAACTCTATCTAAAACAAAACTTCCATCATCTTTAAGTTCTAAATTAGATTGGGCAATTTTCATACCTTCTTCTTCTTCAGCACTTAGATAAATTGGTTCTTCTGGTAATACTTTACCTTCCTCTACCTTTTTGTATGGAGTTTCAATAAATCCTAAATTATTCACTTTTGCAAATACAGAAAGTGAAGAAATTAAACCAATGTTTGGTCCTTCTGGAGTTTCAATTGGACATAAACGTCCATAATGTGTGTAGTGAACATCACGAACCTCAAAACCAGCTCTTTCTCTTGATAAACCTCCAGGTCCAAGTGCCGATAAACGACGCTTGTGAGTAATCTCTGCTAATGGATTCGTTTGATCCATAAATTGAGATAATTGAGAAGTTCCAAAGAATGAATTAATTACTGCAGATAAAGTTTTTGCATTAATTAAGTCAATTGGAGTAAATACCTCATTATCTCTTACATTCATTCTTTCACGAATAGTACGAGCCATTCTACTTAATCCAACATTAAATTGGTTTGAAAGTTGCTCACCTACCGTTCTAATTCTTCTATTACTCAAGTGATCAATATCATCAACATCAACTTTAGAGTTAGTTAAAGAAATAAGGTTACTAATTATAGATACAATATCTTCATTAGTTAAAACCATTTTATCAATAGGGATATCTAGTTTTAATCTAGAGTTAATTCTAAATCTACCTACATGTCCTAAACTATATCTTTGGTCAGAGAAGAATAATTTATCAATAATTCCTCTTGCTGTATCATCATCTGGTGCTTCTGCTGATCTTAATTGTCTGTAAATATGTCTTACAGCCTCTACTTCAGAGTTAGTTGGATCTTTCTGTAAAGTATTATAAATTAATGCGTGATCAGATGCAGTTCCATCTTCTTTCTGCAATAAAATAGTTTCAACACCTGAATCAACAATTTCATTAATATGAGCCTTCTCAACAATAGTATCTCTCTCAAGAATTACTTCATTTCTTTCAATTGGGACTAATTCACCAGTATCTTCATCAACAAAATCATCAACCCATGACTTGAGAACTCTTGCAGCTAATTTTCTACCAACAACTTTCTTTAATCCACTTTTTGATACTTTAACTTCATCAGCTAAATTAAAAATAGATAAAATATCTCTATCAGATTCATATCCAATAGCTCTTAATAAAGTTGTAACAGGTAATTTTTTCTTTCTATCAATATAAGCATATAATACATTATTGATATCAGTAGTAAATTCAATCCAAGAACCTTTAAAAGGAATTACTCTTGCTGAATACAATTTTGTACCATTTGAATGGAAACTTTGTCCAAAGAAAACACCAGGAGATCTGTGCAATTGAGAAACAACAATTCTTTCAGCACCATTCACCACAAAACTTCCTTTTGGTGTCATAAATGGAATATTTCCAAAATATACATCTTGTACAATTGTTTCGAAATCCTCATGATCCGCATCTGTACAATATAATTTTAACTTAACTTTTAAAGGAACTTTAAAAGTAAGCCCTCTACTAATACATTCTTCAATAGAATATCTTGGAGGGTCAATCGTATAATCAATAAATTCTAATACAAAATTATTTCTAGAATCTGTAATAGGGAAAAGCTCTTCAAAAGCTTTATACAAACCTTCATTTCTTCTTTCATCTAAGGTAGTTCCAATCTGAAAAAAAGATTGAAAACTTTTAAGTTGAACATCTAAAAAATCAGGGAAATTAACCGTGTTTTTAATTGATGCAAAATTAATTCTTTGGGTGTTATTTGTTGTAGCCAATGCTTTGAGTTTTAGTTATAAAAAAGGGGTTCTATAAAAAAACGAAAGGGTTTAAACCTTATGTAACCATAAGATTTAAACCTTTTAAATGTTTAAAGAAAATTACTTCAGTTCTACTTCAGCTCCAGCTTCTTCTAATGCTTTAAGAATTCCTTCAGCTTCATCTTTACTAACTCCTTCTTTTACTGCTTTAGGAGCTGAGTCAACAATATCTTTTGCTTCTTTAAGTCCTAAACCTGTTAATTCCTTAACAGCTTTTACAACTTTTAATTTTGCAGCACCTGCTGCTTTCAAGATAACATCAAATTCTGTTTGTTCTTCACCTGCATCAGCACCACCTCCAGCTGCTGCTGGTCCTGCTACAGCTACTGCTGCTGCTGGCTCAATTCCATACTCATCTTTAAGTATAGTAGCTAATTCGTTTACATCTTTTACAGTTAAGTTAACTAACTCTTCTGCAATTTTTTTTACGTCTGCCATTTTATTTGTTTTTAATTTATTTATTTATTTTAAATGTTGGAAGCATTTCTTTTTTAGTTTGCTCTTTCTTCTAGAGCCTTTACAATTCCTGATAATTTGTTTCCTCCTGATTGTAATGAAGAGATAACATTCTTAGCTGGAGATTGTAATAATGTGATTATATCACCAATAAGCTCATCTTTAGATTTAAGATCCGCTAGAGCTGATAGATTTTCATCACCAAAATAAAGAGACTCCTCAATGTGAGCAGCTTTTAAAATTGGCTTATCATTTTTCTTTCTAAATTCTTTAATCACTTTTGCAGGAGCGTTACCAGCTTCAGCTTGCATAATAGAAGTATTACCAACTAATACATCATACAATTCACTAAAATCAGCATTATTATTCTCTAAAGCTTTCTTTAAAAGAGTATTCTTTACAACTTGTAATGAAACATCTCTCTTAAAACATAATCTTCTTAAAGCACTATTTTCCTCAGCAGTTAAGCCAGAGATATCAGCTAAATAAAAGTTATTATTATCATTAAGCATCCCGTCAAGGACCTCAATCATTTGATTTTTTTCTTGTTTATTCATTTTTTGCTATTCTAAAATTTATTGATCTAATGAGTTAGCGTCAATTTCAATACCTAATCCCATTGTGCTTGACATATAAACACTCTTAACATAAGTACCTTTAGCTGCTGATGGTTTTAACTTGATAATAGTTTGTAATAACTCGTTAGCATTTTCTGAAATCTTTTGAGCATCAAAAGAAACCTTAGCAACTGAAGCATGAATTATTCCATTCTTCTCAACTTTAAAATCAATTTTACCTTTTTTAACATCAGCTACTGCTTTAGCTACATCCATAGTTACAGTACCAGATTTCGGATTTGGCATCAAACCTCTTGGGCCTAACACTCTCCCTAAAGCACCAATTTTACCCATAATTGAAGGCATAGTTACAATAACATCTATATCAGTCCAACCACCTTTAATTTTTTCAATATACTCATCTAACCCAACATAATCAGCACCAGCTTCTTTTGCTTCAGCTTCTTTATCAGCAGATACTAAAGCCAAAACTTTTAAAGTTTTACCAGTACCATGAGGTAAAGATGCAACTCCTCTTACCATTTGATTCGCTTGTCTAGGATCAACACCTAATCTTACAGCTAAATCAACAGTTGCATCAAATTTTACTTTTGAATTTTCTTTTACAATTGCTGATGCTTCATCTAAATTATATGATTTATTTAAATCAACATTTTCTAAAACACCTTTTCTGTTTTTACTAATTGCCATCAGTTCAATTATTTATTTAATTATGAAGGAAAATTTCCTTTAACATTTACTCCCATACTTCTTGCAGTACCAGCTACCATTTTCATTGCAGATTCGATTTTAAAAGCATTTAAATCTGCCATTTTATCTTCTGCAATAACTTTTACTTGATCCCATGTAATAGTTGCAACTTTAACTCTATTTGGCTCACCTGATCCACTTTTCTTCTTAGTAGCAGCTAAAATTTGCGCAGCAGCTGGTGCAGTTTTAATGATAAATTCAAATGATTTATCAGCAAAAACAGTAATTACAACAGGAACAATACTTCCTGCTTTTTCCTGAGTTCTTGCATTAAACTGCTTACAGAATTCCATAATATTAACTCCTTTTGCTCCAAGTGCTGGACCAACTGGTGGTGCAGGGTTTGCAGCTCCTCCTCTAATCTGTAACTTAATAAGTCCTGAAATTTCTTTTGCCATTTCTTTATCTTTATAATTTTTCTACTTGCATAAAGTTTAATTCTAAAGGAGTTTTTCTCCCAAAGATTTTCACCATTAATTGTAACTTCTTCTTATTTTCATCAATACCTTCAATCTCGGCATTAAAACTATTAAAAGGTCCATCAATTACTTTTACAGTTTCACCAACAACAAAAGGAATACTAACATGTTCATCAGTTAAAGCCATTTCATCAACCTTACCTAATATTCTATTAATCTCACTTTTTCTCATTGGTACAGGAACACCTCCTTTGGTAGCTCCTAAAAACCCAAGAACATTAGTAACATTCTTTAAGATGTGAGGAACCTCTCCAACTAAATTAGCTTCAACCAAAACATATCCAGGAAAGAAATTTCTTTCTTTACTAACCTTTTTCCCATTCCTAATCTGATAAACCTTTTCAGTAGGAACAAGTATTTGAGAAACAAAATCTTGCATCCCAAGTCTATCAATCTCCTTCTCAATAAAAGTAACGGTTTTTCTTTCTTTACCACCCATTACTCTTAGTACATACCAGTTCATATTTTCAACCTCTTGTTCCATAGTATATTAAGCAAATAAACTGTAAAATACATCCATAATGTTACTGAATGTTTGATCCATTAAGTAAATTATTAATGCAATAATTGCAGATGCAATAGCAACAACAATAGAACTACTTTGTAATTCTGACCATGTTGGCCAACTTACTTTATTCATTAACTCATCATATGAGCTCTTAATGTATGATTCTTTCTTTGCCATATTATATCTTTTTTCCAATCGCACGGGTGGAGAGACTCGAACTCCCAGCCAATAGTTTTGGAGACTACTACTCTACCAATTGAGCTACACCCGTTTACACAGCAAAGGAAGATTGAAAAACAACCTTCCTTTAACTGTCAAACTTTATGATTTAACTACTAAAGTAATTTAGTAATCTGTCCAGCTCCAACAGTTCTACCACCCTCACGGATAGCAAATCTTAAACCTTCATTCATTGCAACACCAGCAATTAACTCTACAGTAATTGTCAAGTTATCTCCCGGCATTACCATATCAGTTCCTTTAGGTAAGAAAATCTCACCAGTTACATCTGTTGTTCTAATATAGAATTGTGGTCTGTATTTGTTATGGAATGGAGTATGTCTACCACCTTCTTCTTTCTTCAAAATATACACCTCAGCTTTAAATTTAGTATGAGGAGTAACAGATCCAGGCTTACAAATTACCATACCTCTTTTAATATCCGTTTTTTCAATTCCTCTTAATAAGATACCAACGTTATCTCCAGCTTCACCTCTATCTAAAATCTTTCTAAACATCTCAACACCAGTAACAGTAGAAGATAATTTCTCAGCTCCCATACCGATAATATCTACAGCATCAGCAGTGTTTGCAACACCAGTTTCAATTCTACCAGTAGCTACAGTACCTCTTCCAGTAATTGTGAATACATCTTCAACAGGCATTAAAAATGGTTTCTCATTATCTCTTACAGGTTCTGGAATGTGAGAATCAACAGCAGCCATTAATTCATCAATCTTTCCAACCCACTCAGATTCTCCATTCAAAGCTCCAAGAGCTGAACCAGTAACAATAGGAGTATTATCACCATCATAATCATAAAAAGTAAGAAGTTCTCTAACCTCCATATCAACTAATTCTAATAATTCCTCATCATCAACCATATCAGCTTTGTTCAAAAACACAACCATACTAGGAATACCTACTTGTCTTCCAAGTAAAATATGTTCTCTTGTTTGAGGCATAGGACCATCAGTTGCAGCACATACTAAAATTGCACCATCCATTTGAGCAGCACCAGTAACCATGTTTTTTACATAATCAGCATGACCTGGACAATCTACGTGAGCATAATGTCTGTTTTCTGTTTCGTATTCTACGTGAGAAGTATTAATTGTAATCCCTCTTTCTTTCTCTTCAGGAGCATTATCAATAGAATCAAAGTCACGAACTTCTGTACCACCTTTTTCAGCTAATACTTTTGTTATAGCAGCGGTTAAAGTAGTTTTACCATGGTCTACATGACCAATTGTACCAATATTCAAGTGTGGCTTGGTACGTTTAAAATTTTCTTTTGCCATTTTTGTTAATTTTATTATTTGTTATTAATTATTATTTTCAATCTTTTTTAAACTATAATCTATTCCTATTTAAGAAAAAGATTCACTTCTGAATTACACCGAACTAGTGTAAAAGAGAGCGAGAGACGGGATTCGAACCCGCGACCCTCAGCTTGGAAGGCTGACGCTCTAGCCAACTGAGCTACTCTCGCATCAATGCTCGTGGGGAGAACAGGATTCGAACCTGTGAAGGCGTAGCCAGCAGATTTA